>Ga0209367_1001916_pt1 | contig 26704 bp, 16 predicted proteins | sample WorMetLIZISLAND2_FD_187412 | JGI IMG/M metagenome (GOLD analysis project Ga0209367, IMG submission 187412) | Marine gutless worms symbiont microbial communities from Max Planck institute for Marine Microbiology, Germany - Olavius geniculatus... ... | reverse complement strand
TGTTTGACCGGGCGACGTCCGAGCCGGCATGTTCTTTCATTCGGTTGTATTGGCATCAGATTTCATTCGTGTTGTTACTTTATGGTCAGCGCATCGACACTCATCTGACCGACCCTCCTTTAGGGAGAAATGATCCCGGATTCGAAATCTCGAGATTGCAAACACTACATATGATATATCAGTCCATCAACCAAAGTTCATCAGATGCATTTTAATAGAACAGATGGCAGATAGCAATTGTACAGTATAGTAATGTGAAAGAAAGTGACACACAGAAACAATATACACGTGTCTCAAAAAAAGCATCCTGACAGTTTCGAACATAACTTGAAAACCAATTATCAGATTTTAATAATTTTTGGTACAAATATTCCTGACACAACTTGCCATCAAATAACCGTTCAGTTTCCCACCTCACACAACGTTTGTTTCTGCACTACCTGGGGAGAACAAAACCAGCAAAATATCACTTTTTTATCCAATGCGATGTGATTGCTTAATTAACATAATGCGTAAAAACACATTTTGTTCACATTTCTGACACTTTGGCTGACATTTCATTCAGTTGTCCATTTTTCAACTGCCTGCAGTAAAATTGTTTGAAGTGTTGGCCCACTATGCGAACATATGCAATTAGACGCATTCTCCATTCATTGACAGCAGTATCGGTAATGTTCTGCTCCAGACCAAACCAGGCTCTACCAGTCGCTTCTTGACTTCACAAACATTCCTAAACTTCATCTGGTAAGCACACTTCTGCATGACAGTCAAACCTTGTAATAGACTGACTGTTGGGGCCCACACATATTAGGATACATGGAATTTATTGACGTTTTTTTTCATTCATTTTAGCACGTATTATGCTTGGTCTGCTTTCCCCAAGTAGTGCAAAAGCAGTCGTTGGGTGAGGTGAAAACTAAAACACTTATTTAATAGCCAGTTGTGCCAGAAATATTTTTGCCAAATATTAAAATCTGCTAATTTCAAGGCACGATCGATAATTTTGGGGATGTTTTTTGCAGGTTTTCTTTTATTTTAACACAACTGCGCTTGATCTGCTTTCCCTAGGTAGTGCAAAAGCATACATTGAGTGAGGTAGGAAACTGAATGGCTATTTGATGGCAAGCTGTGTCAGAAATATTTGTACCAAAAGTTATTAAAATCTGGTAATTGGTTTTCAAGTTACAGTCAAAAATGTTGAGGATACTTTTTTGAGACACAACGTAGTGCTATTTTGCCCTTGTTACAGCTTGCAGACAGCACAGAAATTGAAAACCAAAGCACATTGGAAAATGAATGGTATATGAAATAATTTTAATCTCTATCTATCCAACCAACTTCTTATCAAATGCTGAAATGATAACGATTATTTTTTATCAGTTCTTGGAAAGATGACAGTTTAATTGTTAACTCAACCCTGACAGATTTGCAGCATATGTGCTGCATGTCTTAATTGCTATTTACACAAAATCCTGACCCAAAAATTTATGCTGATTTTTCCCCAGTGAAATAACAATCAAGAACTAACTCACCCATCAGCTACGGAGGATGGGATATTCTCATCGATCCACTTCAGATCTTCTTCCTGTGGACAGAATGAAAACACAACTCTTGTAACAAATGACTAAATTGACACATCGTAGTGTCCATCCTTCCTAAGCTTTGTAAAAAAAATTCTCCTTTGCTTTGATCAGCATTACTTTTGTTACGCAATGAGTCTTTTTTGTCACGTGACCAGACTTTTTTCTTGTATTTCTTTGTCAAGTGACCGATATTTGTTTGTCGCGTGACGAATCTTTTTTCTGTCACGTGAAGAGTCTTTTTTTGTCGAGCAACCGGTCTTTTTGTCAGTTGTCGCGACCAGTTTGTTTGTCGCTCAAAAAGTTTTTTTGTTGCGCGACCAGTCATGTTTTTGTCACGCAACAAAATGTTTTGTTGTACGACCAGTCTAACGTGTAGTCAGAACTGAGAAAATGCCGCCTGTTAAATTAACACTATCACCAACCTCCACATACGGCATATTTAGGGAGTCTTCCAACTGCCCTTTCTCCTTTGGCTTGCAATATTAGTCAATTTTTTCTAAACGCTGTCACAGAAATGTAGTTTGGGATTCACTATGAAGCACAAATGTCTGAAAGCATTTGATAATGGACATCTGAAGTGTACACCCCAGTCCCCCTGTTTGCATTTCTTCATTGTATGCCTCCACTCTCATCCACCACTTTGAAGGTGTCATTCCATCTTTTTAATCGTTAACTCATAATCCACCATCTCTTAACTCCTTCATTTAAGGCTCGAAACTACTTATTCAACAAATTGTCTTCGGCACGGACAGTTTTGGTACCTAGCAAATACACTCGATAAAACTTATGACACTGCATCTGCTAGCTACTAATCAAGTTTTGATGTACGCTATGAACTATTGAATCACGTTGTATGAAACATGCCAATGTCATCACGTGTACAGCGGTATTTTTTTCATAGTTTGACAAAAACAAACAAATGCCGCTTTTGCCCACCAAATATTACATAATCTCTTACTGTATAAAGTAACTTTCACTTTCAAAAAACATAGCTAAGCATTAGATAGAAAACACTGTTGCAGCTAAAAACAGTGTTGCCACTACTGATCTTAAAAGGTTAAAGATGGTATTATAGCTCTTTATGGAAGCCCATTTCAGAGCTACGAAGCATCACCTGCCGTACGGGATCACACAGTGTTACTTGCCACCCGACAAAGGTGAATGCATCCCGCCTTAACCCCAACCAGATAGGCAGATACTAGATTTACCTATCCCGGGGAGATTGAAGGCTGAGTTGACCTAGGCGGCTAGTTACATACTGAGTATCCGAGATGGTTTACCTGCCCACAAGCAGTCATCCATCCAAGTACTAACCAGGCCCAATGTAGAGCAACTTCTAGATCAAGCACAATGTGTTACCACTACGCCACACCACCAACCTAACTTTACTGGCTGCTGAAATGGTTCTGGACAGGTGTAGAGAATGATAGCCAGCAGAATGATACAAGATAGCAAGATAAGTTTAATATGGAATGCCAATACAGACTGTCTGATCGGAGTTCCGAGTGACTTCAGCTGGGCCCTTAGTACCACGCATCTTGACACCTTCTGTTGACATGCACACAGGAGAAAACGATAACCAAATCACCTATTTGCTGATAAACCCCCGTGGATGAATTTGCCGACATAATCAACTATGCCAAATTTTATCCCTTTGGGTCAGAGATTTTGATTCTGTGGAGGTCAATAGAAAAGAGAAGTCGCTAAACACAGGGCTTAAACTACCATTCAGCATGTGATACTCGAATATCTGACAGCATTTGTGCCACATCATTAGATTCACATAAGGCGAACAAAGCAACAGGGATCTCTGTTTCCTTAGCCCTCAGCCAGACACTGGTTTACACTGCAAGACTACAGATAAATGGCATATTCGTGCCCCAGTTTTTGCCTGCCAGCACCTACTGTGCCTAACCATGGAGGGATGGCCAGGCTGAGTTCACATGGGTGGCTTGGTTACAAATAAAAACAGTATACACATAACCAGTCAAACATCTAATCCCAGCTCAACTTCATTGATGCAAGCAACCTGTTGCAAACATAAGAATATACGAGTATTTATAAATTTGCACCATATCTGGGGTTCCGGCCTATCCAGTAGTCACTGGAAAAAGAGGATGAATTAAACTAAAAATGTGAACATTCGCGTTCATGATTTCTACTGCACCAAATAAGCTTCGGCATACCTTGTTCCTCTGCCAGTCTCAACAAAGTGTGAAATCCGTAAATTTTTCAGCCAATCGTAGTAAGTGTTTATACCAAGGTTAATATGCTCCAAGGGAGGACTCAATCCAATGGTTTCATGACTCGCTTCTATTACCAAAGTTTTCAGCAGGCTTCTGCTTCCAGACTTACAGTCATACTGTTGGCACAGTTGGCCATTTAAACAAAATGTCAGAAAATCTCTAAAGTTGCCCGATTTTGTCTGATAATAAAATTGGCGAACAAAAATATGTCATGGGTTATGCAAAAATTGGCCGATTTAGTTGGCCAAGATAGAACATGTTCTATCTTCGACGATTCTGTCAGCCAACTTTTTGTTTATCAGCCAACAAATTTTGTTTATGTTACCATGGTGATTATTTACAACAAAAAACAAATATTTATTTTAGTTGTTTATCGTCTCATATATTTTTGTGCATTAGATGCAGAAAAAAAGAATGCAAGTATCATTTTGTGATCTGCATTCTTCTGTTATGCCAGCTGATATTGTACAAAGTAGCAAACAAAAATATTGACCATGATGTGTTCATTGATTTTATCAGCCGATTTTCCCGGGCAACTAAACCATGCCCACAAAAGTCGGCCAACTTTATCAATCATCCGACATTCCCCTTTAGTACGAGACGTCTGCTTACCGAAAGCTTCAGACATCATAGGCTCTTCAGCCTCGTCATCAGCGCCATCTGCCAGAGCTGAGTATGCATACCTACAGTTTACACAGTCACATCGCGGCATCCGTTATAAATGCTAGCAAAATTACCACCTTTTAAGTGACCGTCATTCACCGGATGGTGCCACGAAGCACTACATGCTGTGCTAAGCACTACACTGATGGCCAGCCGGCAACTCAACCCCCTCAGGCTGCAAGGTGGGAACAAGGCGGGGGAGGGGACACACATACCTAAGGCCCAAGGACTCAAACACCTCAGTCAGGGTCCGCGACTGTGCAACAGAGAAAATGCCAGAGAAGCACGACGAACAGACAAACAAACTTTAAGCACATTACAGTAAGACGGCTGAACCAACAAGTTCTTTAAAAAGCCAGTGGGCTCATATCATCAACATCACGAATAACAGATTCGCATGGTGTTAGCGCAAGATCACTAAAAGAACAGAACCCATTACAAAACACGATAAAAATGCATGCAAGAGACTAAGAAATAAAAACCGAAGAATAAAACGATAAGACAAAAACCCCAAAAGTTACACACCATATGACTGACAAAACGAAAATGTTTTCAGTTTATGTCAAAAAGTCAAAAGTGATGTCGCGGGTGTGATGCTCCCAGTAGGTCCATTTCACAATGTGGGTCTTGCTTTTGTGGGCTTAAGTTAAAAGTATTTTTACACAAAGAAACGAGTTAATAGGTTTTGGGCTTTTCACGGGTTTTTAATCTTAGCACTGCTGGAAAATGTCGACATCGAATAAACATCTAGAAACGTGCACATTCACAGGTTAAATATTTCCAAAACCTGAATAAAACACTTCATTATTAGCGAAACAAGAAACCAAGTTTGTAGTGTTTTTAAGTAGTTTCACCCAATAAAACCGACTGCATTTTTCAGTTTGTGCTCGACTGTCTCAAACCAGATAACACGCCAGAAACATACTGGCCCAGTGCTGCCATAACATGCGACCATCCACCTGGCCATTCAGAGCAGCATTTACTTATTTTCATGACAGACATGGCTCCAGGTGGGCCTATTTTTTGCCAATGACTTTGTAGTAAACATAGTAAAGCTAGCCATGTTTTGTGATAAAACTTCATTTCCTGAACGTTTTTGATGTCCAGTGGCCTTCGTCTCTGACCTTTGACCTTTCAAACTTAAAACTGGCACAGTGGTTAACAGTGGTTGATTCAACCGTGGCAAACATTTACAGCATTATTTGCCCTCTACACCTATTTGCTTCCAAGTTAGGAGCCAATACCGAACAGACAGATGGACGGACAAACAGAGACAGACAAGCAAGACAACTAATATGGCCTACTAAGATAGCCACAATGTAAAATTGTTAACAATAACTAAGCAGAAAGAAAAGTAAACAAAAATCAAAAAAGCAAGAAATCATGCCTTTGATTATTTGCTGAAGGTCTCCACAAAACCATGACAACGAGAAGAATAACGGAGAACAGCAGATGCCAGAATGCATCGTCAACCCACAACTCTCTCCAGTCCTACAACAACCGAGTCACAGATTGGAGAGCTAAAATACGGCAACAATTTGTCTCGACAGACATTCTAACATCAAAAAATTAAACTTTTCCTGGGTGACCACTGCTCACCGGACACGATAAAATTCCCCGATGATTCGTAGCACCATTTTAACTAGCACACAACCAGAGTAACCAAACCCTAGTACTAACGAAAATAAATGTAAACGTTAAAACTAAAAATAAGTAAGCAACATTCAGCAAAAACCAGCACACAATAATTATCTTAGAATACTAAGTGAGTGAAAATGATCGTTGACACAATTTTAGGATGGTTTTTGGGCAAATTTTCCTCGACAATTCACAGATTTTTACTGAAATCCCTAACATTTCCCTGACATCTGTAAAATTCCCCCACATTTCCAGTTTTTCCACACAACAGGTCAGCCTGCTTTTACATAAGACGATGGTTAAACACATTATCACCTGTATTTCAGTTGATACCATAAACCATTTATGCACTATCAACAGCTCAAACTGTACGCATTGTATTTAGAGAACACAATGCTATTGCTACGATACACAATAAACTGATGTGAAAACGTAACTCATAAAAAGCGATTCGTTGACATAACAAAGTTTTCATACCACAAGACACTGGGCTCGTTTGTGTTCAATCAGTGACCAGATCAGAAACGCCATCGACGCTAAAACACAACTCACACCATTATATCGGGCTATCTGCAGTATACAATATCCTGATACAAAGCTACTACAATATACATCATGTCTCAGAAAAAAAACAGTCAAAATTGTTTTTTGTCATAACTTTGTCAAATTTTCACTAAATTTGATAACTTTTGGCACGAAGATGGACAAAACGATGAAATTATGCAAGTTGCACTCATTTTTCACCTCATCTAATTTTTGTCAACACACTACCATGTGAAACATAGATGCTCCGAATTTTTACATTACGTTGTGATTATTTGAATCGGATTGCTTACCTATGCCTCATCAGTTCGACAGAGGGTGCCACATAATTTAATAATTTTGTGGTATTAAATATTTTTATGGTAAAAACAGCAGACAACAAAATAGCTGACTGATGAGCTTAAAACACGTCTAATCGATAATTTAATGCCATTTGATGAGTCGTTTGTTGATTCTGCTATCAGCCAGAGACGTAGCATCTAAGCCATTGCGTCTTTGTATGCGCGGGTCCACTTTGAACATAAATTCTGATAATTTACAAGTGAGTTGTTACACAAACTTATAATTCTGCTAAATAATTTACAATGATATTTATTTTGTGTTTAATTAAGTCACTACAGCGTTTACATGGAAAATAACTCAGCATTATGCAACAATTTGAAACATCTATGTTTCACATGGTAGTGTGTTGAAACAAAGTAGGTGAAGTCGAAAATGAGTGCACCTTACATAATTTTATCGTCTTGGCCACCTTTTTGCCAAAAATTATCAAATTCGGTAATGCTATGAATCAGCCTAATGCCAAAAAAGCAGTGTGGCTTTTGTTCATTTATGCCCAACTTCTGTATTAAATGAGATCATTGCAAAGCATTTGAAAGACAAACCAAGACTGGAGACTCAACAATAGCGCAGCGGTATTATGAATGAATCAGTAATTTTACTTTACAAAGAAAATGATAAAGTTGTTTTTTTACCGAGAACAGAGAAGATGAGAGTGTTGGTGAAATGTCGGTAAAGCGAGAGTTTAACAAGATTACGACGTAAACGCAGAGTCCTCATTGTGTTCACCAAAGCGGTGAAGATGTATAGCAGAACGACCGTCAGGGACTCATAGCAGTCAACAACTTATACACACTCATTATATACAGTGCAAGATTTAAGAGCTATACTCCTCAATACATCTCAAAAGCTATGGAACATCATCTGCCATACGGGATCACACAGTGTTACCTGCCACCTGACACTGGTGAACAAGTTTCGCCATAACCCCAGTCAGACAGGCCAGTACTCAATTCACTTGCCCCAGAGGGATGGAAGGCTGAGTTAACCTTGGTGTTGGTTATATACTGAAGCGCTTTACAGACAGTCAGCCATCCAAGCAGTTACTACCTGACAGCAAATTAGTGAATTACGACATTTTGCATTAGGTTAATTATTGTCGCAACACATAGGCATAGTACTTGTACAACGAACTTGTACAAGACTACTGCTTTTACTTTTTAGTTGACTTTTGACTTTCGGCTGCAAAAAATCAAAGGTCACGACCATCGGATGTCGAAATCCTCGAGAAATTGCCGAATATCGGCGACAGATCATCAGCCAGCTAGTTCAGGTGTGTCCAACACAAGACTGCAAACTATGCCTGGACTTAGGCCATGTTTAGTGTCGGCACCTGAGACATGCGATATCTGGATGGGCATATGTGCTTAATGCCAATCTCTTCATGCAACTGACAGTATCGAAACACCAAAGTAATGATATTTGTTTGAACTTAATAACAATTTAACAATTAATTTAGTTTCTAAAGGATATCCACCAGCAGATGAGTGCATCGGTGACGGAGAGTACGATAAGAAAAACCGTCATTCCAGTGGTCTGTTCCTTGGCTTTATGCTAACAAATAAACACACAGCACACACACACACACACACACACATTGTCCATAAGTGAGTAAGTAAATGTGACAGATTACAAGAAGTAACAATGCCTGTGGCATGCTCCTTGGCTTATGCTACGACAAATAAAAACAGAGAGACATTATTAATCATATTATTATTAGTCAGCAAACATATAAGTAAATTACCAGAAGGCAAGCTAATCATGGCATGTTGTAGGCAGAATGTACAAAACATGGCTACTGTTCTTACACAGCTTAACATCGTAAGACATTTTTCAACTCACTGATATCAAGTATCACTAGATGCTAACAACTAAGGGCCAGTTTTCGTTGACTATTTTAGTAGCTAACCACCAGTTTACCTTCATTTGTTATTGGACAATGCTGATCACAAGATATGTCACCCAGTGCAGGTGCAGACATCATGCATATTAATAGCAATATTATATATATATAATACGATAATTTTAAAAAACTTTTTAAAGAGCTCAGATTTACATTGAGACAATGAGCTAGAACGAACGACTGGTTTACTGCACATTTTAAAAACCAGAAACAGGCCCTAAAACTTCTAATGACTGCTACTGCTAGATGTATCCATAAACTAGACCATGTCCAGATAAAAAGTCCTGAATAAGTTTAACAAATTAGAACATATTATAACAATTCTTGGCACAAATTGTACAAATGTTACGCTTTACCAAAGACATCTAAAACTAACCTTTAAACTTTATTTATCACTAAGTATTGCAAATGTAACTATGACGTCACTGAAAATGCCGTTTTCGCAGAAGATGCCGTAAAATAAGCCTCAGCAGTACAAAGAACAGAACAATTGTCAACAAAAATTGCAATGAAAAAATCATCATGGATTGGAAACGTAGAAAAAATACTTTTGCCCAATTATTTTTTAGCTTAGTTGTGTTTTTCACTTAGTTAAACGTGGTCGTCGCGAGCACTACGGGAACGTCGTTGTGCAGCAGTCGTTATCAGCGGCAGCATCAACTCTGCAGTATGCATTAGCGTCGTGGTAGTGTGCATTTTAAACAAACTTTTTACTCCAAATTTGGTTAATTTAGCGAGTTTTGTTACTGTTGTTGACAACTCAGGCAGCTACTAGCTAAAAAAAATATTTTTTTTTGTATTTTTTGTTTTAATTTTGTGTAAAGTTAAGTAAGAATACGAGGAGTGTTTTGTTTTTTTACGGTAAAGTGGCGTCACTAATTAGGTGATGTGGACTATCGGTACACTGTCAGTTGCACACTACTTTTGTAATGTTACCTATTAAAAAATTATAAACATGTGTTTGAACTTGTTGAAGTTATTATCGAGAACACTGCTATCTTTCTTCATCTAAAATACACTAAAAACGACATATTTGATGACATCATAATTACGTCAGCACTACATAGTGATACCACAATGTAAAAAGAAAATTTACTAATGTTTCCATAAAATGGATTTTTTCGACAACACATGCCAAAAACTATGAAAAAAAGTTTAAGTTCGCCAAAGATATATCAAAAATACTGTAGACTCTTTTTTATCTGGACACAGTGTAGAAATATGAACGAAAATTTATACTATCATTAAAAAAACCCTACAACAGATGGCATATTTAAATTTCAATGGTTCCAACAAATTGTGCCATGTTTTGCAGAATTATCTTCCCGATATGATTTTCACAATTCTCAACTTTCAATCACGATTCTCAGAGAGCTTCACAATTCCTCGACAGCTCTGGGTTTTCCAAAAAATTGGTAAATATCTGGTAACTGATGAAACTTACAACAACCAGACCAATGTTGAATGTTGAATCTGACATGACGACTTACCACAGATGCCCTCATGAAGCCTTCGACAGAACTCATAATGAAGTAAACGATACCAACGACTGCTACTTTTGATGCCGTTGGACCAAGACGTGGCCTGAACAAATAAAAAAAGGGTTTAATATGAACAAAACTTGTTCCATCCAAATAGTTTAGTCAAGGTGGCCAAAGTTTTTTTTCGGGGGAAGGGGATAGCTAAAGTCTATTTAAGGACCTTAAAGTACCATTTCCAGACCTATTCCTGCAATATTTTACCACCTCTTGTTGGATGTTTCTGCCATCATATAAAAATATTTTCACATCACGGTAGTGATAATTTTGAAAAACTGAAATTTGAGAATTTTCAAGATGCTCTTTCATCAGATTCAAAAATTTCAAGACCCTGTTTGGTTTTCCAAAACTTTCCAAATCGCGGAAAAAATAGAATAAAAATTTCAAAGACTTTCAAGGACGAGTAGCCACTTTGGATGGTATTAGAACTGTGGATCAAAGATTGGAAAAACAATCACTGATTTAAAAAAATCATAGACCGAATATCATTCCCCAAAACTGGTATTCAAGAACAGTAAATGGCTGCGACTATTTTTAATTTTCTCTTACAATTATAGTTAATGACTAGGGCCCAGTTTTCCGCAAGCCAGGAATTTCGAGCCGAGCTAGAAAATTTACCCTCTTCCATGGAATGTTGATATATATGCAGAATTTCACAAAAGTTGAGAAATAACTGGCGATTAGTACGATCGTCAGCTAGATTACGCAATTTTATCACGGAATGTGATGGAAAAATTCAAACTAAACTGCCTAAAAGTGCAGCCCCTACTGATAGCTATTGCAATACGGCACAATCATATGAAGCAAACACAACGCAAGTTGACAGATTTCATTTTTAAAAGAAAAAAATGATAATTTTTTGGCATGTTGCTAGCATAACCGAGCACGTTGACAGCCTTGAATAACAGATGTTTCTGGACAGAATATAACTCAGTTTACTCACAAACAGAAGGCTGCAGAGAGCCACGGAATTCGGATGATTTTGCCGCAGTAAGCCGCGAAATTTCGCAAACTGGTCCGCGGAAAACTGACTTAATGCATGACAAAGTTTGTTGATTTGTCTCGATTAGTCCCGAACTTGTTAGTTCCGACATAGCTGCTAGTCTCGGCGTAAACTAAGATGTTGTTATGCATATGACCCCAGTACCTTAGTAGTACCTTTTTGCCATTGTTTGTTTCAGTCAATTAATCCCAAATTTTTAAAATAGCTTAAGCAATACGAACTATTGCTTGGTCCTAGAAGTTTCATCCAATATTGACAGATGGAGTTGCATCAGTTGCCAAGATGATACCACTTGTGGCTTATGCTTGTTTTTTTATTCCATAAGTGGTTAAATGATGCAAGATGTATTAGCAAGTGCCATAATTTTGTTGTTAATGAATTTATTTACGCCGGACTAAACCAGTTACTCCTGGTCATGAGGGAAACTTACTTTAGTCCCTTATTTACGCCCAAACTAGTGGTAAGTCGCTGTTATTCATACCAACTTAACAGTTAGTCCGACGTAACTCCGATTTAGTCCGAGACTAAAGTTATGACGTTGTTATGCATAGGCCCCTAGTACTGCTTTTGTTAATAAGAGACAAAGTAAAGTAATTAGTGCTGCTGACAACAAAATGACCAACTGTTGAGACTAACTTGACGATTCCGTATCCAACGCTGACGATAATGACAAGAACACGTGACAGAGTCCTCTTTCCCGCTGACACTAGCTCTCCAAAAATCACCGCTCCAGGCACTAAACATAAAACAGTGTTGCATTAAACATAGAGCTATTGTAAAATATATTTATATTTTATTGCTGTATCGTTGCTAACAATGATGACAAGAAGTCGTGAGAGTACATTTGCCTGAAGACACCGGCTCTCCAAATATGACTACTTTGGGCAGTGAAAATTTTGAAATAAAGGGGGATGAAGGGTAGGAAGTGAAGAGTGCTGTGCCCCCTTTACAGAAAATTTTTCAAAATCTTATGCAAAAATGCTGCATTTTGATGCAAAATTTCCACTTGTTTTAAGATGCATCCAGTCAATAAAGGGGGCAATCGCTCCCCCCTGTATCCACCATTGGCTCCAGGCACTAAACATTACAATAGTATTTGCAATGGTACAGTTTTGTATCTTTGTACACGCATGCAATGTATACATCCAACTGGTCATTCATTCGCAGCAAACTAACACCCAAGCAAAAGGTAAAAACTGCCATAGTCAACAGCACTCCCTCAGAGCTCTGTGTCTTTAGGGTCGATGCTCATCTCCGTTTCAAGGCCCTGAGCCGGCAGTGAGCCATGGCTCAGTTACATGGGAGGTAGGTCAGACCTCTCCCATATACTGCCGTTACCTTTCCGGTGGTGAGGCAAAATTATACTGCTTGGTGACAGAGGCACATGTGTGTGAACAACTTGCCCAAGGTCGTTACCTGGCAGTGCACCAGGCTGGAATCAAACCGGAGACCTCCGGGTCATCGGTTCGGCATGCTACTGTTACAGCACCAAGCCACACACTTAACACCTGTAAGTCAAATAGAATGTCATACACATCGTAAAATAACTCTTGCTCCTACATGCACGAAAAGTGATAATAAACACCACTTGATCATCATACCTGATTTTCCAGTCTGATCAACGGTGTGGTACTCTCCGAGGAATGCCGACTCTTCCACAAATCCTGAAATGGATCCACAACCACAGAAGCAGGATTTGAGAACAGTAAAAATAAGTCTACGTTTCTAAAAAATCCAAACAACTTGGGTGTATAACACTCAATTTGTCCCCAAATGAAAAAATGTGTGGTCCAAAGTTTCTTGTGACCTTTATTAGTTAACCTAGAATAAAAACATAGGTTAAGTAATGCAATGATAACAGTCAAAAATTCAGGCAGTAACAATATATTTGGTTTCTCAAAATGCCACTAAGTTGCCAAAGACAGAAAATTTTTTAGTCAAATCTCTAGAAAATCTTTGCTGCATCGCAGAAAGATCTTGGTTTAAGTAACTCGCTTTCTAGACCTTCCTGATCGAACTACTACCTTACTGAATAAAAAAGAACCAACACACGTTACAGTTGTGACACCAGTCAAATGGCCATCCCATTCAATTAAAATGTGCCTTTGGGGTATTCAAATGTTCGAAATCTTTCGAACTCTGAATGTAGCCTCATCATTCGATTCACAGAAGGCCCACGGAGCAAAGCTGATCTCTGCTTCCTCAGCCCTCAGCCAGACACCAGTTTACACTGCAAGAAGCCTGGATAAGGAGCCTGGATCAATCAGTTTGGTCCTATGCATTAGTCTGTCTATTTCTTTGCCCAGCACACCCAAGCACATCTGATTAGCAACACTAACATTAGTAATATATTGGTGAAGCGTCAGTGAAATACCAGGCTGGGAATAAACCGACCAATGAGTATGACAGCTCCAATCCAGTACTGGACGCGAAGCAGGTCTTTGCAGTAACAGCAGCAGAGAACTGACCAGAAAATGAGAAACAGGGCATACATTGCACACATCACCGCGTAGAACTACACACGACACACCGATTAGCACATTAGCCAGTAATGGTACATAATAGCAGTAGTAGCCACAGCAGTTAGTATCAGGAACAGCATAAATAGTAGTATAGTTGGTGTTAAAAACTAGCAGCTAGGGCTAAAGGTCAAAGATCAAACTCACAGAAGTATGAAACGGAGCACATAATTACTTGACTTAACACTTTTTGGCTGACCATACTAACAGCCATAGTCCAGTCAAGGCGCCTGTCCCTGTTCGGACACATTGCACGAATGCCTGATGAAACAGATGCAAAACAGATCTTAACAGCTTCCCCCGCAGGAAACTGGAGACCACTGGGACGTCCTCATATTACATGGATGAAAACCATTCAGCAGGATCTGAAATCCAGTGACCTCAATATGGACGACGCAGTTGACTTGGCTCAGAACCGTCCACTCTGGAGAGTGATGTCTACGTTCGGCGTTACGCACTCTAAGTGGTGCTTGCCAGAAATGATGATGATGATACTAAAGGTTAAGCCTTTGGCACACTGTTGTGTCTGTCCATCGTTGTCTGTGACATATGTATTGTGGCTAAATTGTACATCTTACTGGACAACTGTCTAAACAAGTATGTGACATTTGGTAAATAAGTATAAAAAGCTACATTCACATTTGCTGGCCTTCAGTCGGACACTGACTGGCATATGGTTGGCCTTACCTAGCAACAGCTGGGCTTCTTGTTAAACTCAAAAACTCAAATATGTTTAGAGAACCGTAGTTCGAAGATAACTACAAATGCTTTGATATAACAATATAATATAAACGCATGGCAACATACCACTAAGCCCTAAAAATCCACTGATATTACACCATTGTACGTCAGCACTGCACCAAACAATATTAACAGTAAATGATGTGTGTTCCTCAAAAAAATTTTTCCTCAAAATTCCAGACTTTTGATCTCAGTTCTGAGACAGCTCTAAAATTCCTCCACACCTCTGGGTTCTCCAGAAGTGATAAGCAACGGAAGATATAACAACTAGACTACTGACTGTTGAGTTCAACCTACCGGCAACAGCGGCCAATCGATCATTGACAAATAGCCGTAACTTCCATACGTCTTCACCGTCACTGCAGCAACAGCAAAAAATGTGACCAGAACTTAACACACTATGCACGCAGAACACAAAAAGTGGATTACCATGACCTTCCAGATCCTTTTTTGCATGCATTCTTCAGGACTTTCCATGACTATATGTTTTTATGGCTTTCACAGACTGTTTAATTAAAAGGATATGAAACAAGTGAACTTTCACAGTAATTCATTAAATCTATTACTTTGTGTAAATATAAGGCTCCCAACACATTTCAGCAATTTTCAACTAACCATTAGCTGTAAATGCAAAGAATATATAGTAAATATTGTCTAACAGTAGACAGTGACAATGTATGCAAAGGCCAAAATCATACATGGGTCTAAAATGCGACACCATTTGGTATAGTTTCCATTATTTTTAAAAAATGCCTTTCCATGACTTTCTAGGACATAGGCCTGATTCCATGACTTTCAAGGACCTGTATAGATGGTATTAACATGAAACAACAGCACCGACAACGATGCCAACTTCTCCACATTACGGAAGAGTAACAAGAACGAAGCAACGCTTTGTGATCGAAGGAATCTATCATTTTCAAGATGCAGTGCCATAACAAATACAACAAGCAGCATCATTTGACAATAAACTCTGTCTTCTGCAGTGATAGCAGTTCTCATGGCCACAGAAATTATCCCTAGTACACCTTGGCTATAATGTTCTAGCTTATGTATCGCTGCATAATTGTACACAGTATAATACACAGTAAGTCACAACAACTACAACACAGACTATTGTCCTTAAATACTAAAAACTCAAGAAGCTTGATATGTGGTGGAACCTAGTGTGCAGACATGAACAAGAAAATATAACAATCATTAAATATTTGGCAAAGACTGGCACTTGTTTACTTTGACTCATGATCTAGAAATACTAATGCAAGTAGTACAAGTAGTGATAAGATAACAGGTGAGGTGCAACATAATTGATATAACTGATAACAGTAAAAATAATATTTACAGCTAATGTTGCCAGTATTTGGTAACTTCTCGGACAGCTCCACGATGAATATGTAGATGTTGTCGCTAGGAACTTTGACAAGTGCCCCGGGAATCTTCTTGGCCAGTGCCTTTGTCTGACAACAGGAACAGTTAAACAACTTGTCAGACAAAGCAGTTTTAACTTTTATTAGTTACCATCTCCTTCGTTTACAAAAATACTACTGAGTGACACTAAAAAAACAAAACATAAAATGGCATCATGACAGTGAAAGCTCATCCCCATCCAAATTTTGGGCTGTCAGAAAATCTTTTTCTTGTCAGAAACTTATGGTCAAAAATGCAATAATACGGAATTGAAAACCCCCATTTTGAGGTAAAATTTTGGACAGAATTGAACTCTTGAGCAGCCATGCATGATCTCGTGTGTCACAAATTTGTAGCTGTCTGTCAAAACTTCATCGAAAATTCGTAACATCTGTCGGAAAATGCAGCTTCCTGCCCTGGCCCCACCTACTTCTTTTAACCTTTTAGAGATGCTGTTGGAAACATAAAAGTTCATTAAATAAATGCAGCAACTAGACAGTTTAGGATTCAGCATGTATTCGAATGTGACAGAAAGAAAGACCACACGATGGTAACAAATGTCTCAACAACTGGCATCTTTCAGCGATGCCATCCTTCCAACATTCGACAATGAAAGCTGTATTAATGGATTGTGGCTTGGTGCTGTAACGTTAGCATGCCGAACTTGTAACCCAGAGGTCCCCAGTTCAACTCCAGCCCAGTGCACTGGCGGGTAACAACCTTGGGCAAGTTGTTCACACACATTGTGCCTGCCACCAAGCAGTATAATTTGGTGCTGGCCTCACCGTTGGGAATGTAACGGCGGTATATGGGAGAGGTGTGGCCTACCACCCATATAGCCAAGTTGTGTTTGCTCTCAACCACCGGCTCAGGGCCTTCGAAACGGAGATGAGCATCGACCCAAAAGTCGCAGAGCTGTGAGAGGGCGATGCTGACTATGGGCAAGTTACGTTACATTTTTTAACATTATTAACAGATTGCTCTCACCGAGAGAGCTGGAGATGTCATAACTTCATCGGCAGCCCGTTTAGCTCTGTTGTCGCTCTGCGTGGTGGTAGTAGAACCAGTAGTACTGACAGTGGATGGCGACGTGCTAACAGCTGGAGTCAGAGCCACGACTGGCGGTGGCCTCTGTTTTCCCTCATCAGGCTTTGCCTCATTTTCGGATGTCTCTTCATCCGACTGGTCCGGAGACAGAGTACTAGATTCAACATTATTATCACCAAAGTCCTCATCATCATCATCATCAAGATCAATAGGTGGTGGTGCTTGCGGTTCTGTCTGCAATAACAAATGAACACATTTATTCACCATAAGGGAAGTGAGTGAGTGAGAATGGTTCAACGTCCCACCCGACACAGTATGGGTCATTTCGGGAACAGCCTTTCCAGACACTGCACATACGCATAATAATAGCAGTACAACAGTTTAACCTTTACAGAAAGTTTAACCTTTATGAAGCACAAAACCTGAAAACAACCTAAACCTAAAATTGCAAGAACTGCCGATTCTGAGCGTGCATATCAATGTCAGAATGCTGTCTATTGGTAGAAAAGGGGGCAAGAAAAAGGCACAAACAGACAGACAAAACAGTGAGAATAAAGATCCTACTAGCCTAGATAACGTAACATAATTCAAAAAAGTATCTGACATGTTTAGAGGGATGGGATCTAAAACAACTAGAAATTTTGGGCAAATCCCAAAGTCAGTCCGCCCGGTACCCTAAGTCTGATTGGAGAGGGGTAAACTGAAGGGGGAGGGTTAAATTTTCCCAGTAGCAAAGTCACGTGGCCCGCATTTAAATGTATTAGCATACAAAAAATGCGCACTGTTGACTTAGGGTGGGTAAACATTAGCCGCGTAATCTCTGGTGTTAGTGGACTAAAGTTCACCAATTTTTTTGTTCAACGCGGGATTAATTGTACTTGATAATGCCATTTATCGCTTGTTGATATCTCTATCCAGTCCAGAGATATTTGCGGTTAAACTCAGAAGTTGTCATAAAACGTACTAAATTTTAGACGTTTTTTGCCCTCCCAAATTTTAAGGGGACAGTGCCCCCTAAAAGTTGTACTCGTGTTGTCACCCCCATCTAGCAGCATGTGACGTGGCAAAGTTTCATAAAGCTACTCCCCCTGGCTCTGAAGTGCTTGTGGATAATGCACTACATTTTAAGCCAATTTTTGACCCCCCCTTTGAAAAAAGTTGTAAGAGGGGCCCCGCTCCCGGTGAGGGGTGCACTAGTAAGACTTGGTCATTCTCTAGTGCGTGTAAAAATATGGGGGTGCAGCATCTCTAAGGGCTGAAATATGGTCTTCTGAAAAAACACTTTAAGTGGGTGCAATTTCACATCAAGATCTCCAAGGTTACTGGACCAAACTGCACCAAACTTGTTTTGCCTAACGCGGTAAGAATCGCGGTAGATCAAATATTTGTCTGATTTTGAATATCTTTATCCGTTCTGGAGATATTCACCACCGAACTTTGAAGTCATCTGAAATCGAGCCAAATTTTGCATGTTTTTGGCCCCTACAATTTTTTGGGGTGGGCCCCTGAAATTTTGGCTGGCATTATAAAATCCGGCCCAGTACTGACCATCGTGCAAAATTTTACGGCGATCGGTTGACGTGTCTCAGAGATCTCACTTTGAAAAAAATAAATAAATAAAACGTCTCCAGTAAAACTTAAGTCTTCCCGAAAACTATCGATTCCGGGCGAACTAATAAACTAAATCAAAAATCGAATCAGACTCAAAATAGTACAACAAATTTTTCTAAAAAACATATTACATAAAAAAGCATCACTACTCGAATACCAATGTCAATAAAACTTCACTTAATGCAACATAATGAGATGCTTTACATGTAATCTGCCTAAACTAAGTAAAACTGCTTTAACAGACTCCGTTTTAAAGTATCCAGAAAGCCTACGAATAACCGAGTTCCATTACACTAATTACACCAGTGTTGAATAAATCAATATATTCCAGCTTAATAGGACAACTTTGAACTATATGCATCGAAAAACAATCAAAGAAACAATTAATATACAGAACCACTGTAGACAAAATTGATACCATTTGACAATATTCTACCTTAAAACATCCTTTCAAAAAGTTCAGGCATGATACCAAAATTACTGGAAACAAATTAGTCAACAATGAAATTGGCTGCAGCACACAGAATTATTTTAACCAAAATAAAACTATATTTTAAACAACAGCCTGCTAACCTAACTGAACTTGGACAATAACTGTTAAATAACCTTAACTAAACAGCACAAATGAGTGGAATTATGATATCTGCAGTCAAAAACCAAAGGCAGCATTCGTGCTACAGACTTGACATAATAGCAGTAATATTAATAATGATAACGGAGTTACAAATTAGTGATATTTCACAGAAATTACAAATAAGTCATATATTTCACGGACAGAACTACGATGCAAAACCAAGCAAGTAAATAAGAGTTGACTAACCTTAACATCCAGATGCTGAAAAACGTGGTCAGACAAATTCTGTCAATACATCAGCAAAAAATCACAGCAGTTCTACCTCAGCAGAATTTCATTTCACGTCGTCACCCAAACAACAGTTTAGCAAAGAAAATAAACAGCTAAAACTTACGAAAGACAAAATACGTACAAGTCGTTCCTGTGTCATGAGACTGATAAAGTAGTGCTGACCTTAGTTCACAAGACTGCAAAGCATGGAAACAGAGCCAGTGCATGGCTGGTACTCATTGTAGCTATCCATGGATGGCCATTGGCCAGGCAAAGTTGGTCAACTCAGCCTGGCCTTCGCTACAACCTTGCTACAACAAAAGACCCAGCTGTCGCTAGGATAGCCGACCGTACTGGTTGTCAGTGACTTTCAAGGTCATCCAATGTCGATGATTTTCATGTCATTTGAAAGCCAATATGCAACTTCCTATCAATGATCAATAGCAACCAAGGCGCTATCTCACACCATTTAGCCACAATAGCACGTAACAGCTTTCAAAGTCATCCAAGGTCAATGATTTCCAGAGCGTACGAGGGTTGATCAATAAGTATTAAAAATCAATGTATTAGACTTAAAATTTTTTCACAATCTAAATATCAGTAAAAAGTATATTTTCTGCGAACATGTATGAGTTTGTTGCGAATGTGACATCATTGTAATTTATGACGACACAGCTCTGTGGCAGCAGAGTATATAATCAACAAAATAAAAATGACTCTTTACCAATTAATTCCTTGTTAACTGTGGCTTCTATCCTTATACATGGTGTGTGCAGCTTGCACCGAGGGGAAAATAGGGGGAGGAGTTTTGTTATAAGGTGTAGATGAAAACTTCCCCCAATTTTTCACTGGACAATCAACACCGTTAACAAACCTTCCCCCTATTTTTCAACGGGCAATCTACACACTTGAGATGGAACCAAAAAGAGGGGAGGATAAGTCTGAAAGTGGGGAGGGAACTTGGGCCGAAAAGTGGGGTGACTTGTGTCCAATTTTATTCCAGATTTAGGGGGATAGCAGAAACTGCTTGTTAAAATCCTCATGCTGATATTATCTTAATCACACAGAGTAAAACTGAAACTGCAACACTCACCGGCAGCGAAATAGAAGCATTCTTTTGACACTCAAACTCTTGAGAACGAAATTTCAGGTAAATGTGGTCATTAATTTCGGCCGTCAGTTTCGCACTGATGTCAAGGCGACGAACAGCAGTGTCAATGGTTTCCCATTCACTTTCCAGCATCTCCTACGCATAGATCAGTACAACTAAATACAATTCATTGCCAACTCATGCAAACATCACACTAAGTACAACAACATAATCAAAGTTCTTGTATTTATGACAAAACTGACAAAACCGTGCTTTCTGTTACAAAAAAAATGAGCTGAAGATTGGTGTGCATAGTAGCAAGTTTACTAACACTAACAAAAAACATATTTGCAGAAGTTTAAAATCTGAAACCTTTACCCTTGAAAATAATAAAAGACCTGCATACTCAGTACTGTATCAGTAATATCATGAGTTCAAAAATTCATGGGTAGCAAGCCCAGTCCACCGTGCAATAAAACAAACAAAATTACAAACAAAATAAATGCTGATGACAAATGCACTTTACAGAATAACATCTGCAAAAATATGCACCATAAAATTATACTGAGATAAACAGCGAACTTACATATGTTATAAAGTCATCGAGGAATTCATTTGCGCATACTGCTGATCGAATTCCCCATGCAATATGTACTTTCATTCCGGGAGTGCATGATACTATAGTTCAAAACATACCAACAAAATACTATTAACTATGTTCTATTTTAATCAATTCAAGAAAATATTCTGTCAAATATACAAAGAAATTAACAACTTAGCAGATGAATATGATGACACAGAAAGAGAAATTTACTCCACATGGAGAAATATGAAAATTGGTATCTTAGCACAATTCCAAGGAATTCCCACAGGAAAAGTGCAGAAGCCAAATTCCTAAGCTAAGAGCACAGCACAGAAAAGCTTAAAGCAAAAATATTATTATTGCCAAAGTGCTTTGTTTTACCGTGCAAGTAACGATTTTGGAAGTACTAAACAGATCAACAACAAATTTGGCACAAATTAACATTATTCCACTCTTAACATAACATCGTAATTTATTTGAAACAACTTTAAAAACGATAATTATTCAATTTTTATGCGCGAGAACACTAGCAACGAGTTTTTTATGATTGTCAACATTGATGACAATTAATGACTTTAAACCCTAAAAATAGGTGTTTTTAGTAATTTTTGGTGATTTTTATCTGCCAAAGAGTGAATTGCGATGAAATGGATTGATATAGACCAAGATTACTTGCAAACATAAACTGCTATAGGCTCTCGTGCATCTCATGAGCATTAGCTCAGATTTCTTGTTACACACCTTTCAGATCGCTGATCTGAATGTGTCACTGTGCCTGTGCAAACAGATTTGCAAGGGGTCACTAGTGCTATACATAATGCAATACTTAGGATTAATTATTATTATTATTTTATTAGGGTTAGGATTATGATTAGTGTTAGGGTTTACGGTTAGGGTTGGGCTTAGGTTTATGGTTATGGTTAGTGTATTTGATAGAGTTATGTGATTACAGATGGACACCCATATTAAGGGTGTAACATTAGTTATGTATTGGAGTCAACTGATCCAAGTCTGCAAACTTGGCCGACTGCATGTATCCTGTGATATGCTGTAGGGGTTGAGGTCGTCAGTAAGCCAGCTGCCGTGACGGCATGTGCCTGCGGCGGTACGACGCCCTGGACTTGGAGGGTTCGGATCGCTGATCTGAACATATTAATTTTTGCACACTTTTCAGACTGCCGATCTGAAGGTATCATTTTTTTGTCCAAGATTCTCAGATCAGCGATCTGAACATATCATCATGCCTTTAGAAAACAAACTGGAGCAAACCGTTAAAGAAAGTAGCCCCATTTTGAGACAAACTGTAGTTTGTAGGCACAGGCACTAACCATCTGTTGTAATGCACATATGCAAAGCTTAACATTTGGACCTATTGTAACCCCATATAAGATACTGCTTGACAAAAAAGACCTGCTACTTATAATTATGCACCCAGTTATTGCACTGAATAATAATTCAAATGCCTGTTCTATTGCCAGCCAACTTCATAAAGGCTGGCAAGTTGAGAAACTACACTATTAACTCAATAAAAAACTTTCACTCAGTCTTGTGTTCATCTCACTTTCTTTCAAGTCTTTCAAACTCAGCAAGTTTTAGCGTACTAAAACAACAAACAAATTCACAATACGGTACTTACTGCCCAATGACAAGACAGAATCAGCATACATGGACTTGCTGATTCCCGCATATACAGGGTCGGTACCTGATTTCTACAAACAACAGCAATACCAATAAAAACAAGTGACAACATTCTTGCAGTAAGCAATATAATTGTAAGCAACAGTACACGAGTGTGGGTAAAATGCATCTGGTGCATCTAGTGTGCCTCGTGCAGTTAAGGTCAGGATAAACATTAAAGAAAAGATCAGAGATAGGGTTATGGTCAAGATCAGCATCAGGGCTAAGGTTTGGGTTGGTGAGGGTTAGAGTTAGTAATGCCATTAAGCGTAAAAAAACAACAGATGCACTGGAGCCACGTGTGTTACGTTCAGGGCAGGTATTGTTCGGTTTGGAGTAAGGGAAGGATGATACGAATTGGGTTACGCGTACAAACAGGGTTAATTACGGAGCGAAACGTTACCTAATATCACTACTGGGAATGATTGAAAAACTCAACAACTTTCATGACTGGTAATGTACGTGACAATAGTTATCCGCACAGCCGTCTTTTACGGTTTTACCCACACATCCGCACTTAGCATCCGCAAATTTTATCCGCCTTTTACCTGTTGCCACATCCGCACATCCGCACGTACGCTTATTACCCATAACCACTGACTACTGTATAAGCAAGCTGATGTCCGAACTTTCTCCAATTCTGTACAAACATCATTCACTCGACATTGACAAGCACACACCGTAAACAGGCGTAAGTTCCGAACTCCTTGTTCAGGCAAACCTGCAACTATACTGACGAAAATTAGCAAAATGAAGCAAATAAATAGACAACACGACGCCGCCATGTTTACTATTGACGTTGACACCCGGTTACAAAGAATAGGTATTTTGAGAGGCGCGAAAGCAAATCGCGTTTTAAGTCGTTGGTATACGAACATTCGGTATTCACCGAATTCACCGAAGCCGCCAGAATTACTCACTCACTTACTCACTGGACCGCTTGATCGGCGACCTAACCCTAACCTTAATCCTAACCCTAGAATTACTAGTGGCTAAAGTGAGCATAGGCAAAAGCCATATAACGCTTACTGTCCTAATAACTAAGGTTAACTATGTGTTTCCGGCTGCAGTTCCCGTTTATTTTACTGGTTACACACACGTCAGACAGTGCATAATGTCATCGTGCAATAAATAAGTAACGAAATTTTGCCCGATAAATATTGACCGAAGTATTTCGAACCCAAACTCGCAGTCGGTTAAAACAGTATTTTCGCTAGTGCCGTTGTCGCCATCTTTATTGATGTTGTTGGCTGATTGATAAAATATTGTTGATTTAGTTATTTTACGTAGATTTAGTTGTCGCCGGTTAACGAAAATCTCCAGAGACATGCGTACGCTTGTCTTCTAAGAAACTGTTATTTGCCGTTAACACGTAATCATGTTGATCGAGAATCCAGAAGCTTTCAAGTCGTGGCTGGTCAAAACGCTGGCACCCATGTGAGTAAACATCTGACGTGCTGTCATCTCTGAGGCTTCGGCCTCAGGGAGAGAGGGCGATTGGAGTTTTTTGAATATTGACTCGGAAAGTTTTTTGTTTGTAAATATTCGTATTTTTGATGGGGAAATGTTAACATCGATATTCAATCCAGTTTGGTTCACTTTGTCAAAACCGGGAACGTCAAAACTCTTCTTCTTTTCTTCTTCTTCTTCTTCAGTAGATGGTCAAACTTCAACTTGTTGAAGACTCCAGACCATGTCGGGTAGTTGACAGCACTTGTGAAGTGTAGACGTGTTATGCCAACAGTCACAATGCCGCAACGACTGTCGGCATGTCCCTCGCTCCTCACGGAAGGGTTGCGATACCCTTTCACCAGTAAAGGTGGAGTACCAGACTGTAGAGGTATTTCATGGATAGATACTAGCCCTGAAGGATTCAGGGGTTGACAAACTGTGCACAAATCCCAAACCAAACCTTAACTCTAATGCTATCCCTATTACTAATCTATAATTCTTAACATTATCCTTAACCAGAACTCTATCTTTAACTTTATTTTTGAAACTCTATCCTATATCACTGTTTCTTGGTTTTGTTATTTCCGTTTTTGATGCGACACAACTTTTGTAATACATTTTGTGTGGGAGGTTACACTTGTAATGTAAATATTAACAATAATGTGTAGCAGTTTTCCAGTTCACTGCATAATCATCTAGTGTGTACAGTAGCATAAGATACAAACAATTTAGTGTTTAATATATGTGTCAATATTTTTTACATTGTGTTTCTGTATTTTACAGAAGTGATGCGGACCCGGATGTCCTTGCCAAGTACGTGATGGCGTTGGTCAAGAAAGACAAGCCCGTCACTGAGCTAATTGCAACTTGCGAGGACCAGCTCGACATCTTTCTACAAGAAAGTAATATACATTTTGTTTTTTTTGTGCTAATTTATTTGCCATGGTAATAGTAACAGAAGCAATAATACACGCTAATCTGCAGACTAGACATACAGACAGATGGGTTGGAACAGTCTTGGTAGGAGACTTTCTTGCATTACATTTATTATAGTTGACATTTGACGACTAACTAGACCCAGAAAACTGCATCGTGTTTGAAGAATGTCTGTGCAACATGATGAGCTCAACATTTATCCCATTATTTTTAGGTTGTTACTGTTGTTTAACGGTGGTAATAAAATTAAAGGTTAACCTTTACTTGTCGGTTAATTCATTTGCACTTGAATCATTTTTCTTAACGCTGTTCCTAACCCTAATCTCAACCCTAACCCTATTCCTAATTTTAATTGTAATCCTAATGGTTAACATGGGTGGGTGCAGGTGAATTAACAGACAAGAACCGGTTAACTCTTTTCAAGTTCAGAAGGTCAGGTCACTGGATAATGGTTGTAGAGATGTTAATTTCCGCGATACAAGAATTTCTATTCCCGGGACTGGACGAGAACTCGATGACCCACCTTAATCATCATCAAGGGTACTTTAATATATGCAGAGAAGATGACGCCTGCCATCGCCGGCGCTGCGTGAACGCCCCAGGCACAACATGGTCATCGTTTGCTTGCAGGCATCCCTTTGACGTTCAGGGACCAGAGATGTGCAGATCCAGATTTGAGTCCATGTCAGTCTGCAGATTTTGACCAAGGATTCGCATCCGCATCCACAACAGGAGAGAAATATTGGATCAGCTGTTAGTTTGCATCCGCACTCAATAGGCATAGTAGTGTTATACCCAGTAATTAGTACCTGACAAAATAATGGCAGTAAAGGCCAAAGGGTTTCAGCATTTTGCTTATCAAGACAAAAATTAAACATGTTTTTCCAACTCTGTTAGCAGTTGTTAGAAAAAAATGATACACTCGTCATGAAATGCGATCTCTGTCAGTTCACATCTGCAAAAGATCATGCGGATCTGTGTCTACAAGCAGATGCATCTAGTGTCTGCACATATCTGGCAGGTAACACCACTCAAGGCAGTGGGAGAGAGCGAGGGGGATGTTCATTTGAGCCATCAGTCACTAGTGACAACAGCATGCAACTTACAGGCACTAAGCTGTGTCAGCGTAGACCTGTAGTGCAGACCAAGATACTTTGACTGAGAAACATGAACAGCTATTGTAAGCTGATGAAGGTGGGTGCTCTCAGTGAGCAGTTTCTATTGCAAGTGCTGGTGGCCGTTTATCTAAGTTCAAATCAAACAGGAATGCTGGCAGCTTTGAAAATAAGCCACGTCTTCAGTCCATGAAACGCTCAGCACTGCACTGAGGGTGGGTGGGGG
>Ga0209367_1001915_pt1 | contig 26707 bp, 18 predicted proteins | sample WorMetLIZISLAND2_FD_187412 | JGI IMG/M metagenome (GOLD analysis project Ga0209367, IMG submission 187412) | Marine gutless worms symbiont microbial communities from Max Planck institute for Marine Microbiology, Germany - Olavius geniculatus... ... | reverse complement strand
CTAGTCAATCGTGTTTTTCCTGGTCCACCCGCTGGACACGTGACCACGTGACTGTCCTGAGGCCTGGCAATTTTTGAGGGGTCCGTCCAGGAATCGAACCCAGGACCTCTCGCTCTGGTGAAGTTGCCCTGAGTCCAACACTCTAACCACTCGGCCACCGAGCTCCATTGTAACAGTGGGTGGCACTATATCAAGTTGTATTTGCATTAGATAAGATTAGATTAGACTGCAGCATTGTTTTCCTCTTTGATAGATTTATAGTACGTTAGTGATATGTTATCAAAAGTCAGTGGATAAAAAACGGCTCTTTAACTACTTTACTGGCTTCACCATTTTTACTTTTGGCTTTTTTCATCTTACTGTTCTTTTTAAAACTTTTTGCAAGCCATTGGCCAAATAAAGATTTACACTGTGTCTCAAAATTAGCTGCACCCCTGTTTCAAACACGATTAATTCAGTTTGTAGTTCATGGATTTCAACGAAATATTGTACACTGCACTATCTTGACATTAGTTACGGTGACACCCATTATGACATACGCATCTTACCATGAGTGCTCAGTGTACTGTAACGTCATTATGTCATCAGAGTTTGTTTGCATTACGATATGTTCAATGCATAAAAGGGATCAAGCAGCAGTTTACCCATCTTAGACTAAGAGCTTGTGTTGAGGCCAAAGGTGGTCATTTTAAGCTTGAACTTTAAAGACAAGTTCAGAATGATCGTCACAATGACTGATTAAAATTTTTTTAAAAATCTGTCAGGTATTAATGATTTTACACTAACTTACTGTAAGGGTGATGCTAATCTTGGGATACGGTGTATTTGTGATATTTGATGGTATTGACGTCTGCAGTGGGATGATGGGGAAGGCAGATCACACAAAAGACATGATGGAGAATCTCACAAGGACATTGGTGAGGCAAAGGAACGAAAACACAGAACTAGAGACGAACCGGAGTCCAAAGATTCTAGTCATCGTGATCGGGACAAAGATCGTAGGGAAAAGCGCAGGACAAGAGATGATGTATGTATGATGACAGCTTTATAACACAGAATATTAACTGAACAGAATATCGTGTGTCTAACTCAAATTGTCGTTGAGCAAGGTAGTAAAAGACGATGAATATGTTTTGATTGCAAACTTTTAAAAAAGATTTAGATGATAGAAATTATGTAGTGTGATTATTTTTGGTCATTCTAGCTGATTTATCATTTGTAATAAAGTGTTTGTAATGTCTATTTCTGTCTCGACTTTTAGCCACTGTAGCCTATTTGTTTGTCATTGTAGTATAGTGTTTGATGTTCAAGGATAAAGAGCACAAATCAGTAAAAGCTGATCGTGATGGCGATCGTTCGTCAAAGAGACATAGAGAGGATGAACGTGACAGAGAAGAGAGGAGGCATCGGAAGAGGGAAGAGGATTCCGTGGGTGGAAAGTCTGAGAAGTCGGATCGGAGAAGACATCATGGTGAAGAACGTGACGGAGCGGATGGTGAACGGCATAGAAAGGACGAAAGAGATCGGGACGAATCACATCACAGCAAGAAAGTACGTTGCAGCTATTCTTGGAATTGAGACACATGGGCCTCCAGAAAAACTTACTCAAAATTAATCAAATTTTTGTTTTTTTTTCTTTTTTTGCTGTGGGGTGCCAACGGAAACTCATATAAATCAACCAACTGAAACCTGTCCAAATGCCAAGTCGGGCCTTATTACAAAAACTGGTTTAGCTTAAAAATCTAAAAAACCCAATTAAACCCAAAAACCATCTGGGTTGGGTTTTAAAAAACAGGTTTTTTGCAACCCTGGCTGTTCTACGTTTTTGTTTAAATCTGAATATATTATTCTGCTGTCAGTTTGGAGTAACTGTTGAGGTTTAGTTTTTGCCATTAATGGGAAGTAGTGCATCATACAGTGTACACTTCGTCGCGGTGTAACACTCATTGACCTTCAAGGTCTTTTCAGCTGTCTTTTGTAAATTTAGTATGAAGCTGCCATATTTTGACCTCTTTTATAAACAACTTTTGTTTTTATTTGAATCCATTTTTTGTACATGTTATCGTAGTAAAATTGTTATTTTTGTTACGATACTATCTTTTGCATAATGAGCTTAATGCATTTCATTTTGTTATGGGGTCATCCATAAATGATGTTTTATGATCTTAGTAAAAAACTATTCCCCCTACCTCCCTTCATCACACTTTGTCACACTTTTTTGGACCAACTTCAAATATGACGTCAGTAATGTCCCCACCTCAGCAGCCTGTAGTGTAGTGTACAGAGATGAGTTTAAGCGTATCAGACTTATGATATAAAAGTGTATTGGTTATAAAAATTGTCTACTATCAACTTAGTGCAGAAAATTGTGTGAAATTAAGCATGATGTTCCTAAATGTTCCTACGCTTTCTCGTCCTGTCACATTACGGAGAGTTGGCGACATGAATTTTGCAGTCCATTGTGCCTTCCCACAGATGTGACATGTGTGACGTTAGACTTCTTTTACCCCCTTCTCCTCTAGGTCACACATCGACACAATAATTTGAACCCCGCTCCCCCCTCGGAGTGTGACGTCATTTATGGACGACCACTATTTATGCATTAATTGTGATTTGTTTTCTTTAGTCTGACGCAAGTAAGCGCAGGGAGAAGAGAGAAAAATCGCCAACAGGTGGCAGGTGAGCAAAATATTGTCCAAAAACTTTTGTCATTCATCTGATTTGTGATGTTCAAGAAATGCTTTGAAAACAGCATATGTTGTAAAGTTAGAGATATTCTGTATAAATAGAGTATCTAACTAAAGCTGTTAACTTTTAAGTGGTTTTATGTAAAATCAGTTTCTTGTATTATGTAATTGACAAGCAGTTTGTTACTTTAGATTGTTACTTTAGTTTGTTACTTTAGACTAATTTTAAAATGTATCATTTGTTTATAAGAAAAACCAAAAACATGTCTTATAAATTTATTATGCTACTAATGTAACTGCTATACATTGCTGTAATTGTAATTATTATGATAAATCTTACATTTAATATGTTACTAATGCAACTAAGATTAAAATAATTACATTTAAAGCCTGAGTTGTTGAAATGCTTTATTGTTACCAGGCAATCTTTAGAATATGACTTTGTAATTTATTTTACTTTTTATCGGCGTTATTATTATTGTTATTACAGTAATGCTGTTGAATTTTATTTGCAGGGATGAACGTTCAAATAAGGTTTGTATTAATGTAACTTTTTACCAGTACAGTAGTTGACTGCCGTTTGCAATAATTGCATTATTGTTTCAGGGCATTCCAAATGTGCAAAGAAATGTGGACTTGCATATAGATTGCACTATGAAGTACTAGGTCTCACCAAAATAGACTGAAATCATGCACTATCACTAACAGTTGTAGACTATAGCAGGTACAACTTATGGTTGTGTTTTTGAGTTAAGCATGACACAAAGGTATTGTAATCTAACAGCATATAAAACAACATTATAATGGAGCAAATTACGGCTTTGGCTTTTTGGACTCAGTAGACAGTTAGGCCTATATATCAAACAACTCTCAATATATCTCTTAGAATAATTTTATAAAATACCTTTATAAAAACTTTTACTGATATTTGTCATTTAACCATTCCATATTTTCAGAAAACCACTGTAATGACTGTTAGAGTTTTACAGGTTATTATCGTTGATGAACAAAGGTTTTTTTTATATTTTTTGCACTTTGTGCTACGACTTTTCTATGTCCTGACATAGCGCACATTAATGAATATGGTACTGTGTTATGTTTACAAATTCTGTTTATTTTCTTTTGCACCAGGCACATTTGAGTTATTATGTCAGTTTTTTTGTTGTCTGCATTTATGGCAAATTTGGCTTTTTTCATTTGTTCTATAATTTGTCTTCTCAGTTGTCATTATCAGTGTGTTGAGGCATGTGGATCTTTGTGTAGCTGGTCACCGATGCTGTTATGCCGGCTAATAACAACAGCAGAGTGAATGATACGGCAACAGTTGCAGTCGTTAGCAGCCATCAACTGACTCACCATGGTGGGCCGAGTTCTACTAAACCTGACTGTCACCAGGGTACAGCTGCACAGACAGCCGAGAAGGTTGCTCGGAGGAACGCTGTCGATAGCAGCATAACCCAGCCGGTGGTGAATTGTGATGACATGGGACTAAAGTATGAATTACGGAGTGCTGAGCATTCGGGGGATGCTAAACACGTCGTCTTTGATGAAACGAATCACCTCGCCTCGTCTCAGAAGAAGGTTTTATCACCAGTGCGTCCGTTGACACATGAGTCTGCTGCAATGTCGCGCTTACCGTACCACACAGCCTTGCCTGCTGCCGACTTGCCATGTGAAGTGAACTCACAGGAACTGCCCGTCACTGCAAAGCTCCATTATTTTATATCACAGTCTCAGACTGTTAGCATTGATGAAAGGCCAGGCCGTGAAGAAGCCGCAGTGGAACATAAGCCATTCCATTTTAGGGTGAATTTGTTAGTCCATTATCAGATTCTGTTGAGAAGTTCAGAGCTCATCGTGTTCTTGTTCATAACTGCATTTTGCTTATGCTGTTTACCTGTAATCAGTGTTTTTGTTTATTTGTAACTGACAGTTGTCTTGTTAATTTACTGTTACAGTGTGTTACTAAATAGTTTACTTTGCCATTTTAATCAAACTTTTTTAAAATTTGTGTTGTTCATGAACTTGTTATTAATTTTATTGTTTATTTTTGTTTGCTTTTAATATGCTGCACTATGCATTATACAGTATTTTTGTTTGTAAACTTTTATTTTAGAGCTGATAAGTGTTCTCTCTATGAAAGTTATTTTTATACATGCATTGATTTTTGTGTACATCGTAGTTATTTTATTCACCATTTTCATCTTATTCCAGCTATATAGCAAAGTTGAGATTTTTTTTTCATTTCTGACCGTTCTGTTTATTTTATCTACAACACACAGTTTGGGACAATTTAGTAGAAAAGTTTGTGAATGTTGTTTAAAGATGCCTTAGAAGTTTCATGCTGCAGTGACTGGCAGCAGAACATTAGATGTGAATTCAGTGAATGTTGGCAGGTCACTCTAACTGTGACCAGTTCATTTAAGAGTAAGCGGTTCAGAATTTTTTACGAGTTGCAGTTAAGAAGTGAAGTTGTACAGACATTTGTTGTACAGAATTGTCTCAGGGAAAATATTTTGCTGTAGAAAATTTGTTATCTTTTTACAGCATCAGCAGAACAGAGCTGTGATTCGGAGGTTAATTAGGTTGACATACTAATGTGCAACAGAGTTTAGTTGATTTTTGCTTATGTTTAGTCCTTGATATGCATAAGACGAAAATCTTGAGCCAGATGTGGGCTATTCATGACCATAAAGCTCGAGATCAGGATAAAGATATTTGACATCGAAACTGTGACCATTACTACAGAGTGCTGTGTTATAGCAGTTTTTTTTCTCTTGCATAATGAAATGCTGTTCTCTGTTTTTGAATTTTGTGAAGTTTTGACATTTCAGTCAGACATAAAACTACTGAATATTGTTGCAGGTGGAATCTGTGAAGACTGCAGACGATGATTATGACGACTATGAAGATGACTTTGAGGTCTTGTGTTTTATTCTGTGCTGTGTTTTTGCATTGTTTGTGCAAGTTTATAGCTGGATTGTAATGATTCTTCTGACTGTGTATAAGTGAACTGCAAAAAAATATGCCATTCATATTTATACATGAATTTTATATATGAATTTGCAACTATATGTCATGCATTTTACACATGTTATTTGCTGCTTATGCTTATTTCGTGATGTAGTTCCAAACTAATGTATTCGCTACTTAATATTCGATTTGCAAGCACTTTCTGACAGTTTCCATACTGGCACTTATTTTTCTACTTCAAGCCCTGAATACAAGAACTGTGTGACATTGACTATATTTTAGTTCTGTTAGTCATATTTGTCATAGTACAGACAAAAAAATGTGATTGCAAGTTATCTGCAGCTGAATATTCAGATTTATTTGATACATAAACGTTGCATACTCTGCTACTCAAAGTAGCAGAACAGCTGGACAACAAGGTTTAAGTGTCAAGAATACAAAGGCACAAGTCAGTTCACACGAACTAGACATATGTTTTTAAGCAAATAGCCAGAGCCGAAACAAACCATAGTAGGCAGAGAGTTTTGCACACTTTGATTATTGTCCATGTTGCAGGTCTACGAAGATGATTTTGATGAAGATTACGATGCTGGTGAAAGTTCTGAAGAAGAACCTGAACCACAACCACTCAAGCAGACGAGCAAAAAACAAGCAGTACGTCATTAGTTCGCGTGAGATCTTAGTACATGCTTTAAATGTCTTTTTGCACAGCTTGATGCATGTGAGCCCAGGGTTTTCAATAGACCTGAATTTTCAGGACGTCATGACTTCCAAGCTAAAAAATTTGGACGTCAGTGTACAAAATCTGGAAGTCATGCAGTAGGCCTACAAGAAAAATCAAGCAAAAACTTAGTGCAAAACAAGTCTTACTGCATGTGCATCACTAACGCATCACCAACATAGGTCGTGTGGTTTTTATGCGCTACAGCCATGCTGAATAGCGCGTCTGTGGCACGATTGTACGTCGTCTGTCTGTCAATCTGTCTGTCACACATGTATAATTGTGATTAATCAGTGCGAGATAGGGCCTAGATTGTTATTGATTACTTATAGGAAGTCACATATTGGCTTTCAAATGACGTGAAAATCATTGGCCTTGGATGACCTTGGAAGGTCATGACCAAAGACGCTAGATAACGTCTTTGGTCATAACGCACTATGGTATGACAATTGTGCGGTATTGTGACTAAACAGTTAGTTGTAGAGGGTCGGCGATGGTACTATTGGATAGTATGCTGGCGACTTCCTATAGGCTGTCAATAGTAACCATGTCTCCATCTGCAGTGGTTTCGCCGCGATTTCTAATGGAAAGTTTCAAGTAAAGTAGCTGTATCTCAGAAACAGTGAAAGATAGGGCCAAGTTACCTATTAATCACTAATAGAAAGTCACATATATTGGCTTTCAAATGACATGAAAATTATTGACCTTGGATGACCTTAAAGGTCAGTAGTGCAACAGGAACTACATAGGCTGTAGCGCATCTTCCCTAGCGACAGCTGGGCTTTCTTGTAAAAACAAGCAACATTTAATTTTAATAGCTTTATGCAAAATGAAAGTTGCAGTTTCTGGATCAGATCTGTTCACAGAATAAATTAATATGGTTGCCGTGCCACGTTTTCATGAAATGAAGTATTCAGAAACACGACAGTTAGCGAAAATTATTGAACCAACGAAACATTGGAAAACAGATTCTGACGTCAATTTCCAGCTTATTATAGACAAATAAACGTAATAAGAAATTAATTTGGACGTCGTGACGTCCACATCTTAAAATTTGGGCGTACGGGCTGAAATTTTTGGGCATATTTACGCCCAAACGTCTGCTATTGAAAACCCCGTGTGAGCCTCATTGCAATTGTTTAATCCAACTGTGGTTTAGCTTTATTTGCAGTGAATGCAACAAAAAAAGAAAAAAAGAAATGTTGAAAGACTAGGCTACGCATTTCTAAGCAACTAACCAACCATGATGAATAATAGCATCTCTGAAGATAAGACAGTTACTAGTATTTTTATCGGGGTGCTGAAAATGCAAATACTGGAAAATGCAAGTATGGAAAATGCGAGTACGTGTCTGTAAATATTTTTTGTGGAAATTACAGTAAAACTATTAAGTTTTTGTCAAAAAGATTAAACAGCTGAAAAAAGTCTGCAATTTTTTATGTCTCATTTTAAAATCATAATGCAGTACAAATTGCCACATCAACGAAAATGGTTTATATGAAGATTAATAACTAGGACTAAAGATTACAGGCAGGCTTACACAGTCACTTGTAGTGTCCGAGTTAGAGGAGTTCAGCCAGCGAATGAATTCATGAACTGGTAGAAAATTAGGAAGCACTTCTTTCACTTTGTTGAACGCCACAATGTACAAATCATTAGTTTTTCGTGTCATAAGAATGAAACAGACGGGAAACGTTTATTGCTGGCGGGCAACAAAGATTGTAAAGAGCTGATAGAACTGGTGTGGGACAGTCTTATAAGTAGCATCAAAATGTCAGTGTAGGCCAGCCACGAGAAAACTAAATGAAATATCGTGTTATTGTTCTATAGTTGTGTTGTCTTTATCCAGATAACAGTCGCTGTTTGATGACCGATATATGACAGTTTGGTTTGCAGGGGTTGGAATTGAAGAGTTCAAGCAATGAGATGGACGAGATCTTACGTGCAATGTCAACGGAGAACGAACGTCTACTCTCAGCTACTCACAGCTCACAGCGTCGCAGTCGACACTCTTCTGTTAGTTGCTGCTTACTGCCGCTACTGCATGCACTGTTCTCGAGTCTTGTTTTATTAGCACTTTGCTGTGATCATAACAGCAACATGAGTTCTGCTAAACTAAAGCGCTGCAAAGTGGTAGTTTATTTTTTCAGATTTTAGTTGGCATTCAGCCAGTGTGTGATACTTTTCACTCGACTTTGCATTCACTGATTTCTTAGGAAAACTTTACGTAGAGCGGTTTCAAAATTTTGAGACTATATGTGTACTGGTGATTGTATTGATGATGCATATGTGCAGTTACAGTTTTAATTGATTAGTTATGACTTTGAAGAGGTCTTTTTTACTTCTAACATGTTGGGGCTTTGCAGAAACTTGTAAGACAAACTCAGAGTAACTTAGAAGAAATCACACTCACAAAGAGGTTTAAAAATGCATTTTACGAAAAAATGTAAGAAAGCTATTGAAAAAGTTACAAAAAAGATAACTAAGTTACTGACTTCAAAAATCCAAGCATGATTTATAATAAGTTTTGTAAACAAAGTTGTTGGTACCTGAATAGGACATGTTCTGTTATAGTCAGGGGGTGAGGATTCGGATGAGAGGCTTGTGACAACATCACGCAGTGGTACACAGCGTAACACAGCTCAATCGTCGGCAATACTTATTGACTTTGTGTCGGCAAAACGTCGCAACATGACGTCCAAGGCGGCCAGTCGTCTGCAGAGTCGTGCTAAAGACTTAGCCGCTACAATAGAGTGTGACTCTGTCTACCACAGCTTCTTTGAGCACAGACCGACCAAGGACTATGACAATTTCATCAAAAACTTCGGACAGTCAAACATGGCACAGGCAAGAATTTGTTGGCTTTTACTGTCTCCTTTTTGTTTCTTATTATCTCAAATCAGTCTTTGATATTGCTAACTTTGGCACTTACGTTAGTATTGACGTGCACAGTTAAAATACCGACATCCGTCATGTTAATCTTAAGAACAGAATTGAAAAAGTAGATGCAGTGGTTTGTAATTAGTAGACAAAGAGAATTAAATGTTGTCTGTGCTTACATGTGATTTTTTTGTCATTTATTTTGTCTTGGAATAAGGTCCTTGTAAGACAAGCTGATATTAGTGTTGCAACTGATTCATGAAACAGTTGTGAGTTATATGACTGTTTTGCTGCTGATTGTGTGTCACAGGCTTATGTGCAGACGAACGATGACAACATAGAGAAGGACACTCAGACTGAGGAGACAACAAGCAGAGATAAATGGACACAACATCCACCAGGAGTTGACGCTTTGCCGTTCGGAGGTTCGAGTCCGTTCTGGATTGTGGATGTGTCATTTGTGCATTACAAAGTTTTAACTGTTTGCGATATATCAGTAACACACAATGGATGGCCCTTGGGCTATTCTTACTCTATGGTGGGTTGTTATCCACTATCCAGCCAGTGATGTCTAAGAAAAAAACACAAAAAATTATATGAAAGTATATGCCTTGCAAATCATGAGTTTACTGTCTGTATTGACTTGCTGTACGTGAGCTGTGTGAAATACGACATACATAATACAATGTGTTATGTGTTATTCATTATTGACGATAATAGCACTTTGACCATGTCTGGCCCATGTTGACTTCAGCAAACCATCTTATATAGCCTGCGGCACAAAAACATTGTGCACTAGTCTACTACAAACATCAAAGTTGAAGACAGAGGTTTATAATTTTATGCAGAATAGAGATCAGCTTTGTAAGATACGTGTAATAGAAATAAATCTGTAACTTTTCAGACATTAAATAAATCTGAACTCAACTAGAGTGTGCAAAATATGCACAGAGATGATATGCTTGTAGGTGATATGGCTGAAGAGAATGTCAGTGATGAAGACAAACCTGTTAATAGTGTGCTGCTGGCTAAATTCCTCAGCAAAGCTGCAAAGGTAGCAGTTCTGTTTCTGGTTAGCTTTGTATTTAGTTTCAGAGTGTGTGATGTACCAGTACTTTGTTACCATTGTCGTTAAGTCACAATGTTGGAATGCAATGCACCTTGCTGATACTTTGAATATTCAAGCTCGTAGTAGTCAGCCATTACAGTATGTACAGTGTCACTACAGACTTATGCTACTATGCCAATTACAATGAAAGAATTGCATAGCAGAGTTATTTAAATGAGTTTAAGATGGGAGGAAAATTATTGTGTAAATGATGGGCAGTATTGTTGCAAATATTTTATTTATTTTTTTATTTGCCAGATTGAGCATCAGTGCAAATATATATCAGTATGTAAGGCTGCATTCACATCAACACGAGTATAAGTCCGGCACTGCACGAGTTCCGGCAAACACGAGTTTGCGTGTATTTTGATGGCGGCCGTTCACATACATGCAAGTACAGGTTACCTGTAAATTTTACTCGTACAAGTAGTTTCTGCGCACTGCGCAGGTCATGTTTTTATCCAACGTGTGCGAAGTAAACTACCCGTGAATAACAATAGTATAATGTACTAAAGCTGTGGCACATATTTGACGTCAGAACTGACGTCATTGTAAAATTATTCATCGTTAGAGGTGTGCGGTTGGTAAGATTATTAATGATTTGATGAAATATTGTTGTTTATTCATGAAGCATTTCCTCGATTCGATTTAATTTAATATCCAACACGCGTTTAGTTATGTTCTTGTACAAGTCGCTGTGAACGTTCCACTCGTACGAGTGAAGCTTCTACGAGCCGTAAGCCGAAACCCGGACATGTTCTTGTACTCATGTCTGTGTGAACGCAGCCTATGTGCCGCAGTATTTGCAATATATATTGTCCAGCAAAAATTACTGATATGTGGAGTATGATGCTTATTAGGAACCTATCGTCATTTAATAATGTGACTATTTGTGTACTTAGTTGCCTTATGTCATGTTCAGCTAATGGCAATTCTGCTGGAAGAAAACTCACTTGAATCTCTGCAGAACTCCATCAAGCACAAACAGTCAAACATCATTGTCAGTGAATCTTACGTTGAGCTGGCGCCACTCCCCATTCTTGATGGTCAGAACTGCATGCATTTTGTTTACTTGCATTGTGTTATGTTGATTATTTACTTCTGAAAATAGACAGTAGTTCTGACGTGTGAAATACGAGAAAACTCTGTTTTTTTGTAGAGTTTGTGGATGTGATAACATCAGTTTGGAAGGGTTTACAGCATTAGAGTTTGCGCGGATAGTTTTTATTCAGTATGTGCCACGGTATAAAATGTATCAAGATTGCTGAGCACACAATGGTGGTGGAGTATTGCATTTATTTGCGAAACGTTTGTGCTGCAGTTTTGTGACACAGCAGACAGTAATTAAATGCACAGTACATGTGGACGAAATAAATCAATGCAGGTGCATCTTTTCTGGTGAACGAAACATTGTGCAGCGGGTGTAGATTGTTATCACTGTGTAACGTTGACTTGTGTATGAGACAGGTCGTCGCTGTGTCTTTAGCCAGTTTTCAGCAAATCACAGCCAGCTGCTTTTGGCTGCCTACAGCCAACCTGCAAAGGTCAGATGATTTTTATTATTATATTCTGTCTGCCAACATCTTTCTTTGGCATTGGCGTCATTTCACACTTAGCACTGGCTAAAAGGGATAAACTTAGTTAAGCAAAACTAGCGTAAAGTTAATTTTAAATTAAACTAAATAAAAAAAATTTATTATACTTGAGATTTTCTGCTAGATAAGTGTTTTTCGTGGTTTATGTTTGTGTTTTTATATACTTTGCAATAGGTCTATGATCTTTGTAGCTTCTACTATTGCTATGCCCCTGGCTTCTCTTTCAGGCTTTTTTGGTGTCCAGCTTTTTTTGTTACCTCCCAACTTTCTCTGATGCTGAAATGTTAATAACAGTAACCTTATTTTTGTACTTTCTGGTGTAAGAATTTATCTTTGTTGTAATTATGTTTTTTGTATTAATAGATAATTAGTAAACAGTTAAAAAACCTTTACTTGGTATTCACCTTGACACCATCTGCTCCAATAGCCTGTAGGCACTTCTGAAAAAACTTGGTTGTCCAGACAAGTTTGTGAACGTCATCCAGTCTTTCTATGACGGCATGACTGCTAGAGTGGTTGATGTGGCCATGCTCTCTGAACCGTTCAGAGTTCACAACAGTACTAAGCAGGGCTGCGCCTTGGCTCCACTTTTTTTTAACATATTTTATGCAGCCATGCTCCTGGATGCCTTTCACAGCAATGACCTTGGCATCAATGTGCACTACCGAACTGATGGGGGAATCTTCAATCTTCGCCGGCTCGATGCCAAATCCAGAATCACCATGTTGCTGACACGGGATCTTCTGTATGCAGACGATTGGGCTCTGGTCGCACACTCACTTGAAGATGCACAAATGATTACCGTCTGCTTCGCTTGTGCTGCTAAACGCTTCGGTCTGACAGTCAGCATCAAGAAGGCTGAAGTTTTGAAGCAGGAACATTCTGGCACATCACCCTAGACTGGTAATATAAATACTGGAGATACTTTCCTACAGTTCGTTGACAAGTTCTGTTACCTTGGTAGCATTATCTCATCTGATGGATCGCTGGACGAAGAGATCACATACCGCATTGCAAAGGCAAGTGCAGCCTTTGGTCAGCTAAGGAGTCAACTTTGGAATGAAGATGGGGTGCTTCTTGAAACCAAAATTGATGTCTATTGTGCTGTTGTACTTAGCATCCTTCTGTACAGCTGTGAAACATGGACGATTTACAGACGTCACATACACGGCCTGGACAAGTTCCATCTCAGATGTCTGAGGCAGATAATTGGCATAAAATGGAAAGACAAAATACCAAACACGGAAGTTTTAGCGCACTGCAAGATGACTGGAATTGAAGCCATGCTTGTACAGGCACAACTTCACTGGTCTGGCCATCTGGTTTGCATGTCTGACACACGACTTCCTAAGGCCATCTTCTACAGCCAACTTGCCGCCGGAAACAGACCATGTGGTCATCCAGCTAAACAGTATAAAAATGCATTGAAGAAAAACCTACAGCTGTGCAACATCGACTCAGCAATCTGGGAAACAACTGCACAAGATCGATCGTTGTGGCGAAGCTCCTGCAAGTCGGGAGTATCCCATTTCGAACATCAACGCATCTCAGACCTGTAACTGAAGAGAGAAAAGATGAAGACTGGCGTCATGACAACTCCTCTGTCTCACAACTGTATTATCTGTGAACGTGGATGTGCTGCCGCCATCCGACTCTACTCGCACATGAGAACTGACAAGCGCTGACTGCTCATCTGTCAACTCGACGGGAGACTCCAGCAAACAATTGAATACTTAACTAACTGACTGAACTAAAAAATAAACTAAGCTGTACTAAACTAAAGCCCAAAGCAAATAAACTGTTATTACTTAGTATAATTTGCATTGAATGTGCTTCAGACTGGTCGAGATCGAGTTGTGTCTGGTGGAATTATATGTGTGTGGAATGTCTATGAACCACAGCTGCCTCAGAAGTGAGTTTTGCTCTTTTGCATCATCATGTTGGTTTATCGATATTTATGGTGTAGGATAGTTATTCGTGCATTTTGTCAACCAACTAAACAGGCACAAATTTTACCCCATGTTTCAGATTGGCTTGGAATTAGCCACAGGTCTTTCTTAGGCCATGTTCACATAGACACAAGTATGAGTACGAGTTCGGATTTCGGTTTACGAGTGAATGCTTTGCAAATAAAACAACAGTATTTCACTGCATCGTTTATACAAGCTTTGATGCTCATGTGACGTCAGAACTTATTATTTGCATGTTGTTTACTTTACAGGCAACCCGTACTCCTGTGAATGTGAACAGCTGTCATTGGTATACATGCAAACTCGTGTTTACTGGAACCCGTAAACGGACTCATACTTGTACTCATGTCTATGTAAACACAACTTTAGTCATTTGTAAGGAAACTGTTGGAGATTGCACAGTCTTCACGATGGGCTTCTGGCCTGTAATGAAGGTGTACCAAAGTGCAACATTTAGGAAATGTTTCGTTTTGGAGACAGTGCTTAGTGTGCAATATTTTTTTTGTAAAAATTGGCTATTAAATAAAACGTTTAAGACTATCGCAGATGTAGTGGCGAGGATTATTGTGAGCATTGTTGCTGTTTGCCGTTGTTTGTTGTGTAGAATTTTGGTCAGTCAATCTCAGCCACTTTGCTGCTGCTTCAGTCCTAACAAACCGACTCTTGTTTTTGCGGGAATGGTGAGATCTCATACAGTATGATATTTTGATATGACAAATGCCATTAACATTTATCATCTGACCATTTTTAATGGTCATTCACATACAGAGCACACCGCACCACGCTGTGCTGTGATATGTTATGTTGTTTGTGTTTTGTCTTTTTCATACTGCTGCTGTTGCAACAGTTATTGGCAGTATTTTTATTTTTTATTTTGTTTGTCTGTAATTTTACCAGTATTATGTTTCAGATGCTTGTTTACGGGGTAATGGCAATTTTGCTGTAATTGTAGTTTTAGCTGCTTTTGTTGCCACTGATGTTGTTGCTGCTGCTGGTGCTACTGTTATTAGCTACCGGGTAGATAGGGCACCAGTGGCATTAGTCCATCAGTGAATAGTGTTTAACTTCTTACATGTTACTCGCTTTTGAACCTTTTCTTTAGTAATGCCGTGGATTAGCCAGATGCATACGAGAAATATGTCTTTTGCTGTAATCAATGTCAGTCTGATTATTACTGTAGTTGTGTGACACTTTCTGCTTTGCTGTATCTGTGTGTATGATTAATGGATGTGATCAGGTTTTGCAAGTCTTGGACCCACAGCATTTGCTAATATGAAGAATTTTGTCTTGACTTTGGTTTTACCCATTGATATTGAAGGCACTAATAACTTCATTGTATATCGCAGTTGACAATAGCAACAGTAGTGATGCTGACTGATTGCTTGTCTGATCCTGTAGGCCGATGGTTCAGTGGTTGTGTGGGACTTACATGAGTCATCATCTGCTCTGAATGAGTCATACACTGACAGCAACGGTAATGAGTTTCATCTTCGACTGCCGACATACAACACGGGTTAGTGTCACTTCAGTACAGCTTCTGTTATGATGTACAGTTACTACAGTACTGTACTTTTATGTACATGTGAATTACTACATATGTGTGGCGTATGACATAGATGCTAGTATGTATTACATTATCACGATTTATTTATTTTATTTATTTATTTATTTATTTCAGCACTGACATTGTCAACACCAGCAACACAAATAAAAACTGCAAAATGCCAGCCAAGGATAGAAAGGCTCCAGAAGGAACACTATTCAAGCTGCATTGTGTGTCTTGTTTGTCTGTCTGTTCATTCAAGTTTCTAACTTGGAAATAAAATGGCACAGAAAGAAACACAATTGGTGTGAACGTTTTCAAGTGAATTGTGCCGGTTTTTAGTTTCTCAAAAAGACTCTGAAATTGTTGCGTATTTGGCGGATTATGTATGATGCTTCGGGCTGTGACCGAGAATTAGGCACAGTGCTCTTGTGATGACTTAATTTACTGTCCACGCCTGGGATATCCGGCAACTGGATGGACAGCCGCATATCATGTTGACACTCGGCGCCAGCATCTGTTTTTGTTTGCAAACTTTTTGCTGCTTACTAGTGATGGTAGATGGTTTGTTTGAGCCAAGAAGCCCATTTTGTGCCACTGATTGACTGAAAGTAGCTATAGAATTAACAGTATCAGCATTAGGTACCATACATTTGAAATATTCTGTTAGTATTCAGCTGTAGCAGCTTAGCAGTTTCTTCTGACATGTGTTCGTTTTTCCAGTGGGTGTGTTGCACTCGGACAATCACCAGACTTGTGTGGTGGCACTCGCACCAATCATGGCATCATCCAACACGTGAGTAAACTGACTCTCAGTTTAGTAAAGTAAGTAAGTAAGTTAGATTTATTGAGCACAGAGTGTCAGCAAGAAGCACACTGGATTTAGCAATTTATGTTGTCCACGTGATGGTTTTCATTCTGTGTAAATGTTTGTCTAATCTGATTTTGCCATAAAGAAGAGAATGTAATAATCGCACAGGTTTGTAATAACCCACTTTAGTAATAATTGTAGCACAAGTTTTAATAATAATATTGTTATGGTATAAAATTTGATTATTTTAAAATGATTTTGATGTGAACTACTTTTTTTACATGACTCAATAGCATTCTGCATTTTCCGGAAAAAAATTTTAATGATTCTTACAGTTTTTCTTATAATTTCATGTCACATTGAGAGTTTATTGTCGTCATGTATTTAACTGGTTAGTTTTTTCTTTCGTGTTATTATGTTTAATTGTTTATTTTTTTTATTTAGTAGTGTTAACTACAGTGTAGCTACTTTGCATCTATTTTTAACAGTTGAAGGTTTTATTAAACATTTCATATAATTTTTGCTTGTCTCATTTCATCTTTGTAGTGTTGCTTTGTAGCAGCAAATCAGGATTTGAAGCTGATTCAGGGAAGACAGGTTAGAAATTGTTTACTATTAATAGCCAGCACTGTTTGTCATTTGAACTGTGCTTTCTTCCTGCAGCCCAGTTAACAGCAGTTTGGGGATTTTGCCAATTTTTTGTGGCAGCATTTATCTCTTCAATTTAATGAACATTTTTGTTCTTCCAACATTTTTACAAGCATTAGCATGTGTCAGCAAACGATGTATTCATTCGTTAGCCATTCTGGTGATGTCTGTTTTCTGCCACATTTACAGTCGGGTTGATTTTAAACTGAAAGCTTTTTTGTTGTTTCTGATACTTTGTTATTGTTTGAAGTGCACAGTTATTGAAAAGTTTGTTCTGGCAGTACTTTTGCGTGACATTTATGTGCGTCTCTGATGCAGATTGCCTTGCATTCCAGCTGGCCTCACTTGAAACTGATTCAACTGTTTACTTATGGGTGAGTGATGGCAGTTTTTGCACACCTTTTTGCTTTTTTCAGCAACAACTGCTAAAACTTCTGTGTTCAATTGTCGCCATTTGACTGAGTTATAAAAGAACAAAGGTGCCATTTTTTATGAAGCACAGTGTATAATAAGGTGGCGTATCATTTAATTTCAGCAGGACAGATCTATGCTAGAATCACATTGTTTATCGTCAATGTGTTTCTGTTCTGTAGGTGGTAGCTGAGTTGGGTCAACCCGATGAAGCCGGGTCACTGACTGATCTCGGTCTTCTACCCGGTGGTCGCATCAAACTCATCAAAACTAACACAATCGTACTGGAGAATCCGCTCAGGTTTGTGAGTCATAACAGATGGATGTTAGATATTTGAACTTTCGCTATGTTTTGTACATGGGTGATGGTGGGCTGGCTCAAGACTGTCTGAATGTACTATTAACAGTTACGGCACATGTGTCCAGTTTCATTTACATGGTATGAAGCAATGGTGCCTTCGTGATGGGTTTGCTAAGCAGGTCAGAGTAATACTCCTTCCAGCAAGCGAGCCGCTTGGTCTTTTTGTCATGCAGCAACTGGCTGGATGATCCCAAGATCGGACTGGTCACCTGCAATTCTGCTAAGTGTAGTTCCCTGAAGTTAGCAATGGCTGTTCTTCACTTTGCCTGTCTCTAATGCTAACTTGCTCAGTTCTGCCATGTCGTCTGTCCAGCATTGTGAGTTTTTTCTAGGTTGTGATTTACACTGCTTTTAGTAAAACACTTGTAGTCATCCACATGACCTTGTAATTTGACTACCTAATTTTTGTTTATCAGTTGTGCCAAGAACTGTCAGAGATCAATTATTTCTTAGCCTGAACAGCATGACTCAGGCAACTAAAAGCTGTGCTGTTAACAGCGTTACGGAAGGTGTCAGGTGTCCCGTAATTTGCTTCTTCTGTGCTCAGTAGAGGAATGCAATTCTGCACCTCCACAGAATACTGCAACTCGATTTCTTCCTAATAGTAGCAAAGATCTTGGCTGCTTATTGTTGCTCCATCTCAGCTTGAACTGCTTATAGTTTGATTGTGATAGGTATTAGTTTTATTTGTATTTGTTCTATGTATTGCCTATTTTTCTTTTTCTTTTTTTAACAGGGCACATATTAGAGGTTTGCCCTTTGTGTCCTTTATCAGACCACATGCACTGTGTTATTGATATTATGTTTGTAACTTCGTCTGGTATGAATTAAATGATGATGATGATGATGATCTTGAGTGTAAGGTTCGCAATAACAGGTCATTAGAAAGCTTAAGACTATTTTGATTGCTATGGATAAAAAAATAAAGATAAGAATTATTCACTCATTCGAGGTTTTAGATGTTGCAGCCTATTAAATGGAACTGTTTTGAGATGCACTTGTTATACTATTGCTGTACTGTTGACAGGGATCATTCGATTCAGTCCAAATTCCAGTCATTTGATCTTGCTGTTCTACCATCTGACAACAACCAGTTCTTTGTCTGCACTGACCTGGCAAGTTCATGCATCTAGCGCTATGCAGTAATATTGCACATTGCAACTGCTGCTTTTATCAGAGCATTAAATTGTTGCAGTATTTTTGCTCCCACTTGCCAGTAACATATCGGATCAGAGTAATTTATTGCTCAGGAAAAAATATGTAGGCTTGTATTAGTGATAATCTCATGCTGTACTTTTGTCACATTTGGTGTGCTCGATCTATTTGCTGCTGTTGGAAATAAATGTGGTATACAGTGAATGCAGTCAGTAACAGATATTAAAATGTGCTGTTGTTCTTCTTATGATTTTGTGCACAGTTTTTGTTTTTCTTTTTGTCATAGTAAACAATTTATTAATTGACTGAGAAAAATACTTGTTTAGTATGTTTTGAAAAATTTCTATTCTACTTTGTGTGCCTGCTGTCTATTGGATTTCAATCGTATGTGATACATTTTTGTTGTCTCCGTATCATGTTACAAGTTACTTTTTCTGTCTAACTGTTGTGTTTTACGTGACACAAATGTTTTTCTAATACGAATGTTTTTTGTAACATTATCGTACATTACACATTACAGGGCATGGTACTGCACAGCTTGCGACATGGCGGCAAAGCTCAGCCCAAAGTTTACCTTACTGAAGCAGGTTAATTACTACCATTGGTCAGTTTTCTTGAGTCATGTTTATTTTGTACACAGTGAATGTTTACAGGTATAATTGTCTTTGTATGTCAACTATTGTGTATTGTGTAATAGTATGCATCGTGCATGTGATGTGATACGTATAAATGACACCATACGATGAAGAATACATTGTGTTGTAATCGTCATTTCCTGACTGACTGTTTTCAGCAAATTTGTTTGTGATGTCGTTTGCAGACATGTCCGTTGATGTGACTTCTGTCGACTTTTCTCCATTCACTGAACCCGTGTTTCTCGTAAGATTTATTCACACATTTCTCATGCTCTGTTGTAGGCAACTGTGTATGTGCAGTTTGTTTTTTTAAAATGATCACAACTTTGGTTTCTAAATATTTATTCTAAGTACATGGAGTAAGTAAGTAACTTGATTTATACAGCACCAGAATTCGAATGAAACATCGTAGCATGCTGCATGATGCCAGCTGGTTTATGTCCCAGTGAAATGAGCAGAAGTCTGAGTATGCAGTGATACATCTTTTATATTTGGTATAATTGTCAACAAGCATAGTCGTTACATTTCTGATTGATGTTGTCAATATACTATGTGTGCAGGCTGGCTACTCAGATGGAAGTGTAAGGCTGTTCCATGTCCGTCATGGTTCGTAAATACGTTTTATAGCATTTTAACTCAATATTACTGTCGTATTGTTCAAAGTATAGCTAGTCAATCTGTGAACCGTTCAGTGTTTATGGATATCTTATGCTTGTTGTTTTTTTTCCAGTTTTTACCATTTCAGTTTTTGTTATTGCTTTTTTAGCTTTTTCATGTCGGCTTCTTATCACTTCTATATCTGCTATGTTTCTGGATTTTTAGGCAAAGTCGTTTTTGCGAGCAATTTTGCCAAGAAGCAATTTTGCCTATAGCTGCCCTTTTTTCTGTAGCTACATAGCCTGTCCTCTGTTGGCTGTTGCATTCATACGCCCTGATTGAACTGTTTAGTGGATATACAGCAGGAGATACACTTTTGTGGTCCAGTGATACATTCTGTTAGATGGGGTCCTTGACCCCCTAGGAAAGGTGAGATTTGGATGTTGAACCCCCCCCCAGCATAAACATGCACTTGCCTACTTATGATTTACTAGGGGCAGCACTGATCAGCGATTTTGCTCTTACAAAATTATTTTAGCAACTTGCTGTTTTTTACGTACCAGTATGCTTCTTTCATTCTTTTATAGCAGTTTCTTTTAAACAGTTTCAACTCTTTCAGTTTGCGTGCTCTACTCAACTGACAGCTTGCACAGCACATGTTGCATTTACAGTAAAGTTGTGCTGTTGCAGAACGTCCGTTGATGACATGGCATGATGCGACAGAGTCCGGTCAGCCGGTGTCCATGATACGTTGGTGTCGCAGTCGTCCGAGCGTGTTCTTCGTGGTCGACGCTGACTCATGTCTCTATATCTGGGACCTCAACATGGACGAGTCGTCGGCACTTAAGCGTGAACGCATCACTCAGCAGTCCAGGTCTGGACATCTGGTGGATTATGGACTTTTTGTACCATCGACTGTTCATACCATTCGTGCCATGTACTTTTAGAGTTCAGAGGCAGCGTGTGGCAGCTTTGAGGTGGAGATCTCCCAAGCCACATTACAGCTCCATAGTCAAACATTAAGTGATTCAATTGATTTTGTTTAAAAAATGAAATTTACGAATTGTCAGTTTTGCCCTGGAACCACATATGCCTAACTACACTGTATCTCAAAAAACATCCCTGACATTTTTGACTGTAACTTTAAAACCAATTATCAGATTTTGATAGTTTTTGGTACAAATATTTCTGACACAACATGCTATCAAACGACCATGCAGTTTCCTACCTTACCCAATGTATGCTTCTGCACTACCTAGGGAAATCAAATCAAGTGAAACATGTGTTGAAATAAACAGAAAAACTGGAAAAAAACATCCCCGACATTATCGATCGTAACTTGAAGAAAGATCAGCAGTTTTTAATAATTTTTTGCAGAAATATTTCTGACACCACTGGCTATTAAATAAGTGTTTTAGTTTCCACCTCACCCTACGTCTGATTTTGCACTACCTGGGGAAATCAGACCAAGTGTTAAAGTGAATGAAAAACGGCAATAAATTCCCTCTATCCTAATCTGGGGGCCCCAAGAGCCAGTCTGTTACAAAATTTTACTGTAGCGTATCTACCAGATGAAGTTTAGGAATGTTTTTGAAGTCAAGAAGTGACTGGTACAGCCTGAATTGGTCTGGAGCAGAACATTATCAACACTGCTGTCAATGAATGGAGAAGGCGTCTCCTTGCCTGTGTTCGCATAGTGGGCCAACACTTCAAACAATTTTACTGCAGGCATTAAAAAATGGCCAACTGGATGAAATGTCAGCCAGAGTGTCTGAAATGTGAACAAAATGTGTTTTTATGTGTTATGTTAATTAAGCAATCATATCGCATTGCATAAAAAGTGATCTTTTGTTGGTTGTGTTTTTCTCAGGTAGTGCAGAAACAAACGTCAGGTGAGGTGGGAAACTGAATGGTCATTTGATGGCAAGTTGTGTTAGGAATATTCGTACCGAAAATTATTAAAATTTGACAATTGGTTTCCAAGTTACAGTCGAAAATGTCGCAGATGTTTTTTTTGAGACACAGTGTATGATGTGAAGTTTATTAGCTTGCTGGCTAAAGATCAAAGTTTTGCTGCAATTGCAGTATAATTATTTGTTCTCTGAAATAACAGCAGTTCAATTTTGGATGATTTCTCGCCACTTTGACGTGCCATGATAACAATGATAGGCTACAAGTGATGGTAGGTGACGGTATAAATAGCTCCCTGCTTCAAAAAGTCCTGTTACCTGACTGGTCTCTCTGCTGTCCCACTTTTCTGTTGGCCATCAGGCATTGTTGACTGGGTCTGAGACGTGATCAGCTACACCCTGTCTAGTCATTTCTGTCATGCTTTTACTGAGACTGATTCACATTATGCTGCCCAGTACATAGTCTTCATAGTCTATGTTGATGCATCTTACCTGTGCTATTTTGCTTATATTCTTAAGAACGCTTTTAACAGTAACTCGGCCGTTTCCTGCACAAATATCATGCCGCTTTGTTCTCTGGTAACCGTATATAGTCACTGTTCAGGTGCCATGCATTGATGCTGATTGTTGGCTGACAGGAAGGCAACCATGGTGTAAAACTTCTCACTTTGAAACTTTTCATCAGGGGACGGGGACAGGCTTACCCAGGTTTACCCATTATGTAGCCATCCATTAGCAATGCTACTGAACAGTTGGATTGCAGAGTGTAAACTAAACAACCTCAAGTTCACTCAATCAGCCATTTCAGGCCTTCAGATGTAGCCCGTAAGCTACTATCCATTTCCCATCCCGCTGAGAATAGAAGGCTGAGTTGACCTGTAAACACAGTAAGTTAGCAACTTGCTCAAGGTTGCTTGCAAAACGATGTGTGATTAAATTTGAACCACACCTTGAACGCTGTGAGTCCAATACTTTTGCTGTCATTCTAAAATTTGACAATTTTATTAGTGAGGCATGTACATGTACTTAATGATATTGTTATAGAGTAACAAGCATCAGCTTGTCAAATGACTTCAGTGCAACTGGCATGGGACTGCCCGGCCGCAGCCCACAGATGGTCTGTAATACTATATAACTCAACCACTTGCTCTTGACTGTCATGTATAACGAGTAACGATTAAAGAATATCATAATAATATTGGATGTGTATGGTGCCATTATGTTGAATGCAGTGTGTTTGTGTGGCATAAAATACGTGGGTAACCCGTCTAAGATTTTTATTGATTTTCTGCAGCTGGACGATTGCATAGCACGTCAGCAATCCAGATTAGATAGAATTTAGCAGTCGCAATTTTTTAAAGTTTTCCACACTAGTGAAATTTAGGTTTTTTTCAGTAAATAGCCCATGTGTGAAGTGAAACTTGCCAAAATGAGTCGCCGTTTTTTCTCTATTTCGTAATATTTTTCTAATGAGATGTCTTCAGTGATGATATGCAGTGCTTAAAACAGTTACTATTCTGTGTTTAATCTGAGTGTGTCTTATATTAAGTTGCGACGCTGAAACATGCTGCTCAGTTTTTGTTCATTGCTTCCTACTTACTCCTGGTTTCTAAGGTTGGGAATTATTGTGGCAGTACATGTTGCAAACCGTTTGTTATTGCTGCCATCGAATAAACAGGCTCAAAGCAATAAATGATTGTACACATTACAGTCCGGACCTTTTGTCTCTTTGACGTTTTGCACCCAGGACGTTTCGCCCTTGGCCTGGACATAAAACAACGTTTTGCTTTAGAAGCGCTTCGTTCTTAGGACATTTTGCATCTGGCATTTTGCGGTTTCTAGACGTTTGGCCCACTAAGAATTGCAGACAATGGCACAAACGGACAGACGGCAAAGACAACGTTTTTTCGACTTTTCTGTTGTTTTTGCCATCGTCCGTAATTTTTAGTGGGTAAGTAAGTTCTTTGGGTAAGTAAGTAAGTAAGTATCCCTAAGTAAAACGTGAATTTATGTAGTACTTTACATATCGTTATGATTAACCTCTAATGTGCTAATATTGAAGCAAAACGTCCTGCATGCAGGGGGGAGGGTTGGCGAAACGTCTTGGGAGCGAAACGTCCTGACATTCAGCGTTCTGATAACGTGCAACGTCACGTGATTTGTTGCAACAGGTCGTGTTTCTGGAGAATGGAAGTGCTGAGGTTCACGTGATACGGAAGGAATTTTCAGCTTTGATGCCAGACGAGAACGACATGTTTGCACTGTTCCTGCAGAGGACATTGTGATTGCTCTAACCCATTGCTAACTTCATCTAGTCACACGCTGCTGACTAACTGGCTCAGAACATCCGACTGGATTTCAGATCACTCACATGGCTTCACATTGTAAGCCTGCAGGGTGGTCCAAGAAAGTTTGTTTTTGTACCATTGTACAGAACGATTTTAACCAGTTATCTTACCGGTGCTGTTAAAGCATCACAACAAGATATATGTGATACATATGTGAAGTCTTACTCAGGTTGTTAGAATTAAATTGAAATGGCAGACGTAAATTCTTATATTGCTGTAGCAGTCATAACAAGTTATTTAAGCAAAGCTCACGAGACGTGCGACAGCCTAGCAGTTACTGTTCGCAGATTGTCTTGATCTATCTCCATCCATTTCATCGCAGTTCACTCTTGAAATGTGCGCTGCAGCCACAAATTGCCAAAAAAACACTGAAACCCCCCATTTTGGGGGTTCAAGGTCATTCGAGGTCGTCGATGTTGACACCACTAAAAAGCTTGTCACTATTGCTTGATAAGGAGCATGTCTGTGCCTATCTGCAACCGTTTTCATGCTACACGAGCCAGTAGCAGTAAAATAACCACTTTTTAGTGGGTAGCCATCTTTGACGCCCGCCTGTGCAGGCCTCCTTCAACATAGGGAGTCGGGACTTAGACTGCTAAAATCCACGTTTAATGCTGAAAATTTTATTTGCGGGTTGTCTTGGTCTATCTCCAGCCATTTCGTCACAATTCACTGTTGAAATATGCACTGCAGCCAAAAATTGAGAAAAAAATTCACCAAAACCCCTCTTTTGGGGGTTCAAGGTCATCGATGTTGACAAATCTAAAAAGCCCGTCACCGTGAGGTGCTTGTTATGATATGCAGCAAGTATCTGCAGCTGTTGTCACACTATAAGAGCCAATAGCGGCAAGATAACATCTTTTTAGAGGGGGTACCCCCACTAGCCCTCTTTGACGCCCTCGTTCAGGGGAAACCCCTTTACCCATGGGCACGAAATGTTGTCACCATGAACTAGAGAGTCCTTGGGGCAGCCCACAGTGAAGATCTCATGATCCTAGCTTGCGTCGCTTTGACACAATACCGCAGTGTGACGGACGGACAGACGGACGCCCAGACGATGGTTAAGATGGGCGAAGCATCTCATACTGTCACGCGTAAAAATGGTCAACTTTGTGTTATTGCAGGTTATTGCAGAGATAGGCTAGAGATGAGCAATAAGTGCTTTCTTGATCCACCCTGTATGCGCAGCACTGTGTATATTTCGAGACGTTGTTCTAGACATTTGTTTTGAGCTGCTGTTATACGTTGCTGTTACTACACTGCAGAATGCCTGTTAATTACCATGCAATGCGTCGCCTATTGTAGAACCTAATTTATTTTGCAATCTCTGTCCAGTAATAGCTGTTTTAATTGGAGTAGCTATGCTAGTAATAGTTCCAATTTTTCTTATAGGATACTGATTCAACAACTATACTCATCATTTCCGAGCTTTCATGTTATCTAGCCTGTCAAGAAGTCCTGCTTTGAATTTCCAAAAAGTTAATTTTTTCGGAACCAGACCTAACGTCCCCGGAAGAGTTGGCTGATTAAAAAAGTTGAAAGCACTATTAGTAATAGCACTTGGTTACTGCAGTAAACTATTCGTGTGATAAGTATTTCGTAAAGCATTTCTGTCAGATATGATTATACTGTTTAGTTATTTTATGCAAATAAAATCTGGACTTCGCAGAGTCTCATTTTACACGTAGACCCTAGTTTGTGTTAACCACTGCTACGCGTCCCACGAATTGTGCCATTCTTAACACGTTTGCAAGTTTCTAGATGAGTAACATCACTGATTTACATCAGACAGTGGCTTAGTGCCTTGACAAGGTGGAGTAATGTTTAGTCGACCTTCCAGCTGCCGGTATGTCCAGGTCGGATATATGGATTATGGACAACCGCCTCCCCCTCTTAGCAGTCAAAACAGTAAACAATGGGACCGCCTGGAAAGACACTCTGTTATAGGTTGCGAGGACCTTTGACACTGATTTAGATGCAAATGTTTGGCACTGATGCTCACTGAAAGCCAGTTAAGTCAATAATTGAGTATGTACACGATCATAATTCACAGAACAATATTCAAATGACGATCAAGCCAGTGGCGTAGCCAAGGGGGGACCCAGGGGCCCAGGCCCCCAATCCTCCAGACAAAACATAAGTATACGTATAAACTGCACAAAATTTGCCAATTTCGTCAGTTTATTTTCGGGAAAATGATTAAAATTGTTGCCACCAGATCTCATCTTTTAAAGCTAAAATGCACCAATTTAGATTTCGGCCGGGGCTCCGCCCCAAACCCCGCTGGGGGAGCTCACCGCGCTCCCCCAGGCCCTTCAGCTGGATTTTAGGGGGTCCTACTTCTAAGGGAAGGG
>Ga0209367_1001913_pt1 | contig 26719 bp, 17 predicted proteins | sample WorMetLIZISLAND2_FD_187412 | JGI IMG/M metagenome (GOLD analysis project Ga0209367, IMG submission 187412) | Marine gutless worms symbiont microbial communities from Max Planck institute for Marine Microbiology, Germany - Olavius geniculatus... ... | reverse complement strand
GAGCCCCAGCGGGGTCCAGGGGCAGAGCCCCTGGTCGGGGGTTCAGGGGGGGCGAAGCCCCCCTGAAGCTGAAACACTTTCTGCTTTTGAATGTTCAATGGAAACCGCAAATTCGCCAATTTTTCTGAAATTCGGAAACGCAAAAGACCATCAAACATTGTTGAATTTTGCAACTTTTGCTGGAAAATGGCAAAAAACGCACCTTTTCATATAAAGTCGCCTGTAAAAAAATTTCATGGTCCGGCCAAAGGGGGGAGGGCATCGCACCGTGGCCCTCCCCCTAAATACGCCACTGAGTATATTTTTCAGCTTCTTTCTACACTTTTAGCGACGAAAACTAGCCAACTGTACGTGTGACTCTGACGATGACACTTTCTTTGACGTTCTTCCGGCAAGTGGGTCTGTAGTGTGCTTGTTACATTTGGCTGAGAGCAGTCCGTGAATAGGTACTTGCAGCAGCACCTGCAGTGTTTCTGACATGCTGATGGTATTTTGCAGCGTCGTCAATTACACAGAAAAACACCTCTGCTGCTCCGCATCTGTGCAACAAGTTGTTCGTTGTTGCTAGAAACATTTTCACGCCAAGACCAGCACGTGTTTTCCAATATGAAAATTTAAAAAAACTGGTACTGAAACGGAGCGAAAAGTATTTCTATATCTTAACTTTCCAGAGTCACTTGGCGAATCGATAGTTTTACGGTTTCTACCATGCATTGATTGTAGGGCCTATTTCGCTTCGGGATTGCACCAGTACTGACTGTAACATATTTTCGTGTCAGAATAAGTTTGGCTCATCAAATAAACAGCCATTGCAAAGAAATTTGGACTGAGAACGTTTTAAGGATCTTCATATAGACGTTTAAGTTGTCTTTAGAGCATTATAGGCCTAAAGTAATAACCCTGCGTCTGTTGAGGGTAAGCTATAGACGAATGAAGTGGGTTAGCCGGCGGCCGCGCTGTCCGTCTGTCGTCTGGCGACGATGTTTATTCGCGGTGTTGTAACTAACGGCAGTAAATCACGATGCAACCGCGTCGACGCTGGCTGGAGTGCGCCGCTGACATCCCTGCAGACAACCGACTGCAGCGGCTGCTCCACGACGAATGACAATGTGGGCGCCGACCGGACTTACTGGCACCGGTTAATGAGTCCTTGGACTGCAGGGTCGTGCCGTTTGAGACCTGGAGGTGCTTAGCGTTAGCAGGCGTTAGTGGCGTCGTGGCCGCAGCGGGAGGGCGAGGGGGGCAAAAGAGATGGGAGGGGATAATATTGCCCTTCCCTAAATTCTGTGTTGTCGAAAAATTTTCTTTCAAAAATTTTTTGTTCAAAATACAAAATTTGGGGCTGAAAACTCTCAGTTTGGGAATAATTTAGGGGAAAAATTGAAATTTTGAGCACCCATAATCTTTTCTGTTGCAGCGTTTGTCGGAAAATAGCACCGTCCTGTCCCGCCTTCGACGCCGCTGACAGATGGATTTTTAGGTGAACTGAAACCAGAGAGACGACGACAGGCGTGTTAAGGTTGATGCTCATTCTTAAAATCGTGCACAAAACGACGCAGAAATACAGGCTGGTCCAAAAAACGGACCCCCAGTTTTATTTTTGGGATAACTTCGGTAATTCAGCACCGATTTTAACCATTCTTTCACTGTTACAAGCAGAAATTTATGGCGCGTAAACGTGAAGTTCTTCCACTCATCGCACCTTTATTGTGTGACCACATTACCTAGCAAAACAAATACTGTCAAAGCTACAGTGGTCTCGGAGAACAGGCAACACATAAAGATATCAATTTCGTAGCATAAAATAGTTAAGCTTGCTTATTTATTCGCAGTAGTGCCTTGTGACGTCATTGTTACGTCATATTGTGTTTATTTACTTTGTTTACCAGTAATATTTTTTTAGAATAAATCATTTGATATAGGCAGAATAACAAAGGATGATCGCTGTTTGATCATGGGCTTACGAACTGAGAACTGTTTTGCTAGGTAATGTGGTCACACAATAAAGGTGCGGTGGGTGAAAGAACTTAACGTTTACGCGGCATAAATTTCTGCTTGTAACAGTGAAAGAATGGTTAAAATTGGTGCTGAATTACCGAAGTTATCCCAAAAATAAAACTGGGGGTCCGTTTTTTTTGGACCACCCTGTATACTGAATCGAACTGAACTCGCTTACTACACTTCGCGCAGTAAACTAAAATGAAACGAACCGAATGCCAGTTCGTTGGTTTTGTGCAGTGCGTGCGACAAACTAAACTGGCATTTCAATTTAGCTCAGTTCGGTGCAGTTCACTTCTGTTGCTCTGCACACGCTCTAACAAAGGCGCCTGCAGTTAAAAGCGTGTACGCAAATCAAATCCTACCTGTGAACAGTTGAGGCTATGATTAGACTTTTTTGAAACTCACAGTTCGGCTACTTGTTTGCCACGTGTTCGGTTCGAAATCGAGTTTATAGGCCTACTGGTATTGTTTATCTGGCATCTTGCGCTTGCAAACCTGTTGTCTTGTCCGGTTCATCGTCATCTGGCTTCGGCACCAAGGTACCAAGCCGTCGGCGCAATTCAGACCTCAACAGACGGCACCGGCATGTCACCGCGGGAAGTGGTATAGAGAAGATGCGGACATCCTCCGTCTTCGCTGGGGGATTCTAGGCTTCGGTCAGTTTTCGAGTTAACGTGCTACAGCCGTAGCCAGCAGCAGACGTCGTCGTCGCCGCACTCGGAATGTTTATTTACCAGCCTGTTGAGTGCGCCGATTTTCCGCGGACAAGATTTAACGTATACGGCGGCGTGGATTTAGTTTTCGTAATTCAAGCAACGCATATTTATGTCGACCCTGTTACTGGCATTGCTAGTTCGAGACATATACCGGTAAACGGAATTTTAAGTAGCACAGTACGGTAGTCAATCTTTGTCTGGAGTAAGCCTATATCGTATTTGGTTTTCAGAATATCAGTTTGGCTATATTTGATTAGGTTTCATGTCGTTGTCAAACTGTGTGGCAGATTATTGTTGAGCTCGGGTCTTTGACGGATGGTCAGCTTAGTGAGGTAGGACCATATGGACCCACAGAAATATGGTTGGTTAGATATCGCATCAGGGCAACAAACTTTAACCTCACGCCTAATCACTCAGAAGAAGCGCTATATCAAAGTACCCGGCCTTTTACTCAGTTGTCCTTCCACCCCCAAAAATGCGATGGCGTGCATATAGGCCTACTTTGATCGGACGCCTGCTTAGAAATACTGTGGTATTTTCCGTTTGGTTCTAAGTTGCATATCTGATTTCGCAGGAATCTCGCCATGTAGAATACAATACAATATTCGTTTAATACGAATTGCTGTTCGACTAGGTGATCTGGTGATGGTTGAATGTTTCCGTTTGTGTGATGCTAATTTCAGGTTCGGTTGTGGCGAGTGGACGTGAGACAGGAGCCGTGACACCGGGAAGATATCACGTCCGTGTACACTTCGGTGAGTCAACTTTATCAGTGAGTTAATTAATATAACTTACTCGGAGCTGGCTCAAACTTTCACTTTGTTTTTATCTTTCTTTTAGCTCCACTAAACTTAGGCTATTTTACATTTTGATGTAAATATATAAATCTGTTTCGCGCTACAATAGGCTATACACAAAATGCTTTATTCACTAAAAAACAACTTAACGGAAAGACAAAGATTGTAGATTGCCTCAACTAGCCTATATAGAATTCGTTCGAAGATTGTTTTAATCCGTTTAAACATACTATTCTATTACATCATCTATACCTACATCTATAACAATGTCACGCTATTATTTATTTGTTTCGTATTGAAGGTTTGACAATCGCAGTCGCTGGCGGTGTAGTGCTGGGCATATTTGCCGGATTAACGATGCTCATTACCGTCTTCTTTCACAGACATCAGTACGTAATTGTTTATCAATTACAATCGTTACGAGAAAATATAATAGCCTATAAAGGCAAAGTCCAGTACTTGCAATAGCGCTTCTTACATAAGACTAGTGATTGCAATCCCGGAATCCCGAATCCCGGGATTGGCGGCGTCCCAATCCCGGGATTACGAGATTACAAAATTAGTTAAAATCGTACTTTTTTCGCGTGTTAAATGATAAAAATAAGAATTTTAGCCGTCTGGTGAATAAATTATTTATGTGCGCTAGAGTTTCACTCGTTGCTGTGCACTGTAATTCGTATTCTGACAGTCATTATCACTCCCTGCAGTTTGGAAATACCTTTTGTATGGGCCTATACTACATCATATGCATGAAATAAGTCAGTTAAGGATATAAAAATAATAACGACCAATCTGTGAGCCTAATCCCGAAACGGGATCCCGGGATTACAAATTTCTCAATCCCGGATCCCGGGATTGAAAATTCAATCCCGGGATTGCAATCACTACATGAGACTACAACACTGCCGTTGACTGCTACACGTGCCGCCGTACGCGGCTACGATTTGAACCTGGTTTTGACATAATGTTCGCTACAAAAAGGTCTAAAAATTTGTGCTTCCGGTTTCCGCCCATCACTAACATTAAAAAACCTGCTTCCCTAAAAATTTTATTGGACCTATAAAAATAGGCCTACTAATGCAGTTTTTGGTATGTTTTCGAAGTTCTACTGAAAAATACTGTTTGCATCTAGTCTGAAATGTTGCTTAAGTTCTCGTGGGTACTATTTAGTGCGTCAGCTTGTTTTTTATGAGTTGTTAGGTAATACTACGTGACACGTCATGATATAAAACTAAATACTAAAACAATTTTCACCGCACCCGTTTCTCTATGGTTTTTTTCCGGCTGCAACTGGAAGCACAGGTTTCTAGGACTTACTTACTTACTTACTTACTTACTTTTTGTGTGTGCGAACAGACGTCGGCTAATGTTTGGTGGAGTGCGTCGACGTCGGTACGCGGCTGATCGCAAGGCCGAACTTCCGCTAATTGCTGCCGCCGGCTACAGCGACATGACGCTGAGAACACGACGTCTTGGCGGCAACATGCACGACGACACCGGCGACGAGTCCGACTGCACTGCGACTACCACCGGCGACCTACGACTTTACGACTGCAAACGACTATTACACTGCTACCAGGTTGTTGACCGTCGATCATAAATTTTTACTGTAGCTTATATAGGCTTAATGTTTATTTAATCGTAGCTATGGCCTTCGAGGCTACTTCTGCAGATTAAATTTCTTTCATTGTCTGAAGCATGCAGCGTTTTGCTGGTCATTTAATTCTAGCTGGACTGCATCTTTTTAACCCGCTTACTCTTTAAAGACACTTAGTAACATGATTATTTGGGAACGCTGAAACATCGAGTAGGCCTAATTAAAACGTCGGGTAATGGAATGTTTGAGTATAGGCCCTACAAATGCAAGTAATGCCTGTCATTGGCTGTGTCGAGTATAGGAAACTGCGACTAACAGCCAAGGACTGTATATGCCGAGTAATAGAAACGTTGAGTAACGGTCACGACGAGCTGATATAAGCTCAGGCTTGTAACATGTTTGCCGTTATAACCAGAAGAAGCGAGTGCTGCGTCTGTAGTGCCAGTGTCTATGGCTTCGTTCGAGTTCGTCGTCGTTAGATAACTTTAGCGACATTTGTTGGGCTAATCCAAAAGCTGAAATTATGTTTGTTCCTTTGTGGTCATGCACATTTCTGCGATTTATCTGCACATCAAATTTTTGCAACTATGAAAAAAATGTGGCATCTGTAGACGAGAAATTAACTTGCTACTGCCTATTTTAGTTAATTAACTTCCGCATTTACATGTACTACGGTTTCTATCATGTGCCACGCAAACAAACATTGCGCTAAAATGTGCAGAAACGTTTTTATTGTACCTAACTTGTTTTAACAGTACTGTTGATAGAATCTGTGTTTCGGAATTTTTATTAGATATCAGATATTTTAATTACTCGACATTTCTAGTCCACTGTCATTACTCGGCGTTTCAGCGCTACCGATTATTTTAGCGTAGGCCTGTTTTACCGCCTTTTTATTCGCGTACTTCTTATGTTTATCGGTTGCGGTTTGTCGGCTGATTATCAAAAATTTTGATTTATTGACTTCGCGTTGTGTTTAGTGTCGATCCGGGCGTGACGACTGGTCGGACGTGGAGTGTGCTACAGCAGCAGGTGGTGCAGGCTTGATGTCGACGTCATCCGGCGGCGGCGGCTGCTGCTGCTGCGGCGCTCAGTCTGCGTCATCGCGATGCTGCATCGACTACTCACGACTCACCGAGCTCCAGCCATCAGTGGCGGCCGCCGAGCGTCAGCGCTCGAGCTCCGTCGAACTCCGGTCAGCGTCTTCTGTGCCGCGGCCTCGCGTCGACGTTCAGTCCTCACCGCGGTCGACGATCTACCACGACGACGACGACGACACGTCGGTGTTCGACGACAGCGGCACGAGCAACGACTGTCGACCGACCGTCCTACGACTGACGACGTTCAAACCGTCACTCCAGCCCCCGCCGCCGCGCCGATCGCGATGCGAGACCATCACCGAGGACGGGGGATTCCCCGGCCCTCTCGCCGACCAGCAGCTCCACCTCCAAGCGGCAGCACAGGACGCAGACAGTACGCGGAGTAGCGACGTCGACTGCACGACGTCGAAACAACTTTCCGTCACGACGACCACGACGAGCACGTCATCCAGCGTGAGTGTCGTATCGACCGTAGCGCCGTCTGCCGTGTTGGATCAGCACGTTCGACTGCAGCCGGACCTCCTACCGCTCACGTCCACGTTGTCCACTAGTGCCCTAGTCACTGCGTCTGCCGCCCACGAAGACTCTTCCATCGCTAGCGCTGTCATTTACGGCGGACCCACGGACGATGCTCCGTAGTAGTCCCACCCTCGCGACGTCATGTTCTGCGGCCGTCCGTCCTGTGCCCGCCCGAACGTCCCGGACGTTGACAGTGCATGTGTTAGACCACTCTACAAGTTTAATTGCAGACGGCGACTGAGCCACCTAGCGCATTTTCCGCCACTCGCAGGGAAAGAAATACCGGTAGGCCTACATACGTGAGATACGAAACAATTTCCGAGTCCGTTTAACGTCCTTTGTCATTTGAAGCGGCACACAACTTACTCAGGCCAACTCAGCCTCCTACCCTCCGTGAGATGGGAAACGAGTAGTAGCTTACTGGCTATGGGGTGAAGGCCTAGTGTAGCTGACTGGAGCGGTGGTAAGTCTGCTAGATGCAAACCGTGAGTCCATTTATTCGCTCAAGCGGGTGGCCGGATAGTGCGCAGTGGTATCATTAGCTCATGCTAATCAGCTGCCACTTCCGAGATTGTAAAGCGCTTTTGGGCTACTGTAAGAAGCGTTATAGCGAGTGTTGGACTTTACCTTCACCTTTGCCTTTTACTCCAGCATGTTCGGAAATATTGAAATCAAATTTATTTTTTCTATGGAACTTTTTTGTTTTTGAGTTAAAAGCCCGTGTGGGACAGACGGACGGACAAATCGCATAATGCGGCCTAGACTTATAAGACGGCCGCATAATTGTTATGCATCACTTGCGACTTATTGTTATGTGTTTATATATATATATATATATATATCATTCACTAAAATTATTTTCCAGTGCGACCGCCTTTAACGGTCCACAGCTAAACCGAAACTAATTTCAATAAATTTTGTTACTAAAATACTGAAAATATTATCAATAGGCCTGCCAAGAAGTGTGCTGTCTCAGTGCTGCTCTCCTTTGACTTAGCTCACGCTCACACTTTGTTCTCGCCTTTGTTCTTCGTAAGGAGGTGATGAAAACTAATGACTCGGGTCTTTGATGATATGAAGTTCATCAACTAAAAGCAGCAAAAAAGTAGCGTTTCTCAGCGTATCTGTGGTCTTTATCTACAGAGCTTTGTATGTTGTTACAAAATTTTCAAGCATACGGACATGTTTTGCGCAATCTGGTATAATACATAACTGCACGCACAGCTTAAAAATAACAGAAGATTCTAAGTTTTAATCTGTAGATTTCCAGCGAAAACGGATGTTGTAAGTTTTATCTGAACGAGCTACGACACCGCCGAGTCGTATTATAAAACCACGTGCGCAAAACACAGTTTGACTTTGAATCAGCATGAGAACTACCGCATGGAATTTATATAAAAATAAGTACATAAATCAGCAAAAAGTCGACAAAAGATTAGCAAGATTGGCCCATTTGGAAAATTTCTGAATTGCGCCCGTTTTTTGTGAAAATGATAATGACACAAATCGATGTTCAACGGCGTAAGCCAGAGAAGACCAGACGACCTCAGACATCTGCTGAGAAACTTTTTAACTTCCGGTTGAAAACAGCGTGCATGTACATTAATACATCTTTTAAAAGTAAAAGTTTGAAGAGAAGTTTGGCATATGTGATATATAGTAATACAGTATTTTGTAAAACAACTTCAGCAACAGATTAAATGATAAGCAGAGTAATCTTACAGATAGTTACAATAGCTCTATTACTTATGTACAATTACAGAAATCCATTCAGGCCCACGAGAATATTTGAAATTTCCTAAGATAATCACTGTATTATACATTTTCTTGCTACTTTTTAAATTGTTGCTAGAAATAACAGAGTTATCCAGAGGTGACAGATTAGGAAATAAACGTGCAACAGCATTTGAAATGCAACTGTACAAAACGTAACTGTGTCAAATAGCAGCATTCGTTGAAGACCTGAGCATTGATGCTAACAACATCTGACGATAATGGATATGATATAATTACGTATTATTTTTAACCCTTAAAAACTCTTAAGGAATGCTTGCGCAGTGACGCTCGTTGTTTCGAAACTATAATCGGCCTTAATAAGTTATATGCAAATTCATTGAAACACAACTTATATTTTGAAAATACCGTTTCAATCTATGAGTCCATTCAAAGATATAATCATCATTGTTTGCAACCTGTTTGCTATAGTATCTTTATATATCGTTCGTTGCAATGATCCCAACTACCCAAAGACTAAAATTAAAATTCATAGAAACGTAGCCGGGAGGGATATTGGCCCGGGTGATCGACGCAGAGTGAATCGTGCAAAAGCACTGCAGAGTTTGAACGTTGAACAATTATTACAACTATAAGGCTACAGTTACTGTTTGTTAATATGATCGCTAGCAGTGCAGCGACGAGTACGGTTGGCGGCGCGAGTTGGCAGCGGCGGCAGCAGTAGTAGCTCGAGCGCTGGGAGTCCGTCGGCCTACAGTTCCAAACGTCGTTGTATCGAGCTCGCTGTAGAGCATCGACGACGCGGCGCCGTTGACAGCGGCAGCGTCATCGTCCTCGAATTCCAAATCCCCACTGACGCCGTCGGCAAACTTAGGTACCTCGTAGATGTGCTCGACCCGCGGTCTGAACGAACTGAAGCGTGGAGACGTGGCTGCGTGAATCTCCGATGGAGGAGGTGGAGGCGGTGGGAGGTCGTCGTCTGCCGCTGACACTGTAAGGTGGCCGTGCAGTGGACAGGAACAGACGCCACCAGCATCCGACGACGGGTTCAACGTCTCGGCCGTCAGCCTACGCAGCAGCGGCGTCGCCGCCTGACCGGCAGACCTGCGTAAAATCACACAATCAACCCATCGAATAACCAATCACCATCAATCGCCAGAGCAGATTATGGGTGTTCAAAATATCACTTTTGCAGCATGGTCCTACCTCCCAAAATGAGGTTTTTGGTCAAAAATTTTGCATTTTTTGACGAAAGTGTTTGGAATAGACTTTTTTCCGACAGCCCAAATTTATGGACAGGGGCAGTTGTCCCTGCTTTTTCCTTTGCCACGACGCCACTGTTTCTGGGTAGAGGGAGTGAACAAGGTTGCAAGAGGAAAAAGTGAGAGACGGAGATGGTGGCGCGGCGTAGCGGTAACGCGTTGTGTCTAATCAACGAAGTTAACCTACTGGGTTAGTACTTGGACGGGTGACTGCCTGCGGGCATGTAAACTATCTCGGTATGTAACCAACCGCCTAGGTCAACTCAGCCTTCCATCTCTCCGGGGTAGATAAATCGAGTAGCAGCCTATCTTGCTGGAGCTAAGGCGGGGCGCGTTCACCTGTGTCGGGTGGCAGGTAACGCCGTGTGATCCCATACGGCGGGTGACGCTCCGTAGCTCTGAGATGGTTTTCCTATGAAGAGCTACATGTATAGCATTCATTTTGTTAAGCCATTTGACCATAACGGACCTGCGCATCTGTAGCGTGGTGGCGTAGTCGCGCTCAGACATCAGCATGTCAGCGGCTGATGTCGGTGTCTGTTGACGCATCAGTTGCTGGCGATGATTGTACACGTGCTGCTGCTGCTGCTGCTGATGTTGCTTCCACGTGACTACATCACCCGTGTGAGCGCCATACTTCGCGCTGCCGGCAGACACGTACGCCAGCTCACTGGAATGAACCGGTCTCGACGATCTTCCACAAACCATACCGCACCAGAGAAGAAGAATAACAAAAAGAAACATGCTGAAAATCTTTATTTATTCACCGCGCGGTGGTAGCAACACAAATAATAGAAAAAGGTATGAATAGAACTTAGCTAGCTCTTAAATATCAACAACATCACCGATTTATACTCAATCCGCCAGATAAACACAGAACAACGAGTTTTCCAACAAAGTTAGTGCTATACTGGTCATGGATCTGATAAGTGAAACTTCACCAGATGTATAAATAGGCTACTGCTCAACGCAGTTTCTAACGCTAATTATTAACTAACCTTTTATTTCATTTATTCTTCCACGCACTGTGTGTAACAAATATCGTTGAGAAATTCCACAGTTTGGGCGCACTATCAAGTTCCTAAAATCAATTTATCCTCCGCTTATGACGACATGCAATGCAGCAGTAAAAAAAGTTGAAACGTGATTAAAGTTGTAAAAAGCCAGTTAATCAGAAACAATTCCGTAACACGTCACTGATAGGCCTGGAACTAGTATTTCGTAAACATACTAACCTCGCCCTAACAACGGTTCTCCATATTTCGATATTTTATTAGTTTATTCTCAAATATCAATGGTTGCTAGGCTGTATTTCGGGTGAATGGAGATTGTCATTATAATTATTGCCGTTTTTACTGACTGGACTGACCGACATAAGCATGCGACGCCGATGACAACGATGACAACAGAGACAACAGCCGCAATGCCAACGACAGCCATGATCAGCAACCCTGCATTTATACACAGCCGACACAGCATCTACTATACACCGTGTTCCATAAAAACAACCACTTGCATTATTTATCATAGCTTTGCCAAACTGTGACCGATTTTTACAATTCTTTCACTCGTAGACTCGGAAGACAATTTGCCACAAAATTATCACTAAATTTTCCATCATGCGTAGAATATGTCGCTACACTACCTTCTTAAACAAATTAACCGCGTGTGAAAAGTGAACCCTCTTCATGTCAACCCTCCCGAGCTACGAAGCGTCATCTGCCATATGGGATCACACGGTGTTACCCGCCACTCAGCACAGACGAACATTTTTTTTTAACTCCAGCCAGAGAGGTGCTCGATTTACCTATGCTCCGAAGAAATGGGAGGTTTGAGTTTATCTGCGTGGTCGACTGCGTGGTTTACGTGTTTACACTTAGGCCCCTAGGCCTAGCAGCCTTAGCAGCCGGTAATTGCCTGACCAATGTTCAGACGCATACGTACTGTACCTTTTCCGCAACTATAGGTCTATTTGACAAAGCGAAATATTTTAGTGCCAATTATTGTGGGAATTTGTCGTCACAGTGCAAAATAACCTTTAGCTTCGTCCCCCTGGCCCTTACCCTTGGACCCTGCTGGGGGACTGCAGTCAGACCTCCAACATAGGCTCTCGCTCTCACACTCGCCATAAATGCCGGACCAATCCAAACTGCGCTGCTACGGGCCTGAAGCTGACCTTGTTTAGAGCTAGCGAAGGAGCTGAAGTGGAAAGACTGGACGGCGCCGGTAGCGGTGGATGCAGTATCTGAACAACCGGTGCTCGGAGGCGTGGGTGACCACGTGCCGTTGATGCAGTGTACGGTCATCTGACGGTCGGCGGCGTCCGTGCACCGAATGACCGCCGTGTCACGCTGTCGATCAACCACCGTTCCAGTCGGCGCCGGGAAGTCAACGCAGCCAACCGCTACACCATCAACAACACATGCTGAATATCTGACCTATTATGTGTTTAGCGGGACGTTAAACCTTTATTCACTCACTCACTGAACACCGTCTATAAAAATGCGTACAAAGCGACAGAGATGAAATGAAATATAAAAACCGGAGCGCGCGGTTTTATTTCTGTCGCTCAATGCCTAAGAACGACACGTTTTGCAGTAGGACACAGTCCAGAAGTAACCTCTGAAATAGCAGAATTCTTGATATGCATAACCAAACATTCATTCAAATTTATTTTATTGCTTTGCAGTCACCGTTTTTAACTTCAGTTCAAAATAACTATTGTTGAATTACCCCAACCCCACATGGTTTGCGTATTTTCCTAAGTTCGTAACGGAAACGAAAACAAAAGTTTGGCAGTTTCATTCTGAAACAGTCGCGGCTAACTGTAAACAAAGTAACGAGTAAACTAAATCGTCTTCACTGTGGGGAGCATATATACATTCGTTTAACATTCACTTATACCACTTCAGACAGTTAGTGTGGTCTAACTAACGTAACGCGCGCACACAGCGGCACTGATACCGTCGTATCTGATGATGAAGTAAGGTCCTGCGTCATCACGGCTGCTAGTAGTGGTGGTCGACGGTCTTCGTCTGTTGACAATGATCTGTACGGCATTGCTGCGTGACCGATAGACGACCGTCTCGCCGCTGGATGGTGGTGACGGTGGAGGACACAGTGGTCGAAGTCCTGAAGGCAGAGCGTGGTCTCGTACCTCGGCGTACGGATCAGAGCAGACGTTCAGTCGCCAGTCAACCAGCTGCTGGTCACTAGCACCACCCTCTGACGACACAGACACGCACACAGAGACAGATGCATGTGAAAACACTACAGAGATGCTAAGCTTTTGAAACATCTCGAAGTGGTGTCTCGAGGCCAAAATTTTGGCCTCGGCCTCCAAACCATAGCCTCGACCTCGGCCTTGGCCTGCAGTATATGGCTTCGGCCTGGCCTCGATCGTGGTATTTTGGCCTTTGTTAACACCATAAGATTTTTAGCGTAGAATGCCATTGTCACTTTTGTAGTTCTACCTTTGACCTCGGTATTGGCGTCGGCCTTGAAGAACTGGACTTGGCTTCATACCTCGGCTTTGGTCTCGTCCTCGGTCTCGGGTTTGGCCTCGGTTAACATCATTCGACATCATCGTCATCGCATACTAATGCGCAGATATTCGGTTAAAATCAAACCAACGTGTAGAATAAACGCAAAAATAGCCTTTAAAAGTTGATGGAAACTTTAAAATGTGCCTTTATATGTTTTTTTAAAGTTGCAGCTCACACAAAAACAGTTACACAGTAAATAATACCAATGAGAACTACAGTAAAAATGTCGCAGTACCGGTACAACAGACGAAACGCAATCAGTTTGTGTCACTAAAACTTTGAAAGCAAACAAAAAACTGCACCAATATTTTTATGGTCTGCCTCAAATTTTAGGGACGAAGTCTTTAGGGGCGAACGACAACCAAAAGTACAGGAATTTTGACCCCTTACAGCCTGGTGTCTTGGTGGTAGAACGTTGTACTTGTGATTGCGAGGTCGTTTGTTCGACTCTCGGTCGGAACTCTATCAAGTGGTTACTACTTGAATGTGTGACTGTATGTGGACAGGTAAACCATCTTGGTACATACATATATATAGCCAACAACAAGATCAGCTCAGCCTACGGGTTTGCTAACCAGACCTTTAACTCTCAGGTTAACCTCGCGCACACTGCTCCTCGTCACATTTCGGCGTGGAACAACGCGCCACGAGTCAATCCGGGTAATTCCCCTAATTAGCTTCGTGGTTAACTCTAATCCTTGCATGGAACAATCGACCCTTAAACCTTTAAGCAGCTTAGAGTCTATACCTGGCGTGTATGAGAGTCCGAAGTCGAGGAGCGTGAGTGCGATGGTCTGACTGGATTGAACACGGATCAACCACGGACACTGAGCAGATCCGGTGCGCGATTCTTCTGTCACGATGCTGGCCAGAAGACCGGCCTGACCGTCGACTACCACTGGCCTCCTGCAGCCTGACTCACCCGCCCGCTTCACTGTAACAGTTGCCATTTACACCGTGCATGAAATCGTATAGATTAACGCGCTGACTATATATCCGGCAGCCGGATAAGTAGCCAAAGGGTGCTCGTCGTATTGCCGCAAAGACACGGCCTTAGCCGGTACGGTGCTAATACGTACCGGCAAAGGGCGTCCAAGACGGCTGCCGGATAAATATCCTGTGCCATAGATTAAATGCAGTAAATGTATAAAAAAAAACAATTAAAAGCGTTAAATAGCACGTTCTATGAAAGAATATTATAAACTAGCAAACATTTGTAAACGTCGAATGAAAAACGTGACCTTTTTACTTGACTCCAAATCAAAGCAAAATCCAAAGCTTCAAAAATACAATTTTCTCGCATTCGTCACAATTTTGTATCATCAGACGTATAGGCCTAAATCTAATCTAAATACAAAATCTGCTAACACTGAAAAGAATCAAGCCACCATTCTACGCTCCACATTTTCGTCATGTTTTGCCATTCTTTTATCTGCACAATAACAGAGAAATTAATGACAAAATTTATTACGAAATACGCCTTAAACATGAATCTACGCAGATAGCCGATAAGTTGTGAAATATAAATGTCAGAAAACTGGCGGAATGTTTTTCCATTTATTGTGTAGCCTACTTGCAAGCAATGTACCTTGGACCTTGTGCAAAGATCTTGTAAGCTTATGGATATGACGCGGACGCTAGCGAATCGACCGCGTTCACAGCGATGCGATTGTCAAGTGCCCTCTGTACTTAAACACGCACTGTTACGTTGTCGACCATTCGACCCCATTACCCGACTCTGCGCCGAGAACCTTTGCACCACTTGAAACTACAATACAACTTACTAAAGGTTTATGCACATCTATTCATCAGATAACAGCGGCAGCACGGTCGTTTCAATCCTGATCGTTCTAGCATCGTTTGCAATTCTGACAATACAGGCACCGGCAAACACAGTTTAAGACAGTTAATAGACGCTAAAATCTCTTTAAAAATCATTAAAATAATTTTTTTTCAAACTAATAAATTTCTGCAAAAGACAGTCTGCACGACTCAGTATCAGGAATAGACTGTCTCGAAGCAGGGAAGCACAAATGACGAAGAAACTGAAACCAAACGCCAAGTTAGATCCACGCTTCTTCTGTGAGAATGGAGGACCACACAGTGTCTAGACTGAAGAGAACTCATGTGAAAGCAGCACCTTGGAAACCGAGGAGAAAAAAAGCGATATAGAGAGACAGAACTCGACATGGTAATTTGACGGTCAACTTGGAGCAGCAATAGATTCCCGTGAAACTTGATCAGCAGCCATAGGCTGGATGCATGTGACCTAATCTGCTTCTTGGGCGCGCTCGATGATGAGTTGCCAGCTTCAGGATCGGGATGCGTTAGGCCTAATCGATTCCAGATTCAACGTCAATATTCTGCGACCCTACAGACGCACGCGCATGCAGACACCGCACTGCAGGGCATCACCGCGTACACTGAACGATACCAGCATGCAGCACGTGCACAGATGCCCTTTGCCTTCTCCCTAGAGCTGGGAATAATCGATTCGAATCGATTCGGCAGAGCGAATCAAATTTCAGCTAAATTTGATTCGACTCACCAATTTCCAAAAATATTAAAGCCAAGTTCTGTTGGCAAACTCGTGTTTCTGCGCGCCGATTGCGCTTTAACTGTATCACTTTGTCACGAGCTTTCAAAAGCACAACCAGTGACGTTAAGTTAACCCTCTCTTCCTCGACGTGATTCTTTTTTACTTACGAGTTGCAGTCAGTTCTTCTGGGTGGATCTACGGATGATAATGCGGTAGTGTGATAGTACGAAAATACAGGCCCAAATTGCAACTCAAAATTCATGAAGATCACCAGTAAAGAGTGGCGTCGTGTGCCAAAAAATAGGCAGGGCAAAAAGTTGCAATTTTCCCACAGACGCTGCAAAGTTTCGACAGAATTCCGACAGAAAGTTGCAAAGTGTCAACAGAAAAGATTATGGGTGCTCAACAATTAACTTTTTCTCCAAAATTTCCCCCAAATGAAGGTTTTCAGCCCTAAATTTGGCATTTTTGGACAAACATCTTCCGACGAAAAAATCTATGACAATTTTTCGACAGTCAAAATAGTAGGGTTCGCAACTGCCCCCATCACCATCACTTGCCCTCCTGCTACGACGCCACAGCCAGTGAATCGAATCGAATCGAATCCGATTTGTTATCAGCCGAATCGCCCACCTCTACTTCTCCATAGTATAGAACGCCATAAAACTAAAAGAGAGTTCACAGGCTGAGCCGCGAGCACATTAAGTAAGTAAGAAAGTAAGCAAATTTATACAAGACATGATGAAACCCGCCGAATCTGAGACCTAATATCCTATTTACAGCGACCGATCAGACTCAACTCAACTCAACAGCTCAGAACTTTGATAACTGACGAAAACTAAGTTTCTTAATCGGTCGTTAAAACAGATTTAGTGTAATAACAAATACTTAAGAACGTAAAAAGTGCGTTTTAATGGGAAAAGTATTTTTTAAAAACAATAGTAAACGTTAAGTGAAAAGTGACCTTTTTCACCGGACGTGTTGACTAAATGAATGCTTCACTGACTCCAGCTTTAAGGTATTAAAAAATTTTATGGAGTTTTTTGACATCTGTAAGTCAAATATGCGGCTTTTGGAAGCTTTTTTGCTGAATGCATGAACATATATTTGGTCTAAAGGAAACACCAAATAACCGACCTACGCAAGCAAAAAAAAAGAATGTGAAAGACGGATTCATGTCACCGAAGAAAAAGATCGGACAGAACTAAAGATCAAAACAGCAGCGTTAGATCAGCCTGCATATATCAATGGAGAAAGATGAATGGTCTATTGCGAGTCGCCGACTACAGTATTCTCAAAGGACGGGAAAACGGCACGACATAATATCCAGTGTAGTCTAAAATAAGCCACAAATTTTTGGCCATAACTGCATCAAACTGGTCATTTCGAAAATTCTTTCACTAACACACCGAACAATAAATGTATATGCATTTAAAAGACAATTTTACATCTCAGACGCTTTGCTGCATTTACACCTGGTAAAATATAAATGTTGTTTTTTTGAACCAGCAACTCATTTTCTGCTGAGTGTAAATTTACGGCTCGCACTGACAGAATTTTATTTTTCGAAAATCCAGCAACCCGTGATATGAAGTTGGTGACTCAATTTTTACGGTGCACAGACAGGCTGTATTTTATTAGCTTCCAAAAACTTTTGCAGTCTACGGGCAGGATCTCGTAAATCTTCTGCGTAGAAAAAAAACGAGAGGTGGTTCTATATAACAGGCGACTTTGCGTAAAAATACAATTGTCACATCAAGCAGTGTGAGCAAAAACAAGAAGCCCAGCTGTCGCTAGGATAGCCGATCGTACTGGTTGTCAGTGACCTTCAGGTCATCCAAGGTCTATGATTTTCGTGTCATCTGAAAGCCAATGTGCGACTTCCTATTATTGATCAATAGCAACCTGGCTCTATCTTGCACTGCTTAGCCACACAGGCAGACAGACGGACGGACGGACAACAGCTCGACCGTTACTTTAGCATGGTCGGCTAAAAACAGCCACATTCCCGTGACAGTTCATGCCAACTCGTACAGGCTACTCGTGACACGGGATTCTAGTTACGGTTTGGTTTACGTGTAGTTTATAATTAATCAACTTTAACTCACGATTCAGCAATCGGGTACGGCAATGACACGCGGACACAATGGCTATAGTCTGAGTACGAGTTGGTTTAAGTACGCGATCACGTTACATTCCTTGCAAATAGCCTATACTATCCGAGCTACTTAGCAGCGGGAAACCAATGTCGCGCGCACGGAGCATTGCAAAGAAAACCTGCATAATAGCGATGCTATTATTCATGACCCTTGCCAGTATGTATGCGACTCTGTGGTTAGCGGGTTCCACGAACAGCGCGTGTAAAACACGCCAGAGTTCTTTGCCAGATCGTCAGTGCATGTTGCCGGCTGAATTACAAGCCAGGGAGGTAGCCTAGATGGACATTAAGTCTGTCGCGGCGCGACGCACTTGAAATCACGAAGAGACGACGCCATAATCTCCTTGCACTTGACTCACGCACAGGTGTTGTATTTCTGCCCAGCCGAACAACTACAGGGAGAACATTGCTGGCCATCGCCAAACACTACTTCTGATATACTCGACTTCGACGTTACAGGGACTTGTTAGAGTGGACAGTATAGACGACGATGTTCTATTAGCAATTTTCCGACTAATATGCCTAAGCCTACTGTAAATTCCCAACACAGGAGATTACGGTGCTCGCTCAAAATTTCCATTTTGCCTCTGAATTTTCCTAAAATGGGGTTTTCAGCTCAAAGTTTTGTTATTTTGAACGACAATCGAACAAAAAAGATGTTCCTGCAATTTTTCAACAATCAAAAAATTGGAGGAGGGGGAATCGCCCATCCCTGCTCCCTACCCCGACGCCACTGCATATTACCGCAGTACCGCTGTAGCACGACAGCATCGAATCTAGTCGTCAAAATGTCACCAGAGTTAATACGAAGACGAAGTCTCACATGAAAAAATGCATCAGACTTCCGAGTTCCATCAAAGCGCTTAGCCGTCGGCAACAACGACAGCAGCAGCAACCGCAGCAGTAAAGCCATCATCGTTACAAGATCAAACACTTCTGCTTGTGTCGCCATGCACCGCCGCGGTCTTAGCTTAGTCGCTCACTCGGCTGTCACAGGCACAAAAGAGCATTGTCTTGCGTCAAAGAAATCCACTTAAGTCCTCAGCGATCATCGCTAGCAATATTTTCTTCTCCGCTCGTGTTCTATGCAACCAAATCCGTGCTCTGCAGAAATGAACGATTCAGCGACATTAACTAAAATTTCTTACCCCACACACCAAACATAAATCCTCCTTAATGCACATTAGAATCAAAATAAAATGTAATAGAACGACATTAAAATAAAGCAGGTTAAGTTAGTCCTGCTAGCAGTGAGCAGCCTACTGAACTCTGTTAAGTGTTAGTATCAGCCAAGCGACATGATGAGTTAAAACCCACCATATAAACGTAAACAACTATTAAAACGGCACAACGTCTTTTAACGTCAATCTATCTTCTAAGATATAGTACAGAGGTCATAGGCAAGAGACGGCAGACCCTTAAGCTGTCGTCACAAATAAGAACGTATGACACAACGACTACAAAAATCTTCCCAGCCTACAGCAACGAACTAAATTAATCTAGATTGCGTGAGAACGTGTTTAGCAGAATAAAAAAGATAAATTGTCCTGCAGCTTTGGCGGACCTTGGCTGCGGCGGCCCCTAGCTAAGTTATAGCCAACTTAACTTATAGCCAACTAGCGCCCCTTCGGACTAGTGACCGGTCACCGTTTGATAACATTCTCATATCGAACTTGTGACCATGTATTTAGATAGATAAGCAGTCTTCCAGTAGCACGCGACTAAAGACCAATGATCACCATCATTAGCACGACATTCCCCGGGACGTAAAAACACTAATCCGATTGAACGGGTTTATCCTGCAACAAATATGAGCCTTCGTTTATTGTATCGAGATTATCCTAACAGATTCTAAATTTATTCTAAATTTATTTATTTAAATGTAATTGCGTTCGAAAAACAACCCGACTGAGTCAACCGGGATTGTCCAAGTAAATCTGGTTGTAGTTCAGTATCCGATTATAGCTGTCAGAGTAATACCCCGTTTACACGATCGAGCAAAAATCGAGCAAACATCAAGCAGGCCTGATGGAGCCCCGCCCCTTGGCTCAAATGCAGGCCTAGGCTTAGCCCACAGCTGATCACGTGTTATGTAGACCTTCCAATTACAACTTGCTCGTCCTCCTAATTAGCACGCTAATTACCATAGCTCGTCGAGCTAGCTGGATGAATGCTACCAAACATCGAGCAAACGTCGAGCACGTGTATTTTGAATAAATTTGCTCGACGTTTGCTCGATCGTGTAAACGCCTAAACGGGGTATAAAATTACTTCTAATTAGTTACCGGCGACGCAGTGGTACGAGATCTCAAGATTGGCTTTGAGGTCGCGCTGACAGCCGTGCGGGGAACGGTCGAGGTCCGGCCCAGGGACCACGATGCGACAGCGGCGACGTCCCGAGCAGCGACGGGCAGCCAGCGGCCTGACATCGGCTAGGCAGTCCGTCCGGTCGTAGGCCCGCTCGATGCACCGGCCAGGCCGACTGACTCGCCGTCCGTAGGTTGCCTGGTCGATGATGAGCACGGAATGCGGTGGACAGGCGGCGTCGAAGTTCTCCCATTGGCAAACTTCGTGTAACGTCCGCTCTGCATTCACATCATACGCACACGTAAACGGTGGATAATTAATCTATCGATAATCCACAGGGTGTAGCACGCCCCCTACTTATCTCAAAATAGTGCCCAAAATGCACTAACACAGTTCATTTTCACATTTAAAAAAATCGGAAAATTTTCTGGGCACACCTGCCTCAGCAGATCCTTCCCTTGGTGCGAAGGGAACACCGGCCCCCTTACCCTACCCTTTAAGTGCCCCCTACATCCAGATCTTGGCTACTAATCCGAGGGTACGATAAGCCGATTCCGACTGTCATGTGGTGAGATGGTGTCCATGCATGTGGTGGCCTACGGTTAAACTTGGGAGTTAGGCTTAAGTTTAGGGTTAACGTGTTAGAGTTAGAGTTAGGAATTGTAGGCGAAATGAAACCCGATTATTGAAATTGAACCCCCGGATTATCAACCTATAATCACACGTACGCTGATCAACTGCAGGGCGGCAGTTCCTACTCCGACACCTACCTACACCAGGGCCAGGGATAAAGTTAGGAATACAATATGGATAAATTGCATCTTTGGCTACGGCGAACCCAACCGTTACGTTGTTCCCGCAACTGCAGGCGTGCTGTAACGAGACGTTTGGCGGAGTATGGTGGATGCAAATGTAGGTCTATCGCTGTCTGATTTTTACAGCGTGAGATTAATTAATTAAAACTAAAACTCTGGCGTATTTGACCTTGTGACCTTGAACTTTAACCGTTTAGCTTCCAAGTTCGTTTTGTGCACAAAGACAAGCAAGCTGTACCGTTAACTCGAACGCTGAAAAATGTCGCATCAGTAGCTCTTTATTTTTCAATTTAGCGGCACAATTGCAGATTCAAAGTTGTCTGGATAGATGATTAATTTGGCCGATGCACTGGCTGCATGCTCGTGCATAGGCCTAATGGCATTGTACCTTTCTACGTGGTATACGTCAGCTGGCAACTTATACGGTATATCGTATACATCCAGGGGCGTGTTAACCATGGGGCAGGTGGACGGCAGCAGTTGAGTAAAAAATTATACCAATTGTATCGCTTTAAAATGTTTAGTTTATTACATGTTTATCAGAAAAAAAATATAATTACAGTGCAGAAACAACTTAGCACATAACGGCCAGAGGATGCACCGAAATACGCACGTCACAACCCAAAATTCGAAGAAAAAAAGCTGAGGTGGAAGCATTGTCACTGCTTAGATTGCACCCAACGGCAAGAGGGATGCCGCCTCTACATACTTACCCTCATACCATTTTTTTCGTAACAGTGATAGGCGGTAGGCCCATTTGAAATTTTCAGCCCCAGGCTGATAAGTCTTAATACGCCCCTGGCTGGGCCTACATCGAATCATAACTTTGGCCAGGCACCTGCTTACCAATACAAGCACGTAAGATACGTGTACATCGTGGGACCTACATGATTACCGCTGTGGGCATTGTACGCAGCGTATCAGTCGTTATAATGTGCTGAGCAGAATAATACAGTCGATAGTCGAAAATAACTGCATACTGTGCGACCATACTTCTGCACGGCTACAATATTCTTACTCCTCGCGCGATATGTTCCTAACGTAGCGCAGAGGAGTATATGAGATCAGTGTAATATTGAGGACCGACCGACGACCGACCTCTGTTCCTGTAAGAGCCTTCCTGGAAAAACTTCAAACGGCCGTATCTCCGTAACGGTGCCAGATAGACGCATGCGTTGAGGTATAACAAGACAAATGGCAACTAACGTCGTCGACCGTTATTGGAAATTTTTTCCTCTCAGTTCCTAAAATCGGGCAATATTTTATGAACTTCGGGGAGACAATTTCCAATAACGATCTCGACGCCAGTCACTATTAGTAAAATATTAAACGGGTCTCAATTAGACGCCGGGTCTCTAATACAAACCGAAAGGAATGAAAAAGCTCCTTAAAGCATACAAAAAAAATGATGCGCGCGAGGAGTACATTAGACTGATCACAATCTAATAATATTTTTTGTTCTGTAATAAGTCATTTTAGTTTTCCAAAACTGAGCTTGTGAGAACTCTTTTGAGGCTGACGACGACAAAAATTAACACTGACAAGTGGAAGGCTGACAGTAGCTGATGTGACGACGTCACAAGGTTAATCCGGAAAATACTCCGCCTCGAAGGCCTAAGAAGGAAATTATTCAGCCTCGATTAAGTTAAATTCTAGTTTATATTAGTTTGCGGGACAGTTCAGATTACAAGCAGAAAGAACGGACAGTGCACATCGCGCCGCTATATTGTATCTGATCCTGCACCGTAAGTTGCACATGCTTGAGAGATCGCGCAGCCGTAATGAACACGTGCTCGCTTTGATAGACTTCGTCGTTCCAGCGCAATAAAACCAACCGTGAAAATCACAATTTCATTAAACCACACACAGCTCGCGCTGGTACCGTTTTCACAACCTTCTGCTGCAGTCGTGCGTCATAAAGCAAACGACGGTGTAGTCTATGCGATCCGAGCGTGCTTCAAGTACGTGCGACACTACACTGTCTGGAGTGGTATAAGCTCGTGCTGCGTACTCGTTTACTTACTCCAGCAATCTGGTATCAAGTAGGTAAACAAATGAGTGAGTGAGTGAGTATAGGGTTTAACGTCCCGCCCGACAAAGTATAAGTCATTTCGGGGACGGCCTTTCCAGGCAATGCACATATATACACATAATAATGAAATAGAAAGTTTAACCTTTACAAAAATACCTGATCTGGAACGCAAAACACGAAAAAGACCTAAACCTAAAATTGAAAAATTGTCTAATTATGGGTGTGCATATGTAACAGTAATGGCAGTTCTAATAATCTTCCCTCTTATCTTCCAGTCAGTTATCAATCTCAGAATGCTGACTACTGAAGGATGGGGCAAGTAAACAAGAGGTAAGCTGAACTGCATGCCTGTAAGTGCTAGCGGCATACTCCATGGAGATCATGCATATACAGACTACAGTGAAGGCGAATTGCGGTGAACAGACCGAACTACTGTAAGTGCAGCAATTTTCCATTTCCGTCGAGCGTCGAAGTCGGCGCCTATTAGCCGCATCCGACGTTTATTATCATCCGTTGCACGTAAATGCTGTTCATTAGCGGGACTAGCTCATCGCTAGAGTATCAGAGACGGCGCGCATGCGCAATGAATTGCTTTCAGCCGACGGCGCACCTGCACGCACTCAGACACGTGACAAATTGCCCGCGTAATAGTCCGTGTCCGACCGGTCGGCAATATGTCACGCATATTACATGCCGTATATAGATCTACAAGCTTTGGTCCACTGCAAGTCAATATCGCTAGAACGAAAATGCGAAATAACAGCAATTAAATAAAAATAAAAATAAAATACGAACAAAAGATCAATTGTAGCTAGGGGAAGCCGACCGCACTGCCTACGACCGAAGGCTAGCAAATGTAAACACAGTTACTTAATTACTTACATAACTTGCGGTATAAGTTAACGATAACTGTCGGTGACGGCACTTCCAAAAATACTTGCGCTGCAAATTGCGGCCAAACCGCTGCAGATAGCGACAGCATAATAACTTCAACGCCCTATCCAACGTTACCGTAGCCGACCACCTACGACGTACCGTTTAGCCACAATATTCCATTGCAGACAGAACGACAGAACGATGGACGACACATCGCGACAATTACAGTACGGTCGGCCAAAAGTTTTTTTTCCACTGTGCATTTTACATTTTAGTTTTTTTTGCGAGTTTTGCGCTTGATTTGCAGAGAAAGAAAGCTGCGACTTCCACGTAACTACAGCAAGACGCCGTTATCCTATTGGAACGAAATCCCGAGTTCGGAACAGGAAGAACATTTTTTCGTTCTTTTTAATAATGGAATTGATAATCTTTAATTCACCGATCACGGTAGAAAAACAAAAAAATAACACAAAAGCAACACCGAAAAAAAGATAAAAAAAAACACATACATATACGGTCCATAGTCTACAACAGTGTCACAACAGTGTCAATGTTATCGAAAAGCAATTGGCACAGTCAGCTTACATTTCACACAGTGGCGAGTGAGATGAGAATGGTGGATTTCATACCTATCTACCCGTACAGTGCCTGCTTGACTCGTCTTGTCAACAGCTGGGATTGCCTATCATGATAACGTGCATTCACCGACAGATAACAATGGTAAGAATCTGCGCAGACCAATGCCGTTATCGCAACCAATAGCCCGTTAAGATCGTTCTGCCTGTCTTGTATCTTCTCCATACGCCGCGAAAGACATCGTTTATCATCGCAAGAAGTTGCGAACTTAATCTTGCTATCTTGTTACACGTCATGCTGTGTTACCAGGTACGAGAACTGATCCATCTGCTCATTCTGGTGGTTTCTCTCACTCCGAAAATGCCACGAATGCAAAGACACCAGTATTATTAGTTGACCCTTGACCGTTAAATAGCAAGTCGTGAGATTAAACGGTAGTTTATTGCAAGACAGGAAGAGTATGGCTGTGTCGCAGAACGCTGCAGGCAAACGAACAAAGGACGGGCGAATTAGCGCTACCGTACTTTGCCATCTGGCTTCATTTTGCCGCCGCGTTCTCCCATACAGACCAGCAGAGCGACATGGTAGCGGACAGGACGGACGATGGTTCCGATGAAACAAAGAGGTCCTAGCTGGCGGCAAGCTCAGCCTGGGCACGGCCCTCTAGATTAGTGGCGCGACAAAACTGCATGCAGACAGAGCCATTTCCACACGCCACGCCGACCAACTTGCAGCCTGCACATGCAGGTCAAGTCAACGCCATCGCGTAGATTCCGCGACGACATCTGAGTGACTCACACACGTAGTCACAGCAGGTGCGAGGTATGACCGGAACTCCCGCAGCGATAGTCCTATGCGTGTGTGACAGTGTGAGCGAGGGATGACTACTTGAAAGAGTGATGTAAAGGCGCGTACAGAGCGACGTAATCGAACAGAACTGAACTGACATGGTGTTTCTGACGTACTGACCAATGCGTAAGCAGTAATGCATTACAGCGGGCATCGTCTAACGGCGTCGGTGGCCTTTGTGACTACGCTCACGTACGCGTCAAACAGTGACCAGTTTGGCTTTTCCTGCTTGCACAATGTTCGTCAGTTCGTCAAAAACTAAACCGAGTCAGTTCAGATCAGTTACATCGCTCTGTACGCGCCTTAACGAACGACTGTCAATCGGCCCAACCGTCCAATGCGTCCCAGCTTCATTTATTAAACGGACCGTCCGTCACGCATGACTGATCTCTGGAATAACGATTGCGTTGTCTTTGATCGAGGCAGGGGCAGCGACACGGGGATGACCCGCCCCGTTTGTTATGTCACCCGACGTCAACATTAGTGTCATTGTGACAATGCCTTCTCCAGCATCTCTACAGAACTGTTAGCGTCGTCGTTTGTAATTACAGTACTCGCTGCAATGGCTAATTCGGTGAGGTTATATAATTATGACGCACTACTTCGTTATACGTTATTTTCTCCCGCCAACTTACGTATTTTAAAGTAAATGTTCTACTAATCCGTAGTAGGCCCTAGTACTTTATGCAACGGAAAGATACGCAGTTGTGAATTGTGAATTATGTCCAGCGAATTATGCGGCAGACAGTCTATGTCTGGCTAGTAGCAATCAAATCATTGACGTCATACATGATACAACTGCGGCCAGCATCATCAGTCCAGCGACATAATCAATCATCCTATCATCAATCATTCTGACTCCCACGTTCTTTGCTTGACATCAGATAGCCTACAGTGAGCCGATGGATCGATGACTGTTATTGGACGTCGTCTTAAAGCTGCGTGGACAAGGATGTTTATAAACAATCGGATGTCGCCCGGGCCGTGGCGCAGCGTGTATACTAATCGTAATGAACACCACTTAGGTCCACCCCATACTCCATGTCGTCGCCATCTGCAGTTCGTCGTACAGGGTGTTCCAAAAAAACTGATACCCAGTTTTATTTTTGGGATAACTTTGGTAATTCAGCACCCATTTTAACCATTCTTTCACTGTTACAAGCAGAAATTTATGCCGCGTAAACGTGAAGTTCTTCCACCACCGCACTTTTATTGTGTGATCACATTACCTAGCAAAACAGTTCTCAGTTCGTAAGCCCATGATCAAACAGCGATCATCCTTTGTTATTCTGCCCA
>Ga0209367_1001912_pt1 | contig 26720 bp, 14 predicted proteins | sample WorMetLIZISLAND2_FD_187412 | JGI IMG/M metagenome (GOLD analysis project Ga0209367, IMG submission 187412) | Marine gutless worms symbiont microbial communities from Max Planck institute for Marine Microbiology, Germany - Olavius geniculatus... ... | reverse complement strand
GAGACAGCCAATAAACGAGAGGCGTAGTCAGAAACGTGAATTAGGGAGCCTCATCTCCCTTTCCTCCCCCTTTTGTTCTTTTCTTCTCCCCCTCTTTCTTCCCTTTTTATTTTTTCCTTCCCATTTCCTCTTTTCTTTTTCCCCTTTTCTCTCTCCCCTTAGAATTAGGACGTCTAAAATCCAGCTGGAGGGTCTACTCTTGGGAGCGCTGTAAGCTCGCCATCGGGGTCTGGCAAATTCAGTGCAGTTTAAACATGTGCTTGTGTCTTGTTTGGCGGATTGGAGTGGAAAATTAAGCCCCCCGAGCCCCTTCTTGTCTGCACCACTGCTAGAAACTACGTACTTACGAATAACGTACGCCTACAGGCTACATGTAGGCCCACCGGTAGTACCTGGTAACTTTCACCAGAAGCTCATATACCTTTTTCGCTCCGAGAGAAGGATCAGAATGCGGGCTTATTTGCTGCTCCCCGGCTCCAACATTTGACACTTCCGTCATTTTCGTTGTAATGTTTTGTATTGTCAAATATTTAACAAAATCTAATTGCACATTAGCCTAATACTGAGCAGAACAATGAATACTGCAGCAATTTCTCATTACGTCACAGTAGGTTTTAAAATGACGTCAAATCAATTACGTCATCAGTTACAGCGAAATAGAGATGACTTGATATATCGAAAATATCGATATATCATTTTATATATCGATATATATATATATATTTATGTATCGTATCGTATCGCCGAAAAATATATAGATTCTTTCGATATATCACGATATTCAAAAATGTCGCGATGTATCGGGATATTTTCCATATTTTCGCGATATTTGCTACAGATTCTTTACTACACAAAATGCGTGCCTGGAAAGAAAAATTACAAATGCGGCGAGTTAATGGTGACCAAATTTAATTACAGTCGTATTACAAATTTGTAAATTCACAAGAAACACATTTTTACGCGCGAAAGCAGCTACTGCTTTCAGCGCGTCTTAGCCATCGCAATTCTGTCCGTCTGTCTGTCCGTCACACGGGTGGATCAGTCAAAAACGGCACAAGCTAGAATGACCAAATCTTCACCGTCAGCTGCCTGGAAGACTCTAGTTTCAGAAACCGTAAAGCTTTTCCATAAATTTGAAGGGTGTCACCCCGAACGAACAGGGCGCTAAATGAGAGGGGATGGGAAAATTTGCGATTTTTGGCCAATAAGTCGCTGTATCTTAGTAACGGTGCGAGATAGGGCCTAGGTTACTATTAATCACTAATACCTTACCTTAATACTAATACCGTACACTGGCTCTCGATTGGCGCCGAATTCAATGACCTTGAATGACCTTCAACGCCAAAATAAGGGGTTTTATGGATTTTTTGGCGATTTCGGGCTGCGACACAAGTCTATAGGCCTATCATTCACAAAGTGGCGCCACGCTACTATCGTTATGCGATCCAGATAGAGAATTTGGTATTTGTATATTAACTTAGCGTAAACACCCCAATTTTAGCTAAACTACTGAACCGAAATTGCTATAGGCTTTCGCGCGTCTCGTGAGCATTAGCTCAAATTTCTTGTATTATCTAAATAAAGCATACTGCTTTGTCTGTCACAGTTAGACCTGGGAGTCACCCGTTCCGTTACAATCTGACCCGACTTCGACTTGGAACGTTGTCAAGTCGACTAGAGTCGACGACTTGGGTGAAATGTGACATAGACCCCTCAGCCGCTGACTCGCGTGTCGGGCGTGTGCAAAGCCAGACCGATTATATCGCGGTCATGGGCAAACTTTGGGGGCCTCACGAACAAAATCTATAAAGATTTCGAGTGAGAACCCAAATAATTTTGAAGCCTAAGACCTATATTCACATATGAAAATGAGAAATGTTCTGGACATAAAATGCATACAACTCCTACCCATCCCCTAGAGTACTAGTACAATGTAGGCCTAAACAGCATTCTGTATTTCTGTCATTAAAAGAGAAGAAAACGATACCAGTTAGCAACAGTTTTCAGTAGCTAGGACGCATGTATGTCTTGGATAACTGTTTGCTTCAATCTGTTTTTTAGCAGGCGTCTCTTACAAATTATAACCTGTGCTCCTATAGGCCTACTATAGGCCTAATGATAAAATGTATATCTGGTCTTACTGGCTGATCTCAGCATCACATATTAATTCACGCGCGCTTAGTTTGCCGTTGATGTGCTTAGATTTGTGCAATTTTTTCCAAAACTTGGTGATTTCATAAGGTAATGTAGCGACATGTTTCAAGTGTGGTGGCATTTTTTTGAGTTTCATTGCAAATTTTCCTGAAAGTCTGCCAGTCAAAGTATTTTGAAAATCTGTTAGGAATTGACCAAGTAATCAGCCTAGTTTTTATTGCACACAGTGCAGGCCTGTTTTGTGCCTACACGTATGGCGTAGTAGGACCTAATCGACTTCGGATTAAGTTTTATAGTGTCGTTTTTTCACTCATAAGTAGACTACGACAGCCACGGACTGCGTTTTACCTGAAAACAGTGTCGACTCAAGCGGCGACTACACAAACGACAAAACTAAAACAAAATCGTACCGTATGCGATTCATCATGCATAAACAGTGGCTTCGTGGCCGTGAGGAAAGCCCCCTCTTCGCTAAGAATAAAAATAAAATTTGGGTTGCTGGAAAATATTCTTGCTGTACGAAAAGTTTTGTCGAAAAGTGCAAAATTTGGAAAAATTTAGGGGCAAAATTATTTTGAGCACTCAATCGTAACGTTGTCAGACAACTGCAACTTCCTGCCCAGCCTATTTTTTTAAACCCAGGACGCCGCTGATTGTAAAGGCAATTTGTTTAAACTGGCCAGTGTGTCATCATCATTATGTAGCCTATAGGCCTACAGCTACACTGTAATGTTAAACCATGAACAGTGGTTAAGCACTTTATTCCAGAGAAACAAAGCAAACACATAAAAATGAAGTCCAAATCCGTACCTGCATTGGCTACAATGCTCAATAATTACAAGCCAAAATGTCGCTGAAAACCAAAATATGGCTTAATAAAATAGAACTGAACGAATAAACTGATTTAAAACATTTTCTGCTGTTGCGACAAACAATCCAGTCAGAGCCCGTACACCTCCGCCAAGGCAATGTTGCTCGCTAGGCGGCAGCACCATCTTCGGTTTTGCAGCGGTTTCTTTTATGCCCTATTGAAAGCAATGGTAACGAAAATTTCAAAGTGATCCAGAATCCAGGATTCCTTCCGGATCACCCCCAAAATTGAATCACTGGTAGTTTATGCCATTCCCGACATACCCTCAAAATTTCAGAAAGATCCGTCCATAACTTTTTGAGTTATTTTGCTGACACACAGACAGACAGACAGACAGACAAAGTCTGGCAAAAACATTACCTCCTTGGTGGAGGTAAACATTTGACAGCAAGCCGAGCGGGAGATGAACCAATGACATGTCGTAAACCCAACATGTTAACCATTATGCAATTAAGCCATCTACGCCATACATGCAGGGAATGTAACTGCACAGAATCAGTTTAATAAAAAACTGCAGTAAAAAAATAATTAAAAAAGTGATAATCACAACAACTTACTGTCCAAATATAAAATCCTGCACAAAACTATTCCAAGGTCTCAGCTGAACTAGTCAGAAACTAGAACAAAAGAATATACTGACCGCATTTCTCACAATTCGTTCAACGATGGAAATCAGCGACTCGGTCTGCAGACAGGTCAGCATTGCTGTCTTCTACAGTCACACAGATACCAGATTATTTAGATTAATAATTATACGAGGGTCATTCGATAAATAAGTTACAAAACAGCATCATTCTGTTAGTTTTCCAAATAATAAAAATCTGAAATAGACGTTTTGTAGGCAATTTAATTCTGAGTAGCAGCTGTCAGTTTTATGACGACGTCACTGTGACGTCATTTATAAACATTAAATACGGCTGCATTGCCATCAAAATCCTCCCGTAATGAAGAATGTGCCCTTATTGTATTTTTGTGGGCAAGAAAAATTAATGCAAATCTGATTCACTCTGAGATGCAGAGAGAATATGGCAAAAAGTGCTTTATGAACCAAACACTTCACGTTTGGTGTAAGAAAATGCTAGATGGGCAGAAATTTGTTTCATATATCGAGGTGCAATTCATCGTTCTTTGCATCGGGCATTCAGAAGTTTACTGACAGATAAGACAAATGTTAAAAATGTTAAAAATAAAACCTTAGTCTATAGCATTTAAAAAGATGGCATTAATTTGTTAAGTTTATTCATTTTTCATTCTTATGCTGTTTGTCACTTGTCAGTCATGACAGATTACTGGTGGGGAAAATAATATATGTGTAGACTGTGTTCTGTGAACAGATGACGGCACGATAATGATGTCACCGTGAAAAAAATTTCTACCCGCGTTCAGAATAAAATTCCCTAAAAGTGTATATTTCTGATTGTTTAAATTTTAAAAAGTAACAAAATGACACTGTTTTGTAACTTATTTATCGAACGACCCTCGTACAACAGTGTGCACACACAGGCAACAGATCAGCAGTTAAGCCTTGGTTATAAGCAAAGCAAAAACATATTCAAAAATATTCAGCAAGTGTTTTGTATTCTGCATGCAATTATTTTCTAAATATTTTGCAATACACACTGCTGTGATTAACTATGTTCCAACTGTGCTCAATCAAGCTAAAAAAAAAGTTTTAAAACATTTTTCACCATCCGCAACCAGCTGCAAAAAATCATCGTTGCGTAAATGCATTATTCGACACATGCACTCAATTTCACTGTCATCATCAGCCAAATGAAGCACATCTAATAATCTACTGTTTTTTGTAAAAAAAAGATTTTCATTCCGACTCTCAATGTAGAAATGCAGTTTGAACCAGAATGCAACAGATCAGATCATGCCTATGTGGACTCAGCAAAGAAATTGTCACAGTATGTCCTGTGATACAGCACTCCAAGACTGGCTATGAACTCAAGACCTTAATTTTCAGAACTCGAACTCAGACTCAAACTAAGTAAACACAACTACATCACTAACAAAGCCACTAAAATCTTTCGGTGCTACTGAGTAAATGGCTTCATCAGTTGACATGAGTCAAGAGAAAATAGTCAAGAGAAAATAACGTCCAAAACAGAAAAAAAACCACTTACAGCCGAGTTCTTGCCATTCAGGACTTGGTCACCAAGAACTTCTTCCAACGTCTTGTTCAGGTTAGTGTAAGCCTGCTGCGATGCCAACACCTAGTTGCATGTCATTACCAGAAATATGTTTACTTGTGTTCGCATAAAAAAATGCAAACAAAAGTAAAATGAGATGAAAACGATAGTTCCTCCGCTGTAACGTTGAATGACAAAGACAATAAAATCCCATAGTGTAAAATATTTTTAATAAAAGTTATTCTTCATGCCCTTGTCTTAGTTGCTATTATTCTGTCTTGTTTATTTAATTCATTATTTATTTTGCGCTACAAGCATGTATTGTAAATAAGTTGTATACATTATATATTATACAGTAACAAGCACTAACCAGACTCAGCTTTCCAAGTAATAATGACTTAAGAAGAGTGAGCGACTAAGCCGCAGATAATCGGCTAAACACATATGGTGAATTACCATAACATCAGCTTTAGAGACGATGTTGACAAAATGTCCGTAATTGTCTACCACTGGCAGTGAGGACACACGTCTTGACATGAACAGCTCCAATACGACCACTAGACTTGTGTCCTTCCGAACCTGCGGCGAAAAATAACTGAATAACTAAACGGAAACTACAACCAAAATTTTTCACAGTCCAGACTGCGGAGGCAATAAAAGTTTCCAATGTGCTGCATCATCAAAGATTAATTAATATACACCCAACTGGTGCAAAATAATGCTTACAATGTCAACATAAAATGCTGGATCTATAAGGTAGTCTGGCCATCTGTTTCAGATTCTGGGTCCCTTACACCATTATTAAGTTCATATAGGTCACCACAGTCAAGGTTGTGACACATACATGGTGTTTCTGTAGACAAATTTTAACGTTAAGCTCCATCATTTTGGAGAGAAGACATTTCCATTCTGTTCTGCTGGTAAAGCCAAGAATTTACTCTTCAGCAGCTACAAGACCATTTATGGTACCACAACTTTTTCGGCGTTTGGTGCTTTTAAGAATAAAAAAGTCTGTTTATTACTAAATCAGATGGAAACAAACCGTAGCAATCCTGCCGAATGAACCAATGCCAAGCTCATCCAAAGACTTGTCCACGTACGGAGGATGGCGTAGTCCGTAGTGCTGAAACTACATCACACAACAGACTAATTAAAAACACAAGTGGAGCAATACTGCAAAGAAAATCAATTGCACTTATTTCTCAAATAACTTCAAAAAACCTTCATGCATTGGCTTGTTTGGCCACCGCCTGGCGCTCATGCTACATCCATCAGATGAACCGCAATGGCTTTACGATGGTTACAGCACTACACAGTGTCTCAATAAAAAACGTGCCACTTTTGTTTTTTGAATAACTTAGTGAAACATTGGCTGATTTTAATAATTTGTGACACACAACATTAGAAAAAAACTTCAAATTAAACGGCTATAGTTTAACCCACCTCACTTTATAACTGTCGCTAAACTACCTTGTGAAATGCAGAAGTCGTAGTTTGGTCATTTACAACAGTGAATTCATATTGGGAGGGCATGCTTCGGCTCAGGAAATCACTGAGATGACAAAATCGAAAAATCTGTTGCATGTTTAACACTAATTGCATTCATTGTAAGATGGTATGTCAACGAACTGAAATGATGTATCAACAGCGAGTGAGCCGCTCTGGGTCACGCGGTATTGAATGTACTGTTGGCGAGTCGCGTCAAAGTCGGTGCGCTTGCATTCGTGCTTGAGAAGGACATTTTAAGCACATGCAGTAATAAAAATGATGTGATCTAACACGCAAGACTTTCTGAGAGATAATAGCTGTTACTCGTGTTTGTCGCTGTTTAATTAATCATTTCTGAGCCAATGCATGCACTGCCCAGTATGAATTCATTGTTGTAATCGGCCAAACTACGACTTCTGAATTTCACAAGGTAGTGTAGCAACAGTATTAAGGTGTGGTGGACTAGACTATAATCATTCACGTCAAGTTTCTTCTTGATGTTGTGTGCCAAAAATTATCAAAATCAACCAGTTTCACAGAGTTATTCAAACGATAAAAGTGGCACGTTTTTTATTTAGACATGGTGTGTAAACATTACCTCAGCTATTACTACAAAGTGACTCAAAAATCAATGCATCATTTTTTCCTATCTTTGCTATATACGGATCAATTATCAAAATTCGTTTTCAGCAGCACACTTAAAAAATTTTGTGATAAAACTGTCACTGAAAATTTCACTTTAATGACAGTTTTATCCGAAGTTTTCCACATGCAGAATGTGCCAGTAAAAAGAAATGTGAAAACTGATCGGTATTCAAAATATGGACAAAAGTTTAGAGCCATGTTTTTTGACTCAAAGTGTACTATGATTACTAGAATGTCCGATGACTTATAGTATCGGTGAAAACTCACAAAGTAGTAGAGGTAGTTGAGAAGTCGTTTGTGTGTGACCATACACAGCAAATTGCCCGAATGAGGATCGACAACCGGCATACGGTGAACATGGTGCAGACACAGCTTGCGAATAGCTTCAAGCATTGTGGTGTCTGGGCTGATGGACAGCAGTGGCTGCGGATCTATGTCTGTCAGCTGGTCTGAAACATACAGAGACAGAGACAGAGGACTCAAGACACCGAGACCAACAGCGGGGTCCTCACAACATTAAAGACGCGTACAGAGTGACATAACTGAACTGAACTGGCATGGTTTAGTTTTTGACAAACTGACCAATGGGAGAGCAGTAATGCATCACAGCAAACACCGTCTAATAACTACACTGGTGATATGTGATTATAGTCATGTATACATGTCAGCCAATGACCAATGGGGTCGCCCTGCTCGCCCATTGATCAGTTCATCGCAAACTAAACCATATCAGTTCAGTTAAGTTGAATTAAGTTCAGTTACATCACTCTGAATGTGCCTTAATTAACATACGTCAATACACCTTATATTCACAATGAATATGGCACACACAACTGAGTATGTGAAAAAACCATGCCTACTCTCCGAAAAAAGTCTGTAAAACCTACCTATCTACACATCACTGGCTATATCCAGTCAAAAATTGTCAAAATGTGATTCCATCCCCACATCACCAAGCACCCAAAAAGTATCAATCATATACAAATACGAGGGAGCACATAACACAGCAGTGCATAACAAAACATCTCATGCTCAACACTCTCAGTTTTCCAAACATACTAAGACTTTTCCTAAGATTTTCCAAAGATATTCCTAACTCTGGTGGCTTTAAGATTTCTTAACGAAAACATTCAATTTTTCTATCTGAATTCCTGACAATGTTCTAGACATTTCTCATGAAGCTCTTTTATTCTGAAAAATCACAAGCCAGGTCCACCAGTCAGCTGTGCTTACATGGAGAAATTTTACTGATAGTTAATCTATAGCAAGCCATATCATTCCATTAATTTTACTATGTACAAATCTACAAGTACCAACCTGACCACTCAGCAATGGTATGTCCCTCGATGTCTTCCATTGCAAACTGCAAATACAACCAATACGTAATACAATACAGCTGTATATAAACAACTCAAGATCAACTCAGCCTTCCATCCCTCTGGGGTAGGAAAATCAAGTACCGGCCTGTCTGGCTAAAGTTGAGACAGAACGTGTTCACATGTGTTGGGTAGCAGATAACACATGTAATCCCATATGGCAGGTGATGCTCGGGACTCTGTGATGGCTTTCCCGTGAAAAGCTATACTGCTATACACAACAAATGAACATAAAACAAATGCATATTGCAAATGTGTACACACACACAAAGCTGAAGATTGGCTTGGAATGCAAACTTACTATGGTACCAAGCTAAAAGTGTTAATTTGCACTTCTACCTAATCACAGTTCATGCTGAATACGCTGATGTTCTCAAATAGAGCTTGACAAGTGGCAAAAACTTTTATCGGCTGAGCTTCATTCAAAAATTAATTACAGTCCACTTCAGCATAGTGGTTAGAACGTCGGTCCTGTCCGGCAGACTTTCCCTATCCTGCGCTAGACTGATGGATGGCTGTTTAAAGACTGTGGGTAAAGTGTCCGCTATCAGTCAACCAATAAGGCCAACTCAGCCTGCCATCCCTCCGAGGTCGGTTAAATGAGTAGTAACCCATTATATGGGTTACGGAAAGTGGGGACCTTTGTACAGCTGACTGGGCTGCCTGGCTGGCTGGTGCGCCAGCTAACCTGTGTTCGCAGGCTGCACGCGGCGGCTGTGCGATCGGCGGCTCTGGTTAGTGACGAAAAGCGCATTACGGTAGGTGTGTATACGCGACGATGCGCTATACAAATCACATCCTTTACCATAAACTACTACTATCAATTACTATTTGTAAATTCAGAACTTCAGTTTAACTAGTCAATTTTCCTTTTTACATACGAATAAAACTAGAACATAATTCACCCGAAATGGCATAGGCAAAAAATAAAACATTTTTGAGTACCTGAGATGCTGAGTGATACTTGAGTAAGATTTTGATGAAGTCCGTCACAGTAAACATTCCTGCATCATTCAACCACATAACAACATTACGGTACTAATGTTGCAAAAACACACTAATTCGGTCAGCAGCGTCATGGGTTAAAAAGTAAGTGAAGCTGAAAGTTTCAATTTTTTCCAACAGACACTGAGGAAAACAATCAGGCCTATTACACAGTTCCCAGGACCCACACAGAACACTATATCACACTGCAATAAATACAAGATACTAATACTAGTATGTCTACGCAACACGATGATGATGATGAATACTACTAATAATTAACTGGTGCATGCACTGCAGTGCGTTATAAGCCATTCTATTTTCTGCTCATATGTCCTTTCTGTCTGTCTGTCTGTCCATCTATCCAGCGTGCTGATGTCACACTCACAGCAGCAACAGACTGCTGCTACTGGTGCTGCTGCTGCAGGCTGACACCCCTCACTTAGGCCTATTGGAACCGCCCATCCTAAAACTGGACTTGCACAGCACGGTGTGGGTGTGTGGTGGTGCTTTTTGGCCTGGGTTCAACTGTGGACTCTGTTCTCTGTTGTCTCAGCTGTGGCTGAGCGAGGAATGGGACTAGCTAAAGCGAACGACATTTTTATTCTTTTTTTGACATTTTTCCCGTGACGAGCAAGTCAAAACTCATTTTATTGACTGTCGGCACTCTAGTTGTCTTATCAACCATGCAACAGTCCAGTTGTCCGGCCATTATGTTTACAGATGACAGACCACAACCTGCAGTTATGGGTGTCCGGATCTAAGAAGTTCCGTCCTCTGTCAAGCCACAATTCCTGTTTCATTTATTTGTCTGTCATAGTACTCAGATCAGTCATAAGGCCTTACAAAGCATGCACTGCACACGCCATCCGTCGCCCAAGCCCAACTTGCTTCGATATGCATATGCAGTACAACAAAGTCCACAAAAAAACGAAATAGTGGAGTTTGGGTCTTACTCTTTAATTATTTCAATCGTGTCTAACAGGCATACTAACTTGACATTTAGCTTAATGGCGACGAAGTTTATCAGCCTCTGTCGATATCTGTGTTTCTAGTTATACTTACTCACTGTCGGTTTTTGATGTGCTACAGCTACATGTATGACCCATCACTGATAACCAAAGACCAAAGACCGCCAGCGACTGCAGTATGGGACAGTTGTCGTCTGTCATCCGTCCATCGTCTGTCTGTCACGGATGTATTGTGGCTATACGGTAAGTCGTACTTTGGCAATGGTACTATCGGATAGGGTGCTGGCTACTTCTTATAGGCTGTCAATAGTAACCATGTCTCAATCTGCAGCGGTTTAGCTGCAATTTTTACGTTGAGCGTGGCGTCACCAGTTCTTAAGCTAATAGCCTGTACTAGTGCTAGCTGTACTGACCGACAACATTCTGTACTGCTGTGTCCCACAGTGGAGCCGCACGAACGCCATTGTCAACCAACGCAAAGAACGCTTTCTTCACCTAAAAATCATAGTTACATAATACTAATAATAATACTAACAATACTGTAATAAATACTACACTTTTCTGATGTTAATGTGCTAGAGTTCACAAATATACAAGGGTCGTTCGATAACTAAGTTACAAAACAGCGTCATTTTGTTAGTTTTTCAAATCTAAAAAAATCCGAAATATACGTTTTGTAGGAAATTTCATTTTAAACACGTGTAAAAATTTTTTGGATGACGATGCTATTATTGCGGCGCTATCTGTTCACAGAACACAGTCTACACGTGTACTATTTTCCCCACCAGTAATCTATCATAACTTGCAAGTGACAAAAAGCATAGGAACAAAAACTATAATAAACTTAACAAGTTAAAATGCTAAAAAACAACGTTTCATTTTTCAACATATTGACCGAGTTCGCTTAAACATTTGTCTTATCTGTCAGCAAACATCTGAATACCTGACGCAAAAAAAACGCCTGCTGGCTGTTGTCCATGCCACTGAAGAACGACTGATTGCACCTCAGTATATGATACAAAATGTTTGCCTGCTCAGCATTTTCTTACAACAAACGTAAACTGTTCGCTTTGTAAAACACTTTGTCGCCATATACTGGATGCATCTGATTTGCAGTACTTTTTTTTGGCCCACAAAAATACAATAACGGAACGGTATTCGTTACGAGAGGATTTCAGTGGCAACATTGCCGTATTTAATATTTATAAATGACGTCACAGTGACGTCAGCGTCATAAAACTTACAGGTGCTACTCAGAAGTAAATTCCCTACAAAATGTATATTTCAGATTTTTAACATTTGGAAAACTAACAGAATGATGCTGTTTTGTAACTAATTTATCGAACGACCCTTGTACATGCATTTTCAAAACAATATCACCATTTGTTGGTATGAGTAAATAACTGTTTTAACTTTCAAAAAAAGTTTTTTTAAAAATGATCCTGACATATCTTCGCCAAAAATTGACAAATTGACGGAACTTCCACTAGCATCATAGGAAAATTTACAAACAATATTAACCAAAAAATCTGATACATCATAACATGCAGCTCACATTACCTTGTAAAATACTGTTGACAGAAAACTAGCATAACCAGTCTCTTAAATTTTTTAATGTGGACTACGCAACAAGCATTATTTCTAGGCTCAAAATGCTCGACTTAAGATCAAAAACAGTCATGAGTAAGACTCCCGGTCGAGTCGTTACTATCAAATAGTTACTACTAAGATGGGTGACTGTCTACAGACAGGCAAACCATCCCACGGTATATAGCATAAATGTAAACAACATTTTTTTATGTTTTTATAAAACTTTAGAAAACATGTTTTAGTGTTTTTAAAAAATTTTTGACGTTTTTTTATTTGTTTATGTTTTTATTATTTTAAAAAATGTTTTTGTGTGTTTTTAATGTCGTGTTTTTTGTCCTTGTTCAAACATAAACATACAAAATTACAAATATGATTTATTTCTCATTGGCAAATTGTGTTTCAGCTGTTTTTGATCTGTACATTCAGTACATTCGGATTTTTAGTCTTTACAAATGGTAAGTTTTTGCACCGATATACACCTTTTACATATCTGTGGGTTTTTGTTTTAATTATCTGAGTTAGATATTCTTTGCATGTATAATGGCGAAAAAAGTAGCAATTGGAAACATCTGCAGTTTAATGTTTTTATGCATGTTTTTAATAATATTCTGAGTAAAAAAACACGTTTTTTATGTTTTTATTTGCAAATCAATGTTTTTAACATCTATGGTACAGACGGACAAACGCCTAAGCTATAGCTGAGCATAGCTGAGCATAATTCTGCTGTTGCGTGTGAAAATTCACAACCAGGGCTAACCACTACAGTGACAAAAATATTGAACTGTTATAAACGTCATAATTGAAGGCCAGCAGCTACAGTTGTATAGACATGCTATATAAAGTCGCTGAAACTTGAACGACCTCTGTAATAACACATTTTAAGAAATTAACAGCAGGAAACTATGCATTTGATGTTTCAGTTATTGTCCAAAGTAGCTGTCACATGCTGGAGTTTTTACATCAGAATTCCGACCTGTCCGGCTGAAATTAAGGTGGGGCGCATTCACCTGTGTCGGGTTAAAGGCAACACTGTGTGATCCCATATGGCAGGTGACGCTCTGTAGCTCTGCTATGGGTTTCCCATAAGGAGCTATGCACACACTGTTAAACCGTTCTAACCTTTAGAATAAAAAATGCATGCTGATGAGCTCACATTGAGCTGAGTATCCAGAACAACGACTTTGTTGCTGGTCGGTAGAACATCGTAGCAACTGTGAGATTTGAGAAACCGCAAGAAGACCAAGTCATCAAACTGATCTACAACGTCAGCACAACAGTTGTACAATTCAGCATCTACAAGATATCATGACAAAGTCTATGAATAAAAATCTTCTGCTATTGCTCAAGTTCTGCAAATTTAACAAATTACAGTATGGTACCCAAACAATTTTATGTAGACATAGTTGCTTTATTGTATTGCATTTTACACATAGCTTCTATTGCTAGACTGGTCAATCCAGTTTTGTAAGTCATCCCTGTCCAGATGACGATATTGTAAGTATCACAAGTATGAATCATATCTTTTCACTGTCTTCTTTTTCCTCTTTCGTATTATGGTACTTAAACGATGCAAGCAATTATGAACTATGATTACTTTTTACATCGAAAATAGTAAACCAATTCAAAAGCTTTGCATTCGTCGTAATAAAATAATGAGTAAATGAATGAATAAATGAATTAATCAATCAATCTATCTATCTATCAGGTTATGGGAATCCAAAATTATAATCTGTGGTTAAACTAGTAAACTCATTTATGCTTCAGATTTCAAGCATTAACGAAAAAACAGGCACTGATACAAAGCAGTATTCGTATTAACATACCGAAGCTGTTAAAGTCCAAATATTCTTCTTCATGTGTGCACGGAAGCTGCAAACAAACATAATTTGGCAAAAATTACAAGTGTTGAATTATTTAACCAAAAAAGCTACAGAACAATTATCACCGCCAACTTTAAATCTTACAAACACAAAAATGGTTCCTAGTCTTACAGTTGGTGGCATATCATAGTGGTTAGAACGTCGGTCCTGTCCGGCGAACTTTCCCTATCCTGCGCTAGACTGATGGATGGCTGTTTGACCACTTTGTGGGGAAAGTGTTCGCTATCAGTCAACCAACAAGGCCAACTCAGCCTGCTATCCCTCCAGGGTCGGTTAAATGAGTAGTAGGGTTATGAAAGGTGGGGACCTTAGTACAGCTGACTGGGGTTGCCTAGCCTCTGGTCAGTGACGAAAGCGCATTAGAGGCGTGTATACGCGACGATTTGCTATACAAATTGAAGATCTTTACCTTTTTTTACACAAATGAACGCATACTTGCCTCATAACTTATCTGGCAGAATTTACTGAAACAAAATAAATGGTAAATAATGCGTACAACATGAACAGAAGTCAGTGATTACTATTATTAATGGTGCTGCAAATTAACCATTCCCAACTGTAGCAGCAAGCACAATTGCGAACGATAAACAAGAATCAGTCAGTTCTAACCCGGAAAACTTGAGTACCGGCTTGCTGGTCTTTCCAGATGATGACCTGCCTTGGTTCAAACTCTCCAACACCGGACCACGAAGATCCTAAACACAGAATGATGAAAAACATCTGCGTAGACAGAGTTTCCAAAATGGTGTCAAGTTATCTGGTAAAATATCTCTGACTAATGTGATCCACTGACTCTCTATCAGAATTTTATTTAAAAGGAAATTAAATTTTCCCCACAATGCGTTAATACACATAAAAAACATTCATTTCAATGGCAGCCACAGAATACAGCACAACAGTCCATAACACACAGAAATGAATATAAATTAAATAATCAACTAATACAAACTATACACTGCTTTCCACAATGATTGCTTTTTTTTTAATCTGTCTTTCGGGCTTATTCAGACTTCATTCCTTACACAAATTGCAGAATTATGAAACAACATTTGCTCTGTGTTGAATGATGTTAATCGAGCTCAACTGATGCAAATATTAGCATTTTCTGAGACTAATTTTTGTACTTTTCTACTCAAGTGAAGAATACTCAAACATTATTTACCTGGTGACATTGTCTGGTACTGTGAACTTGATGATAACTGCACAAAACAAATACATCAGTTTATCAGTTTTGTAGATGTTTTTAACAATTCAAATAATTTTAATAACAAATTTAAATTTAAAAACTACCCGGTATATCTTCCAGCATTATTTCCATGGGCTCACATTACAGAAGTACCAGAGTTTAAAGAAAGAAAGAAAAAAGATACAAAAAGGGGAAAAAAGTGGAAAAAATACTGGTGGAACTAAAACCTGATAGACAACTTATGCAAACTCTATGCATAAATGCCATTTAGAGTGAATAAAATTAACAGGAATAAACTTACTTTTGCAAAATAAATTAACTGTTTTTACATGCGACTGCATGTAATGCTTCACGCGTCTTAGCCATCACTGAGGTGTCTGTCTGTCCATCTGTCTGTCACACCCTTGAGCCCTATCAAAACGGTACAAGCTAGGATCATGAAAGCTTCACCATGGGCTACCACAAGGACTCTAGTTTTTCATCACAAAATTTTGTGCCCTAGGTGAAGGGATTTTCTTCAAAAAAGGGTGTCAAAAAGGGGTACCCCCTAGAAAAACGATTGGCCAAAAACAGCAAGTGATTTGCATAGTACCCTTCGTCTACGTTCAGCTAGGGCTGCATTGCGATCCTGCATGCGTGGATCTGAGTACGCCCGACTTCGGTAGAGCTCCAGGAACTCCGAGGGACCGATTGGCGCCGGCGCCGACGTCTCGCGGACACTGCAACTACGATGCCACCTGACCCTTGACCCCGAGGACGAGGACATGGATGAGGACAGGCCTGGAGTCATCCCTGCTCCGCTGCTACATGACGAGTGGACTGGCGTCCGGTAGACGTTCTGCAGCGACGCAGGCAAACCCGAGTCTCCTGACCTGCAACGATGTCAATGACAGCAAGACCAAAAGTAGAACCATTTACAGTTTCCCAGAATTCTGATACACCATCACGTAAGTTTTCTCCCTTTACGTCTGCCATCTCTTAACAGTCAGAATAGTAAAATACAGGCTAGAAAAGAACTCGCAGTCATTCACAATTTGTGGCATAATTCAAAAATGTGTAGCAATTGTAAGAATTTGTGAAGACGTAGAAAAAAAATGCTGGATGGGACTATCACTGATTAAGGATGACAGACTTGCACAAGACAGAAGCAAATAGAGACTTGTCTTTGAATAGACTCACAGGTTAACAAATTCATCAAAATACAACCTTTATTTGTCATTATTATTGTTGACGAAATGTCAACAATAACAATGAAAAATAAAGGTTGTATTTTAATGAATTTGTTAACTTATTAAATAGAGACTTGTTGTACTCAAGTTAGGCTGCCAGCACGAGTTGACAATACTTCTTTGTCTGCTAAGGCATTAACATCAGTAAAACAAGTAACGGAATTAATATGGTAAGAGGCGAGATCGTGATCGGTGCTGCCCCTTGGTGAATCATATTCAAGCAATCGCAAGTTACAACTGAGGGTTCAACCCTATCTCCCCTTCATCTCTGCTGGGAGGTCAGGGACCCCATATGCCTGCCAAATGTTATGAAAATCCATTAGCGGTTTACCGGTAAGACAAACAGACCACACTACGAAGAAATGGTTAGCAACCTCGATATAGGTGAAATCACCTGTGATAGAGCGATTGTGTCTAAAAATATATGGGCTGGACTGAAATGCAACACACCCTCGACTACGTCGACCCTCTGAGTCCGATGGTTCCACGACGAACTCCGAAGTCTTCTCGGACTGTACGCTGTACGAGCAGCGGCGAGGCTGTGGCTGCACCGAGATCGGCTGACCACCACCATTTCCACCACCACTAGGGCCACCAGGTGAAGTGAGATCAGACTTGGAACAAGGTCGACCCAATCCAGGTAGCACAGACCGCACCTTGGCGCCAGGAGCCGAGGTGGTTGGTGAACTTTCCTTCCAGTCACCGCTCGACCGCCGACTGTTTGCACCGTCCGCCCTGCCAACAGAGTACAATAAGTAAGTAAGTAGCAAAAAATATGATTAGCACCAGAGTGCAAAGTAACGTAAGCGTCACTGCCCGACTGATATAAACATGCGCATTCGCCAAATACAGGCAACACTTCTTTTAGTTATTCCAGTGTTGAATTCGCGTCCACTCAGTCTGAGTCCGAATCACGAGGGTTCAAGTCCAAGTACTTAGTACAAGTCCAGTGAGTTTGACAAGACGGAACGTTTCTAAAAGTCTGTATTCATAATTCAAGCATGGAATGCAAAACAACATACGGAAATGTTAGAAATAAGTCAGCCCTTGTCTGATGATGCTACGTTAAAACTAAAATACTAAGATCAATATTATGCAGTTACTTCCAAGTCAAACAGCACTGAGCAGAGTCCAATGGGTCTGAGTCCGAGTCCTGAAAAATAAGGACGAGTCCATTGCCAGGCTCCGGTACAACATCGCTGTGGTTATTGCAGATACAAACATATTTGTAAAAAACCGAAACGGGAGAAGAGGGGGGAGGAGCAGGTGAAATGATGGAGGGATCCTTCCTTTTCTTCCTCCCTCCTCTTTCCCTTTCCCCCTTCTACTCCCTTCCCTTCCCCCTTCAATCTCCTCACCTCCCCTCTCCTCACCTTCCCTTCCCTCTTTCCCATAGAAGTAGGACCACTAAAATCCAGCTAAATGGTCTGGGAGAGCGCTGTAAGATCCTGCAGCGAAGCCTGGGACAAAATCCCAACCAAAATCGAATTTGATGCATTTTAGCCCTAAAATCCTACATCTAGCGGGAACAATATCGATGATTTCCATGAGACTGACCAAAATGGGAAACACACAGCAAGCACGACAGAGCATTGGCTCCGTGCAGTTCTGATTGGGTTCGGTCCAACTGGTGGGAGTGTTGGAGGGGTGTTGGGTGTGTAGAAATATCACTTTACATACCCGATGGTGACGGACTTGTGTCGTTTGCGGAAGAAATTCCTGAAGCCGCTGGCACGTGGTTGCGGTGTACTCGTGGTAGTCGGTAGCACCATGTCCGAGGAACTTTCAATGTCATCGTCGTCATCATCGCAGTCATCATCATGGTTAGAGTCCACCATGACTCTAGCCGTTACCAAATCACTGGCACCACCGTGTCTGCTACCAGAGCCACCGCCGGCGCTCGACTTCAGCAGCAGCATCGCAAACGAACTCAGATCCTGCACAAATCACAATGTCAGCACTTGTCAAAAGCCAATTTCTGTAAAGAATTCTCCTAAACTAGAAAGCAGTCAGAGCCCGCACACCTCCGCCAAGGCAATGTTGTTCGCTAGGTGGCAGCACCATCTTCGGTTTTGCAGCGGTTTCCCTTATGTTCCATTGAAAGCAATGGTAACGAAAATTTCAAAGTGATCCAGAATCCAGGATTCCTTCCGGAGTAGCCCCAAAATTGAATCACTGGTAGCTTGTGCCACTTACGACATACCCTCAAAATTTCAGAAAGATCCGCCCATAACTTTTTGAGTTATCTTGCTAACACACAGACAGACAGACAGACAGACAAACAAAGTCTGGCAAAAACATTACCTCCTTGGCGGAGGTAAAAACTGTTAATGCAATTGAAACTTGTACCAGTTGGGAAAACATGGGGGAATGTCTTCAGTGACTGTCTGAAAGTGTCCGCTGTACATACCAGATCCCACAGCGAGTTCCAGACAGTGGGGCCGGCAACAGAAAACAGGGTTAAAGCGCTGAACAGTATATAGGTCTTTATCGGAAACCGATCGCAACACGTCTGAGCGTCACCTGCCATATGGGATCGAACGCAAGGTCACAATTTTTGTCCTCGAGCTTGTCTGTGACTTGGTGCTGCAACGGCAGGGTATCGAACGTACGATCGAGAGGTTGAAAGTTCAACTCCCGGTCGGGTTATTATCAACTGCTTAGTACGTGGAGGAGTATATGACTGCAGAGAGGCAAAAATCTACCGTCTCGGTATTATAACCAAAACCAATGTCAACTCATCCCTCTGGGGTAGGTAAATCGATTACTGGTCTGTCTGGCTGGGGTTTTGGCAGAACGCGTTCACCTGTGTCGAGTGGCAAATAAAACTAAGAATCTCATATGGCAGGTGACGCTCCGCAGCAATTATTGACCAGATAACGTCTCCAATGTGTCCACATTGTCTCTGCACTAAGCGCACCACGCGGTATTACGTGGTTAGATCAAATAACTAGAAGAACGCACTGATTTAGTCTTGGACAAAGCAAATGGAAATAGACTGAAGTGGACGGAAGTCCATCGACTAGAGTATAGCGAAATACGCCAGAAGCGCTGCACGTATTGCATGAAAACGAAACGCGTTAATTGAGCACAGATGGTCTTCCGTGCATGCAGTGCAGCAAATATCTATATTCCAGAAACACACGGAACAGACTACTGCGGCCGGCTTACGAGTTCGGATCTACTGTTTGCATACCGTAGGTACCGCACGTAATCACCAGATGACCAAAATACTGATGATATCCCGCTACAACAAGAAGCCCAGCGGTCGCTAGGAAAGCGACCGTACTGGTTGTCAGTGACCTTCAAAGTCATCCAAGATCAATGATTTTCACGTTATTTGAAAAGCCAATATGTGACTGTATATGTGATTAATAGTAACATACCGGTACGCCCTATCTGGCACCGTATCCGATAAACGGCCACTTGAACTTTCCATTGAAAATTGCTGCCAAACCGCTGCAGATGGAGACATGGTTACTATTAACAGCCTATGGGAAGTCGCCAGCGCCCTATCAGACAGTACTATCGCTGACCCCTACGACTTACCGTTTAGCCACAATACATCCGTGACAGACTGACGGACGGACAGACAGACAGACGACAAACGTGACATAAGCTCGACAGTTACTTATGTACGGTCGGCTAAAAACACACGTTCCTAAAGCTGTGCTCAAAGTGACACAAATGAAAAGCACAGAAATGAGATGGCACAGTTCAGCTGTTTCGATTCATTTTATTTCAGTTCATTTTGTTCGCTCTGTATACGCCTTAAAACGAAGGCCGACAAACGAAAAAAAATCCGTGATACTTCGAGGCGATCAGGAAATATTGAGCAAAACATTGTCTACATCTGAAACGACAGCGACAGACGGTGTCCTTAAAAACTCAACCTTTGAAACTCTGCGTAACGCAGTGACAGTCTCAGACGGACAATCGCAAAGCACAATGCGTCCGCTGATGCTACGAGTAAAAACGTAGCATAAAATCATTATAATGTCTGCTGCATATACTGTCGCAGTTTCGCTGACATTGGCGCTGTGGCAAGGGGGAGATGGGGAGAAAACACCCAATTTTTGTCCGTCGGAAAATCGTCAGAAAATCTTCGTCCAAAATTTGAATGCAAAATTTGGCGCTGGGACAACCGTCCCAACTATATTTTGAGAAAATTTAAGGGCAAAATTAAAGTTCGGCGCACATCCATAATCTCCTCTGTCGGAAATTTAGTCTGTCAGTGAGAAAACTGCAACTTCTTGGCGCGCCTACCCTTAAACCCATTTGACTTAACGCCACGCTAAAGTTAATTCGTCCTTCATCATCATCATCATCATCAACCCATAGACGTAAAAAACGTTCGAGGAAAAAAACGTTAAAAACGTAGAAAACGACAGCAGTATTTGTCGTATTTGTTCATAGTGATTTACTTTATTTAGTTAGTCATTTAGTTAGTTATTTAGTTAGCGTTAAATATGTACCACTATGCACCCACCACGCACGATGTAAAGTATGGGCAGACTAGCGACTATACCTTATACAGGCAAACATGTCGGTGCCCGAGTGTCGTACGACGGTTGAACAAATTATGGCCAACGTTTTTTATTCAGCTTTTTTAAAACGTTTTTTACATCTATGCTTTATATGCTTTAACCCACAACGCTGCTGTTGCTGACAGCGACAGTCCATTATTAGCGAGCCTAGATACATACTCACCATTGACTGACGAAGATCTCCTGTTTCTGAAACAGGCCTAAAGACACGTACACAGCGACTTAACTGAACCGAACTCACACCCAGTTTAGTTTTTAACGAGCTGACCAACGGGCAAGCAGGGCGAGCTCATTGTCATTGGTTGACGCCTACGTGAGCGTAGTCACGTAGGCCACCGACGCCGCTGGACGGCGCCTACCGTAATGCATTACTGCTTGCCCAGTGACCATCATGGACAGTTCGTCAAAAACTAAACCATGTCAGTTCAGTTCAGTTTCGTCGCTCTGTACGCGCCTTAAACGTACGCCACTAGAAATACGATCGGGAAGCCCCAATAAAACAAGACAAGCTACGCCATAGAAGACTACAAGAAGTCAGACTGATGCTAGCGTTAAATATGTACCACTATGCACCCACCACGCACGATGTAAAGTATGGGCAGACTAGCGACTATACCTTATACAGGCAAACATGTCGGTGCCCGAGTGCCGACACGATATGCGACCGTCCGTCCGGCTTCTGAACGTCTCAGGAGTTGACAGTAAATTGGGCCACTCACCGCACAAAGTGTGATTAAGAAGAGACAGATGCGCCGCAGATTTTGAGGTTCTTAACGTACGCTGACTTTGACCCGTAAATCTTTGACCTTTGATCCGAGAACTGGAGAAGGTTCTCGCCGCTTTTGATTTGATTTTTAAGCAGCCACAATTCTGCCCCCCCCCCTATCCACTGTTGCACACGGCCAAACTAAGACTTCTGCATTTCACAACGTATAGTGCAGCGACAGTATTAAGGCGAGGTGGGCAAAACTACAGTCATTTGCGTCAAGTTTCTTCTTGATGTCGCACGCCAAAAATTATTAAAATCGGCCAATAAACCGTCAGTCAGTCCACCTAGCAAATACAAACGAGGAGTTAGCGATTCCACCTTCCACCAAATTACTTCCGTCGTTGTTCTACACCCTTTCCTTTCCGATTTACGAACTCGTACGAATCAGGCAGACGGACGGACAAACGGATGAATAAGATGCATAACGCGGGCCGCGGACGGCCGCATTATAATTGCTCTTAGGAGAGCCTGCTTTTGCTGCTCAGTACGGAGATAATGATGACAAATTGCTGTCGCGAGACAATCGTTAAATGCCATTCTTTATTACGCCAGACAAAAAAAACAAAGAAGTCGTACGTGACTGCAGTAACCACACACGCATTACGTATTCCGCGCTGTTTACTAAATGCAGTGGAGCAGCGAGAACAACTGTTCGTGAGAGAAAATAGGGGAGGGGGGCAAGACATAAATCTTGAAAACTGGTACAGTGGAAGACCAGTATAGAAATTCCCTAAAAGAGCGAGTAGTGAGTGATACGTCACAGTCCACTCACGCAATATTCGTATACTAGTAGATCATATCAGTTCAAGGACAATCATTGGCATTGGAAGCAAAAAAAAACAGCAAAAATGTCAAATAACATGCAGTATATCGGCATAAATAAAGCCCCGAGTATGCCTCCCCCTATATGCATCATAGTCTATCAGCCCCTACAATTACATACACGTATACGCAAATTTTACTGCGATATTCCGGACCGACCAGGAGACACGGAATCCCAAAGTTTCAACATCTAACCTTGAAGCGACCTTGAACCCTTGACCTCTCGACCTTCAAAACCTGATCGGTTCATCCATCGCAGAGTTCGTTGAAAATCCATCCGCTCCTATAACCCTATCTCTAACTCTCATGCTGTTCGGACCAGTGCCCCTTCCCACTAAACTGTCCCCAAAATATATCGTGCTGGCCAGCTGACGGACAACCAAAAACAAATTATATGGTGCTTTTGCTGATCGAAGGCGGAGGCATAAAAATTGTCGACGTCGTCCATGGTGAGAAACAATTACACGCTCTGCTGCTCATTTAGGGCTTAGGTCTACCGTCGTTCTGCTATAACCAACGAACCGCAGGTCCGCCATAAATCTATAATGCATTAGACGCTGCTCGCAAGCAAAAAAACGGCTGCAGAAAACAAACGACGTGCGATCGATTATTATTATTAGTCTGCTAAATAAAGAACATACGACGAAAGTTCAGAAATGTGGATCATATAATACTAGACCGCGATTAAATGTAGGTGCCATATTAGATTTGGTCTATGTAATAGTTGGCGTCGACCGGTAACTTCTATAGGTTACGGTTCGATTCTCGCCGCGGGTCATTTGCAAGCAACCTTGAGCAAGTTGCTAACCCACTGTGATCAGGTCAACTCAGCCTCCTATCCTCTGTGAGATGGGAAATGAATAGTAGTTTACGGGCTACGGGATGAAGGCCTAGTATTGGGACGATAGTGTGCCTGCTAGCTGCAAACCGCGGGTCCAGTTGTTCGCTGGGCAATGGTTGGCCGCATAGTGCGCTGCGGTATCATTAGCTCATACCAATCAGCTGCCACTTGCCCGAAGATTGTCAAAGCGCTTCTGATCACGAGTCTGTCTCATGTAAGAAGCGCTATAGCAAGTACCGGACTTTGCCTTTAGCTATAACATAAACCAGCCAGTGACGTGCATTAATGCAAAAAAAATGCTGCAGGAAAAATGTCTGAACAGGTGCGATGGAATTAACTAGCAAGAACATATCCACTGTAGCAGTAGATACAGATAGTCATGGGAGTCAATCAACACCGTTAAGAGTGTTTAGGCAGCCTACACTATACAAGGTGCTGCAAGCTGCACTAATCACCAATCGTTCAGCAGCGAACATTTCAATTAACTGAAACTAGAACTGATAGCAAAAACCCAGCTAACGCAAAGAGGAACGCGCGACGGTGATGCACGTGTGAAGGCCCGTGTGACGGACAGACGGACAGACAGACGGACAGAATTGTGATGGCTAAGACGCGCTACAGCAGTAGCTGCTGTCGATAAGGTCGATGCTATGCTGTAGGCGTCTATGGCACGATTGTCGTCAGTCTGTAACGGATGTACTGTGGCTACACGGTGTGAGGTTGCTATTGGTCACTAACAGGAAATCGTATGCGCCCATTCCGATGAGATGAAAATCATCAACCTTGGATGACCTTAAGGGTCAGTACTGCAACAGAAACTGTATACTGTATATGCTATAGTGTGTCTTCCTTAGCGACAGCTGGGCTCTCTTGTTCAATAATCCACCCGTGTGACAAACAGACAGACGGAATTTGGATAGCCTATGCTGTCGCGCGTCAAATAGAAAATGAAAATGTAAAGCCAGCGACACACGAACAGGGTGCCCGGCCGGGTAGGGAGGCCCAGACATCCGGACAGAATGTGCGGCTCTAGCGACACGCGACCCCGGTACCCGACTGGGAGCCAGCCGTTGTCAGCAAAGAAGTTTTAATAATTATTTCACATTTCTCATTTATGAAACGCAGTGACACATTAATCACCTGAAAGTCTAAAGTGCGTTCTATTTCGTCCTTGGCTATCTTTTTGCAACATTTCTGTAGTCTGCCATCTTCATGTCCCAGAGGCAATAATGTGTGATTGTGTGAACTTTTTACACGTTCTCGATCCTCCCAAAAAGCAGCTTTAGTGGTACATACAAAGTACGGGTACTCAGAATAGGAGGAAAACGTAATTTTTAGACGACATGTAAAGTGTAGGCCTACCAAGACATCAAATTTTCCTGGAAAACGCACTGTTTAACTTCATAAGTACGTAAATCGAAATAAAATTCTATGCAGGCATCCGGGTCTAGCGACACACGAGCCGACTGCCCGGCTGTCGGCCACAAAATCATTGCAATGCAATGCTTTTCTCTGTCTCGTCCGGAGCAGGATGCACAGGCCTGGTGTCCTGGCCCGCTCAAAGCGGCTCGTGTGTCGCCGGCTTAACTACGTGAAACTGAAATATCACTGTCGATTATGCTATACATGTTGCAAGTCGCAAGCCTTGCGTGATTGTTAACGGCACGACGTGACCGGAGAGATCAACCGCCAAAGCGTTGTGGTCAGTCGCGCCAACTGACATCTAACCCTTGCGGCTATTCATAGAATCACAGACTTATAAACTTCAGCCTGATTTCGCTCCAGAGTGCATTAACCTCGACCGGTCAGCGGCCAGCACCAAACGTTATAATCTCTGTTCAGCGCTGTCTAATTCAACAACGTCGTGGGTTGAAAACAAAAAGTCCAGCTTTCGCTAGGATAGCCGACCGTACTGGTTGTCAAGTAACCTTCAAGGTCATCCAAGACGGATGATTTTCGTCTCATCTGAAAGGGCGTTCCTATTACCCGGTAGTGGTCAACAGTAACCTTGGCCCTATTTCTCACCATTTTCGAGATACGGCCACTTATAGCTTGAAACTTTCCACTGAAAATTGCGGCCAAACCGTTGCAAACGGAGACATAGTTAATACTGTCAGCCTACAGGAAGTCGCCACCGCCCTATCTGATGGTACCATCGCCGACCTACTACGACTTACCGCTTAGCCACAATACCGCACGATTAGCATACCATAGAGCATTATGACCCTTCAAGGTCATCCAAGGTCAACGATTCTCTTGTCATTTGAAAGCCAATATGCAATTTCCTATTAGTGATCAAAAGCAACCTAGGCTCTATCTTACACCGTTTAGCTACAAATCATCCGTTACAGACGACAATCGTACCATAAGCTCGACAAGTACGTTAATAATTGCCGGTACGCCAAACCTGGCGACAAGAAATAAACAAATCACTAAATACCTGTCCAGCCATTCAAGACTTCATGTTTTGCACATCACACCAAAGCTTAATGCTCTCTGCTAACTCGCTACCTCTTACTGAAAGTCAGAATAATTTTTAAGGCAGCCAGACCAAAACCACAGCGGCCCAGGGGCCGGCACAAGCTGTTAACAACAGGCGACCCAGTTTCAATGCACACCACACTGCACAGAGTCTCGCAGGCCCAGATTTTTACAAGTCACATGTTATGCTACGCCGAATCAGCGCCAACCGACAGCCTACGACCGTCACATAAACAACGGAGGGGCCAAATGAACAGACAGCACTGAGGACAAAAGAAACGTTTTGCTTCCAAAAATATCCAGGTTGGCGCGTACGCCGAACGCAGTGCAGACAACTCTATAACCCATAGGACAAAACTCCGCCAAATCGCAAATGACAAGAAAATCGTCCAAATCGATTCAGACTGTTGCTACACATTTCTCCGTAGCGTGGTCTGTCTGTCTGTCGCCTGTCACATTCGTGCGTCTGTATGCTTAAACCGTTCGACGAATTTAGTTGCCGCTTGGCAGGTGCACGTGTGGAGTCTAGTGAAACATCGTGTCAGATAAGGGTCCATGGCCCCGATGGAAAAGAAGATTTGGGGCCAAATCCCAGCCAAAACATGCAACTGCCGATGGCTCGCAAATTCGTCAGTCCTATGCTACCACCTGGCGAATACAGACGAGAAATGGATGGAATTACTTCGGTCCTCTATTTGACATACAGTGTATAAATCAAGCCATGCATTGGACCAGTGAGGGTTGTTGTCTT
>Ga0209367_1001911_pt1 | contig 26722 bp, 20 predicted proteins | sample WorMetLIZISLAND2_FD_187412 | JGI IMG/M metagenome (GOLD analysis project Ga0209367, IMG submission 187412) | Marine gutless worms symbiont microbial communities from Max Planck institute for Marine Microbiology, Germany - Olavius geniculatus... ... | reverse complement strand
GTTTGTGAACACATTTCCAATAGCACAACCAGTACAACTTTGAACAATATTTGCAACTATGTCACGCACATACCGAGTGAATAAATAAGGTGATAATACACCTCCTTGTTTTGTACCGTTACCAATGAGAAAGAAGTCAGAAATAACATTTCGCCATCTAACACAGCCCTGCTGTTCTGCGATCGCCACGGTATATAAGCCTATGACCCCACTTTCAAACACCCTCCGTGGTCTACGCGTTGAGCCGTGTACTGACCTGGGTCAGTGACGACGATGGCTGTTCTAAGACGGTTGTCTCTGACGGCTGGATCAACAGCGACCAGCTGAACGTGGTGTGAGGGGGCCGTGGTACGTCGACGACGACGCCTGTCGGAGGACCCTTGCTGCTGCTCGCCTACTGTCTCGTCTACACCCGCGGCAGCCGTCGTCTCATGCACGGATGTCACCATCGAGTCTTCACCGTGTGACGCTTTGATGTTCAGTATTTTGACAACCACCTTTGTCGTCAACCGGTGCACTGTGCTCACCACGTCGACCTATACAGTTTCAGACAGTCCAGAATCCTTATTTGATCAGATACTTCGTTCTCTTATCTTTCACCACAGTGTCTCTGCAGAGTTACAACCGCTTAGAATCTCACAGCAGTCAAGCACGACAACTAAAACGCGTCTCGCGTCTGTTTATCATATGCACGTGCCAGGCAGAACATACCGTCGATCACAATCATGAAATAATCAAGTACGTTTTATTATACACTGTGTCTCAAAAAAGTATCCCCGACATTTTCGACTGTAACTTGAAAACCAATTAACAGATTGTAATAATTTTTGGTACAGATATTCCTGACACAACCTGCCATCAAATAATTGTTTGGTTTTACACCTCACCCAATGTATGCTTCTGTACTACCTAGGGAAAGCAGATCATGCGAAATATGTGTCAAAATAAAAGAAAACCTGAAAAACATCCCCAACATTATCGATCGTGCCGTAAACAAAAATTCGCAGATTTCAATAATATTTAACAGAAATAGTTCTGACACAACTGGCTATCAAATAAATGTTTTAGTTTCCATCTCACCCAACGTCTGCTTTTGCACTACATGGGGAAAGCAGAGCAACCATATAAAGGTGTTAAAATGAATGAAAAAGCGTCAATAAATTCCATCTATTCTTATTTGTCGACCCCAATAGCAGGTATTGCAACAGTGTGTATACCAGATGAAGTTTAGGAATGTTTGCAAAGTCAAGAAGTGACTGGTAGAGCCTGTATTGGTCTGGAGCAGAACATTATCGATACTGCTGTCAAGTGAATAAAGAAAGCGTCTCCTTTGCCTGTGTTCGCATATGTGGGCCAACACTTCAAGCAATTTTACTGCAGGCAGTTGAAAAATGGACAACTGAATGAAATATCAGCCATAGTGTCAAAAACGTAAACAAAATGTGTTTTAGGCGTTATGTTAATTAAGCAATCACATGGCATTGGATAAAAAGTTACATTTCACTGGTTTTGCTCTCCCCAGGTAATGCAGAAACAAACATTGGGTAAAGTGGGAAACTGAATGGTCATGTGATGACAAGTTGTGTCAGGAATATTTGTATAAAACTTATCAAAATTTGATAATTGGTTTTCAAGTTACAGTCGAAAATGTCGGGGTGTTACACTCGCATAATACACTCTAAATTGCGACGAAACGTACTTACAGGAACAATTATGATAACGCTCACTATCGTCGCATACTGTGATTTTTCAGTAACAACGTGTTTATTAGCAATTATATATAAAAAAAACTGCAAGCAATTCATTTAATGTTGTATAAGCACTGATGTAAAACTGCAAAAATCAAAAAGTATAAGCACAAACTATTGTATTAGCTTAGACATTTAATCTGTTCTCAGTAGCCAGATATAAATGACTAAGCTAATGCATAATGTTCGTGCTTATACTTTTTGATTTTTGCAGTTTTACATCAGCACTTATACAACATTAAATGAATTGCTTGCAGTTTTTTATATATAATATTTGCGGTTTTATTAAAGTTTGAAAGGTCACTGAACAGTTACTTTGTACGTAACAACAACTACTACTACTAAGCTAAGTAGCAGCCGACAACATCACTGCAAAATTTCATTAGCCTATGTCAATTGGCCCGAAAACCCAATACAGACGCAAAAATCTCGCAGATTTCTCGTACACAGACCGAGTTATAGCCAATTTTGTCTCAAATTTCGTTGCCATGGCAACGGGGGTCGGTCTGGAAAAAATGCGATTGGCAGCATTCAATTGCCAATCCCCGAAAACCCCCCTATAGACGCAAAAATCTCGCAGATATTTATTACACAGACCGAGTTATAGCCAAATTTGTTCCAAATTTCGTTGCCATGGCAAGGGGGGTCGATCGGGGGGAAATGCGATTAGCATCATTCAATGGCCCATCCCCGAAAACCCCCCTATAGGCGCAAAAATCTCGCAAAAATCTCTTACGCAAGCCAAGTTATAGCCAATTTTGTCCCAAATTTCGTTGCCATGGCAACTGGGATCAGTCGGGGAAAAATGCAATTGGCAGCGTTCGATGGCCCATCCCCGAAAACCCCCCTATAGGCGCAAAAATCTCATACGCAAGTCGAGTTATAGCCCATTTTGTCCCAAATTTCGTTGCCATGGCAACCAGGGAGGGTCCGGGGTAAAATTAAATAACACCATTAGATTGGCCATCCCCGAAAACCATACCATAGAACCAAAAATTACGACTCTACCTTATACACAGCCAAAGTTATGACCGTTTTAAGAATTGTTTAATTTACCCCATAGGCTCCATTGTAATTTTTTGGAATTTTCTGAATAAATACGTTAAATATTAATTTCAAAATTTTTAACCCCAAAAGGCCCTATCTTACGCGGAAGCACGCGTTTTGAGCCATTAACGGTCGTGATCGGTCTTCTGGTGTGACCTGTAGGCGAGGGCAAGTATACAAAAAAAAGATAGAAGGAACACAAAAAGTAACGGAAAATTTCGGCCTTCCCATTGACTTGGCACATCGCTTATACAACAGCTTGTTGCTACTGCACAAGCCGTGATTGGCGTTCATTGCTAGTTGGTCCAGTCATCGTGACGAAATATCTATACATGTATATGCATACAATTTATTCGCATAGAATGAGAACTTTTGCAGCGACGTTGTGAGTTGAAAAATTAAGCAGAGCAGGAATTATTGCACTTTCGCGACAGACTAGATTTTCAACAGACCTGAATTTTTAGAACGTCATGACTTCCAAGCTAAAAAATTTGGACGTCAGTGTACAACAAGAAATTTGAGCTAATGCTCACGGGACGCGCGAAAGCCTATAGCAGTTCCTGCCCGCAGGCAGTCACCCATCGCAGTACTAACCGGGCCGGCGTAGAGTAACTTCGTTTCAATAGAAACGCGTTACCAACTACGCCACGCCACCAACGCCAGTACCGTGGCGCCACCACCAGTCACCTCATTTAGGGCTTTCGTTCAAGGTGACCTTCTTCGAATTTATAGGAAAGCTTTACGGTTCCTGAAACTAGAGTCTTCCGGGCAGCCGACGGTGAAGATTTAGTGATCCTAGCTTGCACCGTTTTTGCCTGATACACCCGTGTGACGGACAGACGGACAGACGGACGGACGGACAGAATTGCGATGGCTAAGACGCGCTGAAAGCATAGCTGCTTTCGCGCGTAAAAACTGGAAGTCATGCAGTGGGCCTACAAGACAACTCAAGCAAAAACTTAATGCAAAACAATACTTACTACATATGCGTCACTTGAGCACCACCAACATAGGTCGTAATTTTAACGCGCTACAGCTATGCTGCATAGCGCGTCTATGGCACGATTGTCTCTGTCAGTCTGTCTGTCTGTCGGTCTGTTTGTCACGGATGTAGTTTATTGTGATTAAACGGTGCGAGATACGGCCTAGGTTGCTATTGATTAGTAATAGAAAATCGCATATTGGCTTTCAAATGACATGAAAATCATTGGCCTTAATTGGATGACCTTGAAGGATCATAACGCACTATGGTATTGTGGCTAAATGGTAAGTCCTAGAAGTCGGCGATGGTACTATCTGATAAAGACGCTGGCAATTTCTATAAAGGCTGTCAATAGCAACCATGTCTCCATCCTGGCCGCAATTTTTAATGCAAAGTTTTAAGCTACAAGTAGCCGTATCTCAGAAATGGTGAGAGATAGAATCAAGGTTACTACTAATCACTAATCGGAAGTCACATATTGGCTTTCAAATGACATAAAAATCATTGACCTTGAATGACCTTGAGGGTCAGTAGGCCTAGTGTTACAGAAACTATATAGCTTCTAGCGCGTCTTCCCTAGCGACAGCTAGGCTTTCTTGTAAAAACCAGTAATATTCAATTCTACTAGCTTTATGCAAAATGAAGTCGCAGTTTCTGGATCAGAACTGTTCACAGAATAAGTTAATATGGTTGCCCAACTTGCCGAGTCACGTCTTCATAAAATGAAGTATTCAGAAACACGACAGCCAGCGGAAATTATTAGGCTAAACTAACGAAAGATTCGAAAACAGATTTTGATGTCAATTCCCAGTTTATTATAGACAAATAAACATAATAAGAAGCAGATTAAGTTGGACGTCATGACGTCCACGTCTTAAAAAATTTGGGCCCACGGAATGAAATTTTGGGGCGTATTAAAGGGGCAGCTGCGTCTTCTCCCCTTATCCTCCCTTCCACGACGTCACTGACGAGCTTGAAATTGTGATAATAAAAACTGTCATAATGTAGTGGATATAGGCTATGAAGAGAGTCAGTTGTGCTGTTTTAGTGCACTTCTTGTGCGTCAGGTGTCGCCGCAGTTGCAGTGGCCGGCCGCCGATAACGTCGCATGAACCTGCAAAATGCAAAATACGAACATTTATTATTACGGGGCCCATACGCTGTAACTGACTATGGTGCAAAATTGTCACTGCGTCCGCAACAGGCCCATAATATAAACCAAAATCGCAACTTTTGTTATGCGCTTATTGGTAGTGATGTATAGGCTACTACACCTTGGTAGTATCTTGGTACTACACCTTGGTGCCTTACCCTTGCCCCTTCCCCTGTGGCGTGCTGTAGTAGAATGGTTTGTCTAAAATTCGTCGCAAAAAGTACCGGTACGACAGTTTTGAAATAGACGCATTTTGGACCATAAGCGCAGCATCGTTTATCTATGTGGCCAGTGTGTCGTGACTACAGTTTATTACTATTTTTGTGTGTTTCTCGTGTTATGCGGGCTGATTGTGTTTCGAGATTACATTTAATTCAGTAATTCGAGGTCATCGTGCCTAGCTAGCGGCGCCGTGGTAAAACAAAAAATTTGAGCTAATGCTCACGAGACGCGCGAAAGCCTATAGCAGTTGCTGTTCGCAAACTGCCAGTCTATCTCCAGCCATTTCGTCGCGACTTTTACGGGGGTACCGCTATTTGATGAGCAGGTTTCCTTGAATCTAGAAAATCGAGACTTGAACCGTCAAAATCTACGTTCAATTCTAAAAATTTCATACGCAGCCTGTCTATGTCTATTTCAACTGGTTTCGGCGCAATTCGCTCTTGAAATGCGACTCGCAGGCCGAAATCGCCGAAAAATCCATAAAACCCCCTATTTTAGCGTTCAAGGTCATCCAAGGTCATTGAATTCGGTGGCAAATCGAGAGCCAGTGTACGACTTCCTATTAGTAATTAGTAGTAACCTAGGCTCTATCTCGCACCGTTATTGAGATACAACGACTTATTGGCTAAAATCGCAAATTTTGCCCACCCCCTCTTATTTAGCGCCCTCGTTTGAGGTGACCCCCTTCGAATTTATGAAAAAGCTTTACGGTTGCTGAAACTAGAGTTTTCCAGGTAGCTGACGGTAAAGATTTGGTGATCCTATCTTGCGGACAGACGGACAGACGGACAGAACTGCGATGTCTAAGACGCGCTGAAAGCAGTAGCTGCTTTTGCGCGTAAAAATGACTACCATTCTCCCACACCCCCTAAATCATTGGCTGTCGGAAAATTGTCTGAAAGACTTTTTCTTGACGAAAAAATTTCGTCCAAAATGTGGAATTTGGGGCTAAAATTTCATTTTTTGGAGAAATGTAAAAAAATTAATTTTAAGCACTGATAATTTACTTTGTTGGACATTTGCAACTTTCGGTCAGAATTCTGTCGGAAAATTGAAACGTTCTGCCCGGCCTACATTTAAAGAAACAATTCATTCACATAGGCCACTGTGGCTACAAATTTTCGGTTACAGTAATTAACAATCAATCTCATGGAAATTAAAGCGATCATACCGCACCTTTTGTGGCCACCGTCACCTTCATCTACAAAAGCACAAACAAAAATGTTATCAAAAATAACTGCAACCAAAAATTAGACAATATAAGTAATCAACAGAAAGAAAAAAAATTATTTCATTATTCCGTAATGTCTATCTGTCTCTGTTTGTCAGAAATTCGCTATAGATTTTTGTATTTGTAGTCAGATGGGAAAAGAGATACTACCTCCCCAACCCCTACTCTTTCAGTGCCTCGTCTTGAGCCCCCGGCAACATCGGTCTACTGACACGTTAACCAACGAAATACGCAGTATATAATTATCTGACTGTTCCAGCTTCTAAATGGTCGCCATCGTACTGTAAAGATGTGCGTACAAAGCGGCAGAAATGAAAGAAAATAAACTAAAGTGAAATCTCGTTTCAATTCAGTTTTCGTTTAAACAGTGTAGAAAGGGAACAAACCGAACTAAACTAATTAAACTGCAATATGCCAACGCAGTTCAGTTCGTTTCAGTTAAGATCGATCAGTTAGGCTAATCATTAGGCCAAAAAGCGTGGAAAACACGCAAATGATACTTTTTGACTCCATAACGCAATCACTTTATTTACATCCGTCCCAGCACGCAAACTAACCGGTATTATGTTTATCGATAGACATAATAAACACTTAAAACGTTAAAAATGCATTTTAATAAAAAAATGCATTTTAATAAAAAAAAATGCTTAAAATGTTGGTTAACATTAAGTACGCTAAAACTTTTTGCTGAAAATTGACGAATAAAATCATAAAAATAACATCAAATGACATTAAAATGCTTTTGAAAATTAAAAGTGAACATTGACAAAATAGTAATTTAAATTTTGCGATTTTGCAAGTCTGTTAGTTGACGTAATTAACCAAAAAATATGCCAATAGCCCGTAGTATATTATATTAATTCTACCCAGGTTTCATCACCATGGTGACGCATCATCAGCAACATTATACCTAGCGGCTACGCTGCAGCGCCGTGGACGTATCGAGGCCGCAGGCCGTGTTGAGGCCGATAATGAAAGGCCGCAGGCCGATACTATGGCAAAGATCAAGCGGACAGGAAGCGTAGCGGACAGCCCTGTTGCTTGTAGATTCTATAACATGAGCGCTCACCGCTCTCTCAGCAACATAGTTGATACATGTGACGTCACAGATAATACACAATCAGTGACGTAACGACGACATTATTATTATGACGTCACTCAGTGCACCGACGGCCAGATAGACACGCAGACAGAACGACACACGTAGAATGAATACATTATCTTTCCCGTTCACAACGTTTACTTGTTGAAGATAATGACATTAAAATGCTTTTGTAAAAAAAAATTAAAATTGCTTAAAACGATATCACAACTATGCATTTACCGACAACTTTGATGAAGCGAACGAATCCATTCTTTGTCACCACGCTGTCGGGAACCGGAGACTTTTTCTCATCTTCGCCCGGTCGCTCGGAACTATCTTCAGCTGGCACTCTGGCACCCGCTGACTGCTGAGACCGCTCGTCTCGAGGTCGGGAACCAGGTTCGCCCGTGACGTCACTAGTGACGTCATTGTTTGTCGCCGGTGACGATGACGACGGTGCTGGCTGTGGGCGATTTGCCGCTACCTGCTGCTGCAAGCAGAGACGTAATAAATGTTAGAAAGACATTTTTAAAACTTAAAGTATCTGTTTAGTGGAAAAAAAATGAAACATCCAATGCTCAACGGATGCGACAAATTGTTCATCGTAATCTATGCATGCGAACGAGCGTTGTTTAAGTACGACGATTATACGATAGGCCCCTATACTGCATTGTCTAGAGTGGTATAAGCTCGAGGTTAATTTAACAATAATATTATTAATAATATTATGCGTTATATAAATTTACATTTTACTTACTTACTTACTGCGTAGCTTACCATCCAGCAGCGCGGTATTTAGCGAGTCTTAAAATACATGTGCAACCTGACGTCGTGGGCTGGCCCATCTCGACTTTTCGTTTTTCTGTTGCGTTTTCTCGCTGTTTTCCTGCAGCGCTGTCTTCTTGCTATCGGCTCTTGGATTATTGGGACTCGTTTGACGTCTGTTGTTATCGGCTGAACCGGTGCCGCCGCCTGGTGAGCGTGAATGAGTCTTCCTGGTGGGCGGCGCTGACGAGTGGTTCGATTTGCCCCCGTCTCGTGTTTCCGCGTGCACTTGAGGTAGTGTTGTCAGATCTGTCATTTATACACGCGGACGACGATGTACATTTTATTTTTACCGCCGAAAAAATCTAAACCCTATCAGCACCAGAGTATGCTGCATCAGAGTTAGTCGTGCCGCGAGGGGAGATGCAAGGCGTGCAATCCCACCCCTAAATTTTTCGCTGTCGAAAAATTGTCTTGAGTTTTCGTCCAGAAATGCAAACGTAGGGCTAAAGACCCCCATTTTAAAAAAATAGAGAAAAATTAAGTATCCATTAGGCCTATCTCCACCGTCGAAAAATTGCAACTTCCTGCCCGCCCACTTTTCTTTAACCAACGACGCCGCTGCCAGGCTAGATACATTTTAACGCCCAAAAATTCACCAGAGCAACCGTAATACAGATACGACGATGATAATGACTACAACCATAGGCGGATCGATTTAGGGGAGGGACGTGAGGCCATGTAGGCCCTATGTCAAAGTGAAGTCGCCTTCTTATCACGTAATGCATTATAGCCTTAGGCCTACAGTTGCAAAAAAACTGCAAGCGTACACCTACTGTCCACATGAAAGTAGATGGGCTATAAGCATCATACCAATAACTACACAATCTATAGGCCTACACAGATCAGGCTTATCTTGCGTTTAATATCTGGCTTTAAAATAAGTAATAGTAAACAGAAAACTGCATCGAGCTGTCAAATTAGCGCGTTAACTTGTCAGGGCCTGTCGCTGTGACGATCCTGCGACACCAGCCCAACTTCGTGGGCTACATTCCAATCACCCTCTAGATGTAGTTCACTAATATGAGCAATATTAATGATGCGTTATTAACGCGTTAACGCATGCGTTAAAAAATTAACGCAATGCGTTAACGGGTTAAAAAAAATTAACACTTTGACAGCTTTAAAACGCTTTTTATCTCGTCCACCTCAATCTCCATGGCAATCCGTGCGTGCATTCAGGTCGCACAAATTGTACTGTTTTTGGTGATAAGCCAACAGAAAAACAAAATTTAGCATTAAAAATTCCACGAGAATAAACGCCATTTCGATATTTTCAAATGCAACTCCTGGATCCGCCTATGAAGGTGACATGGACGACCAGGGTCCGACAGCCCAAGTTAGAGAGAGGGAGAAAAAAAAACAATTTTCCCACCTGTTACGGCGCCACTGTTCGCATCCACACACAAACCTGGAAATGACCCGGTCGAGTGGCTGGCTCCCGGGGGTCTCCATGTCATGTGCCCCGGGCCCGGGGGTCTCCACGGCTTGCAGCTCATCGGTGCATTCGTTGTGTTGTTGGAACGGTTCTCGGCGGAGTTGACTGGAGGCAGGTTAACCGGCTTGTTCTGCTCACGACGAGAGCGCCCTCTACCGTCGTTGTTCGAGTACAACGTATTCACCTGCGAGAACCGTTAAATCACAAAGTTATGAGACAGGATTATATCGGACTAAGAAGCTTGTCATAAATATAATTTATATAGTCGTAAAATGTAGTCTACATTCTTTGCTAACTCATGCGAGTTTGTTGTGGATACGACAACCGTCGCTTTCCCGGTTTTAGGCCTACGGACGTGGAACGACCCCAAAAAAGTAAAAAAAAGTTGCAGTGTTATTGTAAAATCTAATAACCAAGTAAACTTAAGTTATCAAGCCACAAAAAGCAACACAAAACATATCGTGGCAGCTGTAAATAAAAGCTATAGGCTACCTTTTCGTTCTTTTTCAACCGAGCTTCCGCTGCGGAGATCCGCGCCATTTGATCTGCAATAAAAATAATTAATACAATTTACCAATCGTTAGCGTTGAACAACTTGAACTGACAACTGTGTCCATGTGCCATCGACACAGGGATAATACCCCATCCTATACTTTGAGCATCAAAAGGTGCTTTTGTGCTTAGGAGGAATTTAAAACAAAAACTCCAAAACTACACTGTCAAGATTCGCGCAAGGCTAAAACTGTCCGCGGTAGCCGCCGTGACAGCAATGACGTCAGCGTCGGCCCATAGCTCTCAACCTAGCTGGACCTACCTAGAAGCAGCCAGAAGCATAAGGGATCTCGTAATGGTAAAATAACGAACACCAGGTCCTGCGATTTTGACCTTTGACCCATAACCTTAAAATTTAATCAGTTTTTCGGCTGTCAAGGTACATATTTGTGCAGCAAACTTTCATCAACATTAGTGCAGCGGCTGATGCGTTATCAGGAAAAAACTAGATTTCGGACAACAGGTCTATATAGACTCGAATCGCGAAATATCTTAAACGGATCAAGCAATCGACATTCGGCAAGTGGAAAACACGCCTTAGGTTTACCTTTCAGCTGAGTGTGAAGGGTCTCGAGGTCGTTGACCTGGTCGCTGTCGATGTGGTAGCCGCGGTGAGCCCTGTCGTTGTAGTTGTCCGTGAGCAGGCGTGCAAGCTGTTTGTCTGATGTACTGGTCGATAACGTGCCGCCCGAGTGACCTAGCTGCAGCCGGTAGCGGCGCGCGTTTTCCAACTCCCGCCAACCGCGCATTCTGGTGTCAGAAGTGGGACGTTTTTGCTGCCGGTAGCGGCGCGCTTTTTCCATTTCGCGTGACGTCAGCAGTCGCATCTCGAATATGCGCACCTGCTCCGGAATGGTGCTTGAGCGCTGCTGCGATGGCTGGACCGCTTCTTTCTTCTCGTTCTGCGACGATTTCTGGCTGTCTTTCGTTTGGCCGTTGTCCTTAGATTGAGATTCGGCCGGCTTTCGAGTCCGCTTGTCCTTGCGCTGTTTTCTGGTAGGGGTCACCGACTGATCTTTTTCCTTTTCTGTGTCGAAAGTGGATCTTGGTGCACTATTATTCCTTTGGGTGTCGCCTGACCTTCGAGTCGGCGACGGTGGCTGGCTCTTTGACCTGCTTCTCTCCCGAGTCTTCTTCTTATCCTTCCCGGCAGCATCGCGACGCGATTTCCCGTCATTTTCGTCCGTTTTTCCCTCTGCCCTAGCGGCAGCAGCAACGGCAGCTTTTTTCTTCTTCCGTTGCTTTCTCTTCGTGTCTTTATCTTTTCTCGGTACTGCATCCTTCGTCTTTACGTCTATTGCGGCGTTTTCTGTCGCTGGTTCATTTTGGATCTGCACATGATCTTCCTCTGTCTGTTTGACGTCTGCATCGGGCTCAGCGTTAGCTGTTTTTCCGTCACTCTGTGCATCGGACCCAAAATGTTCAGATCCGGCCGGATCCGGATCCGGATCTGGATCGGGTGAACACTTACTCTGTTCACGTTCGTCTGACGAAGCTTCGTCCTGGCCGGGGTCCGGGGAAACGTTCTCCTCCGTGACTCTGTTTTCGACCGCGAGGTCGCCACCATTCTTCGTCGGTTCTTTAACGTCGTCGTCGTCGTCGTTTTTGTTCTTGTTGTTTCCGTCTTTTTGTGCGCGTTCTGCGTCGTCCGCGTCAGAAGTTGCGGCTTGAACTTCGACTGCGCAATATAACGATTTAGGTATCACGCAATTAAACTGCGCAAATTTACGATTAAGCACGCAATTTATCGCAAGTAAGTAAAGCAATAAAAAATCGGTTAGTGAGTTAGACAAATAACTTAAAGCGAGCACAAAACAACAAAAATAAACTGAATTGAGCTAAACGAAAATCTCAGTTTAGTTTGGTTGCTTCTAAAGGAGTGTAGGTAGGTCACCGAGCAAATAAACAAAAAATTAGCGAGGTACATGTAATTACCGGGTATATCAGTGCAGTTAAGTTCATTTCAGTTGCGTTATGTGCGGACTGAGCGAACGAGCTGCCGCATTTCGGTTTATTTCGTAAAGTGTAAGCTACTATCAAGTTCAGTTCAGTTCAATTCAGTTCAGTTCAGTTTATTTCTGTGGCTTTTTTCACGCTTTTAAAAGAGGCGATTTAAGAGTTTCATAATGTACCGCGTTCTGGACACCTGAACAAAAGCATCTTTTGTAACAATTTTAACTGTTCAAAATTCATTTCAATTTGTTTCAGATGAAATGGGATGCTATTCCACAAACTTTTGCAAACCTGTCCAAAGTATCTTTAAAAAATTGTACCAATTAAATAAATTTAATCGTTAATCGTGTTGACAAAAATATCTTTATATCAGCTGCATATGCCTATGCCTTCATTTTTGTACGTGAGCACTTTAGAAATACTCACTGATCATTTGTCTCGATGTACTTGTTTTAAGATAACTGATGACATTAACAAAGACATGTGTTTTGGTACAATTACTGTTATTTACTTTTAACTGTTCAGTCAATTAAATGTTGATTAGTTTTTTTTCTTTTGAAAACAAATTTGTTACTACCAGACGTAGTTCGATCAATTTCACTGTTTTCGCGTTTGATCGGGGACTCTTCTGCCGGCGAGGGCTTCTCGTTGTTTCTTTCCTCTTTCGCCTGTTCACTGCCATCTTCGTTCCTTCGTTGCTTTCTCGTCGCGTTTTCATCACCATCTTTTCTCGGTCCCGCATTTTCCGTTTTAACGTCCTCTGCGTCGACATCTTTCGCCGGTTCATCTGCCTCCTGCCGTTGTCCATCTTGCCTCGGTCGTTGATCTTCTTCTCTCTGTTTATCGTTGTCGCCGTTCTCAATGTTTGGTCCCTGGTCCTTCTGTCGCTGTGTCTGGTCGGTCTCATTCTTCTGCGGTTCCGCTTGGCTCGATATGTTGTCAGCTGGCGAGGAATCGTCTGTCACCAGTCCGTCAGGTCGCAGAAGTTTGGCACACTTGTCATGACGTTTGCTGACGGCGACATCATACGGCGACAATCGTTGTCCCTACAGCATCGTTTCACACACGTCGCAAACGCGTCAGCAATTAATAACTCCACTAAAAATAATAATTTTTCAACGAAATTTTGTTATTGTTTCAGCAATTTACTGGGGATTAAAAGTACGAAACGTCATTCAGATTCGTTCGAATTTGTCATTTCTATTGTACGATGTCTAGGGGTTACTTTTTCCGGACACAGCGTACAGACGTTGGCTCAATCTCTACATTTTCTTTCACCTCAAGTTAGGGTTAAGATTAAGGTTAGGGTTTGGGTCAAGGTTAGGGTTAGTAAAATGCATGTTGCAATATACACTTTCGGACTATAAAACCTTCGGATTATAGACACACAACCCCCAAAAAGTACGCCTGTAATTAAATGGTAACAGCAGCGTCATAAGTTGAAAAAGTAGGCGGCCAGCACGTTGTAATTTTCCGACAGAGCTAGGCTATTAATTAGCGACAGTATTTCAACAAACAGTTTCAAATTTCTGACAGAGGAAATTATACGTGTTCACTATTCCATTTTCGTCTATAAATTTTTTCAGAATTGCATTTTTTAGCTCCAAAATTTTGCATTTTTGACAAAATTGACCGACAATAAAACGACTTCCCGACATTGTCCCAACAGCCAAAAAAATTTACGGTGGGCAACTGGGCCGTTACCCCTTCCCCCACGACGCCACTAAGTGAACTGATAACCTTGTGATTCCAGATGGCGGATTTGGAGGCGTGGTGTTTGTCGAGTAAGTAAGTAACGAGTTGCGGGTTGTCGGTGAGAGCGGCTACGTGCAGCAACGTGCGGTCGTCTCTGTTACCAAGTTCCACCTTCGACTGGCCCGCCGACGTCTTGTCCAGTAGGTACTCCACAACATCTGACAGAACAAATTTTTACAAACCAGGTGAGCGAAAACCCACCTACTAAAGCAAATCGCCCACTCGTCCTAAATATTTTGCCTAAATGGTTTAATGGATTATTTAGCAACATACGTAGACTTGAAGGCGCCCGACCTTGACTTTTTGGGGTCACGTGACGTCATCGGTCACGCGACCATTCGATTCGCGGTGGTCGACTTCCTATGGGTGCTCCATTGTGACCATGCGTCTATCTGGCACCGTTGTAGAGATATGGCGCCTCAAAGTACACGTACACACAAACACAGAACGACCAATCTCATAATCTCCTCCAATGTTCACTACGTTCACTTGGCGGAGATAAAAATAGACAACTTCTAGCCGACCGTGGGCTATTAACCCATGCATATTCGCCGAGCCTAAAGTTTATGCTAAAAAAAGTCAGGGTTTCCGGTTTCAATTAATATCAAATGCGCTAAAACTCACTTACAGCAATGTAATTTTTTTTAAAAAATTAGTTGCTTACTTACTTACGTACTTAGGTTACTTAAATGTATGAAAAATGAGAAATTGTCCTATAGCCTACCATTGTGTTTGGCCATGGCCGCCTCGTGTACGGGGAAGTCTCCCTTGTTGCTGGGCACCCACATATCCGCTTCGCTTTGTTCGTGAAGTGCTTTGACACAGTCCAAGTGACCGCGAGCCGCAGCACAATGCACCGCGCTGTCAATCATCATAGTATAAACTTAGGCGCTGTACATACAGGGTGGGCCAAAAAAATGACAGAAAATTTTTTGCGGCAATAACTTCATGACATATTAACCGATTTTCAAAATTTTTTTCATTGTCGGATATCAAAAAAATATAGTAACACTATTACTAAAGAGCCCACCACACCTTATATATGTCGCTACACTACCTTGTGAAATGTCAGACATTGCACTCAAGCCGACGACGACACTGACCAATTGCGTAATCAATGTTGACTGAGCCTGACATGTGGCTTCCAAACAGCCCGAATTTAAATCTTGTTGATTATGCTCTTTGCGGTTCTCTTCAACATCGACAGTACGTGTATCAACGTCGACAATTCACGACAACTAACCAACTGAAACGCTGAGTGGAGCGAACTGTCGCAGCGTTTGGTTGATCGTGCCATTGATTAGTGGCGTCGCCGGCTTGAGTGTGTCGTCCAGCAGCAAGACAGACACATTAAACATTTGATGCGAAAACTGCGGAATACATGACAGTTACTTTGGACAATAACGGAGACAATGAACAGGTTGTTTCCTGTTGTTAATTTATTACAATGTGTTGTTACAGATATTGTCTTGTTTACAACTGTTGCTTTAAGACACCAATATTTCACTAGGTAGTGTAGCGACACACTTGACGTCTGGTGGGATCTTTAGTGACAGTGTTACTACAAATTTTCTTCTGATTCAGACAGTAAAACATTTCGAAAATCGGTTAATATTTTATGAAGTTATTGGTGTATAACAATTCCGTGCCATTTTTTAGCCCACCTTGTACATGTATTACAGCTGAGCAGAGGCAGAAGACAATTTTTTGTCCCCCTCTAAATTTTGGGTCGTTAAAATATTGTCGAAAATTTTTTATTCTTATCAGAAAACTTTTGTCCATAAACGCAAAGATTTAGGATAAAAACGCCATTTTCAGAACATTTTGCAGCAAAATTAAAATTCTGAATACTGACAATCGTCTTTGTCTGAAATTTGCAGTGTCGGTCAAAAAATTGCAACTTTCTGCCCCGCCTACTTTTACCCACGACGCCACTGATAGGCTACGGGGTACGCATACACTCAGGCCTGGAAAATTGTTTCTGCAAAAACCTGCGTTTGAGGTCAAAAACTTTTAAAACTTCAGAAATCATATTGTTGGGCATTTTAAGATTTGAATTTAATGAAAACTAAAACTCAGAAAAAAACTGGAAAAAACTGAACAAAAAGTAAACATAAAAACCGTGAGCGGGTCCGAAAAGCAGTGGAGTCAGTCCGAGGGGGTGCCAGATGTCTATGGAGGATAGGATTTGAGAAAAAGAAAAGTTTTGAGACTGGAATGAAAGAATGATGGGGTGATGGATGAAAAGAGTGGTGATGGTGACGCTGACGAAGTAAGATGATCATGGTAGTATGGTGAGTCAGAAGGAGATAGATCAAGACGTGGCTGACGAAGTGAGTGGGGGAGCACTATAATGATAGATAGGGAGACTAAGTATGTCATTAAACGAAAACAAATATGAAACAGTCACTGACGTTCGTCCGCGGTTGTCGCGGTGATTCGTGTCAGCATGACTCAGGATCAGTCGGCAGATGGCGGCACAGTGACCGTGCGAAGCCGCATACGCCACTGCCGTGCAACCGTTGCTGTCAGCTGCATCAATATCCACTCCCGGCTGCTGTAACAACGTTGCTAGGCAACCCATGTGACCTTTGGACGCCGCACAGTGCGTCGCTATAGCAACAACGTACACGATCACAGTACATATTAGGCACGGAATATTTGACCGGTAGACGGTTAAATATCTCATAGGCTATATGATCGGTCAAATTTTGTCACCGGTCAAACGCATCCGGCCAAGATTGGTCAAACATCCGTCCCTGTGACGACCGGATGTACCGGATGTTTGACCGCCTTGAACAGCCGTAGCCGGTACGTCGGCCTACAAGCACCGAGCTCATAGATGCCGCCGCAGAAACACGACGGCAGCCGAGCAACTGACGACCTCAGACTCATCACGGATCGCCAGTCGGCCAAATAGCACCTCAAGCCTAGCAAGTAGTTTGGCTATCACGGATTAGGCCTACCAGTCGACAAGTATTTTGCTTGGCTGCAGGAACCTTGAATTTGCCACGCATATTGTACGTTAACTTTTGATGTTCATTATTATCACATAAATCTTTTAAAGACGCTAACCCTATCCCTAACCCTAATCCTAAGTCCTAAACTCTACACCATAATATTAACGCGGGATTCTAGTCAGTAGCACGTATGCTGTATTAAATGTCATTCGCTAGGTTGCGACAGCGATTTTTCGTTTTGACCGGTCAGAGAAGTCAGATAGCCTACAGGCTATTTGACCGGCTGCCGATCAAATAGTCAGTGCGTAACTATTAATATATCAGTAACTGTTGATGACGGATTACGACGCAGCGGTTAGAGCACTGGACGTACGAACAAGAGGCCGTGAGTCCAACTCTTGGTGGGGTCGCCATCAAGTGGCAACTACACCGTGTCTCAATAAAAAACGAGCCGCGTTTATCTTCTGAATAAAACATTGGTCAATTTTGATATTTTTTGACATTCAACATCACAAAGAAACTCGACATAAATGATTACAGTCTAGCTTACGTTACTTTAATACTGTTGCTAATCTACCTTGTGAAATTTAGAAGTCGTAGTTTGGCTGTTTACAACAATGAATTCATACAGGGTAGCGCATGCTTCGGCTCAGAAATGATTAATTAAATGGCGATAAAAATGAGTAACAGTTATTATTTCTCAAAAAGTCCTATGTGTTACATCACATTATTTTTATTACTGCATGTGGTCAAAATGTCTTTTTTAGTACGAACGGAAGCGGTGGACATTGACGAGGCTCGCCAACAGCACATTCAGTAACGCGCGACCCAGAGCGGCTCACTCGCTGTTGATGCGCCATTTCAGTTCGTCGACGTACGATTTTAAAATAAAACTGATTAATTTTAAATACATAACAGCTTTTTAATGATTTTGTGGTCTCAGTTATTTTCTGAGCCGATGCATGCGTTCCCCTGAATGAATTCATTGTTAAAAACGGCAGAACTATAGTTCTCCATTTCACATGGTAGTGTAGAGACAATTATATGATGAGGTGATTTGAACCAGTCATTCACGTCAAGTTTTTTCCTGATGTTGCTTGCCAAAAATTATCAAAATCGGCCAATGCTTCACGAAGTTATTAAACAAATAAAAGTGGCACTTTTTATTGAGACACGGTGTACTTGGATGGGTGACCGTCTGGGCGAAGGTAAAAGATTTCGGTGTAATAACCAACACCAAGATCAACTCAGCCTTCCATCTCTGTGGAGTAAGTAAATCGAGTATCGATAGCAATCTGTTTGGTTGAGGTCAACTGGGTTGCATTCATATGTGTCGTGTAACAGGTAACACTGTGTGATCCCACATGCAGGTGAGACTTCGTAGCTGTAGCTATGAGATGGACTTCCCATGAAGAGCTGTATACAGTTTACCGGTAAGCATTTTAACCAAAGGTGGGAAGCATGATGTCTCACCGGTGAGGTTATCTTTGTCTGTTGCTGTGACGTCAGCGCCTGCTTCGATCAACAATTTACAAGCCGCATCGCAGCCTGCAGCATCACGTTGTCATGCCAACCATCATCAGCAGCAGCAGCAGCATTAGAAATCAATATGACAGAGTCCAGTAATGCAGTACAGCGTTATTCCAAACGTTGAATATAGTGATAAATATAGCTTCACATGCAGCTTTACTATTACTTTAGGCCTACTATTAACTCTTAGTAGATGCGCAAAACAATCAATAAAATCTGTAAAGTCAACCTTGTCAAAACAGTTTTCTCAATGTTTGAAAAAGTTTAAGTATTAAAAAAACAGACTAGCTTTTTCCAACTATTTTCTAACTATTTTCCAAGTTAGTTAAAATATTTTTAACTAAAAGTTAAACTACCGGTACTATTTTTAGTTAGAAAAATAGTTGAAGTTTAACTACAAAATAAAAAAGTTTGTGCCCATCACTGTTTTTATTACAGGTTGTTACTGTTGACCGCATTGATCATTCAAGCAAGTTTGTTTTAAACGACTTACTGTATACCAATGCTAAGGACCATTTTGTTTCAGTAACGCTGCAGTAAAACGAAGTATCGGAATAACTTGTGGCACAAATTACAAAAATATACCAAAATTTGTTTGAGCAAAGTTATGTTCAAACGAACACGAAGTCTGTTCAATGCAGCTCAACAGTTAACAGCAAAGTCCGTTATGAAGTCAGTGACCTGTGTATACCACAGTGGTCAAACTGAAAAGTTTATTATTAAATTGTACAGCAGCAGTGTTATTGCCATATTTCGCTATTATTACTGTTATATTATTATAACTAAACAATTAACATTGTCGGACGGACGGCGGACGACAGACGCACACACGCAAGTGATTTCATATGCTGTCGAATGCTACGCACAGTGCAAACAAACGCCTGAGAACTAAGTAGTGATGTAACCTGAAGTGGCGGCCCACATAAGCGGCGTGCGCGCGTCCTCATCGCGACAATCGACGTCAACATCAGCACACAGCAGCGCTCTCAGTGCGCTCGGACCACACAAGAACAGAGTGGATAGACCGCTCAGGAGCACGGCTCTCAGATTACCCAGGAGAAGAGCTCGCAGGGTTAACAGACCACCCACGAGCAGAGGTGTTTTCCCATTTCGCCTAACTCCATTTTGCCCGCGGTTAAGGTTGAGGTTGGGGTTTGGAATAGGGTTGAAGGTTGGAGTTTAAGGCTAAGGTCAAAGTTAGGTCAGGGTCAAGTTGCGAAATGGAAGTACTGCGCAGCAGACCACCCACGAACAGAGCTCTCAGTGTGGACGGACCACCTGCTGTGTCAGCGCCAGAATGAGCTGGGTCGCTATGAGGGTGGTCTGAGTTGGACTGAGCGGCATAGTGGATGGTCGTTGCTCCGTGCTGGTCGACAATGGACATCACTGCTGTCTGGAGTGGTATAAGCTGGTGCTGGTCGACCATAGAGATGTCGGCGCCACATCGACACAGCAGCTCCAATACAGCCACGTTGTTAGATGCTACACAAGCACGATCGACATATCCGACTCCGCCAGTTAAAAAGCTAAAACATCATTGGCATAGATCACATAAAAATAACATTTTATGTTCAAAATCTTTAAATTATCGTAAATACCGCAGGTAGATCGGTAATAGTGACTAAGCGAGCGAGGTGGATATACCTACCGACAGCCCAATGAGCGGGGCTATGACGTTCATTATCCTGAGCGATGACATTGGCGCCCAAGTCTATCAGAGATTCCACGACTTTGACATTGCTGGCGATGACAGCCGCGTGCAGTGGCGTCTGTCCACTATTGTCCGGCATGTCCCAGTACTCCTGGGGTCTAATTTAGGCCTACAGAACTTCCTGGTGAAAATTTACGTAAAAAGTCTGACGCAGCAATAGCGTAGGAAGAAATCGCGCTTTACAAAAATGCCTGAAAAACCTAGGAATAGCATATGCAAAAAAGAGGGTAGCTGATCCTGCGTTGACTTAGGACAACCTAAGAAAAACACAGGAATAGCTTAGAAAAATGTTACGAAAATTAGTAGGAAATTTTGTAAATTAGGTCCCAGGAGTGCACTATTGTCCAGTATCTGTCTGTCCGCTATTGTCCGGCATGTCGAGGGCCGAGGGGTCACGTGACGCGAGTAGTTGGAGCACTTGTTCGTCGGCGTTGCTCGCGCAGTAATGCATCGCCGTCTGGTCGCAGTCGTCATGGTTGTTAGGCGTTTGGTTAGAGTGAGTGAGGTGGTTAGGATAAAGGCGCGGGTCAGTAAGTCAGGGTTGGGTCAGTAGTTGCAGTAATGCAGTGCTGTCTTGCCAGAGCCGTCACGCACGGTCACGTCACCCAGCGTCCCCTGCCGACAACACAGCACACCACAACTTACAACCGCCGCGTCTTACATTATCACTCAGCGTGTGTTCACAGCGACATAAATAATATACACTGAAATAAAATGAAATGAAATAAACTCCATTGAACTGAAATGTAATGAAATGACGTTATATGCCAAGATTAGGAAAAAAGCCAAGCCCATGCAGGCTGACATGAATGCCCCATGCAGACGACTATGCTTACTTATTTATTTACATATTCACTTCCTTATTTACCTACTTACTTATAAATGATTACATAATCGAGTAATAAAATTTGAGATGGCCCAAGATCATTGTACATTAGCGTTTCACCAGACAGATGGACAGACAGACGGACGGACACGACTCTGGTAATACTGACAATGCTTCATGCATGCATGCTTGGGCAAATAGGTAGTAAAAGTAAAAGTTAAAGTTCTGAGAAATTTTTTAAAGTTTTCAGTTTTTTTTTTAATTTTAACAATTTTTAAGAAAAAAATTTAGCCAAAAAGCTACTGTAGGCTATTTATCCGGCAGCCTGATAAAAACCTAAAATGGTGACTTTTGATGTTGTTTTTTTGGTTTTGTTAACGTTAGAAAACCTAAATTTTTCTAATCAATTATCCAGTCCTGCATGCAAAGAAATTTAAACTCTGTGTTATGATTTTCCCAGAAAGAAAAAACTATAAAAATAAACTAACCCCGTACTGAAGCAGTTCTCGAACTCGTTCGACGTCGTTGCGCTGACAAGCTACCATTAGGTGCGTCTTTGCAGACGCTCTGTGATTGGCTGCCGTCATCTGCGACGTCAGCAACCACCGGTGCTAGACCTAGTGCTATATCGTCGAGTTCTGTCTCCGAGGTTCTTTTAGAATACGTAATCTTCCAGACCACATCACAAAACACATTACCGTTAATTATTCAAATCAAAAGCCAAAATTATTAGCTTTTGGTAACTTTACCCCGCAATAAACAGCCGTGTAGGCCTATAGTTCTTCATGGAAAATCCGTCGCAGCGCTACGAGTACGAAGCGTAACCTGCCATATGGGATCACCGATTAGCCTACACAGTGTAATCCGCCACCCGACACAGGCGAGTGCGCCCCGCCATAACATACCAAACAGGCCTATACGCGATTACCTATCTCGGTTCCCGAAGGGATGAAAGGCTGAGTTGATCTTGGTGCTGCTTAAATACCGAGATGGTATAGGTCTACCTGTCCGCAGACAGGTAGTAACCACTTGATAACGACCCGACCGAGAGTTGAACCCACGAACTCTTAATCGTAAGTCCAACGTAATAACCGTTACGCCACCATTGGCCCACAAAGCCAAGTCAACCAAAGAACATTATTGTCACCAAAAGTTAGTTGTCTGTCTGTCCGTCCATTGTAATGCGGCTAATGTCCGTTTTTGTCGTTACTCGATTACCGAACGTATTCCCATAGTTGCTTGCTTGTTTGGTGTAGTCTGTCGCAAGCGACGATGACGATGTGCTAGTTGGTCAGTGATGGACGACGGCACCGAAGGTGACTCCTTAATCCGAAATCGGATGCACAGACTCTGCCACAGATGTGGCAGCGAGAGCCGGTTGCGGGAACACTTGTGACCGTGTGCTGAAGAGCTCGACGGGCATCTGCCTCTTGGTCGTAGTCATAGTTCGAGAAAACGTGTGAAGACGTTCAAAAAAACGTAAAAAGTCACGTTTTTTGAATTTTCAAAAAAAACGTAAAAAAACTTGCTTATATATTAATAGCGGAAAGTCTTCCAAAAAGTCAGGTTGCAAAAGGCATTACATGTAGGCCTATTACGCAGCGACTATCGACTGTCAGTACTACTACATAAAGTTAGCACTTCTATATACTAAGCAGACAAACAGTCTCTTATAGTTAGTCCACTTCTCCTTCCGCATATTCAGACTCGGATGCATCATCGTCTGACAGTCCCCACTCGTCCCACTGCACAGTCGTCTCTTGATAGTCCAGCGACTTCAGATTGTCCATCAGCCGTATTAAATCGTACGTGTACCGTATGGAAAATTTTGCACATTCAGGTAAGATTATGCTGTATTGACATAATTACGTTTTTTTTCGTTTTTTTGACAGGTCATTTAAAACAACGTAAAAAGTAACGTTTTTTTGAACTTTCAAAAAAAACGAAAAAAACGTTTTCTCGAACTGCGCTTATTATAATACCGGAAAGTTTGTCTGTTTGTTCGTCTGTCTGTCTGTCTGTCATTTCACGTACGTTTGAGTCTTTGGGCTTTAGGTATGTGCACCCCAATCTTGCACCCCCACTCTCCTCCACGGGCAGCTTGAGGGGGCGTCAGCATCGAAAAATAGTGCTTAGCGCAGCGTGTAGTGCTTCGTGATGCCAACTGACGAATGGCGGTCCTCCCGCCCGCAGGACGGGTACTTTGCTAGTACATCTAACTACCACTCAGCCGAGACACCACAGCTACGATAACCGAGACATCACACCGTCACAGACAACCAGTCATGTTAGTTAGTCATCGGCCTACAGGCTTCAAAGCAAAATTTTGTGGTCTTGGCCTCGCAATAGGCATTTTTTTCACACAGCACTTTAATAACGAATGTAATCTTTTTTTGCTAAAACCATATTTTGTTATTACGTACACAACAGTGGAGTGACGATCGCGGCAATATTATAGTATGGAAATGACACCCGCAAAGAGCTGTTTGTACTACCGATATCGAAAAATGGCATCTCTTCAAAATTCGATTTCATCATTTATGGTTCTCAGATTTGTGCCAAATTTTGTGCTTACTTTCGGAATTAAATAACACATATTAGACATTACTTTACATTAACGGCAGTTTCAGTTCAACGCAGTTATTCATAATGTTCTATGGGGTCTACTTGTTACTGAAACACAGTGTATTTTATATGGATACCGGACGTTGTTAGCATACCTTGACTTTGGCCCTGGGTGCTATGCAGAAGTCGTGTGGCAGATGATAATTGATTAGTTCATCGCCGTCAATGTTGCGAGTCACCGTCCAGCCACCCAGGTTCTGAGTCTGTACAAATATACGGCTTCACTGGCGGATATGCAAAATGACAAATAGATGGTGTTCAGACAAAAAGACACGCCCTTCTCTCTCTCATAACTCAGTCATATCACGATAAATTTACACGAAATACTCAGCAGCGGTAGCCAAAGGAATACGAATCCAAAATGTGTGGACAAAATGTGACCGTTGTTTCAATATTCTTTGCTAGTCGTGATGTAACGGTGACGTCATGAAATTTATGACAACAAGCTTGCTCGTCTCAGCCAGTGCAGTCAGTAATACAGTGACGCTACCTTGCTTCGACACAATTAAAGCGCCTCACGCCAGCACCCCGAGACATCTGCGCCGAACAATTTCGTACAATTTCTCATAAATGAACGAACACTGGCACAAACCCGAACCACTGACCCTATCCCTAACCCTGACCGTAAAATGTGGAAAATGCGAGAGTCGTAATTAATTTTTTTCCAGATAATAAATGTCTGACTTGGTGCTAAATGTTGTCAAAAAAGTAAAGTTCGCTACGCTCACTTTACTTTTTTGCAACATTTAACACTAAGTCAGACATTTATTACCTCAAAAAAGTAATTACGACAGCGAAGTGAAAAAAAGTGCAAAAAGTAGGATTCAAACCCGAGACCTTTCGCGCAGCAGATGCTCATGCTACCAATAGAATACATACAAGGTGCTCTCAGCAAATCTGCTTCAATTGCCCTATTTAAGACTGCGCCACATACCACAGTTATACATGTAGTATAGTTACTGGGTACCAGCCTACTGGTAATCTATTGGTCGGTACAGGTTTTCCGTGGTGTTGGCGTGAGGTGCTTTTGCTTCGACAATGAACTTCACTGATGAAAACTGTTTATGACGTCAGCACAAAGCAACTCGGGAGATATGAAGTCAGATGTTTCGCGAGCCAAAAACTCAACCACCTATCTTGTTGGAAAGTGTGAAGTCAAACTGTCCCCGCAGGCGCGTCAACGCGAAGGTTTTGAGTTTCTTGTGGATGAAACGGTGAAATTTTAACAATCATAAAAGAGTCATGAAAGTTGACGATAAAAGTACACAAACATGTATGACAGTGTAGGGATCTGCTTGTTTCGTGCAAAAATCGATTTCAACTGCAATGTTCAATGTAAGGCCTGTTATCAGAAGCAGATGACGTCGCGAATTCGCCGCGATTCCGGCGAATTACGCAATGTTTGCCGCGATTACGCCGCGAATGTTTTTGCCACGAAAAAATTACAGTATTAACAATATGAAGGTTAAAGAGAAGTCGCATATAGCTCCTAATCAGCGAACCCATCTCAGAGCTACGGAGCGTCACTTGTCATATGGGATCACACAGTGTTACCTGCCACCCGACAGAGGTGAACGCGCCCCGCCTTAACCCCAGCCAGATAGGCCGGTAATCGATTTACGTACCCCGGAGGGATGGAAGGCTGAGTTGACCTAGGCGGTTGGTTACATCCCGAGATGGTTTACCTGCCCACAAATGCACAGATGAGACGCAATACAGCGCCAGTGGCAATCAATATGAGAAATGAGAGTGACCTTGACGCCGGTGTTTTCGATGGTAAGACACCTGCCGTCGTCGCTGCAATCACGGACGACCAGCGAGCCCTTGGCACTGAGCTGATGCGTCTTGTGTCGTCCTCGTCCTTTGGGCGACAGCTGGCGGCTGTGCAGCTGAGAATTGGCTCTGACCAGCTGCAGTGACGCGTCGCCCTTGCCTTACACCGCAACCACACCACCACGCTTTCACCAGTGGCGCCGTGCCGTGGCGAAATAAAGACGAGGAACTTAGGAACTGCAGCCACTTTAAATATATGGCTGTCGAAGAAATTCTTCTTCTTGTGGGAAAATGTTTTATTTCGTCAAAAAATGCAGAATTTAAGGCTAAAGACCCATTGTGAGAAATGTAGCTGCAAAATTGATATGCAGTATGATAGGCCTGTCGAAGAAATTCTTCTTGTGGGAAAATGTTTTATTTCATCAAAAAATGCAGAATTTGGGGCTAAAGATCCATTGCGAGAAAATGTAGTTGCAAAATTGATATGCAGTATATATATATAACTGTGATAGGCCTACTTACTTAATTACATATTTACGTTAGTGGCCTTGGCCTCGAAGACCACTGACCTGGTCTTGGCCTTTGGCTCGACATGCTGGCAGCAAGCAACGGGTCCTGCTAGAGCGCTGTTGGTATAGGAATTAGAATTAGGAAAGAACAAAATTCATCTCAGTTAGTTATTCCAAAACAAAATTTAGCGTTTAAATTGCTATTTGTAAAAATTCACTTGGCGGAAATGTGCACTCTCACGAGCGCCTTCCAGTTTTTCAATTTTCTCGAAATGTCACTGACAACAAACGACGAGATGTTTCACCATTCTGCCGTTCTGGCGGGAACGAGAAAGACTTTACGAGAGCAGTAAACAGAGCAAATGATATTGGACACAGTAGGCCTACAGTTCCAGGCTCGAGTATTGCAATGGCGTTCTCTACGGAACACTCAACTCGACAACCTCGAAACTACAGAAGGTGCAGAAAGAACTATCTCGCTCGCGTAGTGTTGCAACGGCGGAAGTTTTGTCACGCACAACCTCTATTGAAATCATTACACTGGTTTCCAATATCTCAGCGAATCAACTTCAAACTGGCAACTTTGGCTTTCAAGATACAGTCTACTTCACAACCTGAATACCTTCACCAGCTGATTTTCAGTCAACAGCCTGGTTCATCGATGACATTGCGCTCATCAACTCGTCCTCTACTCCAAGCACCACGCACTCGAACTGCATACGGCAGCCGGGATTTTAGTTCAGCCGTACCAGCTATCTGGAACAATCTTCCAACTTCAGTCATTGAAGCAAACAGTTT
>Ga0209367_1001909_pt1 | contig 26736 bp, 13 predicted proteins | sample WorMetLIZISLAND2_FD_187412 | JGI IMG/M metagenome (GOLD analysis project Ga0209367, IMG submission 187412) | Marine gutless worms symbiont microbial communities from Max Planck institute for Marine Microbiology, Germany - Olavius geniculatus... ... | reverse complement strand
GTTCCAATTAGGGAAACTATAGCTGTTCCATTCAGCGCAATTTAAACAAATTTTACAAATCACTGTGCAGCAGCACAGCCGTTGTTTACATCACATTATCGCTCATACACCCGATCGATAATTACACAAATCGAGTCGATAACACACACCATACTTACCTAAAATCGAAAGCGAAACCACTGTAGAGTACTAATTATTCCTTACTTTTAGTAAGCAGCTCATAGATTTCGAGTAAGTAAAGTGTTCCAATCAAGGAACCGTTCCAATTCTGGCAACTCTCTCCTATTGGCTTACGGGATAATGCGGGGTGGAAAACGTTAAATGTGGTCACGTCACATGGTTTGTAAGGGCAGTTCGTCATTCTATCACTCTGTGTCCTAGCAAAATGATTTCTGCTGTTTTGAATGTGTGACTTGGTCGCCCTTACACAGTAATGTAAACTGGTAAGTTTTTTATATTTAATAATTAATATCAACAAGGATAGTTTCTCATACACCGCCGGGAGGTGTGTCAATGACAAACTTAATTGGATTGCTATTGCAGATGAGGTCTTGCAGTAAGTAAGTAGAATATGGGCTCATTAAACGTGAGCTGGCTGCTTTAAGTAAGTAAGACCAAAGAATATATAGAGAGACAGACATAAAATAGATAAACCTCGCCAAATATATAGTGACTAAAGTAAGTAAGTAAATAAGTAGCTATAGAGGTGGGCGGCAAAAATATGTAAATGGCCAAATCGTGTGGCGGGCTTGTTGTGGAGGAGCTTGCGATCTTCCGGCGAATATTTAGTCCGTATGGTGTGGACAGAATATTAAACTCGGCAACATGGACGCCTAACAGTAAATAAGTAAATAAGCAGCTAGAGCTGGGCAATGCAGCAAATATGTACCTGCGGCCAAAAATTGTGGCATAGTACCCTGCTTACTACTTGCGTCTTTCAACCGAAAGCCAACTCATTTTCAATCGTCTGCGCGTTCGTCTTTCGATCGTAACTAATTCGTTCGCATATACATGTACGTTTGCTTAAGAATCATGAGTCAACACGCTTATTCGTTCTTGCCCGCTCTCTGGAGTACGGATTTTGCACATCATAGGTCGTACTTATCTCATTAATAGCCTACATTTCGTTTCGCAGTGTGCGTATCGACTGTAGAGAGAAACAACTTTGCAATTCTGTGATATAGGCCTATCGAACGATCGGCGAGTAGCATTTTATTACATAAACCCGGTTGACGGTATAAACTGTCTTTCGTCTTTCGTTAGGCTACAGTTATACATTGCTTAATACCTCGGTTTTGTATCATTGTTCCCGATTCCCGAATGTGATTTTTAAAGGTGTGTTCAAAGCGACAGAATGGAACTGAACTAAACTGAAAGCTGCCTACAGGTCACGTGACACGGAGCATGCGCCGTGAACTTTTGGCCTTTAACATGGGCTAAACGCTAACGCAAGTTTGAGGTTTTATATCTCCGTAACGGTGCAAGATAGACGCATGGTTACATCGGATCACCGATAGGAAATGGCGCCGAGTCCAATGGTCGCGTGACCGATGACGTCACGTGACCCCAAAAGGTCAAGGTCTTGACTCCAAAATCTCTGAGGCCCGTATCTCCGTGAACTTGCAAGATAGGCCTACACACATGATCATCATTGACCACCAACAAGAAACTGCCCACGCCGAGTCCGATGGTGACGTGACCGATGAGTCACGTGACTCCATAAGGTCAACGTCGTGATCCCGAAATATTTAAAGCTCTATGTCTTGATAGCAGTAAAAGACAGCTGGATTATAATTGACCACCGACAGGAAAGCATTTTTTGCAATAAAACAGCAAATATAAAATGTGAAAAACATCAGTTTATACACTTGTTAACGGCGACATACAATGACTGACACATGGAAAACAGCAAAAATCATAAAAATGTGATATCACTCACCATCACATTGCCTAACTGTCAATGTGCTGTTGAATAACAAGTGTATAAACTGATGTTTTGTACATTTATTGTATTAAAAATTTCTAGTAGGCTATAGGCCTAGGCGCCTACTATTTTATAGACTATTTGCAGCGTTTTATCATACATTTTATGTGATGTAGTCTACGCTTTTATTACTTTGTGTAAGTGTTGTATAGCGTAGGCCTATATCGCTTTCGGCTGCAATACTAACTAGAAAAGCAGTCAGAGCCCGCACACCTCCGCCAGGTGCTTGCTATCTAGATGTCACCTACGCGTTTCAAACTTGTTCGCTAGGTGACACCACCGTGACACCACCGTATTCGGTTTCGCACCGGTTTCCCGTATATGCCCCATTGAAAGCAATGGTAACGAAAATTTCAAAGTGATCCAGAATCCAGGATTCCTTACGGATCACCCCCAAAATTGAATCACTCGTAGCTGTTGCCATCCCCGACATTCAGTGAAAATTTCAGAAAGATCCGTCCATAACTTTTTGAGTTATCTTGCTAACAGACAGACAAACAAACTCGGGCAAAAACATTACCTCCTTGGCGGAGGTAATAAACGTTCATTTATTCGTTCAGTCATTTACAATCATTCACGTTACCTGTAGCCTACCTGTGAAATCGGCAGCGGAACTAATCTGACGTGTAGCATTTCAGCTCGTCTGCACATGTGACGAACGTTACGTCTCTGAAAGTATTTTTTGAAAATCGACTAACTTGGTGGTTTTATGGGCCACCCCGTACACGTATGATCATTGCGCCAAAAACCATAAAAGTCGTCAAGTATTTTTTATTTACCGTAGGCCCGTAAGCTATTAAAATAGCCTAATAATTTAAGTGTTTTCTTCCACTCTTCTAGACAAGTTGTATACAGGGTGCAGCAAAAAAGTAGCCCCCTAAAGTTTTTCGCTGTTTTCTCAGCAGCCGCTTGGAATTTTAATTTGGAATTTTACATATTTATTTGCTGAAACCCGCTACGTCTAACTGCCAAATAAAATTTGATTTTGTTAGAAAATGACGAAGTTATAGACTTTTTAACATGACCGCCTACCGATTTTTCAGCGGTTGCTGAGAAAACATCAAAAAGCTTTAGGGGGCTACTTTTTTGCCGCACCCTGTAAAGAGACCAAAATGTTGAGGTTTTTTGGAGAAACAGATGATTGTCATCGCTTAGCCTGGAGTTTTCTTAGTGGTTACTGGTAAGTTTATTCGAAGATTTATTAAATGACTAAAATTTTATTGATCCTTGAAGCATTTCGTCACTTATCGTTAAATGTTAAAAGCATTTTTCTTTGCAACCACAGTACAGTCTTTAACTTTTGCCTAAAGTATAGGCATTTTTCAATAAAAATACCGCATATTTAAAACTTTCGAAAATATCACCAAATATTTAAAGAGCCATTTTAAAGGTTGTTTTCGATGAAAAATTAACATCATCTTAACGTCCATATAGCAATAGCAACAGTGCATTAGTTCGTCTCTGGTTCATCACTGAATAAAGTTTTATCGTAAATACATTTAACGCTTAAAATAAATGCGACACTGTAAACACTTTTAGCTGAATGAAATGTTCACGAAACTTTCGCTATAAAAACACAATTGAAAATTTCATTCCTTAAAAGCACGTTCCTACTCTAGCAGCGCATAACGAAACTGGGACCTATATAGTATATATACAGCTTTATTAGCAGTCATCCAGCAATATAAGAAACCTGAACAATTATGACACACATGAGCGGCCAATAGAAAAGAATGATCACAAAAAAAATAACATCATCTTAATGTCCATATAATGGTGTGGGTAATGCCGCAAATCCGCAATAGCAACAGTGCACAAAGACGTTACAACTATAATTATCGAATTATTAATTACCTCCGCCAAGGAAGTAATGTTTTTGCCCGAGTTTGTTTGTCTGTTTGTTTGTTAGCAAGATAACTCAAAAAGTTATGGACGGATCTTTCTGAAATTTTCACTAAATGTCGGGGATGGCAACAGCTACGAGTGATTCAATTTTGGGGGTGATATGTAAGGAATCCTGGATTCTGGATCACTCTGAAATTTACCTTTACTTTCAATGGGCCATATACGGTAAACCGGTGTGTGGTGTCACGGTGGTGTCACCTAGCGAACAAGTTTGAAACGCGTAGGTGACATCTAGATTACAATCTGACAAGCGTTTGGCGGAGTTGTGCGGGCTCTGACTGCTTTTATCTTTGACAGTGCATTAGTTCGTCTCTGGAGTAGCATAAATATAAAGCGGAAATAACAAATTACTGAAAACGAGTTGATCAACAGCAGAATATAGCGATCGAATGCAACAGTTATTGTCCGAGTTTTAGCACAATAATCTTTTTCGGCTGATCGCTTTCGGAAAAATAACACAACATTACCGAAACCGAGCAAGAGTATATTTCCGGACAGCAAGCAGATTGTTGTTCGAAACTTTCTATTACTTCGCCATTCGGTAGCTGCATTAGTTGTATCCTTATTTCCAACACCTTTAGCTACAAATGTAGGTGTATATATGCTTTTAGTGAGCAAATCCCTGCTAGGGTCTTGGATTTGCTTAGCTTCCCCCATCCCAGAAGCTGATGATGCACTTAAAGCGGTTCCCTGCACAAAATACTTGACAATTTCCAACACAAAGCATCGCTATGAAATGTCGAGACCATCTAGTTATAAAAGTACAGAATTAGCGCAAATGATAAGTCGAAACCGTTCACTGTTGTATCTGTCTCACCGCTCGCACGGTGTTAACCGTAACGGCTGCTGCGGCGGCGGTCGTTGCTATGGCAACCACCGCCAGGCGGCGCCGCCATGATGAATATTCAGCAGCGTTGCTATTGGCTGTTGTTTTATCCACCTCCCTCCAGCCGCCGCCCGACTGACTCAGCGACTGCTCGACCTCCTCCCCGTGACCTTTTGACCCCGGTCGCCGTCGCCGACCTTGACCTACATGTACATGCGGGGTCACGTGCCGGCCGTCGACGATGACGTCAGAGTTGTAGTAGTCGTAGTAGTCGTCTTCGTATTCGTCGTCCTCGTCGGCAGCGTAGCGGTTCGGTGACGTCACCGCAGCGTCACGTGACCATGAGTTGACCACGTGACTGGCGGAGGCGCCGTCATGGCGCCGACGTGCGTCCGACACGGCGTAGATGTCCACGACCAGAAGCCGTCGTACTTCCGGTCGCGGGGATGACGTGACTCCGTACGCGCTGGCGTCAAGGTCGACGTCAAGGTCATCTTCATACCCATCAGTGTCACGCGGTGCGTCGTCGTAGCTGTAGTCAGGTGACCGAAAGTGCTGATGGGCGTGGTCTTGCTGCGAATGTTCTGTGGTGCCGATGGGGGTACTAGTGGTAGATGGCGTGTAGTTCGTCGGCTTGTCGCTAGGGGTCCTTACGCTCGTCCAGTCGCCAGGTGCGCTGCCGCAACTTCCTGTTTACCAATCAGTCAACTCAAGTGACCAGTCAAGAATCAGGTACTTTACACAAAGTGGCTGGTGATTTAGAAGCTGATATATCTAAAAATAGAATAAGAGCCTACAGCACTAGGCCTACTAGTAATCTAGTATGACGTTCGCTGGTGACTATACTATCGTGTCGTGACTACCGTTGCACTCAAAAGTTCAACAGTATACGCTATTAATCGTAGTTAATGCATTATGAGATACCCGCAATTAAGAGCCGCTTTTTCCCTGATATTATTTTCGGTAAAAGGATAAGGACTATTGTACTAGCTACATACCTTTGCTATACACTGCGCGACATGTCAAAATATCGGGGCCGCTCTAGCCTCTCCCCAGGATTCAGTAAGGTCATGGCCATGGAGAAGACGTGAGGGCTCGCAGTTAAAATGTTGTAGTCGTTACCGAGCTTGGTGAAGAGCAGGCCTGAGAGTGCAGGAGCCAGGGACGGAGTGTTAGCGTTACAATCACTGTCCGACTCTCACGTGACCTCGTAGTAGTAGTAGTAGTAGTAGCAGCAGCAGCAGCAGCAGCAGCAGTAGTAAGCAGCAGTAGTACTAGCAGTAGTAGTAGTAGAAGTAGTAGCAGTTGCAATCACTGTCCAGCTCCAGCACCACGGAACGATCTTCATTCAAGTACACGCTCTGCACACGTGCATATCACATAATACGTATAGTGTCGGATCCATGGGATGAGCGTAGCCGGCCGTGCCCCATTTCCATCTACACCGTGGGCCATGAAAAAAGTGGCCAACTAGAACAGCAGTCAGAGCCCGCACACCTCCGCCAAGTGCTTGTCAGATTGTAATGTAGACGTCATCTACGCGTTTTAAACTTGTTCGCTAGGTGACACCACCGTACGGTTTCGCACCGGTTTCCCGTATGCCCATTGAAAGCAATGGTGACGAAAATTTCAGTGATCCAGAATCCAGGATTCCTTACATATCACCCCCAAAATTGAATCACTCGTAGCTGTTGCCGTCCCCGACATTCACTGAAAATTTCAGAAGGATCCGTCCATAACTTTTTGAGTTATCTTGCTAACAAACAAACAGACAAACAAACAAATAAACAAACAAACAAACTCCGGCCAAAACATTACCTCCTTGGCGGAGGTAATTATTGACCGATTTTCACAATTCTTTCGCCGGCACACTCTGTAGGCAATTTGCAATAATGTAATTATTATATGTCCCACCACACCATATATGCGTCTCTACACTACTTCGTGAAATATAAATGTAAGTAAAAACTAATGATAATAACAAATATTTAGATAAATGAAAAAAACACTTCAGACCAACATTGCTGTGAATGGTCCGTTATGACACTAGACTGTGTTAGACCTACACAGTCTAGCGTCATACGGATCATACACCTCAATGTTGATCTAAAGTGTTTTTTTTTCAATTTTACCAAAATGTTTGTTTGCTATTATCGCTATACATTCATATTTCATTTATATCTCACAAGGTCATGTAGGCCTAGAGACACATCTATGGTATGGTGGGAAATATAATAATCACATTATTGCAAGTTATCAGCAGAGTGTGCCAGTGACAGAATTTTAAAAATCGGTCAATAATTGGCGAAGATATGAACAAAAGTAAAAAGCCACGTTTTTTATTAGCCCACCATGTATTATGTAGTCTGTGCATGGCGTCCTGGTCAGAAGTCAACGAAACAGTTGCTCTTTTCATTTTAGGCTGTCATAAAATTGTCGAAAAAACTTCTTTGCTGGAAAATTTTCGGCAAGCAAAAAAAACAAATTTTTATGAAAGTGATTTTATTTTTTCACAAAAACGCCTTTCTACGTTCTTATGCTTACGTTCACTGCATCACGGCGATATCTATTACCAACTAGCTTAAAACTGTTAGAAGAGTATTTTCAGTGGTGAACGAAAGAAACGGCAAAAAAACTCGCAACGAATAAGTGAGTAAGTGAGTGGGCCTAAGTAAGCAAGCAAGAAAGAAAGTAAGTCAGTAGGTATGTGTGTTAGTAAGTAAGTGAATCAGTAACTTAAGCAAGTAAGTAAGTAAGTAACGTAAAGAGACTCACGAAGCAGTTGATGGTCGGGATATCTGAGCTCAAATGACGCACGGTGACAAACCATTTGTCGTCAGACCGCCATGTTGTCACACACTGCACCTGCATTCCTGCGTCCACGAGTGTGAGTGAGTCAGAACATTTTAGCACTCCCCCCTTGACGTGTTCTGAATTTTTTTTCATAGTCTGAAAAAAGGTTGAGTACGTGATATTTCGCACGCATATTCTGCATGCGTTCAAGTTTATGCCAAACTACAAAATTACCCGTCACTTCGAAAACGTTACGCCATGTTATGCGCGATCACTCAATGAATGAAACTTTCTAGTTTGCAGTAGCTTACGTAGATTTGAACGCAGACTACAATACACAGTCTTTGACAACTAAATTTCAGAACACGTCAAAGGGGGGGGGGTACTGGTGGTAAATTTTTCTGATTCACACCGTACAAGATGTCACAAAAACACGCGCAACGTTCATACGTCTACAGGGTGCTTACTGCTTGGCGCTGTATCTGCATGCATTGTAATTAGAGCCTACACAGTCGATTGAACCTCCTAGAAAACTAACTAAACTAGAAAAGCAGTCAGAGCCCGCACACCTCCGCCAAGTGCTTGCTATCTAGATGTCACCTACGCGTTTCAAACTTGTTCGCTAGGTGACACCACCGTATTCGGTTTCGCACCGGTTTCCCGTATATGGCCCACTGAAAGTAAAGGTAAATTTCAAAGTGATCCAGAATCCAGGATTCCTTACGGATCACCCCCAAAACTGAATCACTCGTAGCTGTTGCCATTCCCGACATTCACTGAAAGTTTCAGAAAGATCCGTCCATAACTTTTTTGAGTTATCTTGCTAACAAACAAACAAACAAACTCGGGCAAAAACATTACCTCCTTGGCAGAGCTAATAAGCACCGTTTCAACACGGTCTATCGTGTATAAAGCCTTGTTCGACTAACGGAAACACTCGAGACCGCGATGAGACGTGTACTTGAATACCGGGAGTGGGCGTGGTGGCGCAGTCGAGGTGGATGTCAATGTAGGTGGCGTGTTGACAACCGACGCTCATTCTGTGTACACACCCGTCACGTGACCTCTTAGTAGTGGTTGTAGTTGTAGTTGCAGTTGTTGTTGTATTGGTGGCCTGCAGTCGTCACGTGACGTAGCCTGGTACTCGCCCGCCACCGGACACGACTGATTCACTGACGTCACTGTTCATACGTCATCATCGTCGTCATCATCCTCATCATGTTTCACGTCAGAACCGTAGATTGAATAAACTTTTAAACGTTTTTTTAAAAATCTTGCCACGTCTTTCGCGTTGTGTTTTAAACAAATTTTTAAACGTTTTTGTCATTTAAAAAAAGTTTACTGAATATTATACCATAACGCCGAGAAGCACTTTTGAGCCACAGAAAACAATTAATAGGCTACAGTGGTGGTAGTTTACTTACTTGGTCTAGTGATACTTGGTTTTATGACCAAACGTTCGAATTGAAATTGAATAAAATTCTCTCTCTTTTTCTAGTTCTTGCTATATTGCACCTACAGCATTAAGTTTTGGTTAAGAAGTTAAACAAATCAGGGCTAATATTTTTCATGAACGTTTTTAAATGTTTTTTTTATTTCTAGCATGTTTTTACGTTTTTAACGTTTTTAACTTTTTTCTAGAACGTTTTTACACGCGAAAGCAGCTACTGCTTTCAGCGCGTCTTAACCATCGCAATTCTGTCTGTCCGTCCGTCTGTCACACGGGTGGATCAGTCAAAAACGGTGCAAGCTAGGATTACCAAATCTTCACCATCGGCTGCCTGGAAGACTTTAGTTTCAGGAACCGTAAAGCTTTTCCATAAATTCGAAGGGGGTCGCCCCGAACGAGGGCGCTAAATGAGAGGGGGTGGTCAAAATTTGTGATTTTTTTGCCAATAAGTCGCTGTATCTCAGTAACGGTGCGAGATAGGGCCTAGGTTACTATTAATCACTAATAGGAAGTCGTACACTGGCTTTCGATTGGCGCCCAATTCAGTGACCTTGAATGACCTTGAACGCCAAAATAGGGGGTTTTATGGATTTTTTTGGCGATTTCGGGCTGCGAGACACATTGCAAGAGCGAATTGCGCCGAAACCAATTGAGATAGACATGGACAAGCTGCGTATGAAATTTTGAGCATTGAACATAGATTTCGAAGGTCCAAGTCTCGATTCTCTAGGTTCAAGGAAACCTGCACACGAGGGCATCAAAGAGCGGTACCCCTGTAAAAGTCGCGACAAAATAGCTGGAGATAAACTGAGAGTTTGCGAACAGGAACTGCTATAGGCTTTCGCGCGTCCCGTGAGCATTAGCTCAAATTTCTTGTTTACATTAATGTTGCTAGCAGGGTAGGGGCCGCTTTTTTGCAAAAAGCCAAAACTTTGTGCTATTTTGAGATGATCTCTTCGTGATTTTCGCTATCTTTCTTTTTTTGCATTTGCGCAATAAACGCGACGTATAAAACAAGGCGCGCACAGAGCGATGTAACTGACCTGAACTGTACTGACCACTGACCAGATCCGTCCAGTTCAGTTCCGTTATATCGCTCAGCTCGCTCTGTAGTTTACGCTCCTTTACAAAGTATAGAGACCAGCAAAAAAACGTTTTGCCCCTTAATAACGACTAATAATCAACTTTATTCATCGAAAAAAATCGATAGCATCACAAACCAAAAAAAACAAACACTAATGCATACAGCGTGTGGCCAAGAGTGTGTCATAATGGCGGCGGCGCGAACGCTCGATTCGTTTTTTGCCAGTTAAATTCAAACATCATAAACAACATTATTTCAACAAAAGCGCTTACCTGATGTTTCAGAATTTTGTTATAAATCGTTTCTGTGCAATAACGGAACAAATTTATTGCGGAATGAATGCGTAGAGCTGAGAAATAGAGGTTTAATAAACTTTGCTTCAGGTTGTTAGAGCAGACTTGATAGGGTCCTGTCGAGAGTTAATAGCTGACAATTAATTCTGCACATGAGATTTTATGACTTTCCACATACTTTCGATAATATTTTTGTCCAGTGATTGTGCTGACTACATAAAACCCAAAATGTGATTTTCTATTTTTTACAGATGGTTAATACTGAGAGATGTACAGGGGCTATTATCCTGCTAAAAGAAGTGCTTTCCAGCAAAATGTTTGCACACACCTGGCCACAAATTTGCATCAAGTGCATTCACAAAGTTACAGCAGTCAATATTTCTGCCAACTGGTACAAAAGTAACCACTCTTTCGTAGCAAATACAACTCCAGAACATGGTGATATATTTCAACTGTTGCTGCCTCTCAAGACATTCGAGATTCCAGACTTCGTGTAGCCTTCTCAAAAAAGTAGCCTTGACTTTTCTATCCTGTCCTATTACTGTCTGACTTTCGTCTATAAATTCAACTGATTTTCAATCATCTGTTTTTCAGCTCAGCTTCTGTTTACACCCAAACACATGGCAAGCTCTATTCACCCTGCTCATTACAGTGTACTTCCAAATTTTCCGTCCGGTTAAACCACAGGAATGCAAACGACGTCGTACCGTACGTGGTGATAACCGTTGAGTCAGCATATCATTTACATAGTTTATAATTTCAGTTGATGTTTTTTCTGTGCGCTTCAACATGACGAATCATTCTCTAATCGCTCCTTCAATCAGATTTGGTGGTCTGCCAGTTTGAAGCCACTTTTCTACGCTTTGTCAACATTTCCATCACTTCAGAAATTTCCGATGCAAGCCTGTCTTACGTTTAGTATATTCGAAATGAATTCTTAGTTAGAATTACTATTTCTTAATTTTATAATAATTTTCTTTTGCTCCCTTGTTAATTCTCTGCCTGCCGTATCCACCGCACTTCAATCGCTTCATTTGTTAGGGATGCGCTTTTCGGTTAATTTCAAAACCGGTTAACCGAGAACATCCCTATCATTTGTCAAAATTTTCGATTAAAATGACGTCACGAATGACGCAACGCATTTTACATAGATAACACTACATGACCATAGATATAAATCGGCTAGAGATGCGCTCAATTCAACATTTTACTTATTTTACTTGCAGTGCGCTCACGACTTGCTGGCGTCGTCATCGCATTATGATACACTTTTGGCCACCCGCTGTACGCATGACACATAGGCCTACACATAGAGAATTACCACAGTCTCAAATAGTTCTAATTAACATTACACTACAGCTGGCACACCCATTATATTGTCCAGCATGTTAAATTTAAACAAAAATCTATGCACACGCTGACCAGTAAGTTCACTTACAGAGAGACCAAACAACGACATACAACTGTCAATTATCATAGCACAATCATACGTATTAAACAATTTTATCAAAATGCGCCTTACGGTAAACTCTAGCGAACGCATATCAGATAAATTAACCGGAATAACGACTAATGACAAACGTTTACTTTTACAATATAGAGGCCTACCACTGTGCGAAAGCCAGCCGGATACGTATGCAGTAACTTCAACCGTGCACCAATAACGTCGGGGGTTAAAAAAAGTTGGGGGTGTGGGTGAAAGAATGGTGGAAATTTCCGATAGAGGCGATAATGGATGCTCGAAATTTATTTTGCCCCTAAGTTTCCTCAAAATGGGAGATTTCCAGCCCTAAAGCTTGTACTTATGGAAGACAATTTTCCGCCACTTCAGAAAATTTTCCTATAGGCTAAAATTTAGGGAAAGGCAATAATGTTCCCTTGCCACGACGCCAATTTGAACCACCACCAGACTTACGTATACTCGTTACTCCGTGTCCTGAAAAAAGGCTTACAGTTTTACCGTCGGAAACGGACGGTATGGGGGTAAGCTATCTCGGGCCCGGCGACGTTTTGGACGCCCGCCGTCGCTTGAAAATATACAGTACACCAGAATGCGCCATTTTAAAAAAAATCCAAAAATTTTATCCTTAGAACGGCTCCGCGAAAATGTCTCCCCGGGCCCCACTATGGCTCTCGACGGGCCTGATTTTTTGCACACATAAATTTGCATTTGTTACAGTTATTTAGTGAAAACTGCAGTGTAGGCGGTTTTTTTCGGACACGGTGTAGAGATAGTCAAATAGAAATATGAAAATGTCACTGTACCGCTGTCGAGAGTGATGAGCGTCTGTCGGCCTGTGACGTCATCAGCACAGCTTGACGTTAGCTTGTTGTCGTTCACGTTTGCTGCAGACACACAATAATAATACAACAAGAAATTTGAGCTAATGCTCACGAGACGCGCGAAAGCCTATAGCAGTTCCGGTTCAGTAGTTTAGCTGAAGATCGGGGTGTTCACGCTAAGTTAATATACAAATACCAAATTCTCACTCTGGATCGCATAATGATAGTAGCGTGGCGCCACCTTGTGAATGATATCGACTTGTGTCGCAGCCCGAAATCGCCAAGAAAATTCATAAAACCCCCTATTTTGGCGTTCAAAATCATTCAAGGTCATTGAATTCGGCGCAAATCGAGAGCCAGTGTACAACTTCCTATTAGTGATTAATGACCTAGGCCCTATCTAGCACCGTTATTGAGATACAGCGACTTATTGGCCAAAAATCGCAAATTTTGCCCACCCCCCTCTCACTTAGCGCCCTCGTTCGGGGTGATCCTTCGAATTTATGGAAAAGCTTTACGGTTCCTGAAACTAGAGTCTTTCAGGCAGCCGACGGTGAAGATTTGGTAATCCTAGCTTGCACCGTTTTTGACTGATCCACTCGTGTGAGAGACAGACAGACGGACAGACAGACAGAATTGCGATGGCTAAGACGCGCTGAAAGCAGTAGCTGCTTTCGCGCGTAATTACGTTTCTCGAACCACGACTTTTAATTAGCAGGCAAAAATGTCGGCACACCTTGGATATACGGGACTAACGTCTGTTCCGGACATCGCTGGGGAAGCTTACGGCGCTCCCCAGGTCACTCAGCTGTGTTGGCCAGGACGGGAAAGAGTGAAGGAGAAAAGCTAGAGGTATAAAAGAAAAAGGTATTGAAAACGAAAAAAATAACACCATTAATTTATGTACAAACAATTAAAATGTGAATTTTTAAAATTAATTAATTAATTAATTAATAATTGTATTAATTGCCACTTAGCAATGGCGCGATCAACGAAACGCCCTGTTGTAATGCTTTTACAAGACACAAGGTAGCGACACGCTTGAGGTGTTGTGGAATCGTGTTATTGCAAATATATATATTAATATTATTAATATTAATATTGCAAATATATAATCATTTGTAAGAAAACGGAAGGAGAAAAAGGCGAAAACGTCAAACCTACCAGGCAAAAATTGATTAAATTCTGGGCAAAAATTCCGGCATTAGGTATACGTTACTCATGAGGTAAAGTTCTGGTTCTGCGTACTAATGATTAGTTACCCGGTACTCTTAATTTTGACAGCATGCGTGCATTGCCAATGTGTTCAGCACCAAAAAAACATTCTGTTGTTTGATGACTCCTAAGTCCTGACACCAGATCCTACGCGCTAAAATGTGACTGATATTCAGTGTTGGGAAAACTCAGACAGAAAATGAATTAAATCAAACTCTCAAATCACGAGGACCGAATGAGTTTAAACTCAAACTCAACTCAGATACTTTGTAGTGAGTTAAATCAAACTCAATAACAAAATAAATTAACTCATAAACTCATTTGTTATCGGTTACCAATTGATCGAACACCCAATCAAGCACTCAATCAGTGAAGCCAATAAAGCTGTTATTTAATCCTAAAAAGCGCTCAGTCAGCAAAAAATCACTGTTCACCGTTCCACAAAAATATTTCTTAGCCTATACTCAGTCATTCTGTCACTTAGATAAATCAGTTAGTCAAGTTCACTTAAAAGACCTTGGTCTTTTGAGTGAACTTGACTAATTGAATGTTCCCAATCACTGTTTTATTTCCTGTGATATTTCATATGTTCACTTTCAGCAATGGCAATTTCTAACAATTTGCGTCTGAAATTTTGATGCATCTCGGAGTTTCAATCTGTCTGCCTACGCAGAATATGATGCCAGTGTTGTATTAAACTACATGAAAACCGATTTTATTGCCCAAATATTTGTGCATCTTTGGCGATCGGCGAGATATAATGACACTTCTGTATGGTCAGCAGCAATAATCAAAAATAACTGGTGCAGTCCAGTTAGACTTATCATGTTCGACCCCAGTTGGCCCCAAAATGTGTTGATTTGCTGTTTATCTGTAATTTTAACCATAAACTGCCACTATGAAGTGAGTTGATTTTGGAGACATATAATAAACTCACAACTCACACAAATATTGAATTAAATCAAACTCATAACTCACACGTGTTGGGGTGAGTTAACTCAAACTCACAACTCACAACAACTGAGTTAACTCTTGAGTTGAAACTCATCTGAGTTAACTGATGCCAAACACTGCTGATATTCAATTCACCTGCGACTAGACATCCGGTGTGACGGTTTGCGAAAACTGTCGTTAATCAGTTTCCAATATTCTAACTGTTCAAACTGAGTAGTATTAAAACAATACGACGACGCCATGATTGGAAACTCGGTCACGACTGTTCAGTTGAGTCGCGTCGGCGTCGCGGGTGCGAATTGAGTTTAAAGCGATTGAAAAAATAACTAGATAAAAGCAGTCAGAGCCCGCACACCTCCGCCAAGTTCGCTAGGTGACACCACCGTACGGTTTCGCACCGGCTTCTCGTATATGGCCCATTGAAAGCAATGGTGACAAAAATTTCAAAGTGATCCAGAATCCACGATTCTTTATGGATCACCCCCAAAATTGAACCACTTGTAGCTGTTGCCATCCCCGACATTCACTGAAAATTTCAGAAAGATCCGTCCATAACTTTTTGAGTTATCTTGCTAACAGACAGACAAACAAACAGACAAACAAACTCGGGCAAAAACATTACCTCCTTGGCGGAGGTAACCAGTTTATTCAGAACTGCTTGCGGCTTACTTCGAGCAAGTTGGATAACGCTGTTAGACAGACGACGTACGTACAAACACTGATACTTCGACAAACTACAAACACCAACACATGCATATCACAATTATATCACGGTGGATTGGGCCTTGATGAGGTAAGAGTAGGGAATTATTTTACAATTGTGTCATTGTGTTGAAGTTAAATATTGTTATGTTCAGGCTGGTTTTGTAATTTGTTATAATCATATTGTTTGACACTGACTATTGCATTTTTCTTTTCTTGTCTTTTTTCTATCTTTGGATATTGTATAATTGATTACTTATAGTTTCTATGGGCGGCCAGCGTTGATAAGCGATTGCTTTTTTGGCAGCCCGCCTACAGTGAGTAGTAGCCTATTGTATGATAATATTGTATTTGTGTTTTGGCAAATAAATACTCTCTCTCTCTCGCTCTCTAGTAGGGTGTCGGACGTACGATCACGAGATCGCGCGTTCGACTCCCGGTCGCGTCGCTATAGTTACTACTTAGATGGGTGACTGTCTATACAGACAGGTAAACCATTTCGGTATAACCAACATTAAAGTCAACTCAGCCTTCCATCCCTCCGGGGTAGGTAAATCGAGTACCGGCCTGTTTGACTGGGGTTAAGGCGGGGCGCGCTCAACTGTGTTGGGTGGCAGGTAACACTGTGTGATCTCATAAAATCAGTAAAAAGCTCAAAATAGCTCAGGATTGAGTTACTAGAAGATATAGACAGTCTTTAACTTAAAAAAACCTTTTCTGCAGTTTTCAGCCTACTGCAAGCGATGAAAGGGTAAAGCTTTTATGCGGAGGGGCTTAAAGGTGGGGGGAGAAATAGCAAGATGAGTCTTAACCCCCGCGCCCTCACGCTAACCACTGACCACAGTACCAAGTCAAGCGTATAAAGTGTATTAAGAACAGAGCTAGACGGCGGCTGGTGCGTCCTTATAATCGTGTTGCAAAGTTCAAGGTGCAGAACGGAGTCAAACGCCGCAGGACATAGTTAGCCGTTCAATCGCTCGTATAACTTAAGTTATCCACTTGCTAACCAGCCGTAAATGGCGAAGCTGCGAGCGGTAAATTCGTCGATAGTCGTCCGCACGAACTCGACGCATTTCATTTCGGCCGTCATCTGTCGCCGGGCCAAGCCGGGGTTCTTCACGACCGTCTCGTAGATGGCGTCATCGGTGACGCGGTAATGGTGTTTGCCTGTGAAGTCGCGCCACGTTACGTTAGATCGTGTCAGCCAGGCCGGATAGACGCACGACTTGCCCGGCCAACCGTACTCATCTGCACAGACAAGGGGGTGACTGAAATCGCGGGAGTGGACATCGCGGCACGGTCAAAAATGCAGGGGTGGACATCGCGGGAGTGAACAACGCGGGAAAAGTCAAATGCAATAAAAAATACGCATCGCAAACGTGTGAAATAAAGCACTCAAACAGTAACATTAGTAGCAAAGTTCACACTGTCTCTAGTGAAAATTACGAGATCTTAGCTCGCAGTCAGTCTCGTGTACGTGTAGCCTATAAGCACTGTCTCTAATGAAAAATATGCTGCTTATTGCTGTTTCGCTACTCCCTCAATGTCCACTCCCGCGATTGTCCACCCCTGCTACTTGGTGCCGCGATGTCCATTCCCGCAATGTCCACTCCCGCGATTTCAGCGCCCCCAGACAAGCAGATAGCTTACAATCAGCGCAGGAATAATCTATGTTTTTTGGAAAAAGTTTTCTTTAAGTTTTAGGTTTCTTAGGTTTCTGAAGTTATATAAAGTCCGGTACTTAATATAGCGTTGCTTATAAAAAGTTATATAGCAAAAATTGGCACCATATTTTATATGCCTTAATTTCGTCAAATATCAACCAATTTTCGTAATTCTTTTACCGTCAGAATCGGGAGAAACTTTGTATTACGAGTAACGCTATCACTAAAAATCCCACCACAAGTGTGCCGCTACACTACCTTGTGAAATGTCAGTGGCGTAAAGGCAACAATTGAAACCAAGAATTCTGCAACAACACATTTTAGGAAACAAACAACAGAAAACAACTTTTTTGTCTCAGTTACTGTTTAAAGTAACTGTAACATCCTGCAGTTTTTACATCAAATGTTCAACGGCTGCTGGACGACACACTCAACACGGCAGCGCCACTGAGCAATGGCGCGATCAACGAAACGCCTTGTTGTAATGCTTTTACAAGACACAAGGTAGTGTAGCGACACGCTTGACGTGTTGTGGGATATGATGTATGTTATTGCAAATTTTCTTTCGATTCTGACAGTCACTGAATTTTGAAAATTGGTTAATATTTGCTGAAGTTGAAGTACATTTATATAAAAATTGTGCCAATTTTTGTGCCCAGATCCATGTACGTTATGAGTAAAAGACAGAAAGATGATTTTATCAGGTGGCAACTGCGACCAACGATTCCGCGTTTTATCGAATTACTGCGGTCCTTGTTCTCCATGCTGTATACGTTACAATGACTATCTGTCCCTGGAATGCTATGTACATAATAATATTGTTAAACCCACAACAGTGTAGGTTATAATAGTAAAATAAAATCGACGTGCCTTTGCTGAGTTCGACGGCGATCTGTCCTTCCCGAGCATTACGCAGACCGCGACACGTGGCGTCTGCGCTAATCGACAGAAGCACCTCTTTGCCGTAGTGCTGATAGTTCTACACCGACATTATACACTCAATTTTCACAAGGTAGTGTACAATACAATACAATACAATCATAAATTCGCACTGAAAAACTGACAGACAAACTGTCAGTTTAATCTAGCACATAAACTAAAAAGAACTGAAATGTTTAAAAGAAAAATGAAATGAGAGATACTGAGAATAGAAATACTGTTGAATGTAAAACTGACAAAATTCGAAAAATGACTGGAGTAAAGAAAACTAACATAAGAGAGAAAAACTGAAAAAGATAAAAAATAAAGAATAATAATGAAGACTAAAACTCAGAAAAAAACTGAAAAGAGTAACAGTAAACATAAAAACGTGAGCAGGTCCGAATAGCCGTGGAGGCGATGTGCGGAATGAGATGCTAACAGTTATAGGGTGTTTACACGATCCAGCAAACGTCCAGCAAACTTCCAGCAAACTTCCAGCAAATGTATTCAAAATACACGTGCTAATTGCTAGACGTTTGCTGGATCGTGTAAACACCCTATTACTGTAGACCGATGTTACACAAAGGCCATGTCTCTCGCCGCTGGAGAAAATAATTTGGTGTCAGTCAAGATTTGCGTTAAAACTGGTAGGCATACAGATAGAGAAATGGTTGCTATAGTCAGTCTCTATGAATTCAGAAACGCCCAATTACAGTCGTCAGAATTATACAGCTCTCCGTTTCCCAAAAATTACAAAAAAATGTTTGCAGCTATTGCGTTAATAGCTTTGCGACTTTGGTTCTTATTGATATAATAGCAGATCTATCGGTCGCTCCGGATTGCTGTGACTCGAGTCTTACTAACTTTTGCAGCTTTTTAGATTCGGGTCCATCCGCAGCACAGAAAATGTACATAGCTTCTGATCGGGAACTGACAGCTGACAGTCATGTTAGGACTATTTCAATCAATACAACGATTTGTTTCCTGTGTGCTAACAGACTGCCTGAAGTTGTGGTTACAATCGTGTAAAACACAAAACGTTCTCAAAATGTTTTATCTAAGTACATGATTGTAACCGCCATTTTTGCAATTAAACCTATTCTGTATTTTTATACGTAACAACCGTTTTGAGTTAAACGGACTATGAGGTTTGTTCATTAACTAAAACTGACTACTGAAGTTTAGACTTTGTGGTGATGAGATTTCTAATTAAATTATTTTGTACGTCAAACAGTGATACTGTAAACGAATGTCGAATGCGTTTTAACTTTAGATTACCCAGCGAAATTGTACCGACACGAAGTGTTAAATTAATGCCGAAATTATCGAACGTTGCTCGAGCCTAATGTGATCATGCTTACTGAGTACTGACAGTTCCATTGTTATTATTATTAATTAAGTTTAGTTAAGTTTGTTTTTTAAAACTGTGCTACCACTGTATTATGGTGAATAAAGTTGTATATATTACATTAAGCTACCTTGCGTATCTTGAATGTATTGACTCCGTATGCAACCGCGGCTTTTTGTACGTTGTTTTTTCTGTGATCCCTAACCAAAGTCAACCAGAATATGCACATACCAAACATGAACATTCAATGGACTTGATTTGAGAACCACTTAACTTCGAACACTTTGCCTGAATGCTGTTCGTTAAAACCAAATTTTCTACCATAGTACAGGTCCGGAAATTTATATAGGCCTACTCCATGTGGAGTGCATCTTATAAAATATGATATTTCTGTAATTTTTGCGGTCTTTTTGATTGGCTACCCGAAGTTATTTTGGGAATTAATTAAGACTTAGTTACTAATAATTAGTACAAGCCCTTAGAACAACGGAATTGCAAGTTTGAACTTTATTGTGTACGTACATATTCTAATGCTAATTATTTAGAGATACATAATAAAAAAAATTATCATTTCTGATACGGTTTGCTAACAGTAGCGTATACATGTAAGCAAGTTTGAGAGTTTACGCCACGTTGCTACGTTCATAGGCCTGTTGCCGATCAGATCAACTCAGTGGTCCCGGTCGCTTACATTAAGCCTACAAATAAGCTGCACAAGTTTTATACAAACTGCTAATCTCGTTCAGGTCATGCTTTATATGTGCAACTTTTCTGTAATGTCTTTTGTTGTTTAGACTATTCTTCTTGTCCACTGTTACCCTATGCACAACTGGTCTCTGAGCTGAAAAAAGTAAACTATTAGTGTTACCGATTTTTAGTGATGAGGTTTTTCATTATATGACCAAAACCATTACTGACCATAGCAGGGCTTAGAAATGCTATAGCCATTGTTATACACTGTAGTGGCCATACCCATTGCACGGCCTGCGGCAGACTCCTTAGCCTGTGGGTAATAACTCAGATAAGTAATCAGCAACGGATCACTAGAAGCAAGAGAATGGTTTCACTACCGCTGAAGTGATCAGTTAAGCAGTCGTTATAGCCAGTAACAAGGGTTACAGGTAATTGCAAAACGTTAGCGACTGTAATTGCAAGAAGTAATCTAGGCCTAAATGTAAGATGTGTCTTAAATTGCAGCAAAATGCTACCGACTCTTCTCAGAGCTAACAAACAAATGATTATGGCAATGACTTCAGTAGGCCTATGTGCAGCAGTGCTAAAAATTTGCCTTTGTCGGATAATAATGCAACTACTTTATGAAACTAGTCTTTCGTCAGTGTTGAAACAGTATCTTCCATTCAGTACTCTTCGTCCATAGAATTCCAATTAGTTGTAAGTCTCTCGTGTTCGTACGTTTCGGCCACACTTACCATTTGGAATAATTATATCCTTCCTTTGGAAGACGTAACATTTGAAGAAAGTTTTTTAATCTTCACGTCACAAACAAGTCGTACACTTGCGCCGTCTCTCGTCTCTGCATGGTGACAGCATCTTCACCGTTCGTTGCTGGATGCATCACGGAACTGTCAAACTAATCGTTAAATGCGCGCAAAAAAACGGAGGTCTAAGCAAGACGAATGCCACGCCTGTGTGCAACGCATCTTCAATTCGCCGCAACAGAACACGATGTGGCGTCATCTGTACACTAGCACAAATGCACAATACGTATAGCTTACAAAGTGCCTCGATGACTCCCGTGCCCAGACGTCGTAATCATTCTGTGAAAAAGAGGCGCTTTGTTCGATGTTCGCGTGTTTCAATTCTCGCCGGTGTCTTTAGCGTCGTCTGGACCATTAGTACGAGCAATGGGAAAGAAACGAGACTTTATCAGTAATTGTTAGAGTCAGCATTTTAATTGAACAAAGCACGCCATTCGTTTACGTCGTTATTGTCCTGGTCTGACAGCTTTTTTAAGACGCCCAGTCGTCGGTTCAACAGACGCAAAGGCCGTTGCACTCCACACGTCGAAAACACAGACATATTACGCGTTTTGTTAAATAACATTTCATTTAATAAGTAGCATATCGTATGGCTGCCTCGGCTGCGGTAGTTAGCTGTGGCTGTGTTATGTTTTACTGCAGTTGTTTTTTTTTATTTCAACGCGAAATGTTTGAGTCCGTCTGCCGATTGCCGTGAAACATTGCTACATGGGTTGGTGGCGTGGTTTAGTGGTAACGCGTTTGATTCGATTAACGAAGTTACTCTACGCCGGGCCGAGTTAGTACTGCGATGGGTGACTGCTTTAAACAATCTTTAAACTGCAGGTAAACAATCTCGGTATGTAACCAGCCGCTTAGGTCATCTCAGCCTTCCATCCCTCCGGGGTAGGTAAATCGAGTACCGGCTTATCTGACTATGGTTAAGGCGGGGCGCGTTCACCTGTGTCGGGTGGCAGGTAACACTGTGGGATCCCATACGGCAGGTGACGCTCCGTAGCTCTGAAATGGGCTTCCATTAAAAGCTATAACACCACCTTTAACTATCTTTAACATGATCAGAAGTGGTTCAATTTTATAATCTAGGTTTTAAAATTTAAATGGCAATAGAAATATTAAAATACGCAAACCTTCGTATTTTTAAAAAAAGAGAATACGTATCCTCGAATTTTAGATGTTATGCAGTTCGTTGTACGATTTCTTGTTTGTCCAACAAGTCGACAAGAAACCAAAAAAGTGCAGTTTGAGCTTAAAACGTGCATTTTTCCGTGCAATTTACTGGCATCTGGCGATCACGTTTATTCGCTGTCTCCACTCTGCTGCGTCGGCTACAATTTCCGAGTTGGATACAAACGGAAATTGATTTTGCCGCTTTTCAGCGCAATTTTTAATATTATTACGGAAATTAACAATGCACCGAAGATGTTTTGAAGCTCCAAAATGCTTTTTACGCGGTTCACGCAGACGCACTACAAAAGCGAATCCCAGTGGCCATCGTGCGTAAATACATTGCCGGCAAAACATTTTGCGCTTCGTAAATAAATAGTGCGGACTCTTACAAAACTATCAAGCGCGTTTAAGTTTTAGGTAAAATCGTTTCTTACAGCGAAAGCAGTTTCGTTATTTTACACATTTTTTCGTAGCATGATCAGTCTGTCCGTCATATTCGTGTACCATGGTTAAACTGTTCTACGAATTTTATGTCATTTGGTAGGTACACGTTGTGGAATCCGATGTCACATTTTGTTTCCCCAATGGAAACAAATTCAGGAAATTGAGCATTTAGGCAAAAACACGCAATTGCAAAGTCGTGTAAATATAGCACTTCAGAATTTACAGTACGTTATTTCGAGATAAAAAAATAAACAAACAAAAAACTTAAGGTCGCTGCTCCGTCTCCAGACGCCAGTGGGGATAGAGACACTTTCCAGCCTTCGATTTGCCTTCTTACAATTAGTATCCTTTGCATGCTACTAAACACTTATAAACATTTTGGTTGATGATATGACCATGTACTCTAAAATGTTTTGTAACAGAAACGCTGGCGACAAATTAAACCACAAGATTACATCACGGTTAGAAGGTTACAACTTACAAGTCATAACGAACATGAAAGTTGGCTTAAAGCTCACGTTACACGATCGGTCTTGACGGTTTAATGACGACGTCTGAAATGCACGACCGACGCAGCGCTCCGGACAACTCACTAATATTAAAATTTTTTACGTAGACTTACGAGGCTCACGCAACGATAGAGCGGCATCTTTGTTTGCATTTCCAAATATTTTTTTTCTACATGACACATCGTGTCTGAAAAATGTTCGGGGTATTTCCAAGCCGGTACGAAAAAGTGCCAGCAAAACAGCGCTGGAGTACAGACCCCCCGGCCATTGTTGTGATGCGGCGTCAAACGTGAAAACACATAGACATATTATCACATGGTCACAAAATAGACCAGACAAAAAATACTTCACTTCACGATGTCACATATACCTAATAAACGTGGAGTTCTGGTCGTTCGCATTTTGCGACGAAAAACAGTTCTGTCATATAAGTAACGAACAACAACGCTAGTAACGTCAAAACATCTACCAGCTATGCGGCCAATACGACAATTCTTCTGCAATTTTAAGACTGATTTAGTCCGTACATCAGTGGTGAGCTTAAGACTATGTTTTGATTTATATGCTCATCAGGCGTAATTAACTATCGACGTCAAACGCTTTTGGGCCGTTGGTGATTTCAATTTTCGTTTTTTTTGCCCGTGTCATGATATGTGATATGTGCATGATATGACGCGTCTTTAGTACAGAAAAACTGGGCAAGCTGAGAGTTTAATCTAGTTTAATGGTTAGTTTGGTAGTTTGAACCGATTCAATCTTCACAGTACTAAACTGCCGCTGCGTCGATTGTGTACACTGCTCAGATGGCTGCCACGTGATCCAGACAGTCGCGGCAGTGCGTTGTTACTGCCGTTTGGCCGGGCGGAGTTGTTCCTGGGACCGCCGGCGTCAGAAGTCGTCGAGCGCTGACTGCGTGTCCCACCGCCGACACCACCGCCCGGTCGCAACTGATTCGCTCTGACGTCCTCGTGGCGAGGCTGATGTCGGACCATGGCGTGGTTGAGACGAACACAGTCCTCTCGACGCCGACCAGCAACGCCGCCACCGACTGCGTCAGCTCCCAGCGCGGCTCGTCGCATATCGCGCCGGTGCCGCTTGCGTCGGCAGAACCAGTCGACGAACGCACGACGGAACTGCGCGTTGAGCGTGCAGTAGAGAAAAAAGTTGAGTGCGAAGTTTGACAGCTGCAGCGCGTTGAGAATCATCCGCGTCAACATCATCGCCTCCTCGTCAACTGCCGTCGTCTGGCCGAGCGGCGCCAGGTGTACGAAGAAGTCGAGCAGCTCGCACGGGTAGACCAGCACGACGAGCATGACGATGACAGCGACCAGAGTCGCGTTGAGTCGGTTGCGCGACGCCGTGGCGCGATTGTTCTTTGGCATCGTCTCAATCACCGTGGTGGTGGTGTTACCACTCGACTGCGACTCGTGGTAGGCAGTGATTCATAGTAAACTTGGACTTATGGTAGACCTGGACTCATCTCGTGGTAGACCAGTTGTTGAGTAGGACTCCTGGTAGACTGGTGTAGACTGGTACTCGTGGTAGGCGGCGCGGCGCAGACGCTCGGACCGGCGCAAAGCCTGGATCAGTCGGATGTTAAAGAACGTCAACAGCACGCCCGGGATGAAAAAGCCCATCGCCGACTTGATCCAGTGAAAGATGTAGCCGGGTTGGGTGACGTGACTGAACGGACCAAGGTCGATGAGGAGGTACTCGTGGGCCTGGCCTTGTGGCGGCGGCAGCGTGGCGTGTCCGGGTCGGCTCAGAGTGATGTTGGATGAAGAACTGTCGGACAAGTTGCGCTGAGTCACTGTGAAGTCAATCCAGACGTCGTCGCCGCCGGCAAAGGACATCATCAGCTGACTGTCGTCGATGAACTCTGCCGACGCGTCTTGGGTGGCCGTCACCAGCGCAGTACTGGTAATCGCCGGCTCATTGAACAGACTAGCGGTCGACAACGGCGTGGCTCGGAACAGATAGAAAGACGGCAGATTCCCAAGAACGCAGACGACGTAGGTCAGCACCACGATCACACAGCCTCGGTTGCGACCCGACACCCTTCGACAGCTGGCACGGAAGCAGCTCCGACCGTCGGAGTAGGTGGAGTCTAAGTGCGTCTGGGAGGGGTGAAAGGTTGAAACGTAGCGCATGCAGGCGGTCGCGACAATCAACCACGTACTGATCAGACTGAACGTCGTTATCAGACCGGTGCTGTAGACCTGCTGATCAAATACACAAATTACGTCTATAAAAAAATAAATGAATACATATCACGTCGACCGAATAAATCCAATTAAAGAATTAACAACAAATTCACTCTGCAGCAACAGGCTGGTATCATTATTAAAACTATTACCATTAAAATAGTAATGGAATGTAGATTCTTCCATAATTATGAAACACAGACGCAGCAGCAGTAGCAATTGTGGTGATAAGCGTACCACAGTCCCCTTTTTGGACTAGATAAAAAGCGCTCATTTTTTTACTTGGATTAAAGGACATCCGATGAGTAAAATGTCCAGATTAAACAATCTCCAAACATCGAGTCTAAATAAAATTCATTTTTTTATTTTAATAGTTTAGCAAAATACAGTACATGCAGTCACGACTTTTTTTAGTAATTTAACTTTTAAAAGTTGACAGAACATAAAGCTACATAAAGCACTACAACAAATCTTCATAAACGAACAATTAAGGCCTCGAAAATATCCCTTTATGGAGACCACAAACAAACAACAAACAAACAGACTTAGTTAGGCCTACAGCAACTGACTTCCATCTTCATCAATTCGTTTACCGGCTTCTCTACTATTGAGTCGGCCCTCTAGAAACAAACCCCATTGGGACAATTCGTTTTAACGCGACAAGCAAACTACCGTTCTGACGGGATTACTTACTAGCTGTCCGAGTAGAAGTTAGAACTAAACCTTCCGTGCACCGATGTATTTAACTCACTTTATTCGTCCACCTTGTTGCACTGTAGAGTGCACTCGGTACAGAATACGTCTCTCACCGGCACAGCTTAAAATTTTAACGGCGCCGTTTAGAACGTTTAGAATACTTATGGAGGTTTACGGTGGCTTCAGGGTCCACTACTAGAATCAACCTTACTAACTGATTTTTTACTATAGCGTTTTTCATACCAAAACAGTCTATTGGATTTGTGGTTTTTTTATACGACAGTTGTTTTTTTTATAGGAATTAAACTCCAATATAGGTCGATTCCTTGCAAATAAATATTTTTGCTGTATCGTGTCGCGATTCTGACCGAGATTGTTCTAAAATTTAATCATTTTACTTAGCAAAATGCAGCGTAATTTCCATATTATATTGAATGATGATGAAATTCTCTCAGGTGTAGTTTGCGTCTGTATCTGAATAGCTTGCATCTCGCCGCGACGTACAAATAAAATGTCACTAGACAAACGAAAGGTTTCAAAATGCCCCTTAAAACAAAAAGTCACCAGGCTGACTTACCTTCTGTCTAGTGACCTTTTGTGCGAAATTCATCTTGCACGTGGCAACCAAACGGATCATTATCATTATAAATGTACAAAACATCAGTTTATACACTTGTTAACGGTGACGTGCAATGACTGACACATCGAAAACAGCAAAATCATAAAAAGGTGACATCACTCACCATCACATCGCCTAACTGTCAATGTGCTGTTGAATAATATCACCTTTTTGTG
>Ga0209367_1001908_pt1 | contig 26736 bp, 13 predicted proteins | sample WorMetLIZISLAND2_FD_187412 | JGI IMG/M metagenome (GOLD analysis project Ga0209367, IMG submission 187412) | Marine gutless worms symbiont microbial communities from Max Planck institute for Marine Microbiology, Germany - Olavius geniculatus... ... | reverse complement strand
GTCTAAAATTATAAATCGTCAACATTACTTAGGCCGTCTTGTTTATTTCGTGGTAAGTTATTACACGTTAATGTCAGAGAATTAATGTGAGGTCCCACTGCATTTTGATCGAACAGAGCTTGGTCACGTTTAAATCCGCTCACGTGGCCGATTGCGTATCAGGATGTATGCTTACATCAGGCTATCGAGCTCCGATAACAGCAATGCTTAGCGCATATTGCCATGCAGCATCATATTATTTCCTCAAATTAAGCCATGGTAACATATGAAACAAAATACTGTATAAAGGCAGTATAACAAGAAAAAGAAAATAGAAAAAGAAGAATATTTACCTGTGTGTCTGTTGCGTGCAGCATGGAAAATTGGTTTCAAAAAGCCTTAGTTTTTAAATAACCTATAAACCTTAAAATCCAAATTTCAGGTTTCTGTTTTTTTTTAAATTTCGTGTGCAATTAATAGCAGAAATCAAATCTAGTGACGTCACTGCAAGGGGAATCTCAACCCCTAAATTTCCCCCGATCGGACTAAGAGCGCCGGGCGGACTCGCGTTCGGCTCTGCGCCAAATTTTAAAGCCTCATGCCTCAGAAACTTTTACAGGTGGCAGAAGTGTGATACAGCATCCTCAGTGGTTTCCTGATAGCAGAGTTAAACTATAAATACAGAGATGGGAAAACGCTAATTTGGCTTTGGGCCGCCGTTGGTGGTTTTGGGCCACTTGCTGCGTTTTTGGTAATTTAAGTGGGAGAAGATTTGGACTAAAGTCTGTGTTCCCCCTTGTTTCCCCATACTTTCGGTGTTTGAATTGCCAGGGGGTTGGGTTTGAACCCCCCAACTGTTTTCTCAAACCCTTTAACACACTGTCAAATTATGTACAGGGGGTCAGCTATATACTGTATACATATGATTTACATCACAATTTTGTTCGGTCGCCGACTGTCGAAAAGTTTAACCCCCCAGCTAATTTTTCACAATTCAAACACTGCATACTTTAACCACTGGCTGTAGCTCAGTGTTGATAAAGCACATGCAAGCAAAGAACACCGAGCTGCATCAGAACACATTCATCATCCGTCGGCGGCCGAAAATAACATAGAAAATGCAAACCCGGCGATGAACCGAGTACATGCTTGTGCACAAAAGCTCGCCGCTATAACTCTTACCAGCTACTGTGAGTGAACAACCGGACAAATCGCGATTGCTGATATTGTCCAAAACATAATCGTCGTGGTGCAACGTGTCCAACGGTTCAATACCACTCATGCTGTTGTCGTCATCTAATCCACCTTCGTCGTTTTCATCACCGTCATCTTCATCGAGAACAAAACATGGTTGACTTCCGAAGCCACTGTTCACCTGGCTTTGGACTAAAAACTTGAGGTGGTGGAATTGTGTTCCCCCACGTTCCCCATACTTAAACCAATGCCTAATAGCGAGAATATTTAATGAACAGCCATATTTTGTTTAAGTACTTTGAATTTATATTTTTCAGCTATAACTGGTAAATTTTTTTTTGTAAATTGATCATCATTTGAATGAATTATGAAAGAAAGAAAAGGGGGTCCTTTTTATGAAACATGGTGTATGCAGATTCACTGACTGCTGAGTGAGCAACGCGACTTTCAGTGCAGTCATGACAAGAATGGTCGTGTCACAGTTGCAACTAGATTGCAACAAAACTGGAATTAAGCTGCAACTTTTTAAAGTGTTTCTGTGCATGGCGATTTCTAGGCTACCGAGTGAGCAACGCGACATTCAATGCGATCGTGATGAGGTACAGTGACAAGAACGGCCGAGTCAAATTCAACGATTTCGTTGCTTGTTACATCAAACTGAAGACGCTCTTCGGTAAAGCTTTGTGCCGATTGTCTGTCATTTTGCCCGCTTAGTTCTTTCCCTTAAGTTCAAAACAAATTGTCTTTCAGAAAAAAATGTTCAGCTCTTCTGACTGTGTGTTTTTCGCATATCTGGAAGCTGTTTGACTTTTTGTTTCAGATTTTAAAAAAAATTGTCAGATGCATGCAGTGCTGATGTCTTTAGGTGGTTATCCTGTTGGCTGTGTTATGCGTTCATCTATTCTGTACAGGTTATTAATCAGTGTTGGGAAAACTCAGACAAAAAATGAATTAAATCAAACTCTCAAATCATGCAGACCAAATGAGTTAAAACTCAAACTCAACTCATCTACTTTGCAGTGAGTTAAATCAAACTCGCCAACAAAATGAATTAACTCATAAACTCATTTTAGTCAAGTAGTCAGTCATCAATCAGTAAAGTCATTAAGGCTTTCTAAAAATTCTACAAACCGATCATTGAGCAAACAATCACTGTTCAGTGTTCCACAGAAATATTTCTTGCTCAGTTAATGAATTGCTTAGTCGTTCAACCAAGTCCACTCAAAAAATCTTAAACTTTTTCTGTTTCCAATCAGTGTTTATTTCCTATGATTTTATATGTTCGCTCTCAGCAACAGCAGTTACTCAAAGCTTGCATCTGAAAGTTTGTTGCTTTTTAGCCGACCGTAATTAAGTAACAGTCAAGCTTATGATATGGTTTTCGTCTGTGGTCTGTTCGTCCGTCGTCGTCCATCCGTCGTTTATACTCTGTAACGGACGTATTGTGGTTAAGCGTTAGGTCGTAGGGGAAAACTTCTTGTAGGCTAAGAGTTAGCCATGTGCCTTAAACCTAGACATGCAAAATTTCAGTGATGTAAAATATTGTGATGCAAGGGAAACGTTTTGAATTCGGGATTGAATGGATGGGGAGGGGGGTAGAAAAATGTGTTTTCAACCGAAAACTGGCCATATCTCGAAAACGGTGAGAGATTCGGCTAAAGTTACTATTAACCATTAACAGGAAGTGGCATACGTTTTTTCAGTTGAGATAAAAATCATCAACCTTGGATGACCTTGAAGGTCACTGACAACCAGTTCGGTCGGCTATCCTAGCGAGAGCTGGGCTTGTTGTAATCTATCTGCCTAGAGGGCCTACTATACAGTCTTTCTACTGCAGTGGCTGATGGCGCTGTTGTATTAAACTGCATGAAAACCGACTTCACTGCGGATATTTGTGCAACATTGTTAGTGACCCATTTGGATCTGCCATTATGAGGACACTTCCGTATTGGCAACAATAACTGGAAATAGCCAGTTCAGTCAGTTAGACTTGCCCTTTGGTTTTGGTTGGATAAATTGTAGAATTGCTGTGCATCTGTAATTTTAATTTTTAACCATAAGCTGTCAGCTTGCAATGAGTTGATTTTAAAAGCCAAATAAACTCACAATTCACGCAAATATTGAATTAAATCAAACTCGTAACTTACAGTTGTTGTTGTGAGTTAACTCAAAATTACAACTCGCAATAACAGTTAACTCGTGAGTTAGAACTCATTTGAGTTAACTCATGCCCAACACTGATATTAATGCTTATTAAAACGGAAAATGTAGAGAATAAAACAATCATTCCTGAACGTCTCCCAGGGCAGGAATAAGTGAGTAAATTAATAAGTAAGTAAATAAAAAATTTGTGCTGTTTGATTCAGTAAATTTGCAAGAATGAATAACTGAATAATTCACGAAACATTATTCAGTTTATTGAAGTTTTCTTCTGCTGGATGGTGGTATGAAAACTTTTTGGCGGAAATTACCAAAGCTTTCCTGATCTACAACTCTACTTGTATCATGTTGGCAGTTGTTTCCAGCTGTTTTTTTTTAAAGTTTTGCACACTGAATGCTGTTTCTTATGCATTTGTTTAGTTTTGCAGTTCCATTTGTTAGTAGATTACTGTCTGCTGTATTTTTATGTTTCAGATCTGTTTGGCAAGAAAGATCCTTCAAACTCTGGACGAGCGAATTTCAACGTTGAGGAGGTCTACTCTCTGCTGCTTTTACATTTTGATCTTAACAGTACTTAGTTGCTATCAAGTTAGACAGACAGCAGACTGTCAGACAAACGGTCGCAGAGACACAAACATGGAAAAGCAGCCTCAAAGTAAGGGTTATAGCTTGCAGCTTATGAGCCAACGGACAGGCATGGCATGCTTGTTAAAATGGCTCTGAAAAAGTGGGACATTGGATGCATGCCAACCGGTAGGGATTTTGACCTCTGTTAGGGAGGGCCATCTATGGGAGTGTTACTTGCAGAAAATGTTTGAAGATACAGGTGCACATCTGTGCAATTTGGTGCAATTTGGCGACATTTTGTGATTAAAAGTGGAACAGCAAATCGTTGTTTTTGTCCCAACTTTTAAAAGTCATGCAGAATTTATTTTTGCGAGTTCTGCGTCTTATTTTTACTCCTCGTGCGCTACGTTCTTAACGTAGCTAAGAGGAGTATATGAGATCAGTGTAATATTGAAGACCGACCGACGACTGACCTCTGTTCCTGGAAGAGCCTTCCAGGAAGAACTTCAAACGGCCATATCTTCATAATGGCGCTAGATAGACGCATGGTCACCATGGACCATGCGTTTTTTGGTGATCTTTGTTTGTGCACTGTAGTAGCTAATAGAAGTATTGGTAGTACTAGTTGTAGTAGTAGTTGTTGTTGTTGTAGCTGTTGTTGTTGTTGTTGTTGTAGTTGTAGTCGTGAGGTAATGGTAGTAGTAGCTTGTGTTTTTTGTGTGTTTGTAGTTCATGATGTGTACAGTGTACTGCTGAAGATCTTTGTTCATGCACTGTTGTAGCTAGTAGTAGTAGTAGTAGTAGTAGTTGTTGTTGTTGTTGTTATTGCTGTTGTTGTAGTTGTTTTCGTTGTAGTAGCAGTAGTAGCAGTTGTTGAAGTAGTGTGTTTCTGTGTGTTTGTAGTTTACATTATGCACTATGTACTGCTGATGATCTCTGTTCATCTGCACACAGAATGACAACATCTCATCTCTGTCGCTGTTTTCTCTCTTCTGTCATCTCAAACCTATCGATTAATGTGTTCAGTACTAATAATAATGTTAATGACCCGTGCCAACATCACGGCACTGCTGTTGCGAAAGTTCATCCAGTCCGTTTGATGAATGTAGCACAAGCGCCGGGCGGCTTCCAACCTCAGAACCACGCCGGTTGGCCTAAGTCTCAGATCCAGTGCGAGATTTGACCCAGATTGTATGTGCTATGTAATATGGCAGCAGTTTTGCTGAGTCATTTGAAGACGTTTTGTCAGCTATTCCGAATAGTCATTGCAATTCCGGGATAAATTTCTCAACTGCACAATCCTGGATTAAGAAATTTGTAATCCTGGCATCACTGTGTCTATGATTAGGCATACAGATTGCTTGTTATTTAGTATCCCTATAGTAGCCCTACTAGACTTATTTTATGCCTAGGAAGCGTGATAGGAAGAATAAGTAAGCCGACAAGGACTTGGCAGTGCTGCGACTTTCAAAGTGCGACTTACAGTTTACAGCAAAGACTTTTGCACATGTGAAATATTTTATTGGACGGTTAGAAATCTTATTTTATCATTTATAGTGGTCGAAAAACTGTTATTCAACGATTTTTTGTAATTCCAAAATCCCAGGATTGAGAAGACACCAATCCCGGGATTTTGGAATTACAAAAAATTCAGGATTGGCAAACATGGCTGCGCTCCCGGAATTGCAATCACTATTTCTGATATCTCTGCTGACTTCTGCTGTACAATTCAGTTCCTGGCACTTTTTCTGCATCTGGTTACTGTGTTTTAAAGCTTGTTTGTAAGTAATCTTTGGTGTTTTTTTTTAAATTTTGCATTTTCTGGAAGTTGACCTGTTGCCGTAAGTTATTGTTGATACCTGTTTATATGAGAAATTTTTTTGTAACATGTGCTTTGCTCTGTTTTGATGCAAATGGGTGCAAAAATGTGCAGAATTTGTCCAAATATACTCTAAAATGTGCAGCGTATGCAGCATATGTTTATGTAAACTTGCATGCAGCGAAAATTACAAAACAAGTGGTTACTACAAGGATTAATGACTGCCTGGTAAACCATCTCATCAAGGTCAACTCAGCCTTCTATGCCTCTGCGGTAGATAAATCTAGTACAGCATATCTGGCTGGCTTTGAGGCTGCGTTCACATAGTCACGACTCACGAGTATGAGTCCGTTTTTTGGCTTACGGCTCGTAGAAGCTTCACTCGTATGAGTGGACATGCACGAGCATTCATATAAGCACATAACTCAATGCATGTAGGCCGTATTGAAAATTTGCAGTGAAATAGGCTCGAGGAAATGCTTCGCCATTAAAAAAACATTATTCCGCTACATCGTTATTATTTTTACTAATCACATACCTCTAATGGTGAACAATTTTACAATGACGTCAGTTTTGAAGTCAACCATGCACCACCGCTTTTGTAAGTTATATTAATGCTGTTTACGCATAGTTTACTCCATACGGGTTGCATAAAAACATGACCTGCACAAAAACTACTCGTACGAGTGAAATTTGCAGGTAACCCATACTCAAATGTATGTGAACGGCCACCACTGAAATACATGCAAACTCGTGTTTGCCGGAACCCGTATACGGAAACCCGTACAGTGCTGGACTCGTACTCGTGTTTATGTGAACGCAGCCTTAGGCAGGGCACATTCACCTGTGTTGGGTTACAGGTAACGGTGTGTTTTATGTCAGGTGACGTTTAGTAGCTCTGAGATGGGTTCCCATTAGCAGCTAGTCTATAGAGAACCATTATTTTTTTCTAATCTTTTGGTGTAAACCAGTTTAACAAGTATATGTAAATGCTCGTATGAATCTCGTAGCTTTATGAACTGTAGTGTTGTATATATTTTGTAGCACTTGCTGCACAAAGTCAGTAAACAGTAGAGTGCTGGGTTTTAATTTACAAAACTTTCCAGGAATTTTGTTCAGATTTTCTTAACATTTTCTTAATTTTTCACGTCAGCAAGTGTGCTGGATTCCATGTTACAAATTTTTTGCAGGAATTTTGCTCAGATTTCGTTAACAATTCCTAACCTCTTAAGTCAGCAACTTGGTTATGCATCAGGTTAATTCTTAAGATTTTTGCAAATCTCATTTTCAAGACATTTACGAGTTTCATTTCCTAAGTTTTACAGCAGGTTTAATTTATGCATTTTATCAAATTAGCCCCCATTTATTGATCATTAGCATTTCGTGCAAATGTGTGTTCAGTTTTAATGTTCTTATTTTGTCGTGAGTTATGACGTAGTTGATATCATTTGATGATATGATTACACATAGTTTGTGGTGCACAAGTATCTCGTGTATGCTGATTTCTACGAGTTTGCACAAAACTTTTTGGCAAATGTTGATTGAATATGTGTGAAAGATGTATGTATGTATATATTTGGCTAGTTTTCTTTGCCAAGCATAATGCCACAGCAAAGGATATTCAGTGATACGCAGTATATTTCTGTGATGTTGCACTTGTGAATTTATTGGACTGTTGGACTATTAGTCTACTGTTGGCTTGAATGGCACACTTTTTTCGTTTATTTTTTTAACCCTAACTGTCACATGTCCGTCGTAAGTACTGTAAGAAAGTGACAGTTTGAACTGGCAATTTTTTTCTACTATCCTGTACCTAACTGTAGCTAAAACTAAAGCCAAACATTTCTGTGGCCTATGTCGTTAGGGAAAATTACTGGATCAAAACACTTAAAGTTGAAATCTCTGCTGTCTAAATCATTATGCTGTTGTTAAATAAAAAAGTTCGTATTCTGAATGTCTTATTTTTCTATAAGTACAGGATACCTTCATTATGTTGCCATGGTAGACATGTTCACAGTGCATATGTCATCATCATAATATGTTGCATTGTATAATAATATGTTATATTAGTCTAACTGTAGTCACAGAGTGATAGTTCAGTTGTCGTCCAACTATCTGGTAGTTTAACACATTTGTTAAGTGTGACCAATATTCCTGTGGCATAGTTTGGTCTGTGGTCCTATCCGGCCAATCCATAATTTAATTGGTTGCACGTTTCTAGCGTCCGTGCTTTTATAAGCCCCCTGTCCTCCAATAGACAACATTATCACATTGATGACTGTCTGGACGATAACAGGGAAGATTATTAGAACCACCATTATTGTTAATTACATATGCACGTGTATAATGGAGTTCTTACAATTTTAGGTTTAGCTTGTTTTTTTTGTATCTTGTGTTTTGTGTTTCTGTAAAGATTAAATTTACTGTTTCGTTATTATGTGTTTGTGTGCATTCCGCCTGGAAAGGCCGTCCCCAAAATGACCTATACTGTGTCGGGTGGGACGTTAAACCCTACTCACTCACCCACTCACTGTGCTTCTATTATTTGTTCTTGGCGCTTGAAGCTAGGTTGATTAAAGATATAGGCCTGCTTTATTAGTCCAACGTGTCAATATATTTATACACAGTGTGACGTAGATATCTATGCGTGCTGATGTTTTTCCAAGGCTTCCATTGTTCAATTGCCTTACATTGCTTGGTGCTCGACTACCACGTTATTTTTACGTGTCATCAGTGTGATGTAAATGGAAGGTGATTTTGGTTTTGATTATCTTCCAATGTTATAGTTATTGACCATTCTGGCAGAAGCATAATAGACATGGTGTGGATGGGCTACAGCCTCAGGCCCAGAGCTAAGATTGGCTCACCGGGATAAGCGAAAAAATACTATTTTTTCCCTTTGATGATGTGTAGATAATATGTGTACGTTTTGAAGGATGTGGGATAAAGTTTAGGGTCACTAAAAGGTCAAATATGTGTGCAGGTTTTGTGGCGGGTTTTGGCATTATTTAGTTCTGATTTTGCTGTATCGAGAGCGTATTGTATGCCACTGCTGTTGTCTGTGGCAACTTTTATGTGAGACTTTTTACTGCATTTTATTGCATTTTAATCTTCATTTTAACGTCTTGAATTTCTTTGAACTTTGAAACATGTTTTAAAGCAGTTTCTTAGATTTTCACCTTTTGTGTGTTGTACTTTTAATCTTTCAAATTTTTTTTTGGTTTTCAAATCTTCAATTTATATTTTTTAACTTCAGCTTTTAAATGTTGTATTTTTCACATCTGTAAATATTTTACACGTTTAAAGTTTGTTTTTAATGATATTTTTTCAACTTCGATCTGTGTTGTAAACTTCTTCAATTTCTTTGAAATTTTAGCCACATTTTACATCTTTGTTTTTAGTTTTTCAAATTTGCATTTTAAGTGCATTTTTTGCATTCGAACTTTATTTTTAGAACTTCAGTTTTTAGATGTTCTATCACGTCATAGGTTTAAGCGTTTGTTTGCTTAATTATTCGATGCAGTGTTATTTCAGTTTTTGCTTTGGCTGTTTGATTTAAATGATTGTTTTCAATAAGATCATTTGTTGATCTAGCTAATAACGTTCAGCAGGAATTTGTCTATTGTGTGTGCCGATAACTTTTAGTCGAACGGCTCAAATTCAACAGTAACACGGTTCCTGTTTTCTACCGGCCTGGTTCAACGGTTACACATAATTGTAGCAAGTTAGCAGTGTTTTACCTCAGAACGTTGCTGCGATGTTTTATATTTTGCGTGGTTTAATTGTGCGACGTTTTATTATCTGCATCGTCGTTTGGGTAGAGTACTGTTTACAGGATTTATTGTATTTACTGTTGCGATGCCTATAGATGACTTTGCCGCTGAGAACTTTGATAAAGGGTCGCCTTATACATATGCTTATTAATTATCGATGGATTGAACGATTGATTGGCATACGTGGAAAAAACGTTGGGAAGAGTATTTTTTCGTTACCCAGCGTTTCTTCACGTGCAGATTGTGAAACAAACAGCGTTCTTTGGCAGTAATTTCAACCATCGTGTGACGAAGTTACAATAATTTATTTGCATAAAAACAACTTGTTTACATCGGCAAACGGACAACGAAATCATTTAGTAACAATAAGAAAGCCTAGCTAACGCAAAGGGGAACGCGCGACAGCGGTCATGTCTGAAGGCTGTCTGCGAACAAAATATAAGATCACCGATCCCAGCAAATGACATTGGGTACGATGCATACATATACGCCAGATGGCGCCACCGTCTCGCGTGGCTGCTGCCGTTTGAGTGGCCGAATGCGAGTATTCTCAAGGGGTACCCAAGTTTGACGCCCTCGTACGGAGTATTCCTTGAACGCAGGGGGGGGGCGAAATTTAAACTAGTGAAACTTTTATATGTAGGCTGTCCCAGTCTATCTCCAGCGATTTCAGCGCAATTCGCTCTTGAAATGTGTGTCGCAGTCAAAAATCGCCAGAAATTCATTAAAAACTTTTATTTTGGCGTTTAAGGTTATCCAAGATCATTGCTTTCGGTGCCAATCAAAAGCCAGTGTACGACTTCCTATTAGTAATTAAGTAACCTATGCCCTATCTCGCACCATTTTTGAGATACAGCGACTTATTGGCTGAAAATCGCCCATTTTTTCCACCCCCATCTCATTTAGCGCCATAGCTCGGAGTGACTCCTTTCGAATTTATGGAAAAGCTTTACGGTTCCTGAAACTAGAGTTTTCCACTCAGCGACAGTGAAGATTTGATGATTCTAGTTTACACCGTTTTTGGCTGATCCACCCGTGTGACAGACGGACGGACAGACAGAATTGCGATGGCTAAGACGCGCTACAGCAATAGTTGCTGTCGCGTGTAGAAATGATATATGCGTGCAGTGTCGTCGCGGGGGCATAGGGGCAACTGCCTCCTTCTAACTTTTTGCCTGTTGGAAAATTTTCTGATAATTTTGTTTATCTCGGGAAATTTTTATTCAAAATGCAAATTTGGGGCCGAGAAACCCAAAATTTAAATACTGAGCACCCATATTTTTGTGTGTCGGAAAATTCCAACTTTGTGCACAGCAAACTTTTTAACCCACGTCGCCTCTGCATGAGTGAACGAAAATTGCAAATATAGGCCTTAATGCATCTAACTGTCACGATAGCAAACTCACATTCCAAAGTGTGTCACTCTCTGGTTATGTTTTAAGACTTGCTGATCTTGCCATGAGCGCAGATCGGAACCTGTATCCGGGGACGGGGGCGGGCGTCCCACTTTTTGAAGCGAGACGTCTCAAATAGGTTTTTTGCCGTCCCATGCACTTCATGCACGGTAATAAGTCATATTTGTAGTTTTTTACGCATGGGTGAGCTTTTTTAATTACCACCGGGCGAAGTATACGGCGAAAGTCTGATCCTATTGTGCAAACCTCCGTCCATTCGCTGTTCGTTGAATAACGTCAATAAAAATGAACAAGAACTGCCCGATGCAGAACTAGAAATGGCCACCAGACTGCCCCAGAATGCTGCAAATCGGCTGCATGGAGAAGGGTTCAGCCCCAAGCGCCCTCGTCCCAGCAACTCCGGAGCCGTACGTTTCACTTTTCAAAACTTACGTATAGGCCTAGGTAAAGGTGGTGCATAGCTCTTGACAAAAAACATCACAGATCTACGGAGCGTCAGCTGCCGTATGGGATCACAGTGTTAGCTGCCACGCGACACAGGCGAACGCGGCCCGCCTTCCCATAACCTCGGCCAAACAGCCTACTCGATTTACCTACCCCGGAAGAATGGAAGGCTGAGTTGACCTTGGTGTCATGGTTATACCGAGATAGTTTACCTGTCTGCTGACAGTCAGTCACCCATCCAAGTATTGAGTGACCGCTTGATAGTAGCAGAACCCACGACCTGTCGATCGTAAAGGTGCGTTCTCACTGCGCGCGTTACGCGCGTGGACGAGCTCAATTGACTGTTCAATCAAGCCCTAATCCAAGTGCTACCTCACCCTAGAAGAGCGGATAGGGCCTATGTTTGAGATCGTCCCAGCGCGTTAACGCAGTGAGAACGCACCTTAAGTCCGACAGATTCGGCCACTGGCTGACATTGTGCATTTTAAATATGCACCTACCCTACCCTTACGCACACACCACCAATGACTTATGGGGTGTTTACACAATCCAGCAAACTTCCAGCAAATGTATTCAAAATACACGTGCTAATGCTGGACGTTTGCTGGATCGTGTAAACACCCTATTACAGGACGGGCCTCGTAACAACGAGATATACTAGTATTGCGAGCAGGGCAGCGGCCGTAAATAGTGCGATCAGCCCTGTCAGTACAAACAGTCGGCGCTGACACTTGGTCCTAGGGGCCACACAGCAGCAACACACGACGCTTCTGCTTGACTTGGGGTATGGATATCTCGAATCACCGTCGTAGTAGTATTCGGGGTCGTCGACACGCACTATCGGGTCGCGGTCTCGAATTGTGTGAATGTCGCAGCCGTTGTCCTGCTCCATCGTCAGCTCCGTCAGGTCCGCCGGTAACACGCCTAACACGCACAGTTTTAATCGAAACCATTTATATGGAATTTAAATGCCCCCCCCCCTCTGCAGAACGATTTGAGCCTAGCGGTGAACTTCACGCATGCGCAGCAACTGCTTCATTCAATGAGGGCTGGAGAATGATTTATGATTAAAATGTTTCTCTTGTAATCGTACATTTGAAACGGTGTTACTGCTGCAAGAATAATACGTTACGTAGACTGAGAACCCCAAGATTACTAAGATTCTCCCCGAATGATTTACTAAAATGACGCCACTGAGGCCTGCTTCTTCTTCTTCTTCAGAGTACGGTCAAACTTCAACAAGTTGAAGACTCCTGACCAGTAGTGGTTGTGGACATGCCGGCAGTGCTGAGTGCGTAACGAAAAATCTTGAAGGATGTCCCTGTATCGAATTTTGCATGTGCGGTCGGGTCGTCGACTTGATCACTGATGTCGTTTTTTTTATCGGCAAAGAGGATTCCGATTAACAGGACACAGCATAAACGCCATTTCATATACTTAAATTGCCCTCACAACAGTGTCTGCAGAACTACTGTGCTGCACTACGTCAAGTACGTATAACACAGCGCTGACACAAAATGCGGTCGTCCGCGCCTATAGTCCCCTAGGCAATCATCGCACTAACTCTAGCCCTGAGTTAGTTCCTGACCGCTGTAATCATGACAACTAGCCAGAATGCCAGCATGCACCCTTTTTGCCGACATGTATGCGGCCGTCCTTCTAGTTGCCGAGGGTCGTATGCACAGTGCACTGTGCTTAGTGTGTAGTGGACGGTAAAGCCGCCCGAGCGTGAGCCGCCAGCCGTAATTAAGCAAAAACATGCGCTCGTCGATTTTTGGAGGCTTTCGACGTTCGATGACGTTCTTGACCTTTGACCTTTGACCTTTAGAGCTGAAATTGTCACACCAGTTACTGCTGCGCAGTGGAACGTTCACTCCAGTTTCGGGTTTTTCATGCTTTTTCATTTGTGAGACAGAAGCACGAACGTGACAGACAGACGGACGGATGGTAAAGACCCGTAATGCGGCCTATCAGGACACAAACATTAGGCCTAACTAACTCAGTAATGCCGGTATTTACACACATACTTACATACATAAACGTGTGTAAGCGCAATCCGTTTACTTACTCGTCAGTTGTTCGCCGCGGACGGGCAGTGACGTCACAGCGACGTCACTTCCAGGCGGGAACCGCTGCATGAGTGCGTCGTCGTCGATGAAGTCGCCGCCATTAATGTTGTTGTCGTCTGCGAAATCTTCTTTGTGATAGCGCACCGCCACCATATCGTCATACCGAGGCTGCTGCTGCGGCCTCAACCCTTGCCTGTATCACCGATACAACATATGCATCAGTAATAATGATAACAAGACTAAGTACTGCCCGCGGGTAGCACCCAATGTTTGCTTCTGCACTACCAAGGGAATGCAGACCAAGCAAAATATGCGTTAAAATACGCAAAAACGTGAAAAAAAACATTTCCGACATTATCGACTATAACTTGAAGAAACGTCATCGGATTCTAATAGTTTTTGGTCTGAATATTTCTGACACCACTGGCTATTCAACGATTGTTTAAGTTTCTACCTCACCAGCTTCTGCTCTTGCACTACCTGGGGAAAACCGACCAAGCAAATGATGTGTTGAAACGAATGAAAAACTTCAATAATTTCTATCAATCCAGATCTCTGGCCCCCAACACCCAGCTGATTACAAGGATTGACTGCCATAAAGCAGTATGTCTACCAGATGACGTGCAGAAATGTTTATGAATTCAAGAAGTGACTGGTGAAGTCTGTATTAGTCTGAAGCAGAACATTATCGATACTGCTGTCAATGAACGGGGAAGCGTCTTCTTGCCTGTGTTCGCACAGTGCACCCGTATTTCAAGCAATTTTGCTGTAGGCAGGTGAAAAACGAAACAATTGGATGAAATGTCAGCCAAAGTGTCAAGAAAGTTAACAAAATATTATGTTTCTGTGCGTTATTTAGGTTACATAATAGTACTGCACTGAGTAAAAAAGCAATATTTTCGTTGGTTTTGTTTACCCCAGGTAGTGCAGAAACAGATTTTGGGCGAGGTGGAAGATTGAACATCTATTTAATGGCAACCTGTCTCAGGAATATTCGTACCAAAAATTATTAAAATCTGAGAATCTTTCTTTAAGTTACAATCAAAAATGTTCGGGATGTTTTTTTGAGACACAGTGTGCATGCAGAATTTCATCAAGCTCAGCTAAGCGGTTCATGCGCTATCGTGCTAACAGAAAATAACAGACAAAAGAGTTATACCCCGTTTACACGGTCGAGCAAAGATCGAGCTGGCTCGTCCAGCTAATATATAACAGCTCCTCGAGCCAGCTTGTCGATCCAGCTTGATCGTGTAAACGGGGTATTAGCTACGGTGCCGAAACAATACTGTCGTCACAACCGCGAACGATAATAAACGCCGAGTATGACATAACCTCGCTGTTTAGCGGAGGTAATTAAAGGCGCGTACCGAGCGACGTAACTGAACTAAACTGAACTGACATGGTTTAATTTTTGATAAACTTACCAATGGGCAAGCAGTAATGCACCGTCCAATGGCGTCGTTAACTGTGACTACGTTGACGTATACTCGCCAACCAATGACCAACGGGTCCGCCCTGTTTCCCATTGGTCAGTTCGTCAAAAACTAAACCGTGTCAGTCAGTTCAGTTTAATTACGTCGCTCTGCACGCGCCTTAATATTCCAGCAACACGCGGCTGACCGTGTCTGTGCAAATCGCTCGTTCACATTACGACCACCACGATCATCATCGTCGTCGGCTGACGGCGTAAACTCGACGAACCCAACGACAACCGGTTGTCGATCCAAATCAGGACGAAAGTCTTCGTCGAGCACGCCCTCGTGTCTGGAATCGTGGCCCCAGCCGAGTGTCGTAGTGTCGTCGTCGTTGTCGTCTTCGGAGCGTCTACCGAGCGAGTCGCTGACCAGACTCTCCACGTCTGAGAACTCGAGGCTCGTCGTAGAGTAGTCCTGTACGCGCGGCATGTAAGTCGTTGTCGTACCGTGGACCTGTTCACAACAACATTGTAACTAGGTTTAGTCGTGGTGTTATGAATGAATGAATGGACATAAGATATGTATACTTCTAGCAAAACTAATGCTTACTTACAGTTACGTGTTAACATTATCGCAATATGTGTATTTGTAACAACGAATGCGTTTTGATATTTGTTGAAATAAACAAAATGAAACGAATAAACGAATGAATGAATGAACGAATAAATGAATGAAAGAATAGAACACATAGCCAGGTTTCTTTTTACGTCAGAGAACTCGAGACACGTATGCGCGACAAGTAGCCTAGGCATATACGTTCTGCCGTGGACCTGTAACCAACCCGCGATAATTAGCCTATTACAAACACGAACTTGCACTATTATCAGACGATTTGTTGTCACAACGCTATAATAGTACGTGCTGCTCAACGACTGAAAATCTCAGTCGTGACTAATCGCGCACTAATTCAGTTCACTTTGAAAGCAATTAATTTTAGTGACGAATATTATTTCGAGACAGACGGTGCAACTGGATCGAATCACACAAATCGTCCGTTGTGCGGTAAAAGTGCGTAAGTGGCGTTTCTATCTTAAGACGCGTGCCGGGCAATGAATTGGATTAAACTGAACTGAACTGCTAGTTCTTTTGCTTTGTACAGTCCATGCAAGGCAACTGAACTGGCGTCACAGTTCACGCTTAGGCTACAGAACGGTGGCGTTCGTAATATAAACCCACCTTGGGGTTCAAGTTCTCGTCGAGCTTTTGAGTCCCGTGGATGTCGTCTGGCTGGTCGAACTCGCAGTCCGCAAGGTCATCGAGATCGCGGTCCGCAAGGTCGAGCGCTAGCACGGCTTCTCTGCCGAGCAGTCGAGACAGACGCTGACGTCGCTCACTGCCACCCAGCTCCAGATCAGCGCCGTGACCTCTGTGCATGTCAACAACAAAATATGGGGCCTAATGAAAGGTGGTGTACATCTAGCTTTTAATAGGGAACCCATCACAGAGCTACGGAGCGTCATCTGCCGTATGGAATCACACCTGCCAGGTGAACGCGCCTCGCCTCAGTCGCATCCAGACAGGCCAGTATTTATTTACCCCGGAGCGATAAAAGGCTAAGTTGACCGTGGTGTTCGTTATGTTCATGGATGGTTTACCTGTTCTTATTCGAGGACTCACCTCTTAATAGTGACCCGACCGGGCCGACAGTTGTACGAAGAAAAGGGAATTATTACCCTCATTCTCAGTGTGATAACTTGACAGCCCTGAATATTTCAATTACTATAAAAGTGCCAGGCATGCGGTACGTACATTTGCTGCTGCTGAGCCTGGAGATCCTCGACCGGTGAGATGGGATACTGATCACTGGTGACATCACCATCGACGTCGTCGTCGTCGTCATCGTCTTCGTAGACGAACTTGTAGTAGTTACCAGCCGGACTCGCCAGGCGGCGACTCATAGCGCCGTCTGCCTTCCGCCTACATCCGACATATATCATGATTATTTAGTTTTATAGTAAATAAATAATCACAATAAAACCAAACAATAAGCACTCCTATAGACGAACTTGTAATATGCTGCAGCAGTGGGGTTGTGGCTAAAAAGTGAAAAAAGAAAGGGGCAATTGTCGCCCTTGCCCCCTTACTAAATTTTGGTCGGTCGGGAAATTATCGAAAAATTTGACATATTTGTATGAAACAGAGTGCGGTAATTCAGGGTGGGCCAAAACGTAAGCCTCTAACTTTTGTCCATATCTTCGTCAGATATTAAACAATTTTAAAAATCTTTTTACTAGTACATTTTGCAAAATAAATCTGCAATAACGTGATTATTAAACATCCTGCCACATCTTATCTGCGTAGCTACACTACCTTGTGAAATACAAACATCACCGCTGGCGTTGACCTGTGGCGGTGGTTAGTGGACGGGGCGTTGTCGAGTGGTCCTAGTGCAAGGTCTTTGATGGCCAGCAGTCGATCACTCAACCAAGTTTCGAACTGGTCATCAAACGCCATGACGAGTCAAGTGACGATGATGACGTCACCGGGTCATGTGACGACCACGCCTCCATGTGGGCGAGGTCTGGAGAAACGGCAGTCACTGAAGTCTGAACAGCGCAGACACAGACTATTATGATTTTTATACCATCTTTATAGCACAGATCACAGGGGTTAAAAGGTTACAAGCAAAGTCTGGCGTGAGTAGAGTCGAGAGGTATGGTGCTTCGTTGTGTAAATATGATGTCTATAGTATAATGTCTAGTTATAGTTTCTTTTATAGTTACTATATTCAGCGATGACACATCGACGTGAAATATGGGCCTAATGTAGGCTAGAACCGTACGTCTTGACCCGGAACATAACTACGTAGTGCAATATACAGTTTGCCTATGTCATTATAGGCCTACATGGCATGTAGGGCCTACGTTAAGTACATTACGCATGTTAGGCCCATAAATTTACAAGCCTCACTGTGGACTCGATAAACTTATATCAGCGCCATTTTAGCAGTGAATTTTTAAGCAAACTCGACGATGGCAAAGAGGAAGAAATCGGGCCAGGAGGAAGTCCAGAACAACTGTGCAAATGTCGCGTTTATTAGTCGAATCCGTGCTTTGTAATTTCAGTTTATGGCTTGTGAGTTTTCCGTCAGAAACACATGAGCAAATTTTGACTGGTGTAACAGTTAAGAGTTTCCCCGAAGACCTCTTCCCGGTATTACAGTCTCCCCGCAATGTAAATGCCTCCCACCCCATGACGAATTCTCCTCCCCCATGCAAAGTCTCTCCGTATAGTCGGTGTGATAGAATGTCTCCGTGAGTGTTCCGCGTGCTTGTAATGTCACCAACTACTCAAAAGCACTTTGTTGTAAGTTCCTTACCTCTTCGTGTAAAACGAATATTTCAACACCTTGAAGCTTAGCCTAGTCGTAACTTTTGCTACCGGTAACAGTTGCCAGCAAGTTACGAACTCGATAAACTCCCCTGATATACCAGTAAGGTTTCGTTTTTTAACGAGTAAGCTTAACTTACTACCTGGCAAGCACTGATGGTGGGCGTAGTCAGGTAGGCTTATTGCCTACGCAGGCCTATACAGGCCTATGTATAGGCTATATAGACTATTTTGCTGTAGCTAGGCCTATACGAGCGTCTATTGTGTATTATCGGTGTACGCCGAAAAGCATTAGACACTCAGACAGCATGGGCCTATTAAAATGTCTGTGGAATGTTGTGACTGTTAACGTTGTGCCGACACAGTGTAGAATTGTAGGCTAGCTTGGCTAAGTTGAGGGGGTGAGTTCCAAATCCCATAACCTCGTGTCTGCAATTTTTTTAAACACGCAGGCAATTTTAAAACATATAGTGCAAGTATAGAGGCTATCACAAATGCTGAAAATAACGAAAAACCTTGTCGTGGTCGGATTTCCGCTTATTATATATCGCAGGGACGAAACTCGTTGTCTTGATTTACTAACAAGCATCACGCCGCGAACCCTAATTCGGCTTTCGACGGACAATTCTTAATTATGCCACTTGAATATTGCGTGACAAGCTTAGGTCTAATTAAATTTGACCGCAAATAGAAAAGTCGAGTTTGAGTGAAAGCAGAGAGCGGTATCAAGGCCGACACTGGCGGTAATTAGTCCACGTTCCTAGATTTGCGCAAATGAGTGTCGCTACATTACCCTGTAAAATGTAAATAAATGTCATAAAGAAAACCAGTCATTGCTACCGTTAAATGTCGAATAAAGATTTTGCATTAGTCAGTGCACGACTTAACAAACTTATGTGCAAAAATAAAATTAAACGAACATTTTGAACAACTCGGGACGTTATATTCTAGGCCTATAAGTTTATCTGATGTGGCTATAATAAAAAAAAAATTGACAAGAACCCAGTTGTCGCTAGGATAGCCAACCGTACTGGTTGTCAGTGACTTTGAAGGTCATCCAAGGTCGACGATTTTCATCTTATCTGAAAGGGTGTATGCTACTTCTTATTAGTGATTAATAGAACCTTGGCCCTATCTTTTACCGTTTCCGAGATATGGCCATAGCTCCGCTGCAGATGGAAACAAGGTTAGTATTGACAGCCTATAGGAAGTGGCCAGCGCCCTATCCAATGGTATTATCACCGACCCCTTACGACTTACCGTTTAGCCACAATACCACACGTCACGGTCATCCAAGGTCTGTGAATTACATGTCATTTGAAAGCCAATATGCGACTTTCTATTAGTGATCAATAGCAACCTAGGCCCTATCTCGCACCGTTTAGATAGACAGATGGACAGACGGATGGACGGTCTGACGGACAAACGACGACAACCATGTCAATATCTCAACCGTTATTTAAGTACGGTGGCGTAAAAATCGATTAATATTGGGTGCAATTATGACAAAAACTCGGAGCTGAGTTTACTTCTTATCGGGCCACCAATTGGTACGTTAGCATTATACCCACAAGTGAGCGTGTTTTCCGTGACATCGTGTAGACCACCCAAGATGCCTGGCTGGCTCAAAATGGCTGCATTCTGCTGCGCTCCAGTGCACGTGACATTTCCGCTGGTCAGGTGCTTCCATCATGCCTCTATACTTCACTGGCCACTGGCTATAACAGCAACACAATCTCATTATCTATTACGTTCTCCACAAGCCTGTATGCGTATCATATTCAAATAAATCGCTTACAGCGCACTGGTTAAGGAAAATCGATTCAATGGTCTTAATTAAAGCGCCTGCCGGGAACTAAGGTAGGCCCTACACCTAAATTCTCGCTTGTACTGTGCTTTTTAAGTTCGCGACTTCACTTTTTAAGTTCGCAGTTCCATCTCGTAAACTTCGCCTTTTTATAATGTCACGCCAAAAGCGACGAATTAGTCACGATTTTGCCAAACTAATAGGCAAACGTTTACAATCAGAGGTCTAAAGCACGTTTGCGTCGAATGCGTGCATTGTCTTGTAAAATTATTGATAGGCGTACATTCTTGAAAAGAGCACATCGTTGTGGTTTTTGCAACTGATATTTTAACACTATTTCGATAATGTTGCCTGGTCTTAAATAAATATTGTATAACCCGGAGAGAAAATCTCCAGTCCAGCGTCACGTTCCCAGCTCCCCAAATATGTTTATAGATTTCTTGGGCATTTTTTGTTAACCATTATCCTTCTTAGTTTGCGAAGCTTAGAACGTTGTTTTTGCATTTTTGTTTGTTTTAAAAGATTTTCTTACTTACTTACGTTTTAATGTTACTCGCGGTCGTTAAAAGTATACGTTATATCGAGCCATGCATATAGGCCTATTACAAGATCACACGCGATACGCTCGCCTGATATTTATTTTTTATCTCCAGCTTAGTGCAATCATAATAGCCAAGTCACTAGTGTCAGACTGATCGAAACACTATAGGCCTATATACGCCGGGGGAAATTAACAATAATTAATCTCACTGCTAATCGCCAGAACACCGTAACGTGCAGAAAAAATATGCATAGCTAATAGAGGATTAAGACTCGCATACATTATTATGCAACAAGCGTTAGAGTTTTCGCGCTGAAGTGACTGCCAGAGTAGGGCCGGAATTTTTGGCCAAAAGACCAAGCCACTCGAATGTTTAAATCTACGTGCGGTGACGAATCGGAATCAAATTCGCGCACAAAAAGAACTGTGCAGCAGTTAGGCTATTCGCAGACTAACTTTTTTTCTCAAATATACTGTAGATCGCTAAAGTCTGGAATCCGCGCTGTTAGGAGACTTGTAGTGTTTGCTGCAGATTTTTTTCGTGCGCTGAAACACGGTTTATTCTGTCTCTTATAGCAGTGCAGTCAGACAATTTTATTTATTTTTCCTGCGCTGCCGGTGAACAAAGATTCTCACTGTGACCACGCTGTGCTATTCAAGAATCAGTCGAAAAGATCACTACGTTCTGTCTTTATTGATATAGCGAGCTAGTTGTAAATGCCTCACTCAATAGGTCGCCGGTCTCGTGTAAGCTTATTTTTGCCCGGCGGGGTGTCTTGGCTCTGGCAGTGCGACGCGGTGTGCCTGTGTATACAGTTATGTCGCACATATAGCTTGGGGATCGGCGCCTAATCTATCGCCCAAGTTCCGCCTGTTTCGATATGTTGTAAATCTGTTGGACAATTTGCTACGTAGATCGGAAGTCTACCACAAATCAACGACAAGTTATGCAACGCCAGTCCGGGAATGGGGGTGGGGGCGAGTCGCCACCCGGTGGACTCCGCCCACTTTTGGCAGAAGTTGTTCCGGAAACTGATGCAAATCCACTAAATTTTTCACAAAAGTCGGATGTGTGGAGAGTTGGTCAGGTTAAGAGTTTGATTTGGCAGTCGCTTCCGTACGTTAACGTCAGAGTGCCGTCTTAACTTAAGTAGCGTGCGAAGCGACAAAACGAAACTGAAATAAAATAATCTGAAATGAAAGCTGAAAGTTCATTTTATGTCTGTCGTTTTAAACAAAACTGTACAATTCATTGCTTCCGTTCGGCATCCAAAAGCTAGAAGGTTTTCAGCTTTAAATGAAAAAAAGCCACATGATCTCCTGACCAGGGGCTCTGCCTCTGGACCCCGAGTTGCTGTGGGCCGCCTCTAAACACAACATTACGATGCTGGGTATACAATGTAATTGTGCTCCTGCCCTGTAGCTCGGCTCAGATACCGTGACTGTCAGTGATTGTACGCGTAGTCGGGGTTACCATTTCGTCGAATCTAACCCTCGAGAAGCATGTTTTGTCGCATCCGATGAACGATCAGCAGCAACTCTTGTGCATTTTTTCGTGACGTCACGGATTGATTAAGTGCAACGCTATCTGTGCAGGAGCAGCTCCGAAGACGATCACGGATAAGCTGCAACGAGTGCTCCACGCCGCCGCCTGAGTAGCCAGTGACACGAAGAAGTTTGATCGTGGTCTGTCGAGACTTCTTCATGACAAACTGCACTGGCTGGATGTGTCCGAGAGAGTCATCTTCAAGTTCGGCCTCATGGCGTACCGTTGTTTGCACGGTCAAGCACCTCGGTACCTCGCCGAGCACATCACCCCAGCCATTGAAGTTGCATCTCGACATCGACTGCGTTCTGCCAACAAACACCGGCTCATTGTACCGCGCTGTCGACTCAACACGTATGGCCGTCGGGCTTTTCCAGTCGCTGGTTCGACGGTCTGGAACTCACTGCCAGATGAACGTGTGGCATTGACAGTTTCAAACAATTTTTCGAAACAATTTTTCCAGTCAGTATTAGTGTGTCCTGTCCAGCGCATTAGAGGTTGATTAACGATATGCGTTATATAAATTCACATTTTACTCACTTACTTACTTACTTTTATTCAGATCCTCGATATGCAAGCTTGCGCTCCGCACTCGCTATTTGTGTTTTGTCCACTCCATACCTCTTCACCTGGCAACGCTCCTGCAAAATTCCGCAAAAATTAAAAACCCGAGAATAAATTTACAACACGACGAGATGTTGTACAGTTTGCGGCACGTCGTGAAAGTCGTCTCGAAAGTTTACAAGTAATGTAGTAATCGAAGCAGTGGAATTTGGGCCTGTGCAGAAAATGCACTGTATCGTCGTCAACACACAGTCACTGATGACAACGAGAGATACGACAACCAACCACTCCTTCAGTCATAACACTAGACCCACGAGCCGCGTGAAATCGTAAGTCTAAATCAGAAACTGCTGTTGACAGATCAGCGGAAATCGATTAGGCATATGCGAAAATGGCGTCTGTGCAATGCAAACTTCAACGGTATAATAATGCTGCATATGGATATACGATGTATCTTCACTGAGTGCAATTTTAAATTTTAATACACGTGTTCTAACAAGAAACCGGAGCTAATTTTTGTGAGATGCACGACAGCCTATAGCAGTTTTTGTTAGCAGATTGTCTTGGTCTATCTCCATTCATTGCATCGCAATTCACTCTTTTGGTAAAATTGAAAGTTTAAGTGAAAGTGATAAAACTAAGCTATAATTAAGCAGAAATACATAGAAATTCTTGGCAAAATTCGTTGGTCTCTATTTCCGTCTAACATAAACAATTTGGACACAAATTTCAACAAAAAAAACTGGACCAATACCATTTTTACACTGATTTACGGTGCTAAATGTCGGACCTGTAATCGTGGTACAAATCACTCCAAAATCCATTTAAAACGCTGACGGTAAGTTTCTTGAGATTGATCTTGCCGCTAGATCTCGCCGGTCAAAGACGAAAAGCAGCTGCAGCGAACAGCGTAAAACAATAACCCAAGCATCGCGCGAACAATAGCAGGCTGGGTGTGGTCGCTATATACTAGCGGCAAACCGCTGCTTTCAGTACAGTTTTACAGCATAATTGGCCTATATTTTTAATGTACACACGAAAATGTGCTTTTTGGCTGCAAGGAGAGAAGGATTTTGTCCTTCTCGTTTCTATCCACATGTATAAAGAATGCGCCAATAAAAGCAATCCCCTAGAAAATATTTCTGTATGGCTTACATCAGCAACGGCAACAGAAGACAGTGCCATACTTTTGCATTTCATATTAACGTATTGGTCAACAACATACGCGACAAACTTATTTAAAACGTCTCGTGTTGTACGCTGTTTAATAGACCAGTGTTAAATTAAAAACTTTATTTTTTCAAACGAACAGTGGCGTCTCCGAATTAAAGAATCGAACTTCGTTGAAATGTTCGTCAACAGTTTAACTTTTAAGCTTCAGTTTTTTGTGACAATAATTCAGTGAATGGCTTGCGTTTATCTGCTTAACTTCAAGTCAAGCGTGCTAAGTGTGTTAAATGCGCATTCATTGTTCACTTTGCCATTTGTGAAAAATTGGTAAACCTACGTGATGACAAAGTTGCTCGCAATGCAAGTAATGCCACAACGACAGGAATAACGTCCGAAATAAAGTATGGGCCTAATTTAAAAGAATATAATATTGTCACCTACTCAGCACATAGCGCCGATATGTATAGGCTAATTTCACATGTAGAATGTCTATAATTATGTAAGCAATGTGGACAGACCAAAAATGTTAGCAGGAAGCACACGTGATCTTGTTATGAGCAAAACAACAGATATCAAAGAACTATAGACATATACATTATACACTGTATAGCCTCACGCGACTCTCACGTCTTTCCTTCAAACGAACGAAAACGAAAACGAAAACGAAATGCGAACACGTATCTTTGCTTTAAACGAGGGTTGGGTGAGTGACATGGCGGTTTTTCTTTGCATCAGCATCAGGATTCTCTTTGCATACATGTCTCTTGTGTTGCCTGCAGTGCGCTTGTGAGATGAAAAGCACAACCCGAAGGCATGATAAAACGCGTATTTCATTTAACGCAACGCAGCGCACGCAGCGAATGCACCAAAGTACGCAAACAAGTATGCAACGCAAGTAAAGGCGCGTACAGAGCGACGTAACTGAACCGAACTGAATTGACACGGTTCTGTTTCTGGCGAACTGACCAGTGGGCAAGCAGGGCAAACCCATTGGTCATTGGTTGACGTGTACGTGGGTCACTGAAGCCGTTAGACGGTCCTTATTGTAATGCATTACTGCTTGTTTGATGATCAGTTTATGTTTATCAAAAAAACTAAACCATGTCAGCAGTTCAGTTACGTCGCTTTGTACGTGCCGTAACAAACGCAACGATTGCCAACGCGTCGGTTTAGTTGTGATCCACAGCAAACGGTTAAGCGAAGGGCTTTATACATTATGTAGCAAACTGTTTTCAGTTTTAAGTATTTCTGCCCTCGATGTAATTTTCTTTTCGCATTAAACGTCGAGGCGAATTTGTTAAACGCAAAGTTAAGAAAAATTTGCCTTGCCGTTTGCAAAGTAACATCTGTTTGTCAAACATCAGGGCTTACCTAATTAAAAGTTTGTTAACTAAGCTGTAGTTTAAAAAATGCCAAAGAAATTCCTGGCGAATATATATAATCAATGCTGACGTTGCAGATATAGAAAAAATTTAATAAGTGTATAAGAATCAGCATGAACATTCGTAAAGTGACATTCAATAAGTAGGCCTAACTTATTAATTTTAATAATAGGTTTATTGGTAGATTGTACAGACACAAACAAATATACAAAAATGCACATATTAATACAGAAAAACCAAAAACATCTACGCGTTAGTTAAAATGATGAAAAATTTACACGAAAACTTTTGCAATGTTGTTATGCCCAAAGACGTTTCTCAATAATACGAAATTCTGACGATTACTATCCGGCAAATTAAAAAATATATTTGAGAAATAGATGTATCAAGTGTAGGAAAAATATTAAAACTACTCACGTCCAAATATTAGGATTTTCGGTGTTTATTTGTTGTGCATTTTCAATTACAAATTTTATATTTATTTCATACTTTAATCGTGATTTTCGCGGTTTTGCTATTATCTATAAAAACGATGTGACCGAGAGAATGATGCATGGGACGTTCTTCTTGCGTGAGTCATACTTTTTGTTCGTTTTTTTTCAGTGTACACTAAAACCTAGAATGTTAACAAACCAAAAACCTTTTTTCTTAATGGCCTAGTTAGGTTTATTTTAGCCATTTTATGCGGTCGCTAATTTTTTTTACCAGCAGCAGTTGCAGCAGCAGCAGCAACAACAACAACAACAGGGACATGAGTCATTGTCCGTAGACTCTCGGACAGGTCTATTAGGTACGGCCGATTCGTGACATGCAACGCTATTAGTGTAATTAGTCCTATACAGACAGTCGAGAAGCATACATCTTCGACGAGATGGGCGTTATATATAGTACAAATAATAGTGACGCATTGCTATTCAACCAAACCTACAAATGAATTGATTAGGTAACAAGAAATATTATTAGATTGTGATCAATGTAATGTACTCCTCGCGCACATCATTTCTTTTTGTATTCCTGTAAGAACTTTTTCGTTCTTTTTGGCTTGTATTAGAGACCCGGCATTTAATTGAGACTCGTTTAATAGTGACTGGCGTCGAGGTTGTTATTGGAAATTGTCTCCCCGAAGTTCATAAAATATTGCCCAATTTTAGGAACTAAGAAGAAAAAATTTCCAATAATAGTCGATGACGCTAGTTACCTTTGTCTTGCTATTATACCTCAACGCATGCGTCTATCTGGCACAGTTACGGAGATATGGCGCCTCAGAGATAATGGGGTTACGACCTTGACCTTTTGGGGTCACGTGACGTCATCGGTCACGTGACGATTCGACCCCTGGGTCAACTTTCTATGGGTGGACCATAGTGACCATGCGTCTATCTAGCACCGTTATGGAGATATGGCCGTTTGAAGATCTTCCAGAAAGACTTTTCCAGGAACAGAGGTCGGTCGTTGGTCGGTCGTCGGTCGGTCGGTCTTCAATATTAGGCCTACACTGATC
>Ga0209367_1001907_pt1 | contig 26749 bp, 18 predicted proteins | sample WorMetLIZISLAND2_FD_187412 | JGI IMG/M metagenome (GOLD analysis project Ga0209367, IMG submission 187412) | Marine gutless worms symbiont microbial communities from Max Planck institute for Marine Microbiology, Germany - Olavius geniculatus... ... | reverse complement strand
ACGGTGCACATTTTGGGCAGTTCGGCCAAATCGGTAACCATTCGGCAAGTAGGCCTAATACGACAAATAACATCAAATGAAGAAGGCTTTAGACTATGTTAGTGATTACCAACTAAAGTCAGCTTGCAAGGACGCCATAGGCATAGCCCCATCTAAGGTTACCCAAATGATTTTTGCTGTTTTAGAGGACTGATATCATCACATCGTCTTTACACACAGTTGTAAACTGGTAAGTTTTTTACATATATAGTTAAATAATGGGGACGAAAAAGGCAACAGCTGTTGCCACAATTTAAGCTTGGAGACAGCCAGCCCGAGGCCTCCACGTTCTGATTACCAAACATTTAATAGACAAGAAATCATTTACATGTAACAATAAACAACCAGGCCCGTCGAGAGCCACAACAGGCCCCAAGAAAACATCAAATGGTGCAATCTGGTGTACTTAATATTTTTAAGCGACGGTGGGCCCCCAAACGACGCAGGGCCTGGGGTAACTTGCCCCTCACGCCCCCCTCTCGACAGGCCTGAAAACAACCAATCACATCAATAAATCAAATGATACAGCGTTGATAACATGTCAACAAGAGTCAAGTGGAAGAATTCATCCGCATACCAACAGAAAACAGTGAGACCATAAATTCATACGTACGTATAATTAATAATGGAATAATAGCATGCAGTGGTCCATACAACAGAGCTGCTTAAGATAAACTACGTGGTTTGTGCATCGCACAGTGTGCCTGTTTACATTCCAGCTTTCACTTGCACTACCTAAAGGTAAAAGTGAAGATCGTCAATTTGTATAGCGCATCGTTGCGTACACACGCCTCTAATGTGCTTTCGTCCCTGACCAGAGCCGCCGGCGGCCCAGCCACCACGTGCAGCCTGCAAACACACAGGCTGGCGCACCGGCTGGCCAGGCAGCCCCAGTCAGCTGTACAAAGGTCCCCACTTTCCATAACCCATATAATGGGTTACTACTCATTTAACTGACCCCGGAAGCACGGCAGGCTGAGTTGACCTTGTTGGTTGACTGATAGCGGACGCTTTACCCACAAAGTGGTCAATCCATCAGTCTAGTACAGCATAGGGAAAGTTCGCCGGCCAGGACCAACGTTCTAACCACTATGCTACACCACCACTATGCTGCACCTAACCAGACAGGGATGGCCAGGTTGAGTTAACCTGGGTGGCTGGATGTATACCGATCAATTACGTATAGACCTAGTAAACAAGGGTGTAGAAACAGGTGGGGGTATATTGGTATATGCACCCCCAAAATCAGGCCAAGCAAACTATTTTATAAGATAACAATGACGACAGAATAGTTACTGATAAGTCTTATGCATCCCCCAAATCAGGCAAATCAAATTTTATACCTTCTCAAACCAAAAAATCTCCGGCTACACCACTTATACCGATGGTCCACCAAATAAGACAAACTGCAAATCACAGAAATCAACTGAAAAAAATGTTGTACAAAGTTACAAAATTCACGGTGCATTTAAAAGTGGTGGGTGTGTTTACAAAGAATTAGCGATAAGCGGCTGATAGCTTATCCGTGCATCTCTAATGATTAGTGTCACAATGAGTTAAAATGTTGGCGAACAAGAAGTTGCAATTTCCCAACAGACGAGAAATTTTCAGCCGCACATCTTGCACTTTTGGCCAAAAATTTTCAGACAATAACAAAACTTTCTCACAGGCCAAAATTTAGAAAGAAAGGGCAATAATTATTCCTTGTTTCTCCTGCTAATTACAACAACTAACATAATATGACAATGTTGATGTCAAAAATAACAATAATGCGGCTATAAGGCTGCTGCTGCTGCTGAAAAGATAAAATAAAGTTGTGTACCGACATGTATGCAGCTGTCCATCTAGTTGCCCAAAGTATACAAACCCACCACACTGCACCTAGTGTGTAGTGGGCTGTGGACTACGAGTAACCCACCAGCCATAAGCAAACATGTACGCAGGATAAGCATGCCATTTTCGGGAGATTTTTGTCATTAAATGACCCCAATCTTTAACCTTTTCAGCTAAAAACTGACACACTAGTTATTCCTGCCCACCGTGAGAAACTTTCACAGCAATGTTGGTTTTTCTACTCTTTGTTGTTTTCAGGCTAAGAGCCAGTATAAAACAATAGGACAGACGGACAGACAGACAGACAGACAAAAGCTGTAACACGGCCTGTAAGGATGACCGCATAATGCTGCTACAGTGCTACTGATAACGATAATGATAAGACACTAACATTCATGGAATAATACGCAGTGTTACCAGCATAAACTAAGCTTTACCCAGTAGTACACCATGTCCCAAAAAATCTTGCCACTTTTTTTGAACAGCTCCGTAAAACACTGGGTGAATACTAACAATTTTTGGCATACTGCATCAAAAAGAAACAACTTGAAATGACCATTGTTTTGTCCACCTCGCCTTGGTTTTTCGGGGACACGATGTAGTTGTAGCAGTCATTGTAGTAGACAGAGTTACTGTCAGTACTTCGTAGGCGGCTGAAAACATTCTTCATGACAGAAGCTACTGACAGCCTGTAACCGTTGACTTGGGGCATTTGCTGCATTGTTTTTGAACTTGCACCATATAAATGGCATTAATAATAATCATAATAATAGTAGTAGAAGTAGTAGTAGTAGTAGTAACAATGGTGGTGGTGGTGTGTATTAGTTGTTTGTAGTAGTATCAGATGGCGGGAATGACGTGTAGTGTCTGTAGTCTGTACCAGGCTGTGTTATCAGCCTGCGTCCAGTCAACGGAACTTAGTGCAATGTGTACAGCGCCCAAAAACTCATTTTCCTTGAATGAATCGTAGGACCAGACTGTGGCTTGTAGGGTGCGCTGACGAAGGTCATCCAGTGCACCGCGATACAACAACTACAAATGACAACAACTACAACTACAGCAACAGCAATAGTAGTAGTAATACTCCAAGATACAACAACCACACACCACTACACAACAGCTGACATACTACAAGTACTACAATGACGACTACTATAACTAAAACAACTAGCACAACTACAACTATACCTACAACAACTACAGCAACAACAACTAGAACAATTACAACAACAACAGCCAAAACAACTACAACAACCACCACCACTACAACAGCAACTACAACAAAATCTCAACAAAACCTGACTCTTCAAAAGTCATACAGGGACATCATCGTTTAAACTGTATTTAAATCGTTCAATCTTGAAGCAGCTCTGCTACTAAGGCAACTCTAATTTGATTGATTGATTGGACAGTTTGAGTTCATTTAAATCCAGGCTGAAAACTAAACTGTTAACTTAACTAGGTGTTAACTAGGTGGCTTCATTGCGCAACAGCTAAGACGTTAGACTTAAAATCAAAAAGTCGTAGGTTCAACCCTCGACCAAGTCGCTATCAAGTGACTATTACTTGGATGGGTGACTGTCTGCAGACAGGTAAACGATCTACGCATATAACCAAGACAAAGGTCAACTAAGCCTTTTATCCCTCTGGGGTAGGTAAATCGAGTACCAGCCGGTCTGAGTGGCGTTAAAGCGAGGCACTTTCACCTCTGTTGGGTGGCAGCTACTACTGTGTGATCCCATATAGTTCTGAAATGAGTTTCTCCTAATGAGCTACACATGAGCATACAGAGCGATGCAACTGAACTGAACCGACATGGTTTAGTTTTCGATCAACTGACCAATGGGCAGACAGGGCGAGCCCATTGGTCATTGGTCGACGTGTACATGTGTATAGTCACATAGTCACTGACGCCATTAGACGGTACCAACTGTAATGCATTACTGCTAGTCCATTGGTCAGTTCGTCAAAAAAAATAAACAACGTCAGTCCAATTCTGTTCAGTTACATCGCTCTGAACGTGACTTAAGTACAGATCGTCACCACCATCACAGCATTTGAATATCAATGCGACATTATTGCTAGATTTGCCAGATCAAATTGTTTAGATTAGACAAGATGAGATAAAGAAAAAACAGCGCCGACCATTTCGTTGTATGTGGGATGCGAAGTGCTGCGTGCAATGTTGGTCTTTCTCTTGGTCTGCTTCAGCGGGTCCGGCAGCAAGTAGAGTTTCACGTATGGACTGGGAATGTCTCCTGAGCTTGTGGGTCCCTACACATACAGACAGACGTACATAGAGACAGACAGACGGACAGATGGAGAGACAGACGGACAGACAGACAAACAAGCTAACCACGGGTCGGATACACAGCTAGTGCATCACGTGGTGTGCATGGTTTCATCCCAGCTTTCGCTGCTACCCACGGAAGGATGGCCAGGCTGAGTTGACCTGGGTGGCTGGTTACGTACTGGGATGTGCTATACCCATCTGCCACCAGTCATCCATGCAAATACCAAAAGATAGAGTAACTTGGTTTATCAAAACCAGCACATCAACCACTAAAACATGTAAAGTAAAGTAAAGTCCTTTCCGAGCCTCAAGGCCTATAAAGCAATGCTGATCTCCGTTTCCTAAGGCCCTCAGCCAGACACCAGTTTTTACACTGCGAGACCACGGATACGGGGCCAGTGTATCGCGCAGTGCGCCTGTTTACATCCCAGCGGTGAAGCCGGTACCAAATTATACTGCTTGGTGAGAGGCACATGTGTGTGAACAACTTTCCTAAGGTCGTTACCCGGCAGTGACCCGGTGCGGAGTCGAACTTGCGCCCCTGAGTGACCTCAGGATTACAAGTCCGGCACGTTACCGTTAGACTACCGAGCCACACAGATCCAGACCACCACTAGAGTAAAGAAAAAGGTGAGCCTGAACATTCTGCATTTCCATTCTTCATTGCTTGCCTATTCCATTCTCACTTGTTATGTGCTACAGCCAGCTAGCTTGGCATCGTGTGTATTTGTCTGTCTGTGGCAAAATGGCAACTCGTAGTAGTCGACCATGGTGCCATCGGATAACGTGACAGATACCTCATTCCGTGGAAAATATTAAAAGTAACTAACACATCACGGTAAATAGTTTTTCCAAGGTAGTGCGGGACCAACGTAAATATGAGGTGGGAAATGTTATGCGTGCTTCGTTAAAAATGTAGGCCCATAAAGCTCTTTGTAACAGTGCATAAATTGTGAAAAATGGTTAACGTATGACAAAGTTATCGACGATAATATAGTGTCCTGTTTTTATGTAAGTACAGTAGAACTAAAAAAGACAATACTGACGAGGTCTTTGACGTGCATGACCATCACAGTGAGAGTATTGTGCTTGTAGAAAAGATTGAGTCTGATCCGTCCGTCTATACGCCGAGGTGACATAGGACTGGACAAAGGCCGTGCAGACACGTCTGGACATACACACAGACTCACTTGCACACACATAGACAGACGGACAGACAGACGGACAGACAGACGGACAAGACAGTGAGAAACGACGTGGTGACAAAGGACTAGCAGCGAGCTTTAGGGACACATCTAGACATAAACCCAGACAAACGGACGAGCCAGTTGTCGACGTGCTACTGACCTGCAATGCAAAGCGACCTTTGGTTGGCTGTAATGACAGTTGTGCTACGCACAGCTGCTAATAGTCCGCATGCTTGCAGACACACGGATGCAGACAGCCACAGATACGCTGCCTGAATTTAAGGGTCGCTCGACAGTTTGCAGGTCAGGAGCCAACAGATGGACAGCCAGTGAGAGTGTTGCGCTTAGAACAAGTTTTGTTCGATAGTGGCTTGCTGCCCAGCACTTGTGCTACATTCGTCAAATGAACCAGGTGAACTCTCACAGTGGCAATGCTATGGGGGACAGTTGCTTAAGAGAAAGGTATAAAAGAACTCGGACAATGGCATTTATCTCAGCTGCTGAGTCAAGAATGCACGGTGATGTTGGAAAGGCTGGCTAGGTATAGAACAGAATTGGCTTGTCTGGCTGAGAGCTTAGTTAGCTTAGCCAGCTGGGGGAAACCAGTCATCTTTCACTGTAGGTTGCATCTCCAAAGTTTAGTAAGCTAGTGCGTTTTTTCAGTCTACCACGATTGTGGCATAAAACAGCAGTGCAGGACCAAGTTAGTTAGTTGATCTCTGACTGTCACTGAGAAAGGAACTCTATCTACAAAAATCACCGGTAAAATGTAGTATAGAAGCCTGACCACTCGTCATTGAGCGGGTGTCGCACGTTGAATGTTTCCGCTGTTCCGTACAGCATATGAGTCGCTATTAAATGTTGAAATCCTACATTTCCGAGTTTTCTTTAAGATCAGTGGATCAGTTCACTCTCCGTCTGAAACCGAATTCACTATCCTATCCGGTAAGCAGAAATTGTAAAAGAACTTTGCTTCTAATTGATAGAACAATCCTGCTTGCGCATGATAACAGCAGAAGAAACGTTGTCCTTCAGACCTTCACTATTTCTATAGCTATAGCCAAGTCACCGTAATTGACAAAGACACACAAGTAACAAGGGTGGAAGATCGTACCTCGTAGTTTGAGGACGTTGGTCTTGTCAAAGTCCTGCTCATCACGCAGCATGGGGTGGAAGAACGTGTAGATCAGGTCGTGCTGCATCAACATAAAATAGCCACAAATTGGATACTAAAATGAAGAATAAAATAATAATTGTAATACTAGTAGCCATATTTGCGTCAGACTGTGCAAAGCAAACAAACTGGCAGTAGAGTTCATTTAATTTGAGTTCACTTCTTGAAGGATACAAAGTGAACAGGAATTAATCGAGAATTGTATACCTGGGCAAGTTCAGGTGAGAGTTTGAGCAGGTATTTCAGAAACTGTTCAAGCTCCGCCTTCCTCGCCTCAGCAACTGTCCTCACGTGAGCTCGACCGATAACCACTCTACCACACGTAAGCATGTCAGTAAGTAAGTAAGTAAGTAAGAAAGTTAAGTAGATACGCAAACAACAGACTAACAGACTTCTGTCCAAGAATGCAAACTGCAAAAAGCAAATCACAACTAAACGACAATGACAATGACAATGACTTTATTTGGCACACTTGTGGCTGATCAGCTAAACAGCCAAATAATAGTGTAACAGCGCAAAACAACAATAACAATACAGTGTAAGCACAGAAATGTAACATAGTTCATAGTATAACATAGTCCATAAAAACACAGATAGGCCTACAACAAATATGGAACTGGGGTACGTGATTTGTATTTATTGAAAGCAAAGTCAACAAATGATTGCAACTTTTTCGTTCGTGAGGTTGGGCGAAAAAGAAGTGTAGTGTAACGTAGCCTGGAAGTTACAGAAGTGTTGCGAGGTGGTGTGAGGAAGTGATGGAGACATGAAGCCGGATTGCACATATTTCGAAAAAAAGATCGGGACAGTTTATCATGCCTATCTTTTAATGAATTTAGGTTAGAGACAACTAAGGGATTGGGATACGACATACCACGAGAAAAGATAAAGATAATGTGTATTGCTCATTTTTGGATTGATTCCAACTGCTCAGATTGGGCATGGGTAATGGAATAATGCCATACTGGGGAGGCATACTCAAGAACCGGGCAAATTACTGATCTCCTGAGTTGTTTTAAACAGTAGAGTCACTTACTTGCTTTTGATATGATGATATTGATGTGGGTAATCCAAGATAAACTAGCATCAAAATTGATCCCAAGTAACTTAAAATCTCAAAGACCACAATTCTGAGTCTGAAGATCACGACAGACCAGCAAGGTCAACTCAGCCTTCCATCCCTCTGACGTAGGCAAATCAAGTAGCGGCCTCCTGGCCGCGGTTAATGGCCAATTCACACTTACGACTCAAGTCGACATTGGGCAGTGAGAGTATTGTGCTTGTTCACTTTTTGACTTAGACTTTCACTGAGCCTTTTCGTTGAGCCAAAGCTAAAGCTGAATGCTAAAGTCTGTACTTAGACCAAAGTTCAACTGAACGATTAAAAACAGTGGAAAACCGGTAAACCTAACAGGAAATAAATCAACCAGTTACGCTTGGACTTGCTTATTTAATTGGGCCGCGCATGCAAATGATGTAATTACGTAACGTCTTACGTCATAGTGTAGCCATTACGGCATTTATTTTTGGTACCAGACTGTTTTAATTTACTAAACTATCCGTGTTAGTCGCCATGTTTCGCTCAGCGAAATCACTTCACTTTTTGACTTTAAGTACGTACTTAGACCGAAGCTTAGACTCAGCGAAAGTCTCAGCGAAAGTCTAAGTCAAAAAGTGAAGTTGCCCACTGTAGGCACAGCACGTTCACCCATGTGGGATGGCAGGTAATACTGCATGATCCCATATGGCCGGTGATGCTCTGTAGCTTTGAGATGGCTTCACACAGACATCTGTACAAACGTTCAACCTTTTTAAGGCATGCACGGAGCAGACAGCAAACTACTTTCCTGAAAAATCGAAGAGACAATGAATAGAGACGTCAAGACGAGTTTGCAATGAAGCTCTTCGAGGTCTGTGTAACTACAACACTATTACTACTATCATACTTCTAACGCGACTACTACAACAAATCGCAACTCACTTTCCCGAGAGGCTGGGCAGGTGAACTAGTGGAAAAGTCATGACAAGTTTGCGATGAAATTCCTGAAATTCAGAGTATCGACGCATCACAAACGACGCCACACGCTGATTTTCACGCTCCACTCGCACGATGTAAACCTGACATAACCAAACAAACGATCAAACAAGGAAGCCCAGCTGTTGCTCGGGAAGCCGTGCTGCAGACTATACACTTCCTGTTGCAGTACTGACCTTCAAGGTCATCCAAGGTCGATGACTTTCATTTTATCTAAAAAGACATATGCAATTTCCTACTAGTGAGCAATAGCAACCTAGACCCTATCTTGCACCGTTTAAGTAAGTAAGTAAGTAAGTAAGTAAATGATTTATAAAGCGCCAAAGTCTTAGAAAGAATCAGGGCGCATAAAGCCACAATACATCCGTAAGATATGGACAGACGGAGAGGCAGATGACAACCGTACCATAGAAGCCTACAACATAGCTGTAGCACATCAAAAAACAACCATTCATTTATTACGCACAAGCATAACATACTAATCACAAAAAAACATAAAGCGTAGCAAAATGTACTATGCAGAGTTCCTACAGATCTTTTGTAGCAAAATTCCCCAACTTTTCCATTCATGGAATGACAATTTCCCTGACCTTATTAAAACAATAGCCCTATCGCGCAAATGTCAGAAACGGAACACTACATCATAAAGTAATGAAACTGTATCAATGGAGCAATATGCAAACGACAAAAGCCCTGGTTGGGGGGGGTTAGGCGAAGCCTGCCTGAATCTAAAACACTTCTAGTTTTGGACGTTTAATGGAAGCTGCAAATTTGCCTGCTTTTTCAATATCTGGAAACAAAAAAAAACAGATATCTGCAGTTTGCATAATCCAGGATCATTTTCCCTGACTTTTCAAAAATAATATTTTCACCTGACATTTCCCCGACTTTCCCTAATTACACAAATTCCCTGACGTTTTCCAGTTTTCCCTGACCTGTAGGAACCCTGACTATACATACAAAATATATGTTACCATGAAAATGAATAAACGATGAGGCCTTAATATGAAATTTAAGAAACAAGCCAGCAAGACCAAAATCTTAAGACTAAAACCACTGGTGGCGCCACCACTGGGTAACAGTTACACTCAGCATATTATTTTCTGTTCTGTATGTTTTTCTGTGCATGTATTGCATTTTCCTTATTTGACTTTTGGGTGGCCAGCATTGATGGGCCTGTGCCCTTTCTGACAGCCTGGTTTCTTTTTCTCAAATAAATATTGTTGTGTTGTTGTTAACATGAAATCAACTACAACCAAGTTTTACGCTGGAAGACATAAGAAATGTGAGCGAAACTGACGTAGTGTTTCTCCGGACTGTAGCGTTTTTGAATTCCGTGCATCTCCAACGACTTGATGCGGCCGTCCGTCTGCAAACTGCCAACAATCCATGGCAACATTAACTAGAGGGGGGGGGAGTCCGACTATAGCAATGCAACAATGTAACCAATCACTAACAACTACAAATCGAAAAGTCAAACAACAAAAACAACTGTAGCCAAACACGTACGCATGTCAGCATGCAAAATATCAACACCACATTAATGCCAACAGAAAGCCCAGCAGTAGATGGGGAAGGCTGACCATACGCAAGGCGCCTGTGTTCAACAGCCAGCAAATGTGACGAAGGGGTCAGTTTTTAATGGAAGAGGAGGGTCAGCAATGGCGGCATTAGATAGGGCATTTGCAAATGTCTGTAGCCTGTTAATATTACCAGTAACCATTACGCTGATACAGTTTAACCATAGTGCGTCATGCAAATTTTCGGGCTCGGGGTCCATATTTTGGTAGAACAGGTGTCCATAAGGGGCCAGCGATGTTACCGTTGAATAAGACATTGATAAGTTCCCATAGGCTGTCAATAGCAACCATACTGCTAACCGAAATGATATGATGATAATTCGCAATGCAAATATTTGGGGTGCAATCAGTACCCTCATTTGGAGGAAATAGGGGAGTTAAGAAATAGGGGAGGTGGAAAATAGGTTTGGGGGAAATAAGTGAGTTGAAGGAGACCCAACTTGGTACCACAGGGTAGCCATCAGGCAACCCTATTTATCTGTTCCGACAGTTTTCTGGCAAGATGCACCATTTAGCCACAATTCATGCATCACAAACGGACAACAGACAAAATAGTGTAGCAAAGCCTTGACCTTAAAGTCCAATTCGTATCATTTTAGGTAACTGTTATAAAGCACTAAATGGATGATGATGATGATAGTCTTTATTAAAGCAATCAACAGACAAACCGCTGTAGACACAATGCAAAACATACTGACATGCTGAAAACAACTAAAAACAGTCTTTGTACAATACATGGTACATAAAATTGCACTCATCGATATTATTTATTTTGGAGGGAAGTTCATAGTTATGCGGTCGCGGACGTGTGCAACATGGTGTACTGCGCTCAGGAGGTAAGAGTGGTCGAATTTTAATTTGTCAATGCGACATCATTCTGAGTAAAGCGACGGATTTACTATGTTTTCAATGCGAATGCAAATGTCAGTTTGTCAACAAAGCGTCCTGAAAGTGATGTCATCAGTTACTGTGGCACGTTCGGGTGCGTTCAGCTGGCACAACATATTTCTCTGAAAAATTACTTCAAAGCTATGTTTTCATCTCATTGGATTAGCGTATTAATCAGTGTTACATTCTACACGTATTTAGCCAATGTCATTTTTTCATGCGACTTGGCCTTTAGCGGTCGGCCAAAAAGCATTACTGTTTAAAGGTGCTGCTGTGGCCAAAAATTGCAGATTCCGAAAAAAGAAAGAATAGGTAGGCCGCATCCTCTAGACCAGTTGTATTTAACATGACTTGGCATTAGGTTTAGCGTTAAAGTTTGCAGTAAGATTAGGTGTAAGGTGGCTACAGTGAACCAAAACCACCAACCTAACTACTACTGTTACTATCTACTTTTGCTTCATTAGCCTATACTGCTTCACTTAAGTCCAGACAGCATGTGTCACCCTGGAAATTGCTGCAAGAATCGACTTAGATCCTAAATGCTCAATCTCATCTGAAATCTTGTCAGAATTTGTTCGTAACTACTGCAGTAAACAAACAAACAAAGAAACAAACAGATAAATGAACAGTAGTCGCGATGGTACAATTGCTGTTGTTTTTGTTGTTCTCGGGGGACCAACCTGTAAGTTTTAGGAATGAATGAAAGCAGAGTGCCGTCGTCATGTCCCGAGAACTTCATCTGAGCCAGATTGTGAATGAAAAAATTCACCTGAGTGAACACCGACTGTAGACACTGGTTTATCATCCTGTGCCATGACAACAACAACTACACTGTCTGTCAGATTGTGCATGAGTGTATGACTCTTCATAGAAAACCCATCTCAGAGCTACGGAGCATCACCTGCCATATGCCATCACACAGTGTCACCTGTTACCTGACATAAATGACAATGCCGCACCTTAACAGCAGTCAGACAGACAGACTGATACTCGATCTAACAACCCAGAAAAAGATGGAAGGCAGAGTTGACCTGGTGGATTGGTTATATACCACAAACAGTCATCGATCCTAGTAGTAACTACTTGATAGCAACCCAACTGGGAGTTGAACCCAAGACTGGCTGATCATAAGTCTGACAAGCTAATAGTTATGCTATCAAACTACCAAGAATTGAAACAAAAAGTACGAGAAACATGACTGCTATTGCTATTGCTACTACTAGTACTACTACAAAAATGACTACTACTACAGACCGTGTAAGTTCAGCTACAGCCTCAGCATCAGTCCTATCGGGCAGCAGAGCTTTCTGAATGTACTTTGGAGCATTCGCTGTGATGCCGGGGATTCCCGACAACGTCATCTGCACTCGTGATAAACAGTTGAATAAATGCAACATATTAATATGCAACATATTAGCAAGTAAAATGTCTTATTTTCCGAAAATTTTCGTCCAAAAATGCAAAATGCCAAAATGCAAAATACCAGACAAGAAAATCTCCAACTTTGAAAAGCAAACAAAACGGTGCGGCCGTTCAGGGGCCGCCCGCTATGGGGCCGTCCTTGCAGTTGAGTATGTGCGTGCTGTTTTGGGGCTTTCTAGGTCTGTGCAACACGGCAAGGGATCCTTACACCACCTGCCAAATATCAAGTTGATCGGACAACAGGCGGCGAAGTTATAGGGATTTTTCGCCAACAACGCAATTAGCCACCGTGACCTTGACCTCTGACCCCTTGACCTTGAAATTGGTCCACGGGGTGCTGGTGTCCCAGGGACCCTTCCTACCAAGTTTGGTATTCGTAGGCCTTTTCGTTTTCCCTCTAGGTGGAGGCATGGGACAGACAGACAGACAGACAGACAGACAGACGGACAGGATCAACCCATGATGGGGCCCCCTTCTAGGAAAAACGGCCCCATAAAAAACGGAAAAATGAAAACTGATGTCTTGTCTTGTCAGAAATTTGCAGCTATGTAAGAAAATTGCAATTTCCTGTCCATTAATTTACTAAAACTCACATAACACACGGCTCTCTTAAGATGTAACTTACTGCTACAAGACCCAATGAAAGGAACAGAAAAATGTTGCAAAGCAGCAAAATGACAAAAGTGGCTATACCTTGAAAGTTTGTTTGTTATGTCATACCCCTCTGGGGGCACTTTCTGTGTTGCACGGTCGCTGACCCCAACCGCGGCGTTTGAGTCCTTGGGCCCCCTTAGATATCTGTGACGCCACCTTGCCCTGCACCCCCCATGACCAACCTGAGGGGGTGGGAGCTGAGTTGCCGGGTAACGAAGTGGACTCACCCATAATACGGAGAACTTACCTGTAGAACAGTAACTTTGCCAGCATGCTCATTGACATCACGAGCAAAGATTATCGGAACACGAAGAGAGAAACCAAAAACGACAAAGAGAACTAGAAAAGCACTCGGAGAGCGCAGACCTCCGCTAAGCATATTGATTCAAAAATTTCGAAGTGATCCAGAATCCAAGATTCCTTCTGGATCACCCCCGAAATTGAATCACTTGTAGTTTTTGCCATTCCTGACATTCCCTGAAAATTTCAGAAAGATCCTTCCATAACTTTTTGAGTTATCTTGTTAACACACAGACAGACAAATAAACTCTGCCAAAAACATAATCTCCTTCGCGGAGGTAACTAATTGTTACTAGAACAACGCAAGCGTACAGTTACCAGTGAGAAGAGGTTAATGAAAAGGTTTCCGTTGCGTCGGATGATGTTGAAAGCTCGACAGCACAAGTCTACGAACTGCTGAAATCTTTCTCCCGGTTTGTCGCCGCCGTTTATCACGTACGCCATGTCGGACGTCAGCACAAATGGCGTACGATCGCTGGCAAATACACAGTTACACGGACTATACTATAAAGACTGGTTGCAACACGCTGTGCGCTGGGTTAGTACTGGGACGGGTGACTGACCCCACATCGGCTTATCTCCACTGTTGATTATGTACACCATGTCTGATGTAAGCACGAATGATGTACGATTACTGAGAGAAACAGGCTGCAGAGACTGGTTGTGGTACGCTGAGCTGGGTTAGTACGGGGATGGGTGTTCAACAAACTGGTGACACCTATCACCTGGCTTATCTCCTCTGTTTATAACATATGCCCTTTCCTCCAATAGACAGCATTACCACATTGACGACTGTCTGGAGAATAACAGGGAAGATTATTAGAACTACCATTATGTTAATTACATATGCACGCGCATAATGGAGTTCTTACAATTTTAGGTTTAGCTTGTTTTTTTGTATCTTGTGTTTTGTGTTTCTGTAAAGGTTAAACTTACTGTTCTGTTATTATGTGTTTGTGTGCATTCCACCTGGAAAGGCCGTCACCGAAATGACCCATACTGTGTTGGGTGGGACGTTAAACTCTACTCACCCACTCACTCACTCACTCACTCTGATGTCAGCACAAACGGCGTATGATCTCTGGCAAAATATCAGTCCTATGCAGTGTCTACTAACTGCAATTTTAAACGTAAAAAACGTAATGTCTTTCTCGAGCCATATGGCCCATAGGGTGGCACTGATCTCCGTTTTCTCAGCCCTCAGCCAGACACCAGTTTACACTGTGAGACCACGAATACATGGCTGGTGCATTGCTCGGTGTGCCTGTTTACGTCGCAGCTTTCGTTGGTACTCATTGCGCCTACCCACCGAGGAATGGCCAGGCTGAGTTGACCTGGGTGGCTGGTTGCATACCCGCCTGCTGACGGTCACCCAACCGGATTCGGCGTTGATTAACTTCATTGACGCGATCAACGACATTACCAACTAGAGAAGCAGTCAGAGCCCGCACACCTCCGCCAAGCGCTTGTCAGATTGTAATGTAGATTTCACCTACGCGTTTCAAACTATAGTTGCATTTTCCACAGTGGCCTAGTTCTACGTGACCAAAAACAGTGATTGGATATACTGCCGCATTTACAGCAATCTTGTTCGCCAGGCGGCGTCACCGTCTTCGCTTTGCCAGCGCTTTTGCTTATGCCCCCTTTAAAGCAATGGTAACGAGAATTTCAAAGTGATCCATTTATCCAGGATTCCTGCCGGATCACACCCAAAATTGAATCACTGGTAGTTTATGCCATGCCCAACATATCTGCAAAATTTCAGACAGATCCGACAGGAGTTATTTTTCTGACACACAGACAGACAAACAAACAAACTCCGGCAAAAACATTACCTCCTTGGCGGAGTTAACTACATCAGATCACCACTTATCTGCAAATATTTAAATAAAAATGATGCAAGTGGGATACCGTTTGATGCTGCCAAACATCTGCGCGTCTCCGAGGAACTTGGCAAAGTCGATGTGAAAAATGTGTCCGGAATGTTTGATCATAATGTTGTCGTTGTGACGGTCACAGATTCCAAGCACGTACGTAGCCACGCAGTAACCGGCGCAACTGGCTGTGAAATTATGCACCGCCTACAGACACCAGTGTACTAGTAGAAGCAGCAGCAGCAGCAGCAGGAGTAGTTGTGGTGGTACAGATACCAAAGATGTAGGTATCGAGCACAACTTGCCATGAAATTATGCACCACCTACGTACAGCAGTGTAATGGAGCATCAGGGAGTTAAAGAATATGTTATGGAATATGGAGCTGATCTCAGAAACTGTTTGTTTACTTCGGTCTACCACACCTAAGACAAGTCAGCGCAAACACAGTGGCACCTCTAATTCACAACTGAAATTGTGACAATGCCTGGTGGATGTTGATATACCAAAATGTTTTCAGAAATCTTTGGATTTCAGACTGAATAAAAAGGTGTTGCAGCAAATTTCCGCCGGGTTATTTTGTACGATAAATTCCGAGAAATTTGTCGACTGACTTTGCGGAAGTCGAGCTCGGTGGGATTGTGGACCTGCAGCCACTCGACGATGGATCGATCCTTGAACGATCCGGCGAGTCCATGACCTTTGACCTGGATCTTACGCAAGGTCTCCGACTCCATCACTAACTCAACCAGACCTGCAGCAAAACACCCACCTAGCCGTGTAAGGTGACACACCCCACAAAGGGGGGGTTGGGCGAGGTGCTCATCTCCCTGCCTATGGTCATTGAGTCCGTAGCTGGATAGACCATTGAGTCCGTGACGCATGACCAGTGTGACGCCAGACCTACGGTCACCTTCCCAGCCGCAAAGCGTCACCACCCTTTGACGACCGGTACCAAATTATACTGCTTGAAGAACAGAGGCACAAGTGTGTACACAACTTGCCTAAGGTCGTTACTCGGCAGTGTCCTGATGCAGATTCAAACCAGCAACCTCATGATCACCAGTCCAATATGCTACTATTACACCACCACGACACAAGCTACTAGTAGCGGTTACTTAAGCCATTTTTGTACAGCTAAATCTTGAGGGGTTGTGACTTCTTTGCTTATTGCACAATTTCACACCTAACCCTGAATCAGACTCTGGTCCTTCTAAACTGAAAGGCAGCAGACTGGATACTTTTGCTCTGGGCGACGTACACATCAACTTTGCTTTCTTTACGCCTGAAATCCTAGCCAAAACATGCAGCCAAACTGTCAGTCATATGCTGCTGACACCTGGCGAATACAAACAAAAAACAATTCCGCCTTTTGGCAAATTACTTTTGGTCCTTTCTCAGAGTTACCACTCTGCAGACACTACGAAATTCCCTGACATTTCCCCAACGATTCGCAGCACTCCTAACTGACCAACTTCGGTAATCTAACCTAGTACTAAACTACACTATCTAAAATAGAACTTAGATAGACATAAGTAATTAAGTATTAGAAAATTAATACAAGTAAGCAACATTCAGCAATAAACAGCACAAAATAATTGGCACAGAGTACTAAGTGAGTGACACTAAAAAGCCTGCTGATGAAAATTTTTAGGTAAGATTTTTGGTCAGTTTTCCCCAACAGGATTTTCCCCCCCAACATTTCCCTAATTTTAAGTGAATACCCTGCTCAATGGTCATGACTATGATCAGTACGAGAGAGACCTCGTTTGGCGCCAGTCGGTTGACAGCGGAAGGTGACCATCTTGAGATCAAGTCCGTCCTGCAGCCAGAGTTTGTCCATAATATGAATTATTTGCAGGGTCAGCATGTCCTGACGTAGGTCATCACCCACCTGTAACATACGTTGACTTATTATTAAAGAGTACAGTAATGTACACTTAATGTTAAAAATGTAGATGTGCAGCTAGGACTATTACTACTATTGGTATCAAAGGGCAGCCACAGCTTGTGCATGATCCAAATGATCTGAAGGTTTAGCATGTCCTTGCTTAAACCAACTCAGCCTCCTACCCTCTGTGGGATGAAGAATTGAGTAGTAGCTTACAGGCTACGGGGTGAAGGCCAAGTGTGGCTGACTGCGGTGGTGGTATGTCTGCTAGCTGCAAACCGCCGGTCCAATTGTTCATTAACGCGGGCAATGGATGACCGCACAGTGCGCTGTGGTGTCAACAGCTCATACCAATCAGCTGCCACGTACAAGATTGTAAAGCGCTTCTGGTCTTGAGTCGTGTCTCATGTAACAAATGCTAGAGCAACGACTGTACTTTACCTTTACCTTTAACTCCTGATGTAGGTCATCACCTACCTGTAACATATGGAATCTCTGCACAACGTGCAGTGAAATGTGAAAGGGTACCCAAATTTGAGGCCTCCATACTGAGAACTCCTTAAAACTACAGGGTCAAACTAAGACTGTTAAAATCCGTGTTTAATACAATAACCTCTGAATATCAGCTGACGACTGAACTTCTGACTATGGTAATCTACTGACAGCTAATTCTGCATATGCTGAAGACAACTTTGTCCTTTAGATAGGCAGGCACAAGACAACCAGAATAGTTCTGTGAGGCTAAAATGTGCTAAATTGATTTAAATCTTACTTAAATTTATTTTTGGTCCTGGTTCCACCCTGGACTCTGCTAGGAAACTTTTGACGCTCCCTGCAGACTCCCTAGTCATCTGGGGCATGCTAACACCCTGTACCTTATCTCAGTCAACGCCAACAGTGGGCAATATAATGATAAAAAATAAACACTAAAGAGCAGAGAATCACAGCCTACGACCTTGAACATGGCATAGATGTTGCCTGCGACGGTGTCACTGTTCTTCAGCGCGAGTTTGAGTGGAAACGTAAATGACGTGAAGTAGGAACACGACTGTAAACACATATGCACACATATACCATCCGTTTGTCATTCTAAAATGGTGACCTATCAGAAAGCAATTGCTACAGGCATAACAACAATTAACTGAGTGAGAACATTTGCTCCTTTCCTTGCAGTTCCAATATCAGTCGCCAAGTAATAGTAAACGATTTCAGATAAATATACCACCCACAATGAGCAGCAATTTTTCACGGAATTCAGTAATTCCCATATCTCAATACTGCTGCTACTGCTGCTGCTGACTATTACTACTACTACTAGTACAGTGTCGTAGTTGCAGTTACCTTGCGGTCGATGCCGATGACCTCTAGTGAAGGGTTCAGAGGTAGTCTAACAGAGTCGTGATTAAAGAACTCCCACATCATGCCGAGTTCTCGCTGCAGCACGCCCTGTATACACATACACACAAACCAGTACTAGACACGTAAAGGTGAAAAGGTAGAGGTCGTCAATTTGTATAGTGCATCGTCGCGAAACACGCCTCTAACGCGCTTTCGTCACTAAGCTGAGCTGCCTGCTGCGCGGCCACCGTGTGCAGCCTGCAGACACAGGCTGGCGCAGCAGCCGGCTAGGCAACCCCAGTCAGCTGTACTAAGGTCCCCACCTTCCGTAACCCATGTAAATGAGTTACTACTCATTTTACCGTCCCGCGGAGGGTAGAAGGCTGAATCCACCTAGCTGGCAGGCTTCACACCAAGATGGTTTACCTGCCCGCAGGCAGTCACCCATCGCAGTACTAACCGGGCCCGGTGTAGAGTAACTTCGTTTCAGCTGAAACACGTTACCAACTATGCCATGCCACCAGCCATGATGACCATTTCAAGCCTGGATGTTAATGTGTAATAGCAGCACGTTGACGCATCATTTTCTCTAGGCATGATTGCCATTTTAAGACTGTTCAGATATTTTAAAATAAAATAACTTCAAGTTAACCGAACAGCCTTAAAATGCTGCAATTACACATAATTATACAAACAATTTCCTGCAGTATAAATCTAGCACGCAGCACACAGATAAACCAACTGCCCTTCATGTTTTAAAACAAAAAAAACCAACAATACAAGAAACATTTGTCACGACAAAGAAGGCATTTGCCAGGACCAAAGTACAACTTCACTCCTTTAGGTAAACAAGTCCTTCCTTGCTTTCACATGTCTACATGTAGAAACGCACCTGTTATCAGTAAATATGAAACCCGAATTCACCACGTCCATTGCAGCTTTGACGTTGCTAGTGATTGAAGACAAAATGTGTCTTGTTTAGATAGACAACTATGCGAATGAACACAAAATTTCAGAGTAAAACACAAGCACGGGAGAGCATAAAACCTCCTTGTCTTTCGCAGCCTTGACTTTGTCAGCGACGGAGGACAAGATGTGTACAAACTCGTCTTGTTTGGAGAGCTCGTTGCGCATTGACTTGCCGACGACGCTTAGCAATGCTCCAAACAACAGCTGAAACCGCTTACGATATCTCACGTCATCCGCAGCCTCCTTCAACAACCTGTTACAGAGTGTCACCTGCCACATGAGATCAGTGTTATCTGCCACCAAACAAAGGCAAACACGCTCCACTTCGACTGCAGCCAGGCAGGCTGATAGTCGATTTATCTACCAAGAGATACGCAGGGAGTGACTGACCAAAAAGTTCTTTGCCTGACACATTTCAGCAAACAAATGTATATATCATATCTTGTCACTTCTTGACAAACTGTTCTGCAGCTAAAATGCACTTGGTACAGCAGTGCTTTTACAAAAGCTCGAATTCCATTGTAGAAGAGTCCGCATTTGCTAAAGTCATTAAAAAATATTACACAAATTCTCTTTTCTATACTAAACTCAGTACTCGCAGTAGGCAGTGTGGAATGTGTGACAAACAATTGACTGACCAGTAAAGGTGATGAGCGATGCGGACGCTGACAACTGACTTCTCTAACAACATACGAGCCAAAGCGCTTGTGTGATAGCATTCGAACTTCAATGCCTGAATTACACGCAGACAAACAGACATGCACAGAGACACAGAAACATAAACACAAACTAAAAAGCAATCATAGCTCGCAGGTACATCCGCCAAGGCAATGTTGTTCGCTAGGTGGCAGCACCATCTTCGGTTTGACAGCGGTTTCCCTTATGCCCCATTGAAAGCAATGGTAACGAAAATTTCAAAGTGATCCAGAATCTAGGATTCCTTCCGGATCACCCCCAAAATTGAATCACTGGTAGTTTATGCCATGCCCGACATTCCCTCAAAATTTCAGAAAGATCTGTCCATATCTTTTTGAGTTATCTTGCTAACACACAGACAAACAAACAAACAAAAACCGGCAAAAACATAACCTCCTTGCCGGAGGTAACAAACCATCACCACATCATCAGTCCCAAAATTATTGCCAAACTCGTACCAACTTTTTCATAAATTCTATCAGAGGCACACTCGCCGCAAAATGCGCAACACGGCTGTCATTAACAATCCCAGCGGACCACGAACACGTCGCTACACTACCATGTACAGTATATAGTAGTCTCAGAAAACCAGCCGCTCAATTAGTTATAGCAACCTATAGCATGATTTATTGCCAGCCATGTCAACTCAGCCTGGCCATCCTGGTGGAAACTGGTATCCGTGATCTCGTAGCCTGACGTCTTGCCAAGGACTTATGAAATAGAGATCAGCGCCATCCTAATAAAGGTTGAAGGCGGTGATACAGCTCTGTATGGGAAGCCCATCCCAGAGCGATGGAGAGTCACCTGCCATATGGGATCACACAGTGTTAGCTGCCACCCGACACAGGTGAATGCACCCCACCTTAACTCCAGCCAGATAAACTAGTTACTTGATTTACCTACCCTGGAGGGATGGAAAGCTGAGTTGACCCAAATGGCCGGTTACATACTGAGATGGTTTACCTGCTTGCAGGCAATCACCCATCCAAGTACTAACCCAGCTCTGCAACTTCGTTGATCAAATGAAACACGTTACCACTATGCCAAGCCACCAAAGACTTCACTTTCTTGACTTGTTCGTGATGATGGCATACTTGTGAACATTATGCGATGCGATTAGCGCTAATCATGTGCAGGTATTTTGCATTGAGGTATAACGATAATAACTCAGTACTGTTAATGTATAATGAGCGAATGTATATAGAGCTAGGTTAGACCTGTACAAGCTGAGGCAGTAGGTCATAGAGGTCATCAGGAGGCAGTTGTTTCAACTGATCGACTGCCTTGTTACGAACGTACGTGTCCGGATATCTACATAAACCAGTCACAACTTAATAACATCCGGAATACTGTCCGTTCAGATATTAGCATGTATTCGCCACTGCTTCATGGCATTTTCCTAAAACCTAGATTTTAGCCCACCTTAGTCCCCAGCACTCATTCAATGCCTCCAATTGAGCGAGTTTTCCTACTGACATTGTTCACTATACAAATTCACTTGCTACGTGATCGGAGACAGTGATAAACGAGTTGGGACTTTGTGACGTGACCAGAAAAACTAACACTACAGAATTAGCAACATCAGTACAGATAAGTTATTGTAAAATCAGTAATGCCAGACAAATTTTCACAAATTTGAAACTTTCATGGAAACAATCATTCTGAACTAGTCTTTAAAGAAGAAGAAGATTCCGCATAGACAGCTAGGTCCATTGCGAGGGAGCTCATCCCCTTGATGGCACTTTGAGCCGGCGAGGGCGAAGCCCAATTAAGCTAGCATACAGCCCAAGTCAACCGGGATAACCGACTGGATCGGTATGCCTGCAGTCCTGGCCACAGGGCCTACTGTTGCGCAGAACTCGCCATTTCTTTCCTAGCGATGGCCATAACCACCGCCACTACTCATTTTACCATCCTACGGAGGGTAGAAGGCTGAGTCGACTAGTTGGTTGGCTCCTTACTGTAGACAGTCACCCATCTAAGTACTAACCGGGCACGACGTAGAGTAACTTCGTCTCATCCGAGACGCGTTACCAACTGCGCCATGCCAAGATTCTGCTCAAACAGGCCAACTGACTTTTCAAACTGGCAGAAAACTCTTAAGAAAACTCTTAACTCTTAAGATACCGATGAAAAATTTTGCCACAAAGTACTAGATTCCATTACTATACTGACGTTGCTACTCACACTACAACAAAAACCAACAATACAAGAAACATTTATCATGACGAAGAAGGCATTTGCCAGGCCCAAAGTACAATTTCACTCCTTTAGGTACACAAGTCCTTCCTACACTAAACTACAGGTAACTACTACTACTACTAGAGTGACATGCGTACGTGGGCAATAGTAGTTGTAGCGACTCCAGTGGGGGCATCGGCGCCCACTCTTGTATCATCGTATAGATGCCACGCAGGGAGTGCCACGCCCACGAGTTCATCGTCTGTAACAGCGCACAAAAGTTCTAACATTCGTAAGTACCCTGCGCTCAGGCAATATGTAACACTGGGAAAAGAAAGGCATCCCTCCCAGTGCTGACACGTTATGTGGCCAACTGCCAACAGCTACAGCTTTCGAGCTCAAAATTAGCACACCATTTACGTCTGCATGGCAAAAATTTCACGCACCAATTTGGTATTTCTGCGCATTTTCATCTTTGAGGTTAGAGCGGACACAAACAAGAAATATGGAAGAATGTATAATGAGAAACAATGGCATAAAAAAGAAAAAGAAATTTTGCACAGAAAGCAAGGCCAGAGAGATCATCGCCTTTTTCGGCGCTTTGAGCTGGCGAGGATTAGACCCAATAAAGCTAGCATGTACAAGCCAAGTCGGCCTGATGGCTGGCTCTAATTAACAGCCAGTGTCTTCAACCGACTGGGTCGGTATACCAGCAGTCCGGGCCACAGGGCCTACTGTTACGCACGGAACTCGCTGTTTTTTTCCCCTAGCGATGGCCGTAACCACTGACCATTGCCAGTTCTCATTTTGCCAACCGACTGAGGAATGCCAGGCTGAGTTGGCCTCGGTGGCTTGATCGAATACAAAAATGGTATATCCATCTCGGTACTAACCCGGCTCAACGTCAAGTGTAAAAGGTTTAAAGGTTTAAAGGCTTTTTGTGGGAAACTCATCTCAAACCGCAAAGCATCACCTGCCATATGGAATCATACAGTGTTACCTGCCATGCGACACAGGTGAACCCACCCCACCTTAACCCCAGCCAGACAGGCCGGTACTCGATTAACCTACCCCAGACGGATAAAAGGCTGAGTTGACTTCAGTAGTTAATTACATACTGAGATAGTTTACTATCCAAGTATCCGCATCATTCTTTGCATCAGGCATCAAGAAGCTGGTTGATAAATGGGACAAATGTTTGAACAAACTCGAACAATATGTTGAAGAATAAAACAGTAATGTTTAAAATTTAACAGAGGTGATATTAACCTGTTCAGTTTGTTCATTTTTCTCACTCCTGCATTGTTTGTCACTTGCGAGTTATGACGGACTACTGGTGCAGAAAATAATACGTTATTACGCTGTGTTCTATTAACGAATGACGTCATAGTAATGAAGTCGTCATCAAAGACATTTGCACAGATATTCCGAATTAAATTTCCTACAAAATGCATATTCGGATTTCTTCTATTTTAAGAATCAATCGAATAAAGCCATTCTGTGAACATATTTGTGGAACTACCCTCATATAATGATGCAATAAATGATGTTAACAGAAGATCTAGGTCCGGTTTTTCCATCGCCAACTTGATCTCTGATTTACTGATCTCCGATCAACTTGATGTTCAGAATTGATCGTCGATCAACTGTGTTTCGTTTTTCCATGGATTTTCGATCTCTAATTACGTGATCGGCGATTAGCGGATCGGCCGTCAACCGAGCCTACTTTATGCCAATCTGATTGGCTGACAGCTGACCTCAATTTGCGATGTTGCGCTAAATTACCCAGCACACACTGCGAGTGGACGACGTAGCCAGTAAACGTCGTCATAGCAACGATATCAACGATATCGTCTGCGGTCAAAAATACGTTCTATCGCAAATCTATACGGGAGCATCTATCCATTTTATTTCTTGACAAAACACCATGCACAGTATAAATGGATCAGTAGTGACTGATCGCCATGCCTGGAACTTCATTCTAATGCGTGAATTGCCGTTCTGACCAACGACATGAAGCGATGTTTCTGGTGCGAATAAGCAACGAACTGCAGATCGCCACGTTTAATCGTCAATAATTATCTGACTTGATCCGCCAATATTCGGCCATCAACTTGATGGGAAATTTGGTGGACGATTAGTCGCTAATTGGCGATGGCAAAACAGTTATTGAGATGATCGGCCGTCAACTGAGCCTACTTTATGTCAATCTGATTGGCTGACAGCTGACCTCAATTTGCGGTTTTGTGCTAAATTACCCAGCATGCGCTGCGAGTGGACGCCGTAGTGAGTAAACGTCGTCATAGCAACGATATCATCCATATCGTCTGCTATCAAAAATACGTTCTATCGCAAATCAATATGGGAGCGTCTATCCATTTTATTTCTTCACAAAACACAATGCACAGTATAAATTAATCAGTAGTGATTAGAACTTTATTTTAATGCGTGAATGGCGAAGTGAAGCGATGCTTCTGGTGTGAATAAGCAACGAACTGCAGATCGCCACGTTTAATCGTCAATAATCATCTGACTTGATCGGCCAATATTCGGCCATCAACTTGATGGGAGATCCGATGGACGATTAGTTGCTATTGGTGACTGGGAAACGATTATTGAAATGATCTCTGATCAAGTCCCAAAGTTGATCGGAGATCAGTTTGATCGGCCATCAAATGTGCATGGAAAAACGGGAACCTAGCCACCATCGAAATGACTGGCTGCATAGTAGCACCAATGCTGCAGATATTATTACCTGAATCATACGAGGCAGGGCAGATGGATAGTCGTACAGGTAGTTACGCTTCTCCCACAGGTAATCACTTTCGTCTTCTGTCAACCTATAAACACAGGCATGCGGTCAGTATTACACTGTGTCTCAGATAAAGGATTCCCAACATTGTCAGTTGTAACTTGTCAGAGATGTTATTCGACATTTCTGACACATATTTCGCTCTTTCTGCATTTCCCAGGCAGTGCAGAAGCAGACGCTAAGCAAGACAGCATGGCCATGGTCAGTTGTGTCAGCAAAAAAATCATCAAAATCTGACAATTCTCTTCAAGTTCAATCGATAACGTCCGGGATGCTTTTTTGAGACACAGTGAAATTCTATCTCAGTGGAAACATAGTAAAACCAACTCTACTACTAGTACCACTAACCATTTTCATGCTCAGTCCACACACACCAACAAATATAGTCACTAATAGCTCAGACCTTATCTTGGTTGCAAATAACCTCAGCATGTACCACTTCATATCAGCTTTAACTATGACTACGGCCGCTCACAAAACCAAATTGTTTGACAGATACTTAGATTTTTTACGTGCTATAGCTAGCTAGCTAGCTCTCGCGCGTATTAGCTACGATAATTCTGTCCATCTGTCCGTCCGTCACGACCCGGTACCGTTTCAAAACCAGTTGAGATAGAGACTTCGGGTTTTCACCATATGATAGCCTAGGGTCTCTAGTATTTTGTGACAAAATTGCATGCCACTGGACGAAAGAGGTTCCCATGAACGAGGTGGCGAAAGAGAAGCACCCCTCCTAAAAAGACGTTATTCTACCGCTATTGGCTCGTCTAACGTGAAAATGGTTGCAGATAGACACAGACATGGTGCTGATCATAACAAGCACTGGCGACGAGCTTCTTAGAAATATCAACATCGATGACCTTGAATGTCCTTGAACCCCCAAAAATAAGGAATAGTGAATTTCTCATGATTTTGGGCTGTGACATGCATTTCAAGAATGAATTGCGCCAAAATGGCTGGAGATAGACCAAGACAACCTGTATATGAAATTTTCAGCATTGAATGTAGATTTTAGCAGTCCAAGTCCAGACCCTCTAGATTCAAAGAGGCCTGCGCACGCGAGTGTCAAAAAGTGGTACCCTTCTAAAAAGTGGTTATTTATCTGCTGTTGTCTTGTCTAGCACATAAATGGTTGCAGATAGGCACAGACGTGCTGCTAATCACAACAAGCACTGATGACAAGCTCCTTAGGAATGTCAACATCGATTACCTTGAATCCAAAAATATTGATTTCAAGTGACTTTTAGGCAATTTTTGGCTGCAAAAAAGTAAACTGCGACAAAACGGACGGAGATAGGAGATAGACCAAGATTACCTGCGAACAGGAACTGCTATAGGCTCTCGAGCGTCTCATGAGCATTAGCTCAGATTTCTTGTAACAATTTACGTGCATCAGATCATCACTAGTTGACAATGTGCACATTAAACACTCTTATTTACTTACTTACTAATCTTATCAGCCCCCGGTGTATTATGATCAGTCACAGATGTCGAGCGTTGGCCTTTTTATCTTCTGCATTCAGCATCTGCTGCACTGTATTTCAGTGCAGCAGATGCTGAATGCAGAAGATAAAAAGGCCAACGC
>Ga0209367_1001906_pt1 | contig 26767 bp, 10 predicted proteins | sample WorMetLIZISLAND2_FD_187412 | JGI IMG/M metagenome (GOLD analysis project Ga0209367, IMG submission 187412) | Marine gutless worms symbiont microbial communities from Max Planck institute for Marine Microbiology, Germany - Olavius geniculatus... ... | reverse complement strand
CCCTACAAGTGGCCAAAATTTGGTGCACTTACCGTCGATAGCTTTTCGGCTAGACAAAAAAAGTGGGTTGAGCGAATGCCAGGTATAAACATGCAAATTTTCCTCAAGTCGGAGTACGATGACACTCATCTCACATGATATCATATTAGTCTTACAACAGGAAACTGTTTCACAGACTCGTTTAACTCTGATCAGTGTCAATTCTGAATAAAAATAAGTCAACAAAATTGCCCATAAAATATGTCCTAAAAACTATTTTCTGCATACTTGTACTCAATGCCGTGCGACTAATATTGCTAGTGATGTTGAAAACAATTTCTCGAAATTGAGGCCGAAACCAAAGCCGAGACTAAAACCGTGAGGCCAAGGCCAAGGCGGAGGACAATTTTTAAAGTCCAAAATTATATTATTACGTACACATAGTAAACAGTTGCTGTACTGTATTTTGCACAAATCATTATTATGATCATGTTATCATCATCTTTATTCAAATTATATTATACTGTATTACTAAATTGTTATGTAAAATATTATACAGCGAAGATTTTGTGATGCTAGCTTTCACCATTTTCACGCGCAACATTATTACACACATTTTCATGAGGTCAAAATAAAAAATTTGAGGACAAACTGAGGACAAATGCTCGAGGCTGAGGCCAAGGACAAAATTTTGGCCTCAAGGACTTAACATCATTGGAAAAGCAGCATCGAAACACATACTAACAACTGTGAGATATTAAACACATGTCAAAAAATGACCACATTACGTACTTTTGGCCAGTATGGCTGCAGGTTCAATTCAACGTACTGCATTGGATCATAACAATGCGTATAGAACAGGCTACACAGACAAATGTAACAAATTTACATAATACAGAACATGATTGAACAACATCAGATTAGCTGTGTGGAATAAACATAATGCAGTGTTTAAGATCATTTAATGCTGACTTCCAGACAGCAATTTTACAATCAAACTAACAGTTTAACCGATTAATAAACAGTTGTTGCCTCTCAGTATAACGATAGGCAGAACTTGACGGCCTAAGGATCCCTCCTGGATATTCCTTTTGTTGGAACTAGATATTCTGTTCACTTGGTTGATTTCTTGAAACCCTTCCTAAAAACAAGACACTGAAATAACTCCAATTGATGCTGATTCCATTACGTTCGTTTCGTTTCAAAAGCAAGTACCATAAAACTATAAACATTTATAATTCTATGGCAAATACTAACTGGCTGACAGTGGAGAGTCGACAGAGAGACAGCAGATCCAGATAGGTGATGATCAGCTGAACAACTTCATCCTATCAAACAAACCACAAGTGATAATTCACACCAAACATACAACAACCCTATATAAAGTAAGTAACTAAGTAAGTAATTTATATAGAGCATTAACAGTAACAACCTCGAACATGTTCGATATGCTAGTAGTTCTAATGAAAAGTATAAATGTCTTAGATGACATCGAAAAGTAGGTAAACAGTGTGAGCTGCATTTAAAAGTGTTCGGAAAAAGCGCTCCAAGTAGATTGACTGCCATGTCCAAAAGCATGGCTTCCGTAAATTGCCATTGATAAAACCTGCAGCTTACTTACCTACTTGCTTACTTATTAATGAACTAAGCTACCTGACATTATACTACGTCTGCCAAAAAAAGTTGTCTTTTTGACCCACATCTGTATGTCTAACATTAAGTTGCAAATAGACTTTGATTAAGAATCACAACAGAGTCCAGAAATTTTTCATTCAAAGACTTGTTATTCACTACTCCGATCTTTATACAGTATGTGACACTACACAGCCAATCAGAGGTTCACAGTTTCTGACTGCTTTATCTGGGCAAGTTGTTCACACGCACACACGAGTGGCACCTGATACTAGGCAACAGATTCTGTGTGGACAGTGCTGCAACTGAGAAAATAAACGGCCAAAAAATTTACGAGCTGAGTTGAGTTGGAAAAGCTTGAACGAGCGAATCCCAGGTCATGGAGATTATGTCATCATACGAACTAAATAGGCCTACAGTAAATGCGCTATTGTTAAACACAATGCTAGGCCAAGTGACGCACTGGAAGCAGGTCGAAGTAGCCATTGTCGGAGATATCGAGTGCGGCTGTCAGTCCGTTTCGTACATGGAGCCGCGCCAATCCACGTGAGAGAATATCCATCGGTGTGAGGCACTCACAAGCCGATACACTGGCACCCGTCTGCACATAGTGGTGTGAATGACTGTCAACATATGATGACCGTATCTGACTCCCAGCAGTGCAGCTAGTTACACAATCATCCGGAAATGGACTGTGGAAATCTTCAGCCCTACATCGCAAGCCCTCCAGGCAGACCGCATCAAACTCAGCATAATAGTCCAGGTGGGCCTGGTTCAGTTCCAGTCGTATGATGCTGAAAATGTGCACAACATGGCAAAAGAAAATCAAGCAAGTCCAGTCTCTGTTAAGCAGACCAGTTAGTATATTGTGCTAATCACATATTAATCACAGCACTAACTCAAAACACTGGCACAGCGATAGGGGGAAGGGGCACTGGGGCACGTGTCCCCTCCCTAAGAGTCTACTAAGTTACTTAAAATAATGCCAAAATGCATCAAAACACCTCATTTTCACACAAAAATTTAAAAAAAATTGGAGGAGAAAACACCCCTCTCCACATGCTACTCCCAAGTGCCCCTACATCCTACATTGCTACACCACTGGCTCAAAATGCAAAAAAAAATCATGCCAGAACCTGAACACAATTGACCAAGTTTGAGCGGTTTGGTAGTGCAATGAGAGGGTGTTTTTTACTACTTGGATAAGCGACTGTCAACAGAGAGGTAAACTATCTCTGAGGTAAATCGAGTACCGGCCTGTCTGGCTGGGGTTAAGACAGGGCACATTCACCTGTGTCAGGTGGCAGTTAACATTGTGTGATCCCATATGGCAGGTGATGCTCTATAGTTCTGTTATGGGTTTCCTATTAAGAGCTATACAGCACTTTCACCTTTAGCTCTAAATATGTGTGAAAGCAGCAGATTTTACTAACTAAACTACACTCGAATAATTGAATGTGCTTACTGTGTATTTTACGCCACTTGCTGCATTTATTTGCTACGTATTTTTCTTACAATTAAACAGTTTACATTCTCTTTGCAAAAATGCTATTTCCATAAACAATAACATAAACAGGAGAAAGCAAAATAACCTAAAGTGTATTTGATAACTAGCTAAATGTAAATTTAAAAAAAACTAAACTGGTGAAAGCATTATTTAGTTAAACTTTTCACGACCTGGGGGTTCAAGGAGAAATGTGTTTTTTCCGCATCATCACTCATCATGTATAGCGGACAGACAGACACAGACATTTGCTCTACGGGCTTCCAGCATCCAGTCTGGCACCTCTGCAGCATGTGCAAAACCTGGCTGCTCGGCCTGTCCTTAAACTGGATCACTGGGCACACATCAAGCGGTTCAAGCCTGCACTACAGAGCCTTCACTGGTTGCCTGTAAAGGTGCGAACTGAGTTCAAGATCGCTATGATGATGCATGCTATTCTTCATCAACGGGATCCGGCATATCTCAGCAACGTCATGAAATTTAACAGTGAAGAATCTGGATGCCAACAACTCTGTTCATCTACAACTAATGCAGCTATTGTCGTGAGGACACAGACCCAGTCCAGAAAGCGTGCCTTTTCCGTCTGCTGTCCAAAGAGTTGGAACCAGATTCCTCTGCACATCAGGAACATTGATTCTGCTCTAGCATTTTGCAAAGCCCTGAAGACTCATTTGTTTTCCAACTGACATTCTAATGCACTCTCAACCTAACTGTTGTAGATAAGGCACTACAAGACTGACTATTATGATTATGATAATGATTATGACTAATAAACAGATGCTCACTCAGTGGGAAATGGACATGCTGTCAAGTGAGGTTTGAAAATTCGTGCTCGACATTCAACCAGCTGAGGTTCACCAGACCACAGAATAAACCACCTGCCCACAAGCAACACAAAACACACAAAACACAAAAATCAGATCACGTACGTTATAACAATTTTATAACCACCACAGCAAGAAGTTTTATATCCGTAAAATCAAAAACATACAGTAGGGCAGGTACTGATTAAATTTTTTTCAAACTGATCAATATCCAAAAAAATAATCTATATTAATCCACTAGGTTTGAATATATTTTGTAGACAAAAACAGTAAAAGCTCAAAAAAAGCAGTATTTAACTAATGGTTGTTGCTATGTTTTGCAGACTAAAGCAATGCACAAAATGCACAGACTGTTAAACTAGCAGAATGAAACGACAATTCTAATCTTAATAATTCAAATATAATCTTAATGGCATGTACAGTAATGTACTAAACAAAATTATATTAGATTACATTACAAAAGTTCATCATCAGTCATTTTACACTATTAAAAAGTCAAAAATTTTAATCAAACAAAAAAGACTTTAATCAATTCATTTTCTTAACAATTATAGTTAACAAATCATTAACTTCTGCAGCCCTAGTACACAAAAAATCTTGCATGAAACTCAAAACTCACCTGGATCTGTCATCTCCAGCTACTGAGATCGTGCAGTATGCCAGAATCCTGACCACTGCACCAGCATTGTACGTCTCGTATATCTCAATAGACTTGAGACACAATTTCTCAGCAAAATGAAGCTCTGCAAATATGCAATAGCATATAAAGAGGTGCTCCAGAAAAAAAATAATGCATGGTTTACGGCACCATAATTTTGCAACCATATGTCACAGAGTTATGCGGTTTTCAGAGACCATCATGCTTTGACAGTCATTCTTTCGAAATATTTGGCTGAAAACCACATGCCTCTGTGACTTACGATTGCAAATTTATGGTGAAGTAAACTTTGTGACATTTTCTTCTGATGCACCTTGTATAAGAAAATCAATAATATATATTAACAATAATATAATCAGCTGAACAAATTATACTGACACAAACATCACAAAAAATGAAACCCCATCTAGAAGCAGACCAACTACAGTGCAGACGATGTTAAACTTGCCAATAAAATCTTCACTGATGAAAGTTGGAGGAGTACGTTTGAAGCCAGCAACTGCAGATGGCGCTTCATTCCACCAACGACCATATGTCCTCTGCAAACAGCAGCAGCTACGCTAAATTTGCACTTCAACCCTTCACAATTTGTACCCCTAACCTTACCAAAATACTAAACCGAAAACAATAACGCTAAGCTTTGCGTGCAACGCTAGCACAACCTACAGAATCTCTGATTGTCGGATGTGGAGCCCCGGTGAATAGCCGTCCGACTTTCGGACGTCGAGACACTTCGATTTGTTAATGAAATTAACTTGACAAAATGCATAGCAAAAAGTTAATCAAAACGTCTCCCAACGGAAATATCCGAATATTAAACATGTACTAACCAGTAAAGCAGTTTGCGTGAAGTCACCATAACTGGGATATGTGGAAGAGCGTCCGGCAATGTTAGACACTGTATAAGATATGCTAGTCTCGCTGCCATACTGCGAGCTAAAGTCAACAACTTCTTGCACGTAAAGTCTGACGTCATCATACAAACATGTACGATTCACCATGTTCACGAATAATTAAACAAACTAACAATTCAAGGCACAACATACTATAATTTAACTGCAACTTTCACAGTAAGTTTTTTTGTTTACACTTTTATGTAAACATTCGGTATGAAAGTTTAAAAATAAGTAACGAATTACGTGTTTTGTTCGACACTTGTTGAAAATGTGTGCAAATTGTAATGTGCGTAGGACTTGCACATTTTTACGCGCAACAGCAGCTACTGTAAGCCTAATCCCGAAACTGGATCCCGGGATTAATAATTTCTCAATCCCAGATCCCGGGATTGGCAATTCAATCCCGGGGTTGCAATCACTAACCCCAAAAAACGAGGGCGCTATATAAGCTAATGAGAGGGGATAGGGAAACTCTGCGATATCCAGCCGATATGGCGTTGCCAGAGCGAGATAGTGGGGCCCTCTGGTGAGTACAAGTAAAACACTATACATATTTAGCCGTAGGTCGTGTGGCGCCATCTGGAGACTGATTTTGTTTTAATGGGCCTTCTGTGAAACTGTAGCCAAAAGCCGTACGGATGAGATTAAGATCTATACGGATGAAGTCTACGGATCACTAGCGTACAACAGTGCACCACTGTTGCGCGTTCCCCTTTGCGTTAGCAAGGCTTTTCTGGTCTTTCCAACCAGTCACCACTCCTGAGTAGTAAGTACCGATACCGACGTCCCTAGTCCCGGCTCCCCAGAACTTACTAGCGCAGACTGGTTTTGGGAATATACGTAGAGCATTGTTTTTAATAACAGAGGCTGCTGTTGCAACTTGTGCAAGATCACCCGTCTTGCAAATAACCAGACCAAAAATACAGACGTTTATCATCTCAGTTCGCGCGAACCGCAGCAGACCACCCTGGCAGGCGAGTATGTTTACAAACAATGTAGCGGGCGCCCGAGCTGCTCATTTACATGGGTCATGACCGCGAACTGCATTGTGATTGGCCAACTCTGTCTCACGCCAGATAGCCCAATATTTTTGCAGTTTCGACACACTTGCTAAATTTGACTCGGTTGGCTACGACAACACTGTGTCGTTTTTCTACCAAAAGAATAGCATGATGCGGCTCATTTACTTTTCAAAGTGTCGACACACTTTGATATTGACACAGCGTGTGTAATTGTATGCACTATTTGTTCACGGATACGGGTGATTGCTATTGAGAACAAAAATGTGAATAAATAGGCATAAGCGTATTTTTAGTAGCTGAGCTGTGTATTTAAATTGAATATTGTATATTCAATTTTTAATGTGTTACATCTTGTATAGTTGTGTTTAGTCAAACTGCTAAGCTTACTTTGCTGAAAGGGGTAAACCTAAATTCGTTTTATTGTCGATTTTGCATGAGTGAAAGTACGTTGGTAATTTTGTGTACAGCTGTTTCTATAGAGTTGTTGGTAGGGATTGCAAACCCGGAGCCTTTTTGCGAAACCCGGGTTTCGCGTCGGGTTTGGTTTGGTTCTGGTTTGGCAAGATGGAGACCATATACAAGTAAAACCGCTATAATGACATTCAGCCGATACGTTCTCATATAAATGGCAGACGAACTTACGCTCATTGCGTCGTAAAATAATAGCAAGACAAGTGTTGAAGTGCAATAAAAACAACTTTTAACTAGAAAGCAGTCAGAGCCCGCACTCCTCCACCAAGGCAATGTTGTTCGCTAGGTGGCAGCACCATCTTCGGTTTTGCAGCGGCTCATTTACTACATTTTCCCTTATGCCCCATTGAAAGCATTGATATGAAAATTTCAAAGTGATCCAGAATCTAGGATTCCTTTTGGATCACCCCCAAAATTGAATCACTGGTAGTTTGTGCTATTCCCGACATACCCTCAAAATTTCAGAAAGATCCATCCATAACTTTTTGAGTTATCTTGCTGACACACAGACAGACAAACAAACAAAGTCTGGCAAAAACATAACCTCCTTGGCGGAAGTAATAATTTTAGGAACACTTCGTTAAAGCAAATTTTGCATGCTTACATAGGGCCCCAGCTATAGACTTAGATCAACTTTAAATTAACTCAGTCAAATAGGTATAGGCCTAGGCTACACGCACCGATTTCCTGGGACGAGGTTTTTTGCCTGCATATGTCAGCCAAAATATGCCCATTAGAACATCGGACGAGGAAATTGGACGCGTCGTCTGACGTGTCATTCGACACGTCCGAATATCTTCATCCGAGAAACTCGGACACCACCTCGGACGAAGACAGGGACGTCGAGAGCCACAATGGAGCCCGGGAAAAACATTCTTGCGTGGCCCTTCTGGTGAGAAGATTTTTGAATTTTGCTTTTTAAAATGGGGTATTCTGGTGTAATTTATATTTTTGAGCAACGGCGGGCCCACACGTCACGGGGCTTGGGGAAAACTTCCCTATATGACAAATGAACTTCTCTCGACTTCCCCTCTCTCGACGGGCCTGAACGAGGAAATTGGTGCGTGTAGCCACGGCTTTACGAACATCGTATGGCTTTGTTGCTTCTAGCACCTATGATAAAATGAACGCATCGTCTCCAAGCGAGAGAGGATTCTCGTGCACAAAGTTCCCGCTGCAGAAAAAAAACCGCTCAGCATGCGGGAGGGATAAACAAGCAGTTTTAGAGATTGCAATAATGTAATTGCTACATGCAGGGGCTAGAAAAGAGCTGGAGGTGATAGTGTATGTTATAGATAACTAGTCAAAAACGTGTTTGCTGATATCTGATATGGTATAATATTCCATTAAATGTAGCACTTTTGTTCAAAAACGCAAACCCAAAACCCGCTGGTTTTGCAGACTGCTCATACTCAGGTTTCGGGGTTGGCATACTGTTCGGGTTTCCCCGGGCCCCAGGTTTTTCAAAACCTGGGTTGCAATCCCTAGTTGTTCATGCAGTTTAGCACCTTTATCACATTTAAGTAAGTAAGTCGGTAATTTAACAGTTATCCATAGTGCTAAGCTCTCATCTGAACAAAATTTTTTCAATGATTATATTTACCGTGCGCAAATTGCACCCACTACGATAACATATTCTGCATCACTAGGCAGAATTAAGAGTGCAATTTGGCATTTTGCTTATTGGTAATAATCAACTGCAGTTTAACTGCAGGGTGCTTATGTTTAATAACTTTTGTGGTCACTTAGAGATAATCGCATGGCTTGGTTGACAGCTGATATTCAGCTTCGATTAATGTCGACCTTTGCTACGAAAAAAGCACCGCCAAGAATTCACACCAAGGTGTCCGTCTTTAGATGACGTAATGCCACCCAAGATGTCATCCAGTCCACTTCAGAAGTTCAGACCGTGAGCAGGCACGAAAGTTAACCGCGGCTTCAATGGAGCGCACGTGGTCTATATCACTGTGTGCGACATTGGACCGTGCGTGCACACTTAAACTGTTCCAATTTGTTGTGTGTCATGTGAAATAGTAGACTATTGCAGTTTCGAACCTTGGAGTGGTAGTATGTAGTATGTACTAGATGTGTAATGTATGTACTGGAGAGTAAGGGGTGCAATGTGTCCATAGCCGGAGACATTCCAAAGAAGTTTAGAAGCAAACAATATGAGCGGTATGAGCTTATACCACTCTGGACATTGCAGTATTGTACTTGAACCACACTAAGGTCGAATAAGCTACATTGGCATTTGCCTTATAATGCACGACTGCAGCCATAAGCTGCGAAAACAGTACCGGTGCAAGCTGAGTATGGTTCAAGTCTGCAAGCTGCATTTCAGGTCCAACTGTTCATTAACATGGGCAGTGGAAGGCTACTGTGGTATCATTAGTTCATGCTAATTGTCTTCCACTTCTGAGATTTTAAAGTACTTCTAGTCATGAGTTTTGACTCATGTTGGTCGGCATAAAACACGATGTGCAGATGTGCAGTAGACGAGCAACTGCAGTTGCCACTTGTCTTGCTAGTCTGGTCTACAAGACAACATGCAGATGGGCTGCTAGATGTGGACTGGCAATCGACGGTGATGAAAATGTGCCCGTTGTTTGGCTGTAACCATAACCCATCGTCAGGCTCAGCCCATTGTCTTTTAGACCAGACGACGGGCTGGCTGCAGTTGTCCATTGGCCTGCCCATCTGCTCATCATGTTTTATATCAACTCACTCTTGCAGCACTTTACTTTTGCCGTTGTCTGTAAATTATCTGTTTTATTTGAAAACAAAGTCAAAGATATTGTGAACTTGCTGTAATTTGTATGATGCTTTGTGCTTGCATTGCAGCCACCTGGCTGCAGCTATGTCAATAAAGCTGTCGACTTTAGTCATTCGCGGCTTCGTACTATTCATTATTGGTGCAATATTCGCTTTGGTGCTGAACTTACTACAAGTGCAGCGACAGATTACGTTGTTTCCAGATGTTTTAGACAATGTATTTTCATCAGCTTGGTGGGTACCACCAAGTTGTGGCACAGCTGCAGGTATGCTGGGTTTACATTGTCGATATAATGGTGGTTAATGTTTTGGGTAATACAAACATTTTAAACATACTTTTTACTTTTTGAGTTGTTGCTGTATCATGAATATTTTTTACAAATAAAGCAGTTTATGACACATTGAAAGACGTATTAAGCCAATACCCCATAGTTGTGAGGCATGAGATTTTTATGAGTTTTGAAATTGTATAGCAAACATGCACAGTTTTTACTTGATGAGAAATAGGAATTCCACATGGTGAATATAATGACAGCTTTGGGTCAGTCAGTATAACATCAAGTAGGTGCTTGGCACCACTGTTTTAGATGAATGCTTAAAGGTCCGTGGTCACCATAATTAACATATACATTTTATCCATTTTCCTGAAAGTGCAGAATTTTGTGATAACTTTGACAGTAATATCGGCGCCCAGCGTTCTGTCAACACGGAAAAATTTACCTTTGAAGTCGACGATCTACGAAAACGACGTAGAAAACGTGCCGCCATAATGACCTGCGGTGACGTCATGAGTTTAGCCTATAGACGTCATGAATTAATATTCATGACGTCTATAGGCTATGAATGCCTAGCCTAGAATGATGGCGTCGTCGGCTAGCCATTAATATTCATGATCTATATGGGCTAGGGTCATGACATCACTGCGGGCACTGATAGATTAGAATATTTCGCATAACGTAACGTAATGCCGCATTTCGTTTGAATTCACACATTAATTTCATATATTTATGAAGCTTAAATCGACATATTATATATGCGAGGTTAAATGTCTAATTTAAATCTACAGAAATTGCGCGAGTGAGTTTGACCGTGGCCATGGACCTTTAACTTCACACAACCTTCTTGTTTAATACAACAGTGTGCAAAATTTTTATCAGTTTCTTTTGGTACTGTAACTGTCACTAAAACTACTACAGCTAAAGTCTGGTAAAGGTCGTAGTTGGATCTCGGGTCCAGGCTCGCGGTTTGCCTTGTGGCGATCACTGCCTTTCCTGACCTACCTCGTGGTTTTTCCTTGGTGCTCTTCACTGAGTGCTTTAGGTGTTTGGTGCTTGTTTGTGGTCAGAATTAAACTTGTGCCTGTGACCGGTTGTTGTGCAGCCGTTATTGGTCTGTTGTATCCATATCTCGACGACATTCTTGGAGAGAAGCGCGGTCGCAAGCAGGAGTGGTCCAGTGTCATGCGGTGTATTGCAGTCTTTGTTGGCATTAATCATGCAAGTGCCGTATCCTTTACTTATCTAGCAGCACAGTAGCTGCAATTTGTAATAAGTGTATTGCTGCTGCTTGTGTTGCGTTGTCTGACTGTTGTGTTTTATTGATTGTGTGCATTCTGTTGCAGTGCTGCTCAGCATGGTAGTGCTGACACTGTTGTAGGGCAGTGAGCATTAAGTATACGAAATGGCTTTTGGGGGATCCTGTAACTCGAAACCCCTTAGCTGATTTCCAAAAAAACTTGGCATGTTGTCATAACTCAGTCTTATGGCTAGAGTACAGAAATAAACTTTCTTTTGGTTGAATTACTATGTCAGCAGATAAATGGTGTTTTTTCTGCTTGTGAATAGGTACATAGGGTTTTTGGCTATTAGAATATTCTTGGGAATGCTCGATGGTTCAGTCTGATGTTCTCCGTTGTTCCTTGATGATTTTTGCTCTTTCAGAAGTGAAGTGAGTTACTTACTGTACTTGTCGCTTATTAATTTTTTATACCTAAAAGACATTTTGACATCACAATTTTCATTTGCAGTTCATACTGGTAATGAGATAAAGTTCTGCACAGAACTGAGTCTAAAACGTGTGTGTGCATGTGCGTTCTTAGGGCTGTGTTATTAGTAAAAATTGTTTGTTTATATTCCGTTGAGATATATGAGGCAACCAAGCTGTGTTAGGCTGTGTTTTTATTTTCGGCTGTTTTTTAGTTTGTTGTTTTTTTTTAAAATTTTGTCCTGTCAGACCAGTGAGACCTCTCATGAGTTTTTGTAAATCATAAGTGTACGGTAGATTAAAAACTGCTTCTCAAGTGTTGTGCTTGTGCTGCTCTTTGTCCCTCTGACCTGTGTATAGTGAGTTCTGATTGGCTAGTGCTGGCTGGTGTGATGAACAGGTTAACATTATATCACTGGTGTGCACACAATAGTGAGTGTGACTATGACTAATATTCAGCCTTGCGGTTGCCTTGTCTAGTGCACCTGCCACACTCAAGCTGTGACAACACCACCCAGTCATCACTCATCACTCATTGTTCATTGATTGTCAGTGACTTCTTTTCCCTCCCAAAATCTGGTGTCGAAATCGGGCGCAACTTCCCTCTCACTTTCGGACTCAAGTACCCCCACTCCATTTTGGGCTCCTTTCCTTCTCCAGTAGGGAAGTTTTTGTTAATGGTGTTGATTAAAAAGGGGAATCAAAAAATTGGAGGGAATGTTTGGTTAAGCATGTAGACACAGTGAAAAAGGTGGGAAAGTTTTGATCTACACCTTTAAGAAAACTCCCCCCATATTTTTCTCTGGGTGCAACCTGCACCCGTCAGGTATAGTGATAGAAACCAGTGCTGGTGATTGTTATGCTAACTTGCACTAGAACTCTAGTGCTGTGTTATTCTCTTACCCATTGCCCCACCCTACCCCACCTTGGGTAAGTGACTAAGTGGGCTCAGAGAGGTAAGGTAGTCACTGACCTTTTGAACAGCTTTTAGAGTCAACAACAGCAGCAGCTAGCATACTGGGCCGGTATACAGAGCTGTTTGTAGACTTGGTGGACTTTCAGACTGGCTGTATACATGGCTCTGATCTATGTTATTTACACTGTCCAGTCTCAGACCTGTGAAGTACTGGGCATCCTGTGAAGTTTGCGGTGGCAGTGTAAATAGCACATTTTTCTGCCAACTGGTGGTGCTTGTTGTATACTCATGCAATTGGTTTGCGTGCAGTTCCTAATCTTCTTATTGTCAAGTGTGTCATTGATGTCTCATTAAAGTGGCACTTCTTGCACGTGGATTTTAATTTTTTTTTTGTTTTAATTACTATCTGTTTTTTCAGTTTGTTTTTTGATGGATTTTGGTGACTGACATGAGTATGAATGAGTCAGTTGAAGTCTTGTGAGTGCATTGTTTAGGCACATAATGCATGCATTTCATATTACATTGAACTAGTGTCTGCACTCTGATGGTTGGTAGTCCTTAACTTGGATATCGTGCAGAAAATTGACTTTGCCAACAATTTACAGCTGTCGTTAACGTTGACGGCAATGTCTATTGGGTTGTGGTGGTTGTTTGACCGATCTCGTAGTGGGTTCGGCCTGGGAATTAGCATCGCTGTTATTGCCACCGTTGTATCACAGCTTCTCGTCTACCATGGAATCTACAGGTATGAGCTACTTGCTTTGTGTAGACTGTAGAGCTAGAATCATTTGAATCTAGGAGAAAGATGTTTCTGATGTGATGTTACATGCGGTGGCTTTCTCAGATCTAGAATGGAAATTGAGCTCTAGTTCCCCGTACTTCATTGTCTTTCCCCCACCCTTTTTCCTGCCCACTTTTTCTTCCCATTCCTTTTTCCTGGCCTTTATCCCCTTTTCTTTTCCCCTTTTCTCTCCTCTTTCTTTTTATGCACGAGAGCTAGCATAGCTATAGCGCATATTAACTACGGTGATTCTGTCTGTCCATCCTTCTGTCTGTCTGTCATGTCCATCACCTCTCCTTTACTGATTGGAGCCCACATGAGATAGAGACTTCTGGTTTTCACCATATGATAGCTTAAAGTCTCTAGTATTTTGTGACAAAATTTCATGCCATTGCGCAAAGGAGGTCCGCATAAACGAGGGAGCAAAAGAGGGGCACCCTCCCCTTAAAAAGGCATTATTTTTCCGCTATTGGATCGTCTAATGTGAAAATGGTTGCAGATAGGCACAGACATGCGGCTTATCATAACAAGCACTGGCGACAAGCTTCTTAGGAATGTCAACATCGATGACCTTGACTGACCTTGAACCCCCAAAAATAGGGGTTATAGTGAATTTTTCGCGATTTCGGGCTGCGACATGCATTTCAAGAGTGAATTGCGCCGAAATGGCTGGAAATAGACCAAGACAACCTGCATATGAGATTTTCAGCATTGAATGTAGATTTCAGCAGTCCACGTCTGCACCCTGTAGATTCAAGGAGGTCTGCACACACTGGTGTCAAATTGCGGCACCCCTCTAAAATGATTATTTGTTCGCTGTTGGCTTGTTGAGCATGAAAATGCTTGTAGATAGGCTGTAGTTCCCCGGGCTTGTTCGTAACAAGCACTGGTGACGAGCTTCTTAAAAATGTCAACATCGATGACCTTGAATGACCTTAAACCATAAAAATAATAGTTTTTTAGTGATTTTTTTTGCGATTATTGGCTGCAAAAGAGTGAATTGCGACAAAATGGATGGAGATAGACCAAGATTATCTGCGAACAGGAACTGCTATAGGCTCTCGCGCATATCATGAGCATTAGCTCGGATTTCTTGTTTCTTTCCCTTTGTGTTCCATCATCCCCCACAGGGCCCTACAACTTTAGTCCAGTTAGAGGATCTGTGGGAATGTGTTAAGCTCTCCTAGAGGGTCCAGGCGGAACCCTGCTGCCAAACAGTTTGCGGTGCGTTTTGAGCTAAAACAGCGCTTCTGGTGATAGCAGTTTTGCATATGCAGTTAATGAAGCTTCTCCCCAAATTTTCACTTGGTGCAAGATGTGTCCACCAGGTATAGGGATATAAGCCCCTGCACACAGGTATGTTTACAATCTTTTGCTTTGTATTGGTTTGTTAAACACTAAACTCTCCACTACCCCAGAGCTGAAAGGTAGAGAACTCAGTTAAGCCCAAATTCCATTACGCCGACTTCGCGACTTTCATCGAACATTCCCCGGGGGAAAATTGCAGACACAAATCATGAAAGTCCGTGACACAAGTCATGTCGCTGACTTTCATGATTTGTGTTCGCGACAAAGTCCGCAGACTTTGTCGCGGACTTTCCCCGTGTATAGTAACAGACTAAATTCCATTAGAATGACACAAACAGGTTTGTCGCGGACTTGTTGTGCAGACTTCGTCACAAACATCTTAACATGTCGAGATGGTTTGTGTCCACGACTTTCATGATTTATGTCGGTGACTTTCACCGAAACTTCGTGATTTCATGATTTGTCACCATTTGAGTTTGCGACTTTATGATATGTGTCTGCAACTTTCCCCGCAGGGAATTTTCGGTGAAATTCGGCATAATGGAATTTGGGCTTTAGCTGTATCATGAGTTATGACCATCCTGTATCACTGCAATGGCACATACAATTTTTGTTACGATAGTGAACTCTAAAAGTCAGATGGATTTTTTTATAGAGTGTCAAGTACGCTGTTAAAATGAATGGTATCTAGACTATGCACTAAAAGATGCAGCAACTAGTGATGCAGCATTTAATGATTGTTTTATCATGCTAGTCTGTTTGACAGATAAACATAAATATGTTTTCAGGTACACTGCTCCAGATTTTCTGTATGTTCGGTCATGGCTTCCTTGTATATTCTTTTCCGGCGGAATCACAATGGGCAACATCGGTAGACAGTTGGCTCTGGTAAGTGAAACATCAGATGTTCAGTTTCCTATCTGCATTTAACTGTAGAGTGCCAAGGCAGGTTAATTAGAGTTTTTAATTGTTGTTTAAATGTGTCAGTATGGGGTAGGACCTACTGTATTTGACTAATTTTTAGATGTACTTTTTTAATCTATCCGGAAACGATGCTTTCTTGACGATGGGCTTATATTTTGCTGGCATTTCTGTTTTTTATTACGCCGTGGTATCTTCAAGCGTTGTCGGCCAATTGCTGCAAAACTTTCACAGATGATGGGAAGTGTGTTCGATTTTATAATCCTGGTTTACAATTTTGGGTGCCTTTCCCTCCAAAAAATTTGGGGCCAAAAACATGCAGAATTTGGCATGATTTCAGATGACTTAAACTTCGATGGCGAGTATAATAATTATTTCAGGATGTCTGTGCATAATGGTGTTCTAATGATGGAATGTTCGCTGTGCTTTGTATGCAGTACGACTGCGAAGAGGTGACTCGAGCATCCCTCGGTGGAGTAGCTGCAGCAGCAGCAGCAGCAGCTGGCAAAGAACACACCGAATGAAGAATGAACTGTGATGAATGATCCTTAGCTCACAGCTGATCTCTCGTAAACTGCTGTGCCAAGCAGTGAACAACGACGTGTGATCACATCGTCTAGCAATTTCCATCCACCTGAATGCAGATTTGCCTTTATTATGTGCTCTCATCCTTGTGTGCTGCTGCTTTTTTTCTGGAAATTGTTGACACTCTCCTCTTCCATTTTTGCCCGCCTACATTGCATTTTTAAAACTGTCATTACATTGCATTATGATATGCATATGTGTGCTTATGTTTCTCAGTTATCTGCTACACAGTCATTATGTAATAACTGGTACAGTTGGGTGGTAGATGATATATGAGGCTTGTTCAGCCATGCAGTGCTTGAATGCAGAGAATACTAGTTATCATCAGCATGGATGCTTCAGTTGCTTTGAGGATTTTATGTTACTTTTACGTCAGCGTATGTGGTGTTTATGTAGAGTAGACGTAATGGGAGTCTAGGTGTCATGAACTGATGGATATAACTGCTGTGAAGTTTGAACATGGGGGATCTTGCTTCGTACGTTCATTGCGTTGACTGTGGTGCAACTGATAAGTTGTTGTGTGATTTTACTGCATTTCAGTTTTTCGTTTTCTGCGGTGGTTTACTCCAGTCAGCATCGTTATGTTACTGTTGTATGTGTGCGTCCTGCAGATGCCAGCTGACTGCCCCACATTATTAGTTGACTTAGACTTAGTGATTGCAATCCCGGGATTGAATTCTCAATCCCTGGATCTGGGATTAAGGAATTTTTAATCTCAGGATCCCATTTTCAGGATTAGGCTTACAAATTGGTCATTATTTTTGTATGCCCAGCAGACTTATTTTATGCATAGAATGTAGTAGGCCCCTAAAGAAGGTATTTGGGAGCCACTGTGACTGTCAAGATACAAATACAGTGCACAGCAAGGCGTAGGACTCTGGCATGCATGAAATATTTTATTCATTAAATGGCCAGAATTGTTATTTTTGTTATTTAGCACTCAAAAAAGTACAATGTTAGCGAATGTTTGTAACCCCGATATACTGGCATTAGGGCTTGGCGAAAATGGCCGAGATCCCGAGATTGCAATCCCTACTTAGACTGACTGGTGGTGCACGACCTTTAGCCTGTAGATCACGTCCAACCCACAACAAGTTGTTGTCTGACCCGTAAATTCCAACAGAAAAGCACCAGAAATGTTGTCTGCTTTGAAACTATTCATTTGCCTTAGTTATTTCTTTTAAATGTACAGTACTTGTACTGCATATCTCCGATTTCAAATCCCATCCTACACGCCACTGAACTCGGAAACATGTATATTACGATTATGCATGCTGCTCTTTTTCATCAGTTGATAATAATAGCATTTTGCATTGGCCTGGCCTCCAGTGACTTCAGGACCTGTACTTCAGAAAGGTTGCACATCACCGATTTAGACCGTTTTCCGCCAGCTGTAATCGTCTACTAGCAATGTAAACTGATGAGTGATGAGAGTTTTGATGTTTTATTTCACTGGTCATTGAATCTCTAGTACCACACACTCACATCTACAGTGTATATTATGTGCATGCTGCTGACAGTTCTGGTGGTCGGTTATATCTACCGTGTTACATAAATCTCCCACTAATGTTTTCCTGATGCCGTTAACTGTAATTTTGTGATTGCGAAAAATCTGGATGCACACTTCAGCGGTTATTATTTGACCATCTTATGCATTTTCCTCAGAGTTGTAATTATTATTCGAGTTGCAATGTATGTTATGATGCATAATGGTATTGTCATGTGCCGTAATTCAGATAAAATCCAATAGAATTAAGTAACTGCACGGGTATTGAAACGGTTAATAAACATCAATACATCCACCTAGATCAGGGGTCTCAAACTCATTTTGGGGTGCGGGCCACACTCCAAGATATCACTCAGTTGGGGGGCCGCATTGTTTTTAGAGACGACAAAATGCATTAAATGCAGTAATTAATACAAATGACAGAAGACACTTTTGTACTTTTTGTACTTTTGCTTCTCCTTGTCACACTTCAAATCCAATACCTCCATCTGGAATACTTCGGAAATGCTTTCTGCGTCAACATCAAACGGAGCGGCAAAAAGTGCAAACTGTGGTTTAAAATTATTGAACTTTTGAAAACATCGGTCGAACTCTGCAAGTAATCAAGAAATGATATCTGCATAATCTTTCAGGCACCGTGGCTTGACTTCACTTAGACCTCCCACCTGAAGAGATGAGAAATGGTCCAAGTTGCCAGTGCCAGATTTGGTCGCTGCCAGAATCAGCATGTGGCTCCACTAATGAGAACGCAAATGAGAAAAAATAGTGGTTTCGCTGAATTACTGAAAAAACATGCTGTAAAATGAATAAAACTATTTATTTTTATCCTAAATTTTGGGAATTTCAGATAATGTGTCTCGGGCCGCAATTAACGCCTTCGCAGGCCGCGAGTTTGAGACCCCTGACCTAGATGATCCATTGATATTTGCCCAACAACAGAAGTTTACTTGGCTTTTTATTAGTATGAATTCTGCATTATACTGAGACAACAGGCTACATGTAGTTGGTACTTGACACAAATAGATAATGGTTAAATTGAAGACACAAAAAATTGGGCTTTTGACAACTCTATTTACAACTCTGCTTCTGATTGGGTATTTGCAAAAACTTATCTGCAGATAAATTTTAAGTCTCTTCACTGTTTAATGTACATTATGTTTGTGAATGGTTCTTTTGGGTTAAATAGTTAATGTTAGCTTGTGATCGTAAGGATCAGTTTAGTCAGTTGTAAATATGTTGCTTGATTGATACGTATGTATGTATTATTGTTAACCACCAGCTAAGTTTCAATGATGTTAGGTTCTTTCTAAATGTAACTTTCATAAATCCCAAACGATACTGAGAGCATTAATGTTAGTATTATCATGCATATGTGAGTTTACTAAACGATTTCCTGTAAAATATTGTGTACCATAAAACTTTTAATGCAAGCTGGGTCTCATGTGGAAGCAAACTTTAATAGGGCACGGTGACAGTGTTTTTGTGTAATGCGGGTCTACAGGGTGGGCCAAAAAAATGGCACAGTTTTTTGTATACCTCATAACTTCACAAAATATTAACCGATTTTCAAAATTCTTTTACTGTCAGAATCAGGAGACAATTTGCAATAAAACTGTCACTACAGATCCCACCTCACCTCAAATGTGTCGCTACACTACTTCGTGAAATATCAGATGACGCACTCAAGCTTGCAACGCCACTGACCGGTTGCGTGATCAACGTTGATCGAGCCTGGCATGAGGCCCCCAAACAACCCAGACTTAAATTCAGTTGATTATGCTGTTCGGGATGCCCTTCAACAGAGGGCCTATCAATGTTGACGATTTACGACAGTCAATTAGCTAAAAAAATAACCATTGTCGCCAAGTGGGGCAAAGTGCCACAGCGTTTAGTTGATCGCGCCATTGGTCAGTGGCGTCGCCAGTTTCGATGCGTCTAGCAGCGAAACGGACACATTGGAAATTTGATGTGAAAACTGTAAAGATGTGATTTTTAGACAAGCGCGTTGTTTCTGTTGTTAATTTTTTAAAATGTGTCGTTACAAAAGTCCTCGTTTTAATTGTTATTTTTAAGACACTGACATTTCACAAGGTAGTGTAGTGACACACTTAGGGTTTGGTAGGATTTATAGTGAGAGTTTTATTGCAAATTGTCTCCTAATTCTGACAGTGAAAGAATTTTGAAAATCGGTTAATATTTGGTGAAGTTATGAGGTATACAAAAAACAGTGCCATTTTTTTTGGCCCACCCTGTATGTTACAAACCGAGTGTTCTATGCCACTTGCTCTAATAGAAGCTGGCAACGAGTTTCAAAAGTTTTATGGTACCTGTATTGTTTTGTCCACATTGTTAGATAAATAATTTTATCGTTAATAATACCTTTCCTATGCACTGCATCTACACCAATGGCCAGAATGCTGTCATAATTTTGTGAGCCATATGTGTATAAACCCAAGTCGCGATGACGTTATGATGATGTACAGATGATGGCGTTATTTTAGGGAACAGGGTCACAATGTGTTATGATGCATAATGGTGTTGCCTTGTTGCAGCACGTTCTGTTGTCGACGCATCTTGATGTAGGCTGATCGCCACTTTACAGTTCTGATGATGGTTGTTCACAGTTAGTGATAAATTTCACCATTTGTCTAGTTAATAAATCTCGGTCACCAGTAAATATTTGTTTTCAGCTTGGTTATCATCTATGAGCAGTTTGTGCAGCTGCTTTCAACAGTCAAAAGTGACTATTTTAAACTACAAACGTAGCAAAGAGGATGCACATTGCACATGACAATAAAAAACCCAGCAAGAACGGGTTGCAGAATGATACTGGTACAAACTACGAACCATGAGCATTGTATAGCATGGCATACAATGAAAATGAGAAAATGACCTCTTTATTTTATTACCGATATTAAGTGATACCATAAATGGAGGAATTTGTCATCATCCGGAGTTTCGTCACATTAGGCTGATACCCAAAAATATTTTGGTGTGGAATTAGACACATTTACAGTCTAGATGCCCTTACTGTTACAGAACAAACAGCCACTGAAGGAATACAAAACCGAACGTGATGCAACAATGTAAATTACAACATGTAGTAACAGCTGCCAATGCAAAAAAGTATCCCTAATATTTCATAAAATGACAAGCAGTACATGTGGTGCTAACATGCATTTGCTAACGACAATATCTTGTAACTAATATGTACACTGTACAATAACAAAAACACTGTCAGAGAACAGTATGTATACAGCTACACAGTGAGCCAAGTTTGCACGACAAAGCAAATTAATTCGTGAAATATATCAATCTTAGTAACTTTAAAAGAGCACACAAATTTCTGCACAAACTGATTAATAAATGAATCCTTTTTCTAATAATAATTTACAAAAAAAATCGTGGTCCAAAAAACAACAGTTAGCAAACGGTACAAATCAGAAGTCCGACTTTTTCAGCACAGGGCTACATAATGTGGCTTTAAAGCTACCATGAGTGATGGGTAAGATCAGCGAGCTTTGCATCTCGGCAGAATGCCATTATCATTAATCACAAAATGAAACAGTAATGTAAAATAAAAAATGCCATCTCATTTACAAGATGTAACTATTATCGAACTTGCCAAGAAACAATAAATGATGTTATCGTTACCTATATGAAGACACTAGTCTTAACTAGTGGGTAAGTGAGTGAGTATGGCTTAACATCCCACCCGATATCATTTCGGGGACAGCCTTTCCAGGCAAAATTGTAAAACTGTAAGAACTCCATTATAAGTGTGGCATATGTAACATTAATGGCACGTCTAAAATCTTCCTTCTTATCCTCCAGACAGTCATCAATCTCAGAATGCTGTCTACTGGAAGACGGGGGGTGGGGGTGGCTTAACCAGTGGTGCAGGGGTCAGGACACTTTTTTCGCATGTCAAATGATAGAGATAAGAATTTTAACCATCTGATGAATAAAATATTTTATGAGTGCCAGAGTACTACTCTGTGCTGCTTACTGTAATTTGTATTATGACAGTCATCGTCACTCCGTACAGTTCAGACATACCTTCCGTAGGCACCTACACAACATCCTGTGCATGAAATAAGTCAATTGGGGATACCAAAATGACGACCAATCTAAAAACCTAATCCCAAAACGGGATCATGAATTTCTCAAACCCGAATCCCAGGATTGAGAATTCACTAGTGAACACTGACTATTGTTAAACCACATTTTACTGAGACTGTCATAATTTGACCTGTAAATTCTATTTACGATTATTAAATCTTAATAAAATTCGAAACATGCATCGTGCCATACATATAAGGTAAGTAAATTTTTGGCCCACTCTGTACAATATACATGTTTACAGAATATTACACCAATAAATTAGCATTCAAGAACACACGTCTACGAACTTCGCAAGCATTCAAACGTCCTCGCCTGTCATTCAGGACTAAGCCTGTTGACGAGAAGATATGCTCGCTGGAGACAGATGTAGCAACCAGACAAAGTCGCTCTCTCACAACAGGCACCAGACATGGATACACGGGTATCCTAGTACGCCACCAGTCCAAGCTACTTTCCTGGCGGGAAAGCAGTGGTTCATCCAAGAACCGCTGAATCTGTTTTGCCACGTCTGTATCTACGTTCACAGTCGAAACTATACTGCAAACCTTCTGATCGTAGTCGGACCAAACCGAAGACACTGCAGCTGGTTGAATGCTGCTGCCACTGTCTGTAGAGCAACTGTTATGGATAGCAACATGAGGTTTCGATGTTGCAGCAGATTCTGCTACCATGTGTGACACTAGTTGATCATAATCGTCCCAAACTGAAGCTGCAGGTGCTCTCTTCTGAGGCTGTGAGACCACCTTAATACAACTGTCAGCTGTATCAGACGGCTGAAAATTTTCATCCAAATTTTGATTGGCAGCCTCAGTGATGCCACGCAAAGCCTGATCAGCAGCACTGCTATCGGAAAATCCACTTTGCTTGAACCTTGGATCAAGCATTGTTGCCTCTGCAAACAAAGGTTTTAGTTCCAGGTTTCCGAACCAAGTGCTCACTAACGACATCATGATGTTGGCCATTTTCTCAATGGTTGGTGGTTGATCGGGAATATCGAGCTGTTCCTGACACAGCTTCAACAGTCCTTTGATCATTACCAAAGCCTTAGAGGCTGATATGTACTTTTCCGCACTGATTTCAATTGCTGCTTCATACAGTGCCATTAGCAGCTGACATGCCCTTGCAATAACATCCCAGTCTGCCCAGGACAGAACCTGCACGTTGGGATCGAGAAGCAAACTGAGCGTATTGATCACTGGATCACGGACTTCAAGAAAGCGATGCATCATGTGGTATGTAGACGTCCAGTACGGTGCAACATCATGCACTAAGTCAGTTTCAGGCAATTCCATGTGACTCATGATAGAATGCAGCAATGCAGATGCGGTTGCACTGTATCGAAAGTATTCAACAATGGAACGAATTTTAATCAGAATTTCGTCAATTTCTGCAAGTGCATCAATTGCAATGGAATTCAGTGTGTGCGTCAAGCACGGCAGTCGAGTCCAGCCAATCAGTTCGATAGCTGTCAGCACTTCACCAATGTTATCTGTCACCACTGCTATGACTTTATCTTGTACACGCCATTCTTCTGCAACACGCATCAGTTCATCCTTCAGGTAAGTGATTGTATGCTGATTAGTGTATACCAAACAGTCCAGCAGGTACGACTTCAGTTCCAGCTCACTACTGATGAAATGACCAGTAACGGCAAAATATTTCCGCATTGTCTCGTCACTCGACCATCCTTCAATTGTCAAGCACACAGCAGTGACATTCAGCATTTCAATCTTACGCCGGTTCATCAGACGATCAAATCGTTGTGGCAGCATAACACTAACTGTACGGTCGCGTGGCATTAAATATGCAGGCTGGAGTTGAGTGACGAAGTCGCGAAATCCAACATCGTTGACGATGCACAGAGGCTGGTAGTCCAAAGTAATCATCTCGAGCAATGCTTCGTCAAACATTCGCTGCTTTGTACCAGACAGTGTTGGTTTATGCTCCACAAATTCAGCATCACTATCATCATCGGAAAATACACTGATAGTAGTAGCATCTGCAACACATGCGTCAGTGCCGCCGTTTGCCAGAGCAACTGTAATTGCCGACGACAAAATAACTTTTGACGACTTTTTCTCATTCTTCGTGACAACTGCAACAGGTGTGCTACTGCTGTTGCTCTTATTTAGCTCATCAAGAGTATGCACAGCTTGCAGATGTCGTTTCAGGTTGTGCGTCGAGGCATTCAGGTACACTAGCTCAACTCCGCAAATGTCACACTTTACCTTGTGATCACTGATAACGGTAAAATTATTCCACACTGTGCTGCGTCGCTGATTTTTCCGCTGGGCGTTTCGCTTCTTCTTGTTAAACGCCAAAGTTGGGTGCTTCAGTCGAAGATGCCGCTTCAGGTTGTACGTAGACGTACTCAGATGGCTGTGGTAGGCCAGCCCCGCATTGCATATGTTGCATATCGCCTTTCCGTTCTGCAAATCAGTACAGTGGAGCCAGACAGAGCTCCGCTTCGGACGAGTCCTCAACTTCTTGTCGTCGGTCAACGACGATGACGTCGTATCTGTCATTTTCTTCAGCGATCTAACGACTTTTCCTACTCAGACTTCGTTAAACATTCGTAGCACCTAATCTATTAGAATCAATTACGTATCCAAAATAAAAGTCAATTATTTCATTTTTTTCAATTTCTATTATACTCAAAAAAACGGAAGTTGCAACATAAACACAGGGTAGCTTCGAAATTCAAAACACACATTAGTTTCTTTGGGCGCAGGCAACAAGAAAAAACCAATCGCATCAGAAGCTAAAATTTGTTTTAGATTGGGGATTCTGGGCAGGGGCACCGGAGCCACGGGGCCAGCTGCCCCTCTACCATTGTGGCACGGGGGCAGCTGCCCCCTGCTCTTGTGGCACGGTGGCAGCGCGAGGGCAGAGAAGTGCCCTTTTGCGATGTAACTAGACTTAGACTTACTGAGCTGTGTGACGTCGACGATACAGTTGGATAGGGCAATGGCAACTTCCTATAGGCCGTCAAATGATACCATGTCTCTATCTGCAGCGGTTTGACCGCAATTTTGAATGCAATGCCGAATACCGCATCGTATTCTAGTGTTTATTTTTTAATTCGACATAGCAGCGTCACCAACTTTCTTTCCGCGGCACGAAGTCAGACGCTGGCCTTCAGATATAAGCGGTACAGTCGGTGCACTCCAGCAACAGCTGGGATATTCGTGTTTTCTTAGACGCTGGTTGCATTCATGTACGCCTACAGGTATTAGAGTGGATGCTTTTGAAGGACATTTAGTTTGTACTTCCTACTAGTTAGTAAACCAAAAATGTTTGTAATTTTGTTACCATTAGATAAAAAAATTACAAATAGGCCTACACCCAGAAATGAATAGATCTTCTGTTGCCCAACCAACAGTATTAATGCACCGGCGATTAAGATGTGATGCTGCTATAGCGTTAATAAATTAATTTAGGTTAACTAAATAATGACGTGTTTATGTCACAGATTATTCATTTGACTAAATAACATAAAATAAACGAGAAAATAAAGAGTAAAAACAACACACAGGGAAATATTCTAAACAGACAAAGCATATAAGAGTCAATTTAATTAGTAGGTGAGCCAGCATAATATCCATGGATATATCCACAGGATGGCTTAAGTCTGATATCCACACATGGATATATCCATATCCATGGCAAGCCTGATTGGAGGACAGGGTAATATATATCACTTTAAGATACATAGCCAGATAACTGAAAATATTAGTACGCAAATAAACTTCATATGTCTAATGCTAACATTATTGTTAATTTGTGTCCTCATGTTCATTTTTCTGCACAAAATTGTAATTTAATTGCAATTTATGTAAGATTAAAGTCTCCTCAGTACACTATCAACTTTCAGTTCTACTTTTGAATATAATAAATTACTAAAATAATGGTATATCAAATGCTGATAAAAAAAATATAGCACTTAACATAACTTTTAAAACACTGGCAATTAATTGGGTCAGTGAATACAATCAAGTCTAGACCTGGGAGTCGAATCGATCAAGTCGACTCAAGTCGACTTGGGCCTTCCAAGTCGGGTCAAGTCGATCTGTAGTAGCGTCGCCGTCGAAATTTTCTGGCGCCGTCGGTTTCATTACAAGTCGTTTCAAGTCGACTTGAGAAGTCGACTTGACCCAAAGACACATCCCCAACATTATTGACCGTAACTTGAAGCATGATTATCAGATTTTAGTGATTTTTGGCATACTTATTTCTGACACAACTGGTTACTAAATGACTGTTTGTGTTCCTACCTCACCCTCTGTCTGCTTCTGCAGTACATGGGGAAATCAGATTAAGCAAAATACGCGTTGAAATGATAAAAACGTCGATAAATTCCGTCTATCCTGATCTCTGGTCCCCAAGAGCCAGTCGATTACAAGATTTGACTGTCGTGCAGCAGTATGTCTACCATGTGACGTTAAGAAATGTTTGTGAATTCATGAAGCGACTGGTGAAGTCTGGATGAGTCTGGAGCATAACATTACTGCTGTCAATAAATGGAGAAATCGTCTCCATGTTTGTGATTGCACAAATTATTGGCCAACACTTCGATCAAGTTTATTGCAGGCAGCTGAAAAACAAAGCAATTGGATAAAGTGTCAGCCAAAGTGTTAAAAAAGGAAATAAAATGTGTTTTGTGCGTTATTTACATTAAGTAGTAATACCACTATAGGGGAAAAATGCAATATTTCAACGGTTCTGATTTCCCCAGGTAATGCAAAAACACACAAAAGGTAAGGTGAAAACTACATAATGATTTGATGGCCAGTTGTTTCAGAAATACTGTTACAAAAAATTATTAAAATCCGATAATCCTTCTTCAAGTTACAATCGAAAATGTTCAAAATGTTCTTTTTTGA
>Ga0209367_1001905_pt1 | contig 26767 bp, 13 predicted proteins | sample WorMetLIZISLAND2_FD_187412 | JGI IMG/M metagenome (GOLD analysis project Ga0209367, IMG submission 187412) | Marine gutless worms symbiont microbial communities from Max Planck institute for Marine Microbiology, Germany - Olavius geniculatus... ... | reverse complement strand
CATCAGTTTATACACTTGTTAACGGCGACATGCAATGAGTGACACATCGAAAACAGCAAAAATCATAAAAAGGTGATATTATTCAACAGCACATTGACAGTTAGATGATGTGATGGTGAGTGATGTCACCTTTTTATGATTTTTGCTGTTTTCGATGTGTCACTCATTGCATGTCGCCGTTAACAAGTGTATAAACTGATGTTTTATACATTTATTTTCATATTAATTGCATGAAAATTGTTATTATAATAATAATGGGTACAACTTTTACATATTTTGGCAGTGCATTAATAGATTTTTTTAAAAATTAATCAAACTGGATGCCTGGCTGGCTGTGTAGTACTAGTGGTTGTTGTTGCCATGTATCGTGTTAACCTGTTGTGTCTGATCAATGTAGTTGCCTAATGCCAGGTCCAGGTGAGCAAGCAAACTATTTTAGCGTAACCAAACACCCAGGTCTACTCAGTCTTCCATCTCTCCAGAGTACATTAATTTAGTATTGTTCTGTCAGGCTTGGGTTAAGGCGGGGCTTGTTTACTAGTGTCAGGTGGTAGGTAAGACTGTATGATCTCAAACGACTTGATAGGTTTACATGAATGTCATAAGCAGATATACACACCTGCAATTAGTAATGCTGGTGTGTCTAACAGGTACACTGGTATGCCAGCTGACTGAGTCATTGCATCGTATCTCTGGCATTACTGTTCTTTCAGACAAGCTTTATCTTCTTCGATGCAGGGACACAGATCAAATCGAAGTCTACAATGTTGTCATTCACTTTTCATCTTTGCAGCTTTGCTTACAACGTTTTTTGACTCTGCCTCGCCTTTATCGTGATGACTGGAACGACCTGACATCCTCCGCAAAGCATCACTGTCTTTATGTCTCAAACTTTAGCATGGATCGAATCCAGAGAGTCGACCCGGATGATGGATCGGTCATTTTGTGGCCAATGTCCGGTGCTCCTTGCGGCCTGTCGATGACACGGAATGACAATCTCCTGGTTATGTTTCAGGATCCAAAGAATCCGGGAAAGGTTTAGTTTCATTTGTAGTAGTCGTAGTTGTAGTTGTTGTAGACTTTGTATTAGTAATATTGTCACTTGTTAGTGCTAGTCATAGTAATATTCAGATTGTTCAAATCTCTTTCTGTTAAATGTAGCTATTTTTGTTGCTGTGATTATCAACATATTTTTACTCCTCGTGTGCTACTTTCCTAACGTATCAAAGAGGAGTATATTAGATCAGTGTAACATTGAGGACCGACTGTCAACTGACCTCTGTTCCTGGAAGAACTTCAAATGGCCATATCTCGATAACGGTGCCAGATAGATGCATGGTCTCAATGGACCACCCATAGGAAGTCGACTGCCACGAGTCGAACGGTTATGTGACTGATGACGTAACGTGACCCCAAAAGGTCAATGACATGACCCCATTATCTTTGAGGCACCATATCTCCATAACGGTGCCACATAGACACATATGTTGAGGTATAGCAAGACAAATGGCAACTAGCGTCGTCATCCATTATTGGAAATTTTTCTCCCTCAGTTCCTAAAATCAGGCAGTATTTTACGAACTTCGGGCAGACAATTTTCAATAACTACCTCGACGCCAGTCACTATTAGTGTCATATTAAACGGGTGTCAAATAAATGCCGGGTCTCTAATACAAGCTGAAAGGAACGAAAAAGCACTTAGAAGAATACAAAAGAAAGTGATGCCCACAAGGACGTCAAGGAGTACATTAGATTGGTTACAATGTAATAAAATTTCTTGTATATAAATTCTTATGCAGTATGTTCTATTTGTTAGAACTTGTTCTAAGGTTGCCTGCCATCATAACGGCTCTGGTGAGTCTGCTATACTTTGCTGACTCTAGAATGTGTTGTTGCAAAGTTTTGTTAATTAATTGTTATTTTGTATTTAAAAGCAACTGAATGAATGATTGATTGATTGATAGGTGATGGAGGTCGATGGAGGATCGGGAAATTGCATCTGCAAGGTGGATCTGAATCCGGGAATCTTGTGGTCATGGCATGCCATCGAGTTTGCGGCCCAAGTCTCAGAGGCACATTACCTTGTTTCGCATGGTTATTATGATCAACATAACCACTGTGTGTCTCTCATTGGAGGTCCTGGGAAAGTTCGTCAATATGGCGGCGTTCCTGGCTCTGGCTCAGGCAAGCTGTACGTTCCATACCATCTCGCTGTCGATGCAGCTGATGGGACTATTTTTGTGGCGGATCATCACAACGGTCGCGTGGTCGTGCTGAGTCCAGCGCTGGAGTTTGTTCGATGTCTTGCTACGCAGGGTGCTGAGTTAAAATCTCGGCCTCGTAGACTTTGTTTTGACTCAAAATCACGTCTGTTATACATAGGTCAGGATGATGGCACCCTCACTGTATTACGGCTTTAGACTTTAATGGTTCTGTCACATGTCTCTCAGGGGAATGTCCCTCACCAATGTATCTGGTTTTCACAAAGTGCACTGATGGACATTTGTTGGTGTTTTACATATTGAGATGATTTAGGCTACTTGCCTGCAGGCAGTCACTCATCCAAGTACTAACCCAGCCCAGCGCAGAGTAACTTATTGATCGGACACAGCACGTTATCTTTGAATAGACTCGTAGATTGTAACACTGATGATTTATGGTTATTTTTTCATGAGAAGTTATTCTAAGTGCTGCCCCTTTTCAAAGACTATCACCAGCTCTACCCTGTTTTCCTTAAGCCATAATGTTCTCAGACTTTGGTGTCAAGTTTCAGACTTACAGGTTTCAAGCTGCAGTCTTTTGGGCCTCTGTCTATAACGTTTTTATGTTCTCCCCTGGTGCTTGCGATGAATAGTGACAAGCGGTGTACGTTTCACATAGATGTACATTTTCAAAAGTGGTCCGACTTATTCCATTTTTAATGTGGTTTACTTTTTTCATTAAAATTTTTTTTCTCATTTTTAAACAAAACTGGCAGGTTCAGTGCAGGTCTGAATATGCCTATGGGCCATGGGGTCAGAATAAATGCTGGCTTTAGTTTAAAGTGGCAGTGTTTGATTTTTTTGTAGGCCTATATGTTAATATAGTGTCAGCTGCCTGTCAATGTTACAGCATTGTTGATGGTATTATGATGTGAAATATGTGACTGCCATGTTTGTATTATAACAAAGCTTTATATGTGTTTATATGCAGCATCTGCACCTTAGTGATTTACAGAATTCATTTATTTTACTTGTAGATTACTCACTTGTTGAACATTGTGTTTTTTTCAATTTTTATTTCAGCTGTTGTTATTTCTCCAGCAATTCTGACGTTCTATCAGCTGATAGTAATGTTAGTGACTTTTTTGTGGCTGTCCTAATAGGTCATATTACCAGATCTAGCTCATATCACTGTTATTTATTCGTGTGTTTGTCACATTTGGGCATAGAAAAACCAAGATTGGTGTGAACGTTTCCCAGGGCAGAGTACCCTTTGTCTAATGTGCTAATTTTCAGCTCAAAAGAGGTCAAAGGTCAGGGGTATGGCTGCATAATATGCCGGCTTTGGTCCAACATATGTTGTGTGCTCTGGACCCTCTAGATATGATGTCACAAATCTTTAACCCCCTCTCTCTCCCCCTTGCAGTCTGTAGTGTAGCCTAGATATCTACATGGATTCCAAACACAAACGCAATATTTTGTATGATTTGACACATTCGTAACAGTAAGCATAGTGTATCAACGGTTTGATATGTAGAAAGGATCTCCTGAATACTAGCGCTATCATCCACAACTCCCTGGCCAGGCCTTGCCACAGATGTGACGTGCGTGACGTCACGCAGCCTTTTACCCCCTCCCCCTACGTCATGCATCGTCACAATATCGTGAACCTCTCTCTCTTCTTGGCCCTCGTGACGTCATTTATGGACGACCCCATATTGCAATACACCAACTCATGTGGTTGCAGATCGAATTATATTTATGCATATTGAGAGGAGCAGATCTTGATCAAGATCCATGTATTATGTGTTGTTTTTTTACGTTGCAAAGTAGGTTTACTTATTCATTTTCTAGAACTGAATTTCAGTCTCAGTATTATCCCATGCTGATCGACGTGCCAGTTTTTGGATAACTGGGGTTGGAAATCTGTGGGCAGATTTTCGTGATAGTTTTTTTGGTGGTGTAGAGATAAAATATTATATTTCGGGGGATATGCGTGAATCTGGGTTTACAAATTTGTTTTACATACATGGGCGTTTGGCGTGGGAATGATTTTAGCAGTATTTTAGTATGAGAAGCACAGTATTACTGTTTACTTAGATGTGTAAGTCAGTGGCTAGGTGGGTTGCAACTGACATATTATGAGGCTGAGTTTCTGACCTATTCAAACTCACAGAATTTCGTGAACCAGTGGTCACTGCATTAAATCTAAGACAGAGTTTATGGCAGTATTTTCAGCTACAGTCTTTCAGCTCTTGGGAGATCGGTCCCCAGATTTCTTACCAGGGTTACACCCTGGCCCAGCTGGAAGGGATAGCGCCTCCCTTTATACAACCCCCACTTCATACAAAATAAATCTGTGTACACTAAGACCATTAAAAACCTGATGAAGTCATTTTCAGATGCTAATAACGAGTTTATTTTGTTAGAATTTGCTGCCTACCTCACTACAATATTGTAGTACTGTTTCAGCAGTACAAGCATAGTTACAGGGCTTGCTGGCCCAGTATAAAAGTTTGGGTGGGTGTTGACAGCATTGAAATTGACAAAGGATTGGGGTATTGGACCCCAACAGTGTTGTAAGACCTTAATGCACATACGATGTGCATCACAGATTTTGAACGGACTCCCGACAGCCCAAAATTGAACAACTCTCAGCTATTTTTTCACAGTTCAAAATTTCAAACCCGCAAGTAGTGTTGATTAGCTTAAATGTTATTACGGTGGATTTGACTGTTTACTTGTTAGCTGATTACCCACTTGTTTGTTTTCAACATTTTTGTTATGTTACTAATAGGCTATTCCTGTTACTAATAGTGCAGCAGTTGGATCGTGCTGTTTGCTTGCTTGTCTGTTCGTCTGTTTGTCAGCGCTGTTACTTCTTTTTCTTATTTAACTTTTTTAACGTTTAAAAAGTAGTTGTTCATTTTATGTACAATGGCAAATGACTGTGGTGTTTTTTTTTGTTTGAGTGCATGTATTGTGACATTGTGATTTATCACAATGTCACAATACATGGATTCTAGTGAAATAGTCATGGCAAAAACCGTAAAAGGACCTATTAACTAAGCTTATTGTGTCGACTATGGTGCATTATAAAGCTTTAAACGAACATCAATATGATGAACTGAAGATCATTGTGTTCTGTGTTCTCGTGTAAAATTGCATTTTTTCTGTGTTCCTAACTACTAGTTGAGGTTTTTTTCGTAGGCCACAGTGCTAGGCTAGGCCTCGTGTATGCATGCTTGGGACAAAACGACAGGATTATCTCAACTTTTGTTTTGACTTTCGTGTATTATAGCATATTTTTACACGCACATCAATAACTGATCAGCGGTTACTCATACAGGCCATGCAGCCTAGAGCAATGCTAAGACGAGGTCCATATCCCTATTGGTCTAGCGGAAGCCGATAGCGACGCCGAGTATGTTTCCGATCGTCTCTCTGCGATCTGTCTGCATGTAACAGCCACATCCGCCCCAGTGCGACTCGTAGAACATGAAATACTCGCCGGGCATCACCCTCGTAGACGGGTTCGGACTCAGGGCCGTGGCCATCTCCTCACAGAACGGAAACACGCTGGTCTTCGCGTAGTCGGTGGGGGCGCGCTCGGCGAAGTTGGGGAACAGCGCGTGGTAGCTGTTGGGGTTCGCGTCGCAGTTGTCGAACGTCAGGTTGTAGCCGTTTATCTGTGTAAGAACACGCACAAAAGCACTAAATGAGAGTTCCAATAGGGGGTTCACAAGGTGGAAGACGCCAAGTCCCTATTGGCTTTGATCACCATTCCTGTTATGGGGCGTGTGCCCCCTCGACTTCAAGCGTTTAATTTTTCGAACCAATTACAGAGCCCGTAGGTCATGACATTCGACTCCGTGTAGTTGCCTGTCCAGTAACAACAGAACTTATTACACGGATGTGTAAACTTAAATGGTGAAAGGGAGTCACGACCCTTCCTTGAGGAGCGATGGACTGCCGACAGTCGTTGTGGCATTGTAACTGTTGGCTTGACACGTCCTAAACTTCACACTGTCAACTACCCGACATGGTCTGGAGTCTTCAACAAGTTGGAGTTTGGCCATCTACTGAAAGAGAAAATATTAAGAGACAGAGAGGGCATATTCTACACTAAGTAGGCGAGCCTTCTCTTTACATGGATTTTAGTGAAATAGTCATGGTAAAACCGTAAAAGGAAAGGGGTTATCGATTTTTGATTTCTTAGGACCCGGTCTCATGTTAACTTTCCAGTAGGCTGCGGAAATTTTTTTTTGTTCCTAACTGTTTTGTGTGATGCATTGTAGACAAATTTACAATCCTACCCAGGTACAAAAACATCAGATCTTTTTTCCAGTAAAGGCATAAAACATAAGAGTATATTACGGACCTGAAGTCCTTGCTGGTTGCGGAAGCGTGCCATGGAGGCGGGAATAAAGCCGTAGTACATGAAGTGAGGTCCAAGACTGTTGAGATTCTGTGGTGCAACGTAGCCCGAGTACTCGTTCAAACCCAACTTCAGCGGAACATTCCTTTACAATGCAATTGAATAGACAAATAATCACATGAGTAGAGATACGGTATGCGCGCTGAAGATGAGCCAGACACACTGAAACGTGAAGTGGTGACTGGTGTTTTTTATTATGCGGCTGTCCTAATGGCCGCATTACGGATATTGCCCGTCCGTCCGTCTGTCCGTCCGTCTGTCGCGTACCGGCTCATAACTAAAAACTTGAAGGCGCAGAATAACCAAAATTGACATAAAATTTCGCCAGGGCAGGATTATTTTGTTTGGGGTTTGCTAAGCTTTATATCATTTTAAAAGGTCAAAGAGCAGATATAGAGTTGTGATTATTATGACCAACTGTAGGGCCTATGTGGACGACCCATGATGTCGGCACAGAACGAGGTACTTGTCCGTTAATTCACCCGCACCCTACTTATTCCTGTTAAGGCTAACGTTAACACTAACCCTAGCCCTGGCCCTAACACTAACCCTAACCTTAACCCTACCCTTAGGCTTAACTCTTGCAGTTAATTCAGGTGTGGGTGAATTAACGGACAAGCACCCTGAACGACATATTATTCGGTTATTATATACCGTAAACCTTTATTCGTCAATTGTGACAGCAAGACAGACAAAGGACAGAAAACACAACAACACAAACAGAGCAATTAAAGACAGAACAGAAAGAAAACACACAATGCCATGTACACGGTAGTCCAACTAATGTATAAATGTCAGGAACTCAAGCACAGCATTATCACTGAGTGTTAGTCCATTCAGAAACTTTAACCTCCTGGACAGCAATACATGTAAGTCATCAGGGTGTTTATGCGATCCAGCAAACGTCTAGCAAACTTCCAGCAAACCCAGCAAACTTCCAGCAAACGTCCAGCATTAGCACGTGTATTTTGAATACATTTGCTGGAAGTTTGCTGGGTTTGCTGGAAGTTTGCTAGACGTTTGCTGGAACGCAATTTGCCCATGAGAAATAAATCATATTTGTATTTTTGTACGTTTATGCTAACAAGAACAAAAAAACACGACATTAGAAAGCGCAAAAAACATTTTTTAAAACATAAAAAATTTTAAAAAAGTAAAACAATATATAATTTAAAATAAAAAAAACATGTTTTTAAGCTTTTATAAAAAACATAATTTTTTTTACATCTATGATGCAGTTTAGTCCGTTTTAGTTGTGCTGCACGGTCTGTACAAGCAAACGATCTGGCAATTCCGTCAATTATTCAGTTCATTTTGTTCGCTGTGTAGCCTACGCGTTTTAAGGACAGTCTGTATATTAAACATCTCGAAGATTTTAAGCCTTTTATATTAATAATAATTATTTTTGACGCGCTGCAGCTATGCAGTAGAGCGTCTATGGCACGATGTGTCCGTCATCCGTCTGTCGGTGTGTCACGGATGTATTGTGGCTAACGGGAAAGTATTTTAAAAACTTTTAATACAAATAATTAGCTTTTCGTCAAGGCTCTCCGCTTACAAAATTTCGGGGGGGGCGGTGCAGTGCAAAAGAAACATTTTTTTAACTTTTAGGTTGAATGGAGGTGGGTATGAAAAATGTGCGTTTTTCAACCGAAAACTGGCATATCAAAGAAAAAGTGAGAGCTGGGGCTAACTTTACTATTAATCAATAATAGTGGCATACGCCTTTCAGATAAAATTAAAAATCATCGACCTCGGATGACCTTGAAGGTCAGTACTGCAACAGGAACTGCATAAGCTGTAAAGCGTCCTCCCTAGCGACAGCTAGGCTTTTGTAACGAAAGCAGATAGTAACTGTTTGTATACTTGTACTGCGGCAGTTGTTCGAGTATTCCGTACGGTTGCATGGAGTCGGTACATCGCGCTCGCATCAGGAAACTTTGTTTGTCCGTGAACATCGCTTGAACTTCGTCGTTTGTCAACACGGTCAAGTACTGCGGGTCGATGAACGTGTAGCCGCCACCGTTCAGACCCATCTCACAGTACGCCTACAGTACAAGTACAAATACTCACAGTACAACTGAGTACAAACAAAAACACCAATACCAACACCAGAATACTCAGAGTATTACACCTCAGGGTATTACATCTTTGTGTAGGCCTATCTTTCATCCAAGTTACCTTTTCCATGATCATTCCAGTGGAAGTCCTGATGGAATACTCTCCGCTCGGTGCGTACATGTAGTTGAGGTCGTGGATTTCTTTGCACGAAGAGCACGGATATCTCTCTGTGAGTAATACATTAACACATCGAGTACACAAATAAATGAATGAGTGAATAAAACATCTTTATTGTGTGTTACATAGCTCTATCTGCATTTTGGACTGTAATGTATCGAGTTGTTCATGTTTTTGGCAGTTCATAAAGATAAGTATAGCGCAAATAGACTAGTTTTAAAAATCATGTAGGCGTAGTTGTAGTTAACGTTTATTCACATTTGCTATTCTGCTTTGATTTTTAAAAGTATATTTTAAGTGTTTTTTAATATGTTAATTAATTGTGAACGAAACGATTCGTCTAAAATAACAGAGATTTAAAATATTTGTATACAAAGACCGACGTGCTAGTGAATAATAGCGCAGTTGCTCATGCGTGACGGCAAAGATTCGGTGAACATGAAAGAAAACGCTGTCATGATGGATGGATGGATGGATGGATGGACATATGGATTTAGTCAATATGTCCAGTAAAAAAAGTCGCTTTTTTGATCAATGTTTACGAAAGTTTTTACTTTTTTACACAAAAAACATTAAACAATTTTGGAAAAATATACATTTGTGAAGAAAATTATTTAAATAAATGTCACTGTCTACAAAAGAACAGTAATTTGATTAATTAATCGATTGGCGTACGTTTGATGAAGTGATCGGTCAGCGCGAAGCTGGCCGAGTAATGGAACTCTGCCGAGTCCACGTAGCTGCTAATCTTCAGCTTCCCGTTGCGAGTAGCCTGAACGTAGGAATTCCGATAGTTAATGGACTCCAGGGCAAACAGTTCTGGAAAAAACTTGTCCGAAACGAGAAAGAACGAGGAATCCTTGTCGAAGATATGCGGATTGCGCGGACTGTATTCCGGCTCCAGTGAAAGGTAGTAGTTGTAGTGGCGCAAGAACCAGGCGGGTCGTTCCGGGTCCACGATTGACACGCAAAATCGTTCTTCGCTCTCGCTAACATACCAAGCAAGCGAGTTCGTTTGGCGGCCGTTAAAACAAAATGATGTAGCCGAGGGACTTTACGTCTAGGCATTATAAGAATGGCCGATTTACATCTACGACGCCGACGCGACCCAACTGTCACTAACTGTCGCCGACAGCTGAGTCGCGTCGTCAATTATGCTGTTCACACCTACGACGCGATTTAATTGAACGGCTGAATAACAGGCTAGATATAATGGTTTTAAGGTTTATGCGCATATTCGCCGGGACTTTACTTGAGAGACAATGTGTGTACTCAAAAGCAGCAGACCATAGTAATTTCGCTCGCCATACTATCTTCAGAACGTTTAGAGCTAAAGTCAATATTATCATGCTTCGTCATTAAACGCCGTGTGGACTTTCTAATAATGCTTGCTGTATGACCTTGAATAGCCTTGCGAGGACATTATTCGGTTCAAAAATACGCCACACTACCGGTTTGCCTGTCCGTTTATCTGTTCGACTTTCTGTCGCGTACGAGCTTTTGACTCGAAAACAAAAAAGCGTGGAAAAAACCGGAAATGATCTAAACGTATTCCCCCCGAGAAAGTCACCGACGTATCAATTTTCATTTGAAATACGTTCACAACACTTTTCGTTTTTTTCTACTCCACTGGTTTCTCAGTAAAACAAGAAGTTTGAGCTAAAGCTCACAAGACGCGCGAAAGCCTATAGCAGTTTAAGTTAATATACAAATACCAAATTCTCTATCTGGATCGCAAAACGATAGTAGCGTGGCGCCATTTTGTGAATCATATAAACTTGTGTCGCAGCCCAAAATCACCAAAAAAATCCACAAAACCCCCTATTTTAGCGTTCAGGGTCATTCAAGGTCATTGAATTTGGCACCAATCGAGAGCCAGTGTACGACTTCCTATTAGTGATTAATAGTAACCTAGGCCCTATCTTGCACCGTTACTGAGATAGAGCGACTTATTGGCCAAAAATCGCAAATTTTGCCCACCCCCTCTCATTTAGCGCCCTCGTTCGGGGTAACCCCTTCGAATTTATGGAAAAGCTTTACGGTTCCTGAAACTAAAGTCTTCCAAACAGCAGACGGCAAAGATTTGATGATCCTAGTTTGCACCGTTTTTGACTGATCCACCCGTGTGACGAACGGACGGACGGACAGACGGACAGACAGACGGACAGACAGAACTGCGATGGCTAAGACGCGCTGAAAGCAGTAGCTGCTTTCGCGCGAAAAAAAAACTGTACGGTACAGACAGACGGACTAAAGAACTGTTGCACGAAGATAGCCTATACACAATCGCAATGTTATGAAATGATAAGATAGATTACCGTATGTCGTTGCTGACGTTGTGCCAGAGTCGACAGGCGACAATCATCAGTAGTTTGCCTGCATTCTGTGGCGGACTGGTAGCATCCGAGACGACAGGAGTGTTTGAGTCACGTGACAGATACACTTGACCGCCGGACCGCACCGACATCTCAACCAGATCTGGGTCGATCACACCATAAAAAACAGATCCATTATTAATATACAGTTATATTTGAAAAAAGGTTTTCTGCTTAACAGAATAACACAGTATTTAATAAAATATGTGACAAACGCACAGCAAAAAAATGACGACAGGAAAAATACTAATGAATCAGCGCCACACAAATTGATTACTAAAACTGACGTAAAGTGAGTTAACTAACGGTAAGTTTATTAAATTAGCATATAGACGCGCAAAACTATTGACGAATACTTACAGACAGGAACGCAAAGAACGTCGATGTTGTGCCTGCTTCCATAAGACGCCACGCAGTACATCAGCTATCAACGAACGATCAGTAACAAACAATAACAAAAAGCCCAGCTGTCGCTAAGATAGTTGAACGTACCAGTTGTCAGTAACCTTTAAGGTCATCCAAGATCGATGATTTTCATTTCATCTTAAAAAGCGTATACGATTTTCTATTAGTAATCAAAAACAACCTTGGCCCTATATCTTACCGTTCAGCCACAATAGCGCGTACTGACCTTCAAAACCATCTAAGGTCAATGATTTTATGACATTTGAAAATTGAAAGCAAATATGCCATTTTCCAATAGTGATTAATAGTAAACTTGGCTTTTTTCACTGTTTCCGAGATATGGCCCGCTAAAAAAACACATTTTCCCTACCCCCTCTATTCAACTATATAAAACTGTTTCAATTGCACTAGATCGCTGAAATTTTGCATGCCTATGTTTAAGACACATAGTAAAACACTGTTATAAGACCTACCCGTTAACTATGGTACAGACGCTACAGACGACGAACGACAAACGACAGACGACAGACGACAACCGTACCATAAGCTCAATCGGTTACGTAAGTACGGTCGGCTAATAACGATGTTTTCATTAATTCTAATACTGGTGAACACTAGACAATATAATTAGCTGTCACGGACTGCATTTTACTCTGGCTGTCTATAGCTGCTGCAGTGTCTTAGGTGAGAGACTTTCAACTTCAAGAACCAACAGTCAGTCGCGATCCTGCACCGGTGATAGACAAATCTTAAATCTTAAGGCGCGTACGGAGTGAACGAAATAAAGTGAACTGAACTGACGTGATCTACCATTTTGTTCGCTACGGGCAAAGCTAGAATTTGAAGCTCGAGGGACAACGTGAGGGCAAGAGCCAGGGCACAGAGGGCAATAAATGTTTTGAGATCGGCCAAATGGGAACATTATTCAGCTGTTGTGTAAATTAAAAAGACGCAGCGGGGTCGATGGACAAAGCCCCTGGTCGGGGGGTCAAGGGACGAAGCCCCCTTAAAGCTAAAACATTTTTAGCTTTTAAACTTTTAGTGGAAACTACAAATTTGTCTGTTTTTAATATTTGAAAACAGAAAAAATAATCACAGACATCTGTGTTAAGTTGCAAAAATAACGTTTAATTAATTATATGTTGTCACTTTATCAGCATCAAATTTTTTTCTGGGAAACAGCGGGGGCGAGAGCAAAATCACAAGGGAGCAGCTGCCCCCTCCCTGCCTCCCCTCTGGCACCGCCCGCGTTGTTGGCTCTATATAGTCCGCGCAACGCAACTGAACTGAATTGAGATTCCAGTTGAGTTCAGTTTCAGTTCACTTCATTTCTGTCGCTTTAAACACATTTTTTTGAAAACTGCATCTCACTCTCAGGTATAGAATCTCCATTTCAAATCCCAATATTTAACGTCGAGTCTTCAACGTTTCGCTCAAAGGCTCCAATCAAATCCCAAATGCCGATCACGTGCACATCATTTCTGCGGATTGTTGAGGGCAAGCTGCATCATAACAATATTGCAGAAAAAAATCTACCAATAGTAATTAGGCTGTAGGTTATAGCGTAATGCATACGTACATGTGATACGCAATCATTTGACCACGCGCTGAACAGAAGGCATACATTTGACCGGTGTTCGCGCGACTACACATGTGATGCACAAATGACAACAACAAGCATCACACAATAACAAAAAGGTATTACTGCGCCAGATTTTTTTCGCCATACTATAGTTCTACTTTATTGTTAGAAATCTATATATATATATATATATATATATATTTCTGTATGTTTGTCTGCCTGTCTGTCTCTGTCTTCTCTTTCTTTTACTGCGTATTCGCTGTCATTTGGCTAAATAAAAGTTGATATATTTACGAATGAACAAATAAGTGAATTGGTGGATGGGTAAAAATAAACCAACAAGTTGAACAACCAATTAATTAACCACTTTTATAAGCTAAATCTTTAAAGGCGACAAGACAATTAGAGCTTACAAGTTACAACAAATGACGCACAATTAAAATTACAACATTAAACCACATGCTTCATACGCGAGCTGAGATATAACATTTCTGTTGCTATGGTAACAGGGTTTACGATAGCTACTAAAATTTAATGTCACCATTAAATTGTCCGACCCAGCAAACCCATAGTTTGATGCAAAGATCTCATAGATAACCTTTTTAGTTTGTACAAGCTGAGCTATAGTCTAGTCTGTTGCAGTTATACCCCGTTTACACGAGGAATCATACGTGAAGCTTGCTCCATGTTTTCTTCATGTTTGCTTCGTGTAAACAGGGTATTAGTTATTCACAAACTGATGGTTGCGCCATCTATTGTGATTAGACACAACGCACAATGTTGTATTTTCTAACAGTGATAAAAACTAAGCTCGGAACAGCAAAATGGTAGCGAGAAAAATCATAGTAAACACGTACCGAAGTGTAAGCCTCTTCGACAGCACGCAGTTTAACGTTGGCCTGTTTACAAGCGCGTTTGGCGATCATTTTGGGTAGCCAAGCTGCGACGTTGAGTTTGCGGGCATCGCCAGTTTGCGCATTACGGCGCCAGGCGCTCAGATCACATAGTGACCATGATGACGGCAGGTTTATAATGAACAGTAGCAACAGTGGTAATAGTAGTAACCGTAGTAGCATCAGCGACATCGTGGGGACTTTTACGATGTTTTCTGTTGAATAAATTTAAAATAAATTAACTAAATGAATAAAAATGTCAAAAAAAACTTCTCCACCAGGGGCATAAACGATAAACTTGAAATATACTGTCACATCTTCAGCGTGTCGCAAAATTTGGTCAGCTTGTAGAATAGTGAAAAATTCAAAACGCCATAAACTTTCAAACTCACTTATTCTAAAGCTGACTATGTTTTGCAAGGTAGTGTAGTGACGTGTTTAAAGTGTGATTAAATTTTTAATGATCGCCTAATTGAAAATTTAGCGCAGAGTATATTGGTAATGAAAATGTTAAAAATAAGTCAACAGGTTCTTATTTGATGCAGTTTTGCAGCAGTTATACACGAACTTTGGTGTTTTCATTTTTGTTTGAACCTATAACATTATAAACGTTACTGTATGAACACATAGGCCTACCTGTCACAATGTCATACGCAACCAATCACTGCTGCTACATCAGAGTGTATAGAGTTTTTATTCCGATGAAAATAATATTAAACAGTGCAAAGCAATTTTAGCGTAAGAAAAGACGAGCCGTACAATCGGTGCACATAGTTAAACGCCATCGACAGTTTATCGACGAAAACTGCACAACTTTATTATTACGGGCTAATTATAGTAATGTCAAAACGGCAAAAAAAATGTCGATCCAACATGTAATTAACTTACGCTTACTGTGTTATGCGCGGAGCACGTCTCGTGCGATATTGGTTGAACGTATCATATTAATCGTCAGCAGTCGACAGTGACGTTACATGAAGTCAAACTCTCGAGACCAATGCTCGAGACTGAGGAAAGGCCAAAGCCAGAACTATGAGGCTCATGTCGGGACCGAAACCAGAAGGATGAGGCCAAATTGTTTAAAGGCAAGACCAAGACCGAGGTCAAAGGTAGAAAGTATAAAAGTGACAATGACATCACAAGCTAGAAGATTTATGGCGTTGACAAGGCTAAAGCATTACGATTGAGGCCAGGTTGGGAGCCAAATGCTTAAGGCAAAGCCTGAAACCGAAGGCATGAGCTGCGTTTTGGATGACCGAACAAGAACATGTTCGGTGTCAAATTAAATAGTCTATGCCAGAGCATAAAAAATTACTAGTATATAATTACACAGTAGCTCATAAAAACAGAATGAGACAATAAATTGCACCCAAGAGAACTGAAGTACAAATACTACAATACAACACACCACCGTGGTCCATAAAAAACGTGCCACTTTTATTTTCTGAATAGCTTCATGAAACATTGGCCGATTTTCATAATTTTTAAAACGTGACATCTGAAAAAAACTTAACGCAGACTTTAGTTTTGGCCACCTTGCTTTAATACTGTCGCTACGTTACCTTGTAAAATGCAGAAGTCGTAGTTTGGCCATTTACAACAGCGAATTCGTATTGGATAGTGCACGCGTCGATGCAGAAATGATTAACTGAAAAGCGACAAACACGATTGGCAACTATTGTATCTCAAAAAGTCACGCGTGTCACACCGCATCCTCTTTATTACAGCATGTGCTCAAAATGCTCTCCTCCAGCGCGTATGAAAGCGGCAAACGTTGACAGCACTCGCAAACAGCAGGCTCAACAACCTGCATTTCACAAGGTAGTGTAGCAACAGTATTAAAGTGAGGTAGCCAAAAGTACAGTCATTTGCGTCGAGTTTCTTCCTAACGTTGCACGCCAAAAATTATTAAAATCGGCCAATGCTGCACGGAGCTATTTAAAAAAATAAAAGTAGCACGTTTTTATGGACCACGGTAAAGATGCAAACAGTTTCGTTTCAGTCAAACTTTGAATGCAGATGCAAACAAAATTACTGCTGCAATATTTCTGATGAGTCAAACAATAATTCAGAGACGGATGTTTTTAGAAACTGGAGGCAATTGATAGCTAAGCAGATAATTTTTTATGCGTAATACTAGTACACTAGTAAACATGCAAATTGTTGAACACGAAATAAATCTATCATTAGTGTTAAAACTAATAACTACAATAACCGCGCATTGACAGAATACGCACAGCGCATTCGAGTACATATTACAGGTAGTGTTCACAAAACACTATCGCAAAGATATGACATATTTATCATTTGTAACATAATAAGCACACCATAGCACAACATTAGACGTACTTTTAACACACTTGATGTGTATAATAATCAATCGTCAAACACAAAATTTAAGAAAACGTTTAGCCTACCTATAGATAAGTCTATTCGTCATAAAAACCTATAGGCCTACAACCACAGAATTAGATGCAATACGTTTTAATAAAAAACTAACAAAAAATTACAACTTTACAAAACGCTTTTATTCCTTGAAAACGTTTGCAAACATTAAATAAAAAACGTGGCACTGTTCTTACTTATAGCATTGCTTAAGTTCTTTTTTCGGAATGAAGTTTTTGCGATCACTTATTTTTGCCAACGAAATTTCATCAAATGAAAATGCGTTCACAAAGATCTACGGAGCATCAACTGCCATATGGGATTACACAGCGTTACCTTCCATCTGACACAGGTAAACCTTAACCCTAGCGAATCAGGCCCGTACTCGATTTACTTATACCCCGGAGAACTGAAAGGCTGAGTTGACCTTGGTGTTGGTCTTAAACCTATGCCGTGCTGGTTTACCTGGGTCGACTAAAAATGCCAGACATGAATTTGACGGGCGTAAAATTGACGGACCAAGTGTCCAAGCATGAAATTGACAAACATGCAAATGGAGGACATAAAAGTGATAGACATGAAATTAACGGACATGAAATTAAAAGACAAGACATAGATCGTTTGAAAGTTTTACCTGTTTACCTGTCCGCAGACAGTCACCCATCCAAGTTGTAACCACTCGATAGCGACCCAACCGGCAGTCAAACCCTAGACCTCTCGATTGTAAGTCCGATATTCTACCGTTAAGGCGTGTACATAGTAACGTATTGAACTGAACTGACATGGTTTAGTTTCTGACGAACTGACCAATGGGCCAGCACTAAGCCGTAATGCATTACAGTAGGCACCGTTTAACAGCGTCGCTGACTACGAGACAACGCGCACTCCTGCTCGCCCATTGGCCAGTTGGTCCAAAACTAAACCGTGTCAGTTCAGTTCAGTTCAGGTACGTCGCTCTGTAAGCGCAAGCCTATGCAACTGCGTTGCGGACGTCCGCCACTTGTCTCTGGCCAGGCATGACTAGACGGCTGACTGACGGCCGATGGTAGGAGGCCTAGCGGCAGGGTTGTAAGAGGGCCGGTGTCGACCGGATGTCCCATGCCAGAGTTGCCAAGCTTCGACGATAGCAGCACTGGTGTTGACCGTCAGCACTGGAGACGACGTCCACATCACTAGACCAGACGAGAAGTACTTCCAACTCCGGCGAAGCCCCTTCCACGCCTTCACTCCAGCCTAGCAGAGCAACAGTGCAACAGAAAGTTAAAGGATCGTGAGCTCCGAAAAACGCATCATTTGAGCACTAAAAAGCGGTAAGCGGGTTAAAGGTCATCCAAAGTCGTTGACTTTGGTGTCAACCGAAAGCGCTCACGAGACTTCTGTGCATCGTTTCTAAGATAAGTCGACTTACTGGTTAAAAATTGCCAATTTTTCCTACCCCCTCTCATTTATCGCTTTCAGTCGGGATGACTCCCTTTCGAATTTCTGAAAATGCTTCACGGATTCTAAAATTACTGGTAAATTACACCGTTTTGATAGGTCTGCAAGGTGTGACGGACGGACGAACGGACAGGCGTCTTTGCCGATAGCTAAAATGCGCTTAGCATTACGTGCTGTGGAGCGTAAAATTTGTCATTATTTTGCCAGCATCACTTCAATTTGTACTCATAAACTCCGGAGCGTCACCTGCCATGCGGGATCACATAGTGTTACCTGCCACCCGACACAGGTAAACGCACCCTTTGAACTATAGCCAAGCAGATCGATACTCGACTTACCTATCCCGGAGAGATGGAAGGCTGAGTTGATCTGGGTGTTGGTTAAGCACCGAAACGGTTTACCCGTCTACTATCAACAAACTTATAAAAGCATTCGAAAAGCACAAAGCTCCTGGAAGAGTTGTGCAATTTCCGGTACGGCGACACTTCATCGCGCGACACTTAATCGCGCGACATTTAATGGGGCGTATGAATGAATTGACACAAAACAGTGACAGCACCAGGTTGATATTAAAATGATTATTTCTCGCAAGCTAAACGAAATTGCTTAATACACAGTTGGCTTACTGTTTACGTGGTGTTCACATATGTGTGCATAGTAGCCTACTCATTAGATATAATAAAAAAGCACATAGTACAATTACAGCCTATTATTTTCCATCAACTTAAACGGTTTAGGCCTGCGTAATAATTATCGGTGCTTAGTTCATGAAGCTGCCTACGCTCGTACATCGGGCACGGCGAGCTGATGATGAATGCTCGCGTAGTTTGGAGTTCTTAAAAGTTACAGCACCAGAGTTGTTTAGAGTTCATGTGAAACTTTTAGCAACGCCATGACATAGTTCCGTCACGATTCTCGTGCTCTCTAACGTATTTAAAACTACGATAAATTACAGTTTGTTTGCCCTTAGGCCTTGTTCTGGTACCGAATACGACATTCATTATTCCTTATGTAACGTTACTACCTCAGGTAAATTAAACAGAGACTTTGTTCGGTGCTTCAATGATAATAGTCTGGGGTTCGCTGCTAACGATTATAAATCGACTAGAGATGAGGTTAATTACGGTTAATTACGGTGCTGGACGCGTGGACGACTGCTCGCCCGATGAAGTGTCGCGCGATGAAGTGAAAGAGAAAGTAACAACCGCAGTTAAACGTTTCTACTGTACATATACAAACCCGTTTGGCGTAGCGTTTCGCTCGTTTTCTCTTGCGGTGTTTTTTCTTGCCGCCGTCATATCCTCGTGTGACGTCATCGAACTGTTTCGTGACGTCATCTGCTTCTGGTTCAACTTGGCGCTCGGTAGTATCCTCGCTTGAATGTCGAACGATCTGATCTACTTCCGGTTCTCCGGGACTCAAAATGGTGGTTGCGATATTATCGTCCACGCGTGTTTCTACTTCCGTTGGTTCGTCGACTAGTTCAATCAACCGATCTTGTTCAGCCTCGAACAAGCCGGAAGTAGATGTCGGCAACGAAGTGGTGTCCTCTATATCCGGTTTGGCTCTATTCGTCTTCAGGTTGCGTCGACGAAAGCTTTTCCTCAACTTTACCAAAATCGTCATCTTCGCCTGGCGATCGCTAGGTGCTGGTGAAACGACTACTTCCGGTGCGGAAGTGACGGTGTCGAGTTCGAATTCTATTTCCGGTTGTTGTTGTTGCTGTTCGTTCGAAACAAGCATCTGGCGCGAGCCGTCGGTCACGTGTCGAGCAGCACGGCGTCTCATTGGTCGGCTGAGCAGCGCCAGCACTCTGCGCATGCGTCGTCTCAGTCGGCTCGATTTCTTCTTCCGTTCTCCTGCGTCCATTATTGCTCACTGCAGTATGACCGGTCGGCGTTCACTACACAATAAGAAAACACAGGCTACATGTATGTGCTGAGCAAAGCGCGGAATCATATAAGAGACACTTCTGTACCGTTCAAACATTGAAGGTCTAGTGTGTCTGATAAGAGCGGGGACATGTCTGCTGGCTGCACCGCGGGTCGGTTACGAGAGTATCGCTGGCGTGGGTAATGGATGGCCGCATAGTGTGCTTCGGTACCATTAGTTCATGCCAATTAAATCAGCAAACACTTCCTAGAATATAAAGCGCACCCGGATACGAATCTGACTCATGTAAGAAGCGCTATATCAAGTAGGCCCTATTCATTCTTTATACCTTTTTATGCGGTTATATAAGCTTAGTCACTGAGTCTAAGAGCATTCTGATCACATACAATGTCATGTAGCTTTAGTGTAAAAGCTGTATCAATGTTCTGGCTGGGCTCATGGCGCCTGAACATGAATAGCAGATTATAATTTCTTTGTCACATTTTATTCCTAATAACCCTTCTCTGATTAGCCTGTTACAATGGGCTCATCCGTTTTGGTGTTGAATTAGCCCGACATACCCATAAGCCGATATAGCCACCGGTCAGATCTGCTGATCCTAGGATAGGATTAAGGTTAGGCTTAGTGGAAAGGTTAGGAATAGAGATAGCTTATAGGCCTATTCCATTTTTGACCTATACCTAGCGGAACCTTTTGTGCAGCGCTTCAATGCTGTTCTGTTGCATGACAGTTTGCACCAGTCGCAGACTGCACGAACTAAATATGTTACTGACCTTTATGTGGTCTACTCAAGCTTTCTTCTCCCTCAGGAAAGTTAAAAATAATCTATGCTCACCTGTACAGTCTGTACTAGGCTTATAAGCTTCACCTTTACAAGTAGGCTACACGCTGCAGTGCACCACGGAGCCATACGCCGGCAGTATCGATTCATTGTACACCGCTCCAGGCAAGCATAAAGCCATTACAGCAGCTATAGAGGCGTGCACAATGGGAGATAACTGCTAAGCCTCGCTTGGTTATAATAGTCAGCTATAGGCCTAGGCTGCGTGGTATCTGTTACAGTCTATACGCGAAAATTAAAAAAAATAGCACAGAACATTTCTAGTAGTCTATGTTCAGCTGCATGAAACTGTTTTTTTCGGCTATAGGTAATTAAGCAGATGTGCGGATCTGCGGATGTGGCAACGGGTAAAAGGCGGATAAAGTCTGCGGATGCTAAGTGCGGATGTGTGGGTAAAAGACGGATGTGCGGATAACAGTTGTCACGTACTTACCAGTCATGAAAGTTGAATTTTTCAATCATTCGCTCTGTAATTAACTGTTCAGCGGACGCTCTATAGGTGGCAGTCATTTTAAGTCTGCCGCTGTGAATTTCTTCACAGTTTACACTATGCAGAGGCCTAATCGCTAATTCGTTTAGGCATTTACTCAGAAAACAATGGTCTGCTTTGTCACTTGACGACGACAACGCACAACGGCAAGATACAACGACGGCGATGCGCAATAACGCACGACGAAGTGCGACGTCGACGTATGTCGCGCAGAGACCATATACGACGACGCACGACGGGTACGCCGACGCACGACAATGCACGACGACAACGTAAGGTGCTTTCTCAATGCGCGCGTTTTAACGCCCATGGACGATCTTAAATGTATCCGCTATTCTAGGGTGAGGTAGCGCTTGGATTAGGGCTTTATTGAACAGTCAATTGAGATGCGTTCACGCGCGTTAACGCGTGCAGTGAGAACGCACCTGTAGATGCCTACAGTGACGTCACGCGATGATAAACGACAACGGATAACGACAACGATGACTACTGAGTGCAGCAAGAAGTTACTATTGTAAAGCCATATTTGCCAACTTTCTTATTTTGCCAACTTATGATTTTAAATTGGAACGATATGCAAAGTACAGTAATTTTAATAACGTACCTGTCACAAAGCATGGCGCCCAAACGTCCGGCGCCCAAAGGCCCCAAATTAATGCATGGTTATACACTACTTATTGGTCCAGAGGCGTGGCTGAGTACGATGCGTAAAAGGCGGATGTCCTCCGCATCGACATCCGTCTTTTACCCGTTGCCATATCCGCAGATCCGCACATCCGCCTTTTTACCATTGTCTTTTTGTCGGATTTTAGGTGCCTGTTTTTGTCTTCCTTCTTCTTGAATGTTTTTATTATGTGGCTGTTCTAATAATCCGCATAACGAGTAATGCCAGTACGTCCGTCCGTTCGTCAGCGGCAGTAAGTGTACGTGTAGCAAGCATACAAATACAAAACACTTACCGGCTAACGTCGGACACGTCCACTGAGCAGCTGACAGTCTTTCTCCGCTGTGTCTTGCAAGTGAACGTTAAACACTGCATGACGACTAACCGCAGCGGCAGTAACTGTTGTGTTTATCGGCGGCTGCAATGATATAGGCCTAAACGTGATACTCTGCACTGGAGAGGCTTCGTATATACACTAGACCCTATCTACAGCGACCTTCATCCAGTGCCTACGGTATAAGTAAGTAAGTAAGAAAGAAAATAAACATTTATAGTGCGCGTAAAACCACATTGAGTTGGCTTAGTCTGCCGCACTCTAGGCTACCAAAGTTAATATCATCAAAAACACGAGCTGGTTCGTGAGTTTTGTCCGTGAGAGAGAAAGGGAGAAAAAGTGGAAACTAAGCAGGAAACGACTTCGAGAAAAGGTGCGTTTTAAGCCGACAGTGGAAGACAAGACACCACGGAACAGGTTGACAGGAGATTAGGAGTGAGACGTCTACATTGCCCTGCGACACAATAATAAAAGCAAAATTGAAACACAATCGCAACACGACGCAGACGCTAGCTCTACTGCTTCGAGTCGTTGTACAACAAATCCGCCACAAATCGTTGAGATTAAAACAAATTGGAGTCTCCAGGGAGTAATACAAGTTTCCGCCTCAAGATCGAGATCAAAATTTGTAGCATTGCTCGCTATACAGGACGACAGGATGTACACGGGTACAGTGAGGTAGACCTTATATTGGAGTTAGTTGAAACATATGCTTAATTTCTTACGTCTCAATGCATCGCGGCAAAAATTTATGGGGATTATGCGTCAACATAGGCTCTGCTCTCTAGAGATTCCACACGCATGGATGATATGTGAGACTACACGGTGTTTCATTAAAAAGGCACCCTTTTTGTTTCTTTCATAATTCACTCAAGTGATGATCAATTTACACGAAATTTTTACTACATGTAGCTGAAGAAATAGTAATTCAAAATATTTCGACAAATTATGGCTGTTGGTTAAATATTTTTTGTTGGCCATGACGTAATGCTGACGTCATAATGTGCCTTGATTAAAAAAACTTGCTTGTCGCAACTGGTGCTGACAGTTGCTGGATAGCAGTGCCTGCTTCGACGGTAAAGTTTATCTGGTTTACTGATGGTAAACTGTTGAAGTTTTACCATTGTAGCCTCAAAAAACGCCCAAAACAATTACTTTCACACCCTTGTAGGGATAGCCTGGTTTTTGCCTCTTCCAGCAAGACAGTGCACCAGCACACACCACTTGCGAGACGGTTGAGTTCTTGGATCGCAAGACATCTGATTTCATGTCTCCGTGTTGCTTAGTGCTGAAACAATGAGCATTTTTCATTAGTGAACCAGATTAAGTTCACCATCGCAGCAGTGTAGCAAATGACAGCAGCAGTTGAAACAAGCAAGCTTGTACTCACGTCACATTATTACGTCAGTGTTACATCACGATTAGCAAAAATATTTAACTAAGGGCCATATTTTGTTAAAATATTCTGAATTAGTATAATATTTTCAGCTACAGCTAGTGAAAATTTCATGTAAATTGATCACCATCCGGCCGAGTTATAAAAGAAAGAAAAAGGGTGCCTTTTTTAATGAAACACCGTATAGAAAAAAATATGCCGGTCCAGTGCCGACGTATCATGCGGCCGTCCGCCTATAGCGCTGCGAACCCTAATCCTAACCCCGTCACAAACTGAAAATTGGCACACCGCCTTGGGAAACTTTCGCGCCAAATTCGTTTTTTTCTGCTTTTTTGTTTTTTGGATTAAAGATTAAGAAACCGTACGAACAGGCGGACGGACGGGCACGACATATAATGCGGCCTGTTGAGAGACGGCGCCACTAAACGACTCAAACCAGACAATGTTCAGTTCAGTTGCCACAATGTGTCACCGAGTGCTTCGAGCTGCTGTCTGTCGCTGATGATTGTCTTCACAGAGATAGGCTACGTTTACTGCTGCAGCTGCTGCTGCTGTTAAAGCAATAAAAAGTTAAAGCTAATCTCTTAGCAGCAGCAGCAGCAGCAGCTGTCAAAGTGTTTAAGTCAAGTCGTATCGAGGTGGATTATGTTACAAGCGTCAGTACGTCAACATCGCTAACGATTGTTTCTCGACAGCTACCGTTTTGAATGCTATAGGCTATGGCTTATTATGCATGCCCATAGCTAAAGCTAAGCTTACTCCGCCGAGGCTAAACTTCGAAAAAAGTTATATATTTGGTGCAATCGATTTTTGTTTGCTGAATTACTCAAAAATGTGAACGGATTTCGATGAAATCTTGCGGATGGGTGAACAAACAGCGGGAAAAAAATTTGGTGGCAATCCAGATTTTTTTTCAGACATTATGGATCACTGTCCGGAATTCTTTACCATTAGAATATAGCTGCTGTATTAAGTCCGCTTTATTCTCCAGATGGGAGACAATTCTCTTTGAAGTTTTGAGATCTTTGATCGTTATCAGTGCACAGGGAAATGTCTGCGCAATGAAATATTTGCTTTTTTACCACAAATATGAGAAAATTGCTACAACTACGCCGCACTAGGCTGCACGATACGAAGACGAGTTTAGTATAATCTCAGCGAAGCAGATGAAAAACGCCGATTCACAGTCTGTGGAACATCGATGCATAATATCCGCAAATCAAGTCACAGAAACTAGTAAATAATTCATCAACACGACAAAATGAAAGTTGTAACTTTGATAAATTCATATTTTTTTTATAAATTAATAAAACAAAATGTTCTATAGTCAACACGAACTCTGTCGGATTAGGCTACAACGTTGAGACAGTCACACAGTAAATGTATTCGTCAGCAGTAACTGCTCGATCGTAAAACCGATACTCAAGTATTCACTCGCAGCGATACTTCAAACTTCGGACCTTCACTAACTCACAGGCCAGTCTGCTGAACGCTATTCTCCGGACTTCTGCTGATGTTCCGTTATGAGAGATAAAATCTTAGACAACAGAACGTCTGCAAATACACATTTCACAAGTAACTTTATACGTCACGCGGGGGAGTAGGATTACTCCCTTAGGGCATGTTAAATTGTACGTTCTAAGTTCTACGTTCAAGAGTATGACTTTGAAAATTAATCTTACTAAAAGAAATTACGTAATATTCTATGCTTTAAAAGTAGAAGTTCACTGTTTATAGTGTACAGCTTTTTTATAAACAAAACGAGAATTATTTCGCAATAGCGAGATCGCTAATTCGTGGTGCACCATGCATGGTAATTCATAAGTAAGCAAGTGCAATTTTTGGCTGAGGGGTTAAACCGTTAAATCATGTTTCCCCTTAGAAGTATCCCCATTAAACCCCCCAAAGTGTAATTACTAAATGACACGTAAATCCGTTGAACAATTTAAGCACGGTGCAAGAATGTGACAGATGACAGACTACGCTACAGAGAAATGTGTAGCAATAGGCAAAATTGTTTGCGCTAAGGCGAAATGCGATTTTGCCAAAAAGATTAAATGTTTGCATGCTGCCAAATAACAGATAGAAAAAGTAGGCCTACATAGACAGTATATAGAGTTGAACAGTAAGTATGAGGCTTAAGGCACCAAAAGTTGTACCAACAGCTGCCCTTAACAAGTAATTTGACCAAAGCTCATGAGACGCGCGACAGCTTTGGCAATTTCTAATCGCAGGTTGTCGTGGTCTATCTCCAGCCATTTCTATGCAATACACTCTTTCTGTGTGCCTTACAGCCAAAAATCGCCAAAAGACACTAAAACCCCCTATTTTAAAAATTCAAGGTCATTCAAGGTCTTCGAGGTTAACACCACTAAAAAGCTCGTCACTAGTGCTTGTTATGATAAGCAGCATGTCTATCTGCAAGCGTTTTCACGCTACACGAGCCAATAGCGGTAAAATAAGCACATTTTACAGGGGGTACTTCTATTTCACGCCCTCGTTCGAGAGGAACCCCTTTGCCCAGAGGCACAAAATTTTGTCGCAAAAAACTAGAGTCATTGTGGTAGCCCACAGTGAAGATTTTGTGATTCTGTTTTGATAAGGCTGCAGAGTGTGACGGACGGACACACACACAGACGCCAAGGCCATGGCTAAGACGCGCGAAGCATAGCTGTTGCGCGTAAAAACTAAGCCTGATAACACTGCGCCCATGTTGTGTACTTACTACGGTTAAAGGCCTTATCATCACCAACTATAACCAGGATCTATCACATGGTCACATATGCCTACAATAACTGACCACTTGACCATGTCTTGGTGCAACGGTCAACGCGTGCGGACCGATGGACGATACATTCACGCTGATTACCGTGCAACGAAATGGCTGAACAAACCGCCTGAACTTTCACAAAAGACCTATTAGCTTATTAGTTTTGGCAGGCATGTGTTATTACAACCAGGCTCACGTTAAGCGGCACCTACACGACGATAAAAGTGAAACAAAACGTAAAAAGAGCACTCGAATCATATGCGATTTCGTATTAGTATTATCTCAGATGTAGATGCTGCCTTAAGCCCAAGCATAAATGAAAAGAATAATATAGGTTTAAACGTAAGAACCAAGACTTCAAAAAAAAGTTTTTAAAAATGTGGTTTATGAAAAAAATATAAAAAAATAAACGTGTACTACAATAT
>Ga0209367_1001904_pt1 | contig 26773 bp, 13 predicted proteins | sample WorMetLIZISLAND2_FD_187412 | JGI IMG/M metagenome (GOLD analysis project Ga0209367, IMG submission 187412) | Marine gutless worms symbiont microbial communities from Max Planck institute for Marine Microbiology, Germany - Olavius geniculatus... ... | reverse complement strand
TTCAAAGTGATCCAGAATCCAGGATTCCTGCCGGATCACCCCCAAAATTTAATCACTTGTAGCTTATGCCATGCCCGACATACCCTCAAAATTTCAGAAAGATCCGTCCATAACTTTTTGAGTTATCTTGTACACACTCACACAGACAAACAAAAACCGGCAAAAACATAACCTCCTTTGCGGAGGTAAATAATAGACATCCGCACTTGCTGCCACCTGGGCAACACAACGGGAGTTTCAGTTTACGCTCTGTTTGTTTTCGTTTGTGTGTGTTTGTTCGTCGTTTTCCGTGTATTCCCGCGAATAAATAAAGATGTACGTAATGGAATTTACATCATACTTACTCTGAGTCATTGGTTGCATAACTCCTTACAGTTGCCAACATCGATCCTGGCCTCATATCTTCACATTTTCAGCTACCGGTACAGTAGTTGCCGGTTCGTCACACTGCATGAACGGTCACATATGTCTGCTTCTGCTAAGAGATAATGTCATGCTGTCAACAATTTTTATAATGAGTAGGTCTACACTGCTGTTGCTACATGGTTTGTCTCCTTAGGATATTTGTCACACTGCTTTGATTTTTAAAAGATGTGAAATCTGTGAAATAGCAGCAAAAAAGAAAAGTGTTTCTTTTTTGTTATTTCCTTCCCTGTTTTACCTTCATTTTCCTTACCTCATTTTTCACTGCCGCAAAGCGACCCTAGTTAAATATTGCATTTATTGGCATTCATTTTTGGTTGAGTCGGTGAACGACACGCGAAAATTCGCCATGTTTGCATCAACGTTAGAAACTTCAGAAGTTCAGATTTGGCTCTTGACAGGGGAGCTTAGTCAATATGCTTACTCACAGTTCTACCGTAAGGTTTCTTCTAAATCGGCAGAGGTCTAAATCCTATAAGGTTCTGGATAAACATAGTGACACAGCACATACTGCTGAATATCTGTCGCCGAGGGCAAGTGGCGTGCGTAAGTCTTTAGTACGCGATGCTTTAACATTTCCGTTGGCGATGAAGCGAGAGGCTCTTCAAAGATACTCGCTGCCCCAAGAAAACGTGCTACCGATATACGTCGCGAATATCTGCAGCGGCCTCGAGCAATGCGGACGGCGGTAAAAATAAGAGGTGACGAAGTAACTCTATCTGCATATTCTAAAAAGTCCGGCGATTCGCGATCTGAAAAAGAGTGTTTAAAACCACATGTGCGTTGCGCCAAGTCACGCGCGCATCAGAGGCGCATTATAACGGCGCGTACTGTAGATACTGTAGGCTAGTGTAGACTGAGTGCTCACGCGTTAACGGAGGTAATGTCAAACCGTTCGACTTGTAAAATACGGGTGCCGAGGAGCTCGGCAAATATACAGTTGTTATAGGTCTATGATATTGACATCATTTCTGTTATTAACAGCCGGTTGCTTTCAATGCCAAAAATCCACCGCATGCATGTTTGACGTAGGTTAAGCTCCATTCATTGCGGAAAGTTATCGACATCCCATAATTTATTACAGCGTTTAACCATGTTACCGCCGGACACCGGCAAAGACAATAATGTTCAGGCCTATATGTGGAAACTTGCAATAGGTTTTACCAGCAGCTGCAGCTGTAGTGCTGTACTAGATTCAGCGTGCTACTGCGGGAATAGTTAGATGTAAAGTACCAGCATTTAATTGAGTGGGGATGACATTACAATGGCGGAAGGATGCAATATCAGTAAAATCGTTACAACGTTTCTTCTAAATACTTGTCGATTACCTCGGCGGATAAGTATACTTGATGTACAGGCTGCAGTTCAGTGCGTCATGCTAGCTGGTGAACATCCACCAGACGACGAAGAAGCCGACGCCATTCCGCTAATAACAGGAAGTGTCGCCGACTTCTACATCGAACCGATGTTACCGCTTGCCGGTGATCTTGACGTAATGTATCATATCAGCACTATGCTGGCAATACCACGAGGACATCCACCGCCAACACGGTTAGCAGCTGAGTTTCACAACTATGTCAAGATAGTTGAGATTGTTGACAGTCACTTACCTGGCTATGTGTACTTACGGGCGCGTTATTTATTGACACAACACACTGACAATGACAAATACGAGTACTTTGAATACGACCCCGATGACAGACCATATTTATCAAACATAACTTATGTAGCAAATGTACATGGACCAGCAATGATACAAGGTTACAGAGAGCTTTTGCTACTGTCCGTTGACTATGTACGCTGCGTACGTTGTCTGTCGTGGCCGCCACAAGCCGCTGATTGGCCAACACGACACAGAAACTACGGCTGGCCAGACTCAGCAACTCTTGATCGTGTTGTCAGCAACGGATGTGATGTGGTTCGTGTGGCACATCGTCAGTGTAGACAACATGAATGGATGGGCAAGCGTCAGCACAGACTGTCATTCTCACGGGCAGAAATTTTACTGATAAACAGCTGGATGCCAGTACAACAGATTGTCTATCATATGTTACGATTTTACGTGAAGACTGAGCGATTGACTGAGAGTGCTGACGACTCTGGAGCAAGCATGATAGGCCTACTGAGCAGCTATCACATTAAAACTCTGATGTTATGGGCACGTGAACTGAAACCGAGATGTTGTGGAGCTGAGAGTTTAAACCTAGTCAGAATGTGCGTTGAACTGTTGAACAATTTGTCTGTTTGGTTGACTGCAACACGTTGTCCACACTATTTCATCAGCAACTGTAACTTATTAGACAACTCGTTCAACGTTAGAAGTGTAGCAAGTAAACTTATGCCAATAAACGAAGAACATTTATCAACGTGGTTTGTGTACAACTACATAGGACAATGTGCTCAGCTCTGTCCAGACAATGTTTCTCGGTTGTTTATTGACGTTAGTAGGCTTACTAATGGAAACTTACAGAATGAGGTTTCAGAAATTGTTCGTTGGAGATTAAACACTTCACTGTATGACTTATGGCGAGGAGTTGAATTAGCAGAGTGCATGCTGCCCAGCGTTTTAAAGTTATCTCTTAGTGTGCAGTCGTGTGCTTATTTGATGAGTGAGTTGACAAAGATCGACAAAAGCATCTCTGTTTACTTTTCAGCCGTTGCACTGTTACATGTTGCGTGCAAAATATCAAGCAACGGTTTCAACGGCGAGTTAATGGATAGTTTATCGAAAGTACTAGGAAAGAACTTTAGTCGGTGCTGCAGTGTCTTGTCACGATGTAAAACGGAAATGAATGCACCAGAACTGGTTGAGTTACTGCAGAAGTCTGCGGTTGAACATCTGACAACATATCGTCAGCTCATGGCTCGAGACTTTGCTTCCATAGTCACGATTGTCACAACAGATTTTGAGGCGCTGTACTCGTACAAACGTGGCGTCTATCAGCAGTGTTTACAGTTGTCCACACAGAACGTACACACGCTGTTATATGCTGCTGACATGCCCAGTGTCCCAATATTACCGGAGTTTATACAGTTGTTATATGATGACATTGTGCCACTGACTGCGCTGATGCTGATCGTCAATCCTAAGTGCAGAGAAAAGCTTAGCAGTTGCTGCATTTACTAGCTGACTCTGTCGCTGTATCTGATGACTCAGTGTCAGTTGAAGCTACATCACCCGGTGACGTCACTGGCTCAGACACTCGGCTACACAAATGTCGCTCAAAGAAGACATCCACATATATGCACGCTGGATCAGTTGACGGTAAAGTTGATTGCACGCAAAGTACACCAAACAACTTGACATTGAAACTAAAACATCATCATTCGAAATTTGATTTAAAAAACAGACAAAACGTTGTTAGTATACTGTCACGCAATAAAACGAATTGAAAAGAACACGAAAATAGCTCACTATACAACATTCTTATGATAAAGTTTTTGTCGTTGATCACTGATGTCTAGACTGGAAGCTGGTAGTTGTGATTTCATTCCAAGCGTCGTTGTCATTCGTTTTATAATGTTGCGAGTCCTGAGGAGTTTCTAACCATCCTGCGCTTTGAATAGCGCAAGTCAACCTAAAAATACCTAGAAATAAAATACCGGTAAGTTACCGGTAACGTGGCAAATTACCTGTAAGTTACCGGCAAGTTATTGGTAAAATAAAAAAAAATATTTATCGCTAACAATAAATTACCGGTAATTTAACAACATTATTTCGTTCGCTACGTCTACGTCACTCAGCTGACTGTCGCTGTAACTGTCGTTCAGAGAAGAATGCACTCTACTGAACGATGGATCAGTTGACGCTCAAGTTGACGTTGATTGAATGAAAAGCTAGTCGAACAATTCATGTACCTTCGTAAAGTTGTTTATTACACTAAATAGCAAACGCCAAATGGCAAATTATTTACCACAGGCCGACATCAGCTTATCACTTACAAACGCCTGTCGCGTAAAATTTCTGTATTAAAAACAGAAATTTTACGCGTGATCTATAAGGCTAACAAAATGCAATCGATTGTGTCTTGGCCACGCCCTGTCTGTCCAAAACTTGACTAAAATCTTTTCTTAGTTTTCCGAATTTTTTTTACCTTAAAACTATAAAATAGCCAAGAGTCAAACAAAAAAGGCAACAGCATAACCTTTTTGTTTCGTCGGCAGAGGTAAGCATAATACGAGCTCAACGCCACGAAAGAAGTAATGTAGCATAGCGGACTTTGGGTTTAGAGAGTGGATACATAATTATACAACAAAAATCATCTACAAAAATATTATGTACAAACATTAATGTTTTATTTAACTTTTTATAACCACGCCCAAACATCTGCAAAATGTTTTTTACACAAAAACATTTGTAAAATGTTTTAAAACATTCGGCATCTGCATTCTGCATCTTGCAGCGCGTAGAAATCGACGGCTGCAACTAATTTTTGCAAAAAAGTTTTATGAAATATTTTTTCTAATACATTTCGTTCTATCATATACGACATCATTCTTTGCTAAAATTAGAAAAAAAATTCAAATTTAAAAAATTCAAAAATTATCCACTGACTGAGCTGAAAACCGTCAGAGAAAGATATAGAAGAAATAAACACACTAACTTCTACGATTCACGCCACGCATCCTACGACCATTTCTACGACACATACAGACAATTAGACGACTACAACTTATCTGAATTACCTGATTCAGATTATACTATTACCACCGGATAACTCCGTAGCCTAACCGTTCAACGGTTTCGCGTTATCGATCAATATACGTAAATCGTCTTTGCTTTCCAATAATATCATCGTAAACGAAGTACACAAAACACAACGTAATAGCGTTGCAGTAAAGCGCAGAACTCGCCAAAGAGTGCAAGTTTTGTGTCGCACAGCAGACAAATTCGTAGAATAACGGTCGACGACTTTCGGTAACACAGCTTACTCATATACGATACTGAACGGAATTCTTTCTACTTTCTACTTCATTTTCGATTTCATCACTAGCTGAAGAAAACAAAAAAGATGTTATGACAATGACATTAGTTTGCGATTTTAACAACTTGTGTCAAAGATTAGGATTAATCTAGAGTTCTTTTTTTGACTGACGGTTGACTTGCACTATTCAGAGCGCACGATGGTTAGAAACTCTTCCCTTGTCCGCGGGTCGTTTCGAAACACGCCGACCATCATGCATAGTGAGTGAATAGACAATGGTCAGCTATGAGCAAGTTGACCCGAGGTCTTGTATGGATAGACCGACCATCATGCTGGTGACGGTGCGACTCTGAGTCTTCTGAACTCCTCTCATCACCATGCACATGTGTCTGCATCAACACGCACCCAGTTTTAGTAGTACGATTCATCAAGCCATCAATCAACAAAACGACAGAGTGCATAAAGGTTAACAACGTTTGCAAAACACTTGCTGTTACGCTGCTTGCATGGGTCGCATACTCAAAACTAGCAACATTTTTACGTTCTTAGTTAAAAACTTAAGAAAGTAGGAAGGTAGAAATTTACAATTTTTTTCAAGCAGAGGCAAATTTTTGACAGAAGTCTAAAACAATCGCGTTAGGTAAACATCATAAACCCGCTAATTTATAGTTGCATATCTACCTATTGCTCGTTCAAAGAACACTATTTACAACGGCTTTTTAAAGTCTGGGAAGTTCCTTCAGTTGCTCTACTACGTTGGTTACGCTCGCACTTATACTGCTATATTTGCCGTACGTAGTGTCTGTAAATACACACCGCACTGCTGGAGTGGGTAAGCGAGTACGCAGTACGAACTTATACCACTCCAGACAGTGCGGTGTCGTACTCAAACCACGCGCAAATGGCACAGATTACATCATTGTTTGCTTTATGACGCACGACTGCTAAGCAGACGTAAGTTACGAAAACCGTATCATGCAGTGCAAGCCGAATGCGGTTTAAACAGTGGGATAACAGTCTTGTCGACTGTCGATAACCCACGGGTGCAGTCATATGTGACCCAAGGACCGACTGTCGGCCAGCGTGGAACAAATGGAATAAAATTATGTGTTTGTCGAACACTTCTACCCCGTTTACACGATCAAGCTGGCTTGACAAGCTGCTATATGTTAGCTGGACGAGCCAGCTCGATGTTTGCTCGATCGTGTAAACAAGGTGTTAATTATCCCACTCCAGTCAGTGGCGTATCAGTACAAGTCATGGTACATACGTGGCCTCGATGACGACTCCGACACCGTGCGGTGTAATCGTCTCTGTCAGCGCCTCGGCAATCTGCTTTGTCAGCCGCTCTTGAACTGTCACAACCAAATCAACACACACATTATTATTAAAGCACAAACAAGTAGATCACATCACATTGCTTACGTATAAGCCAATAATAAAATAGTTAGTATTTTTCACAGCTTGATGCATCAATTTGCAATACAATAAAATACTGCAGGTAAACGACGTCCCAAGTGTCGGTTAACTTCAAGCCTGATCTTTGACGAACTGAAAACTGACACAACCGTTACTCTTGCCCCGAGGAACGTTTTTCCTAGTTTTGGTTTTCCCGCGCCATTTTCTTTTGAGTTATGACGAGAGAAACGGACAGATATACGAAAGGCCGAACGGCCAGACCTGTAACGCGGCTTATTACGACGGATCTCTTTGACAAACCTTAACCTTAACCTATTTTCATAATTTTTGGCACGAGCTGTCCTAAATATTGACTATATTAAACTGTTGAAATATTTTTTACATTGCCACATCACTCCCCAGAGCTGACGTAATTATGACGTCATCGAAAATGCCGTTTTATTGTATCCGAGTGGAAAAAACTAACAATGTTTTGGCTAATAACTTTAACAAATTTAAACATATGTTTATAATTTTTTGTAGGCAACATTAAAAAAGCAACATGCAACTGACAGTTTACTGATAATCCACTTCGCACGAACACTTACGTCACTTTATCGTGTAAAATAAAACACTCTTCGTATTTTTACTTTACTTTATGCCAAAATAAATAGAAATGCAGAAAAATAGGCTTTTTAGCTTGTAGCTGCTTTAGTAATGTTCTTATGAACAGTGACAAAACTTGCTATTAACCAACTTTTGAGTCAACAACTTTATTACAAATGTACACTATTGCCACGCTAACGCATGCTGCAGAAATGACATGTCCTGCTTGATGATAACGGCTGCTGCAAAACGACGTTCCCGTACTGCACGCGACGGCCACGCGTTAACATGACAAAAAGATACTAGATTTAAAATATTGATAAAAACTAATTTATTTCTAAGCCAGCAATCTCTTAAGTTTGTTACTGCAATTTTCTTTTATTAGTTTTTTTTTGTTTTCGTAGTGCAGAAATTCATTTACACGTTATCTTTCCGCAAAAATGGCATTTTCGATAACGTCACGATTACATTAGCTATATTTAAAAGTGAATTTTGAAGATGAGTTTTAGATGTTTTAGTAAAACATATCAATATCAATGCCAAAAATTATTTTTTAAAGTTTAAATTTGTTGAAGTTATTCAGGAAAAAGTGTAGTCTCTTTTTCTTCAGACACGGTGTAGTTTCAAGTTGGGCACTTAGTCCAAGGCGTAGTTACATGTATGCCCCATTCACACGATAAAGCTAGCTAAACGAGATAACTTGCCGAGCCAGCTTGTCCAACTAGCATCATTGTGTGAACAGGGCATTAAGTCAACAATAAAAAAGTTGCATGAAAATTGTTTTATTCTAACCTATACAACTAATCACGATCTTACGCTATGTTTATTTAAGCTGCTAACCAGCTTACTAATCATCATCATCATCGTTATCATAGTCACTTGTTACGTCGCTATCCATCCCTTCGAAATGTTTTTATTAACTTCGTTCGTAATTGTCTAAAAAGTCTATCAGGCAAACAGAAAAACAAACGGTTTCAGGAGGAGATGATAATAACGATAATAAAATCTGTTAATGTGAAAGAACGAACGTACGCTGTAGTCGACGACTGTAGACTTCAACAATTCTACAAGTACATATTTTACGAAACATGAGATAGTGCAAACGTACAACAACAATAAATAAAGTTTTGATTTATGCGTGTCGTATAAAAGTAAGTTATTATAGAATCGTATAGCACTAGGCTTAAAATTCAGTTCTTAAAAAAATTTCCAACGTCAACGGGAGTTAAACGCAAACGTCCAACCTCCCCCGCATACGCCTATGGGATAGATCAACGACATTCGTGGGGGAGTTAGCAAGTGCTTTCGCTTTCCATCTCAGTGGACTATGAAGTCAGTGTTGACAAGCGACGTTGCCATGGCAACGCAATGATAAAGCACTACTCGTCGAGATGCATTAGCTCTCGCCAGCAGCATTCACGGCACATCTCATCCACACAGTCACGCAGTCGCTGAAACCGACTACGTCGTTACTAGAACGAACATTAACCCTCATGTGCGGCATCTCTACTGCACTAATAAGGGCAATTTACGAATCGCTTTATACACGCCAAGACAACTGGGTTTAATAACAACATGCCTAGGCGAAATACTGTTTTGCTATTTACACAACTATAATTCTCAAGTCTCACAAAAGTTAAACCGGCATCATTCACTGAGAAGTAAAAATGCCGTTTACTTATCAATGTCAACTGAGATGTGGGAACGTAAAAATGTCATGAATCAAATGAGTTTAAAAACGCCATTCATCATCACCATCATTATTATCATCGTCATTATTCAATAAGGGATTTAACGGAGTCTAAGAAATAAACGTTATTACTGGCACTACGCCACTGTCTCCAAAAGGTTAAGTGGACAGCTCGGATGATCCGGTAATACGGATACGAATAGCCTACGGCCTTTCGGCTATGTTCTGTCTTTTATACACCATGAACTGATACTGATGTTGAATACAGCGAAATTCAATTAGCTCACCTGGCTAGCTTGCTGAGTCCAATCACACGCTTGTTAGGCAGGTAACCTATTGATACCTGAAATACATACAGGTATCAACGACTATCATTGACCCAACCTACCAGCAAAATTTAACAATCAGTTTAAAATTAACAATGTTTTTAAAACAAAATTACAAATAAATTTTAAAGTTTTAGGAGTGATTTATAAAAAAACAATAAAATACGATTTACAATTTTGTGCGTTTTGCGCGCATGCTAGTGACTATAAACGTATTTGCTGTTTGTTTTCAAATAAATAAACATTTAAATGTGCAAACGAACCAACACACCAATGGTAAACGACACTAAAATCAAACATTGTCTTGGAATAGCCTCATAGGTTAAAGCTGCAACTATAATAACTGCTAAATAAAGCAGCAGCGGTTGCTGAAAGGTCAACACAGGCCCGTCGAGAGCCACAACGGGGCCCGGGGAAACATTCTCGCGGGCTCCCAAACATATTCACGGGGCCCCTCTGGGGAGAAATTTTTTGATTTTTTCTTTTCAGAATGATACATTCTGGTGTGCTTTATATTTCTGGCCGACGGCGGGGCCCCCAAACGTCGCGAGGCCCGGGGTAGCTTACCCCTCCTGCCCCACCCTCTCGACAGGCCTGGGTCAACAGACAGATACAAGGTTATGTTTTGATAAATAACTTATCATATGCCTAACCAGACCAGTAACGACTTCACTGACCTTTCCGATAAACGGTACCAGATGATGTTCACACATCGAAAACATCTCGATGTCTCGCACTATCACCATCTCGTCATGGTCCTCGTGGAACACGGCGTTGTTCAGCACGTCTACGTCACAGCATCCGTCAGAGACATAATTACTAGATTCGTGTAACCAAGTCACCAAGCAGTACAATTTGGTACCCGCCTCACCGCCGGAAAGGTAGCCTAACCGCAGTATATGATCTGGTTTACCGCCCATGTAACTGAGCTGCGGCTCACTGCCGGCTCAGGGCCTTGAAATGGAGATGAGCACCGCCCTACAGACACAAAGCTCTGAGAGAGTGCTGTTGACTACGGGAGTTTTACCCTTACAGACCTTATTATAATAATAAAAAAAATCACTAGAAATAACATGAAAATACAGTATGATAATCACGATATGTCCACGCGACTCGATACACGAAGATAGGCCTACATATTTCAGACGACTTTGCAAGCGCTCGTCAAAGTGAGTTTCTTATATCAATGAAAATCGACACCGTAAATCAGGCGACAGTCAAACACTAGTAATTTAACATCGCCTCCGTCGTCAGCGACAATTTGGTTCGTTGCGAATGACATACTTGTGAGTATTATTTATTTCATAGCTTATCATTTCAGCGCATGCACTGACCTTCGATCTTCTCGTCGTAGCCCTTGGTGAAGTACAGCATCGCCCTGGCGGCACGCTCCGGAGTCTGACGCAGTCCCTGCCTGGTCGGGTCTTCACCGATACCGACCAAAATGCCTCGGTAGCAGTCGGCGAGCTCGGCTAGCGCCTCGTCCGACTTCTGCTCGGCTCGTCGACGATAGTTCGGGTTAACCCTGCAGACGCCGACCATTGTCCGTGGTAGATAAATGGGCAATGATCGAGAACCATTCGGTTGACCCGAGGTCGAAAAAAAGAATCTGCTCGGCCCGTCGACGCTCGTCCTGGCGCGGACTGGGACTGATGGCGTCCCGGATCAGCGCTCGACCTGGGTGGTCGTCTAGTTCTGGGTGGTCTTCATCTCCGAGACTGTGGTAGAGCGGCAAGTGCTTGCTGTTTATCACCGGGTGGTCGGGACAGAGCAGACTCAGCTTGCGCTGTAGCTGTGTCTCGTCGAAGTGACCGTTGACAAGCGGTTTAGAATTAATGCTAATGTCTTCCGAGTCTTCCGTGACTTCCGGACTACAGCCGCTGTCTGCCATCTTTCGTATACCTTAAAACATTAAAAGTTAAAAATGGTGTATAGCTTTTTATAAGAAACCCATTTCAGAGCTACGGAGCGTCATTTGCCGCATTGGATCTCACAGTGTTATTTGCCACCCAACACAAGTGAACGCGCTTCGCTTTAACTGCAACCAGAAAGGCCGGTACTCGATCTACCTACCCCGGAGGGATGAAAGGTTGAGTTGAACTAAGCGGCTGGTTAAATACCGAGATAGTTCACTTACCCACAGGCAGTCACCCATCCAAGTACTAACTGGGACCGGTGTAAAGCAACTTCGTTAATTGGACACAATGCGTTACTGGTACCTTGCTGACACGCTACGTTAGATAATGACGGCGGAAGTCATACACAGTCACTACATGCAGTAAAATATGAACAGTAGTAACTTGTATTGAATCAGCGGACATTACTGAAAACCTATATGTAATAAACGTTAAAATGTTAAAACGCATTAAAAACGTTTGCTTTGTATAAACTTTCTAAAAATTGATTTGCTGAAAACAAATACCACAATATTATTTTAGCTAAACTGTAAAATGCTAACATAACCTGCTATCATAATCGGGCTGATTGCGTTTATAGGCTTACGTGATCAGAAGTTCGACGTTAGCAGCGCTAAATCTTTGTGGACATTGAACTTTTTGTATCGTTTTGCATCGTTTACAGTTAATATAAATGTATACATATACAAAAGTTTAGATGACGTTCTTGAATATATGAATTTAAATTAAACGTTAATTAAAACAGTCGATAAACGTTTGCATTTAGTTTCTATGTGGTTTATAAATGTCTGCGAACAGCTAAAATACGTTCAAGACTCAAGTGCACCGTAAATGATACTTATGTCTTACGTCTGCTAGTCAGGGTGGAACTTAGGCTAAAACAACTTACCAATGAATAACACTGCTAACACTACAGATCAACAGAAAAGAAAAGCAACTCATTACCTCGAATGCAAAACGGTTGCACCCAACTCGTTCTTCTTCAAATTCTTTCAATGTTGATGATTATGAAGCTAATGCTGATATTGATGACTTCGCTCAAACTTGGAGGTCGAAACGACCAGAAAACCGGAGCAAAACAAAGAAAGTGCTACCTTACACTGTTACTAAAATAAAAACGTTGAAAAATTAAAATTGTCCGGATGAATTGATACAATTCAGACCGTCACTTACGAGTTAACGTACTCAGCAAAAAGCAGAACGTTATGACTATATATAAAGACTGTGCCAAAAATACGACGTCTACGTTAAAAATAGAACCGAGATCAATCGATTACCAGTCGTCGGGTCGCTATTTTCGTTACGCATAACCTCCTCGAAAACCGACGTTTACTAGGTCTATCTGTGTCTGTGACTGTCTCTCTGTCAGCATCCAACCACGATGTCTATGCATCACGATCTGTAGCTGCACGCTTCTATATTTGTCGGCAGCGTCGGTGATATGACGCCACGTGCAGGCTGCTGCAGAAATATTTTCGTTCTCAGACTATTTTCAGTTTTAGCTTTTATGCAGTTTTAGTTTTTTGTAAAAAACCTGATTTTGTGTTATGCAGTTTTAGCGGAAGAATCGTTACATAGTTTTAATTCAATTTTCGTTCGATCAAACGCAGTAATGTAGGCCCTATCCTTGAGATAAAAGCGTCTTGGTTTCTGAGTGCGTTGAGAACAAAAACAATTTTGGTTTTGATCTTTAAAAAAGTCTTGCTTTTGAAAAATCCTTGTTTACGTCATTGACAAAACGTCTTTAGAAGCCAAATTTGACTTACTGCAGATTATAAAATGTCACTATTCAGCAACCTGTCATGGAGTTGTGGTGGCGCAGTAGAACGACAACCTATGATTTCAGTTTTCGTTTTCGTTTTAATTACTGAAGCATCTGTGGGTGGGTGGCTGGATGTGTCGCCCGTCACCTAATCTGCCAATCAGGGGGTTTTACGCCCACACACGACGCAAATCGCATTGCCACCGGCGTCGAAATCGCCAGCAGACCGCGCTGGGTCGTATTCAGTATCGATATGAACTTTGGGTAGGCCCGCCACTAAAATATTTCCATTACAATTTACAAATCGTGTCTAACTAAACCGAAACATTGAACACTAGGATCTGAGCAATAGAAGTCAATATTCAAAACTCGCTAACAGGTGCACGGTGCACTGCGTTTATGTCAGAAAACCAACCAGTCATGCAAAAATGTCATAGGCCTACACTTTTGGTGAACGTAAGACTTACATGCTGCTTAAAATTCACAAATGGCATCGATATGATTAATCTAAAACACATACTGGCAAACCAAAACATTGCTTTTGGGCAGTTTAAAGTAAGCAAATGATTATTTTTAGAGGTGTAGTGCATGCGTACTGTCATTCAATCCTTCTTTTGGGTTCAAGAACGATTATCATCGATTTATATTATTGTTTTTGATGGTTTTCAGCTATTGGTTTTAATTTTATCAACCTACAATACCGTAAAGGTTGTAGTAGGCTACCAAACTTCGGAACGAAACTTTGGCAAACAGCGCAGCACTACATGTATAGCCCATGTGGTTGCGTGTCCGGACCGAGTGACCGCGGTGTTCGGTTGACGACGCAAAGCCGTCACAAAACAACCTGCGGCTATCAGCCAGTCACCATCTCCGACCAGGCCGTTCCATGCATACGACTAATGCAACGACAGAGGTGCTTTGGTTTGGGCATCGCACCCACGGCCGAAAGTTTGCAGGGACGGTGTCCCCACAGGCGTTTTTTTGACTGCCGAATTTCTCTACTAGGTCTACTTTTTGTGATAGAGCGTTGTAGACAAAACACTGTAGGCCGTAACGTTATTGTTGTGTATTTTCTACGTAGGCCTACTGCAGTGCTAGCTTATCACAGTTTGCTCCACTTAAACGCGACGACCGAAACGTGGCTCGGGTCTGTGTAGAGATTATAGCATTTATCTCAGGCAGAACTCACCGTCGATCGCAGTTATGTAAAAAGTACGTTTTAACACGATCAACACTGTTACACTCGCATAAAACACTGTAGGCCGTCGTACTAAAACCTAACGTTATTGTTGTGTGTATTTTCTACGTAGGCCTACCGTGTAACCTACTTTGTTTCTTTTCACTTGTGTCATATTTAAGACATTATCTGCGTTCTGGCGCTGGTCATCAGTTGGTTTCAACGACTTAGTTCATACGGACGTCGAGCTTTCTCTGTCGCTGGCCCGATGATGCAAAAGTAAATAAGTAAGTAAGTAGAACGTAAATTTATAATAGCGCATAACGTTAAAATATTTCCTGAAACTCACTACGGTGACATTTGCGTGATCTTGCTCACACCATCTCCGTCTTTGGACGAGTTTACTTCGGTAGACATTTTTGAAATACTAATGAAAACAACGCATTACGGGGACTTTTCTGGTGTTAATGCTCTAAAAAATGCACGATTCAATTACTTGATCTTTACTTATTGCTGTTTATGTGCATGCCAAGGATGGTAAATGAAAGACTTGCAATAGTCGCCCCCCCCAGAACAGTGGTTTCAGCAAGTCAGCTCCACGGATGACGAACGAGTCATTCGAGCGGCAAGCACTTAGACCCACGCACGCACATGCATTGCTCTAAGTGGAATCAATATTGTAGATTTGATGCCGTATCCGTCCTGCAGACTCTATAAATAGATGCCGTCCGCAAATAGGTTACAATCCGTGCGACACGCGACTGCCACTTGATCATTAAATTGCCTAAATAAATGCTGTACTCTCCGAAAATTTACTCTCCGATTACGTAACGGAAACGTTTGGTGAACGGCTCCAAAATTCAGTGATGGGCGGTTTAAACTACAATTAACTAACAGCGATGAGCGTTAAGTAACCTATAAAAGTGGCGTTTGGTAATAGTCATGCATTTGAACTCCCCAATTAGCAAACATTTATAACTATCAAATACTCGTACTTTTTAGAATAAAAGTTAAAAAGTAATTAATACTTCAAAAGTAATTACTAAGTACAGTAGTTACATTATCAAAATTTATCCACAGGACAGCCAACTTTTCATATTAAATTATAAGCATAATCCAAGCATTTTATGCACCGCGTCAGACTGTCCTTTTTTCAGGAAAAAAAAATGACTTGACGATATTAAACGCCAAAGTGTTTTGCGTCAGTTGTCAATACAATTACCATTATTATTAATTTTTTCTAGCTTCTTTTATGTTCATCTCAAAATAAATCTCAGAAAACGTTGGCACGCAGTTTGTACTAGCCTATTAACTTAGCTATGATTGCAAAATGTAACGAATACTCTTATCTTATTTACTTAATTACGTATGGTGTAGCGGCTTTACGCTACTTCTAAATTATAGAGGAAGAAACAATAACGTCTAAACAGGCTGTTTATAATTATGGTAGGCTTTAGGCTAATATTGGTAGTATGACTTATCGGATATTTTTGCGCAATAGCGGTAACGTGAAAAAAAACGTTATAGCTATTAATAGCACAACACTCGGTTGTCTTTGTACGATTGCGTGAAAACTTATGAAGTGGAAAGAGGGTCTTTGAGTGCCACTGCCACACATTTGTTCGTCCAAAACCACCACTCAACGTATTGGCCGCCGATCACACTGCAGACGCCAGCGTGCTGAGCAGAGGTGTGCAACATTGCAGAATGTCGATCCACTAGTCTTCCGCAGTTCCACTGGCGACAGTTGCTGCAAGCCAGTCCAGTATTGGAACGCTTAGTGTACAGATAATGCGAGTGAAAAGTTGGAAAGTTACCGCGCTTTGACGTTGCCCCATCCATTTTCAACCTCCAAGCTCCACAGATCCGACACTTTTCAAGTTTTTTCAATTCGTGGTAATAGCAATTTTAAAGCTTGTCGCTGCCCACTACTTATCTCAAAAAGCATGCCTCAGTAATATGCAAAACTATGCGGACGCTAATGATATAACGCGTATTGAGTTGTTTGATAAATTAATGCCATCTAATTTTGTTACTTGGGTCGCATCCATTGACGAATTCAGAAATATATATTTGGAGTTAAAAGCAAAAGTGAAGTCCGAGGCAGAGTCTGAAAGGCCCCGAGAATGCATGGATTCAGGTCCGAGATTCCGACGGGCTGTTATTACGACGAGCCGCCAAATTGGCAAAAACGTTTTAGACGACGACGAAACAGTACTTATTAAACGCAGAACTAATTCTAACACTAACTCAAACCCTAACACGAATTTCTAAACGTGGTGGCCTTTGGGAATGGCGGGTCGACATCAATGAATGTATTTGTAGCAAGTATAAATTCCGTTAGTTTTACGGCATAAAGTGGTATTTAACCTACCACTGAAGCTGAAGAAGGCAGTCTTTCCCTTTTGCCCCCTGAGTGACTACGCCACTGCTGCTGAGGGACTACTTAGATCCGCAAGTGTTAGAGCTAACATTGGCGGATCGAAGTCTTGAATCAGAGTGATTTGCAATCCACACATGCCATGTCTGATGGCGACCCAGTCGACCGGTAAGAATGTATCGTCTATAGCCACCTAGAGACCCCGTACAGACTCCATTTCTGCCCACGCTTCGACACCACTTCGCGCCGCCGGAAACCAGAACCGGAAGCGAGCGGCAGGCACGTGCCAGTGACGTCACTGCAGACGTGTTCGTATACGATCGATATGACGTCATCGATAGGTTGAACGAAAAAAGTCATAACACGCAAGTCATAATTACGACAATGATATTGTTCTATAAATAGTTCATTCGAACAATAATGTGATCTCGGCATATTTGAGAATTGATCACAGAAGATATCACTACACAACTCTCCCGGTTGTGTTTCTTTTTAAGTCTCGCCACGTTTCAGCATTTAAGCAGAAATTAAATAACCTTCCACTAACGTAGGCTTATAGCTAGATGTAGCGATAAGATGAACACATCATAATGTACACACAAATATACAAACAATAAAATACATAAATGTAGTACATATACCAGGAGACACATAAAATTGAAATATACTCGTAGGCTATGTAATTTACGTCAATCGAGCAATGTCAGCTTCGAAAATGATCAGCCTCCATCATTGCTATGAAGGTTGGACACGTTAAACGATGTGTTCAAGTGTTCAACATGACCACTCTTTACTGCTACAGTTTTTATATGGTGTCTTGAGACACATACAGAGATGTCTTGTAGTTTTGTAGTTTGGGCTTATCTGTTATTTGTGCTATCAGTGTTCGTGTGCTGACTGGAATGGTTTCATAAATGTAGGAATACCGTGCCGTTTTTAGATTTGGCTACTGCTTTCGATAAACCATGCGTGAGTGGGATAATTGACACCTTATGCCATGTCAAACTAAATCTTAGACACAGGAAGTACGTACCAGTGCATCTCTAAAAAGTCGCATTTCATCAACGGTTAACACATCACATGCTGTTTTCCGAACTTGTGAATCTATTGACGCTGTTTCTGAGACGAGTGGGTAACTAAGTTTCTCTAATAATGCAGCACACCAAACACCAACGCGCTACTCCTGAGCCCAACCAGCATTTGTCCTGACTGCTCGCTGTAGCAGAGACATCGTGGCCCCGGGTATCCGAGCTGATCTTTATCGATGACGACTCGACGTAGCTTCAGCTGATCGTCGAGCAGGCAGAATACGACGATTGCCAGAGTCCGTCACAAAGAGGTTACCGTGAGAGTCGACGGCGATGTGTGGAGGCTCACCGTATAGACGTGAACAGCTAAACTGACGCAGCACTTCACCGTCGGGGTTAACTTCACTGACAATTCAAGGTTGATATTTTTTTTTATCTCATTTAAAAGGACGCACGCAATTCAATATAAGTGAACAAGATACACCTTGGCCATATCTCGCACAGTTTAGCCACAATACATCCGTAACAGACAGACGGACGGACAGGTGGACAAACGGACGACAACCATGTCGATAGCTCTACCGTTACTTATTTATGGTCGGTTAAAAACTGCTGACGTCTCGGCAACCACTGCTGTCTTAATCAGAACGATTTCTCTTCGCCGCTAAATGTCGCCATTGCAAACAATTGTCGCAAATATGAAACAGTTGGTAAGAACCCTCTTTATGGTTCAGCGACTTGTTTTGTTCTTTCCTAATGTGTATCGCTTCGCTGATCCACCGGTCCATTCTGTTGCTTTTTTGTTGATCACCTTAGCGCAGTCTCCATCTATGACGTAATTGAGAAAGATGGTGTGGTCAGGGACTGCAGACCTGTTCCGCTCTGTCGCTGCGGATTTACTGGTGCTTCGTGTGTAAGCGCTTACACCACGTTGTGTAACTTCATGTCGGTGATTTGTTAGTAGCTGTACTCAACTGCTTTGCTTGTTTCATCAATGTAGATTTTGCTACAGTTCTTATTCTCTAGACACATTTTGTGGTATGGGCTAATCCGCTAAATGTACTAGGGGTCTTCGTAATGACTAAAATGATCTCATAAATATAAGAATGGAGTACAATGCCATTTGCATAGACTCGGGTCACTGGCTTCGACAAACCGTGCATGAGATGATTGACACGTTATGCCACGAGAGACTGTATGTGAAAAAGTTGCGTTTCATCAAAAATAAACACATTAGATGTTGTTTACCAGTTTTGTGTAGCACACGATGCTTTTGAGTGACATTGATTATAACAAGCTAATAGTTAGAAAACTTTCGACGCAACGCTCAAATTAATGAAATAACGAGAAACAGAAAACGTCACACAATCATTCGGACAGACAGAGACAGCAACGACGCAGCGTAGCGACAAAGCGTGCCGTGCGCTCAGCCTCAGCCTCAGCTTCGCCAGAGCCAGAGCCAACGAAGCGTGTGCAGGAATGTGAACAAACAGACTGATAGAATCTGCAATCTGTGCGATTATAATTGGCTGTATTAGCGACAGCTCCAAAAATGAAATAGCCGAATGCGATCGAAGCTCAGGGAAAAAATCAACGGAGCAGTGAGAGAGTCTATTTAGCATGCAGCATGAATGCTAAATACCGCTCGACATCAGTCTAACCTAGCGATGAGGAATGGCACCAGCAGCAGCAGCAAAGCTCAAAACTTGGAGGCTACACAGAATAAGGCTTTACGAAAAATGACAGGTCAGGCCAAGACCACACCAGTGGAGGCTCTCAGAGCAGAAGCAGGAGTTTGCAGCTATAAGACAGTCAGCAACAGATTGTGTGTAAAAGCATATGAGAAGGCAGCCAGACTTCCAGCGGATCATCCCAAGAACTTGGCTTTCTACAGCAGTAACCAACACCGCCTGCAGAGATCCAGTTGGCGGGAGCAAGCTACATTGAAAAAATAACACAAGCTACATGCAGAAAATATTGCTGTCTATCTAATGATGCAGCACATCGAACACTGTGACGCCGCCATAATATCCAACCAGCAGTTGTCCTGATTTCCTAAGATATTTTGCTTGATTACAAATTAAGTACCAGGTAAGCTTAAGTATAAACAAAAGTTATGCCACAATCAGTCAAATATTGTAAAAATAACAATATGACAAAGTGATGAACTGAGAAAGTACGATTTACACTGTAATAAGGCGGAAGAACGACATTGGAAAACCAACATTAATGAGTAACATAAGGAAGAAAAAATAGATTGTTTCATCTACAGAACAGGAGCTATTGTATTGTTACAAAAGGCGCTGCCACGTAGCGTAATATAAGCCACATAAAAACAAACTTACAAAATGTCTTAAATTTTTCCGGGACACACCTGTCATAGTTGCTAGTTCTATACAGGTGTTCTGCAGGTGCGTGGCGTTAGTAAGTAGCGCATTTTGACCGCATTTTCTGGAGGAGTGTATCATTGGGATATGATGGCGATCGTCTACAACATTTGTCTCTGACAACAACCCATTTAGTAGTTATAGGAAATTATTTTTAGATACTGTCGTTCAGCACGCAACGCTAACTCATCGACCACATTACTATTGCGCATAAAGGATCCTTGAGTATAGCAGTTACTGCCGCAACGACACTTTAAACCTGACATATTAGAATTCTATTCTAAATACTGCAATCGGACGCATAATCCAAATCTAAAGTTGTAGTATTTTTAGAACTTTTGTATTTTTGTGAACTGTATCGCGTATTAGGCCTATGCTTCATGCGGCGATGTAATAGCGAAACGATTGCGCCTGTCGCATCCTGGTGCGTGCAATGCTGCCGCCGCCGCTGCTGCTGCTGCTGCGAATGACTTCGTCTGGCATAACACAAACACAACAACGAACGGCGTTGTACGTGAACCAAACTCATGCCGTTTTATTCTCGTCAGAAATTGTTCTTGGTTAAAACATTGTTTCGAAAAACCCGACGTTTTATAATTTTTTTAAAACCGGAAAAAAATTTCAAAATTTTTCGTTTTTTTGCTTGTGGTACAATGTGAAATACAAATCGAGTTAAATTTAATATTTTAATCGCGATTTTTTTTGGATTTCCGACGTCGCGTCATTCACTCAACAAGAACGGTGTAACAGAGAATGGTAACTAAAATGTGTTTCGTGGGTCTTAACACTTGTGTCCTGTTTTCTTTCTACACTGAGACCTTAATTAAAACCTATTAAAATAGCCTGTTTGTAAGTGTAGTCATGGCAAGCATTACACCGACTGGACGCAACCCGTGCGTTACTTCTTGCTCTGGCAGAGTTAAGGTCGTCAGTTGTCCGGCTGACGTGAAGGCGTGCCTCTCGTTCTGGCCAAAGCCGCCCAAGACGGCTGCCGGATAAATAGTAGGGTTTGTATGACTGGATATTTATTCGGCAACCGGATAAATAACCGCTAATTTACTTTTTTGGCTGCCGATAAATATCATATGCTTTTCCCAAAACCTACATTTTTAGCCGTTTTATTCTATGTGTCTTTAAATTACATTGGCAGATTCGCTGTATCCAAAGTTTAGACATAAAACTTAAACTTGGAATACACTTTCATCGAACATACTTACGATGTATATTGTTATTTATGACAAAAAACATTCTGTCGTCATCCTAAATTACTATAGGGGTATCACACGACTGCAATTAACGCAAGCGCACTTTTTTACATATTGTAAAATATTCCAAGTGTTAAGCGTTTTGTCCAATATTGTTAATTTTTTGTAGTTTAAGCAGCGCCAAACAAATGTTGTTTTTGATCGATTGATTGGTGATGATAAATGGCCTAATGTTGTTTATATACGTCATCGAGCGCCATGGAGACAGTGGAACTACGAGTCCGAATTCGCAAAGCAGTAATATATGCACTGAGACTACACGATCCGCGCTGTGAATTTATCTGTCATAAGTCGTAAAGGTTGCGATCTTGTCTTGACTTTTAAACTATAAAATGAATTTTGAGATGTGATCTTAAATAGACAGAAATTGAGATGGCATGACGAGCTTAAACATCAAACTTCACTTTTCTTCGATTTGTTGCACGACTTGTTGTTGGACAAGATGTCGTGCAACAGGCTGCAGCTGTGCATGCAACATATTGACACATCAAAATCTTGCAAGTAGATTATTTTGCTGTAAGCATTTTACTTGTTGTGGATTTGTCGTACAGGTTGTTGTACGACATATGCACAACAAATCGAAGTAAGTGGCGTTTGGGCTTTAGCCGTGGTATTCACTAGTCAGGCCCGTGCAGATAGCCTATCCGACGCTATAGTCTTACAGCAGACAATGCTCATGAGAATATCTGCCTCCGTCTCCGACTGAACGACTGCAGACCGCGATTTGATTCAAACGACTTGCTTCTGAGTCACAATCCGAAAACGGAAATGACGTCATCACGACACCGGAAGTCAATTTCACGTCTGTTGTCGGTTATTCTGTTGTCACTCGTCTTTTTCGTCAACTTCGCTTTCAGCGGCGGACATTCGCACAACTATGCCGGGTATTGATTGACTTTTTAAGTAGCTTCTTATTTCAGTTTTTATTTTAATTAAGAAAACAGCACTGTTGCATTAAGACTGAGCGATGCCGCCGCAATCATTTAGCTTGAGAATTCGTAGAAGTCTATGGGGACTTTGTCGCCGATGTTGGGGTTTCAAGTATCAAAGATCGTAAGTTAATTATTCAAAAGTCATCGATTAGTATACATTTTAATTTACAAGCAGTCAGCTTAGTGCCGACATAATAGGCCTATGCGGTCGACTGTTTAGCTATCTATATACGTATACTCGCTTACCGCAGTGCGCAACATTGATTTCAACCGTAACCGTGACCTTTGACCTTTTGAGCTAAATATTGGCAAATTTGTTACTCTGGCCAGGAGTAGGCCTACATGTCCAATTAGGTTTTTACGTCTCTTTATTTGCGAGTGAAGAGTTCGTCTGAGACAAAGAAACTGACAAAGAAAAGAACTAGTAGACAGCAGCATAATCGTAATATTATTGGACAATAAAAATAAAGCTCGTTATTTTTTAGCCGACCGTAACTTAGTAACGGTCGAGCTGTTGTCGTGGTTGTCGTCCGTCTGTCCGTCCATCTGTCTGTCGTTTGCGTGTCACGGATGTACTGTGGCTAAACGGTGCAAAATAGGGCTAGCTATAGTGCGTATTGGCTACAGTAATTCTGTCCGCCTGTCTGTCCGTCCTAGTGTCACGTCTCGGTATCGTTTGGAGGCCACGTGACATAGAGACTTAGGGTTTTTACCAAATGATAGCTTAACGTTTCTAGTAATTTTGTAACAAAATTTAATGCCACTGGGGAAAAGGAGTCCCCACGAACAAGGGGCGAAAGAGGGGCACCCCCTTAAAAAGCGTTATTATACCGCTATTGGCTCGTCTAAGGTAAAAATGGTTGCAGATAGGCGCAGACATGCTGCTTATCATAACAAGCAGTGGCGGCAAGCTTCTTAGGAATGTCAACATCGATGACCTTGAATGACCTTAAACCCCCTCAGAAAAGAGTTATCGTAAATTCTTCGCGATTTTTGGCTGCAAAAGAATGAATTGCGACGAAATGGATGGAGACCTGCAAACAGGAACTGCTATAGGCTTTCGTGCGTATCATGAGCATTAGCTCAGATTTCTTGTTAGAGACGTAACTGTAGTCGATAATTTCGATAATTTAACGATTGAAATTGATTTATCTTTAATTTTTTCAACGACTAATCGCACGATTATGCGTTTATTTCTGCAGCTGCTCTAGATAGAAGCGAAGTAGGGCCAGCAGCAGTAGCAGCAGCCGGCAGATGACGTCATTACATCGTCATCATTATCATCAGCAGTTGACAAGATGGAGTGGTCACTCTCTCTGCGTCTGACAGCTGCTGATGAAATATTGACATAGCCTAATCTATCTGGCTGATGCTAAAAGCTTCATATACTTCGGACTAGATAGGCCTATTGGATTAGGCTCGGCATGCAGACAATGAAGTGTAGTCGTGTAAAATATGCGTGGTGCCCTCCTTAGGTAAAAAGCTCCCTTTTCTGAAAAAATGGCGAACAGCGCCCTTTGCGTTCTCCGCCTCTGTTTTCGCTTTTTGTTTGTTTTATGTGTATTACTTTAATTCGATAAATGAAATAGATTCAATGGATTGCTTGTGGCTTTGGCGACGTCTGAACCATTGAGCATAATGCATTATTCATAAACCAGGCTCGGCATCCACTTTCTGCTGTTCTTACGTCTCTGTGCCTCATTACGCAGAAAGGGCTAAAACTTAGTTTCCGTTCAACGCAACGCACGTAACGCAAGACTCTAATGTACATTTTAAAGCAACTGACGCAGCGCAGGCGACGCAAGAAAAGTACGCAACAAATACCCCCGACGTAGCTGACTTAACGACAAAAAACGAATAGCGAGTACTCTCCTGTTGCGGTTAGATTATACGTAGCTTGAAGCCATGATTTGATCTGACTTGTGTGTATGAGAGGAAGCTAAGATGACGCTATTATGTTATTGTTACACTTTAATAGACTAAAAAGCCATGATGTTTAGCCGACCGTCTGTCTGCCCGTCTGTCACGAATGTATTGTGGCTAAACGGTACAAGATAAGGCTTAAGTTATTATTAATCACTATAATAGAAATTCGCATACTGGATTTCAAATGAGATATAAGCCATTGACCTCGGATGACCTTGAAGGGTCATAACGCACTATGCAATGTCAATCGTTTTGCATTGTGGCTAAACGGTAAGTTGTAGGGGGTCTGCAATGGTACCAACGGATAGGGCGGTATCAACGTCATAGGCTATCAATTGTAACCATGTCTTCATCTGCAGTGGTTTTGCCGCAATTTTTAGTGAAAAGTTTTAAGCTATAAGTGGCCATATCTCGGAAACGGTGAGAGATACAGCCTGAGTTACTGTTGATCACTATAATAGGAAGTGGCATACGCTCTGTCAGATTAAATAAAAATCGTTGACTTTAGATGACCTTAAAGGCCGTTACGCGCTACAGTGGCTTAACGGTGCGAGATAGAGCCTAGGTTGCTATCGATCACTAATAGAAAGTCACATATTGGCTTTCAAATGACATGAAAATCATTCACCTTGAATGACTTTAAAGGTCAGTACTGCAACAAAAACTGTATAGGTTGTAGCGTGTTTTCCCCAGAAAGGCGTTTTTATTGTGAGATGCAAAACCTGTGTCCGATATTTTCCTTGTTCAAAATTTACTATGTGGCTGTTTATATCACCTAGCGAGATAACCACGTGCATGGAACTGTAGTTATTTATGTCGCCTGGCAAAATGACGAGTGCGATATCTGTTATACTAGCGTTCATTGCAGCTTTTGAGACAGCGTTCCGTTAAAATAGCGTGCATGGAACTGTCTCACCTCTGTTAAATCGCTTTTTCTCCGTGACTGGAAATCGGAGGCTGGGCTTCGGAAGTAGGCGGTGCAGTCGACTTTTCCTAACAATAGCTGGGTTTCTTGTTATCATGAGCTTACATTTTGAAACCATCATTTTGTCATCTACCACTGATCGAGAGACTTTTTATAATACATTACCGGGACATTGTAATCTAATTGTTCAGTTCAGTGTGCCATGAATTTTGATGGCTTAGTATTAAAACAACTGTTATTGATTGAATGATTGCACCGTTGCGAAACTGTTGTTACTGACTTGATATCGTTGCAGTCAGAAAGTGGTTCGCATTCGTCCAAAGAACGCAGTTCAGCAGTCTCTAATATTCCGACTACATGACAGACCTCCAGCCGACCTCAAGGTCAGTCTAAGGTCACGCACCTGTTGCCCAGTGTCGTCAGCTTTCTACGTCAAAATTATCCAACGTATATTTAACATGCTTTGGTGGGATTTATAGGCAAACTAAAAAATTGGAGCTTACACAATCTTTTCTGTCGAAACATTCCTTGCTGTTTATTTGAAAATTGCATCGTCTTGATACTCCCCCTTCTGAAGTCTAACCCACGAAAGGTCACAATGCCTTAAACTCAATAAGCTGTCACTATTTGGATTACGTTGAAACCAGAGTTAAAGCACATTTAGCTCGCACCGTTACTGTTTTCACAACTTTCGGCCTTAATAGCGTATCATAAAGCTCGGTCTGTGCGACCTGGACGCGGTTTGAGTACGATACCACACTGTCTGGAGTGATATTTGCTCGTACTGCATATTCGCTTATCCACTCTAATAGTGTATAGAGTAAAGTAAAGTAAAATGTGATTTTATTTAGCGCACATTGTTAAATTAACTTAAAATGTAATATTTACATGTTTGTACGTGTAATACCGTTGTGCGTGTGTTTTTTTATGTAGCATTTGGACTTCTGGAGCGAGCCGTCAAGTTTCACTGACACGATCTTCCTACGAGTCAGTCCTCAGCAATCGAGTCTTGTCGACAAACTACTCAATGACGCCCGCATTCCACATGATGACGTCGTCAGCGACCTGCAAAGGTAACTGCTCAGTGTCTGGACAATTTGCGCACCGTCGGTTCTTTTAATGCAGCTTAATTACTGGGTTTGCCCTGCGTCACTGATTCTTTGCGGACAGACGATTTCAGTCTCATTTGCAGCGCTAAAGCCTATTCGTTAATAAAATTGAAATTTACAAACACATTTCTGGCAGTCTTACTCGTCTTATCGGACTTTCTGTCGTTGGTGTAGTCTTACGACGTAGCCGTTCAGATTTACAGTTATTACATTTGGTAGTTTGTCGACAGATGCCATGATCTGAATGCACATGTACACTTAGTTTTTATTATACTTTGATGTTTTTGTTTTTTGTTTTTTTTTTGCATTTTTGCTGTATTTCTGATCATGTATCTTTTTTCTGAATTATTTTATCGTCAGATGATTTGTTTGAACGATGTTGCAGACTAATCGACGAACATCTGCGCAAAGTTCAGGAAGCGCGCAAGCACGGGGAGGCGCCTACGATCTACGACTCGTATTTGACCTACGAAGAAGTACGTGCGATACGTACCAGTACTACTTGTATTTAGACGCTGTGTTAAGATTTTTGGCAGCGTAGTTTTTTTTTACTTTTTTAACCGCTATTTTAACACGTTTTTTGTGTGCATGTATAACC
>Ga0209367_1001903_pt1 | contig 26778 bp, 23 predicted proteins | sample WorMetLIZISLAND2_FD_187412 | JGI IMG/M metagenome (GOLD analysis project Ga0209367, IMG submission 187412) | Marine gutless worms symbiont microbial communities from Max Planck institute for Marine Microbiology, Germany - Olavius geniculatus... ... | reverse complement strand
TGGTGACGATCGGTTCAGGGGTTTTTGGTTGGCTGAGGGTCAAAGTTTGCATTTTCCCATATACTTTGAAGGTCGTCCTTACAACACTCACACTACCGTGTGAGTGTGATATTTGATTACCATGATTAATCATAGAATATAAATACACCGTGGGCCATAAAAAATGTGCCGCTTTACTTTTGTCCATATCTTTGCCAATTATAGACCAATTTTCAAAATTCTTCCACCAGCACACTCTGCAATTTGCAATTATGTGATTATTATATATCCCACCACACGGTAAATGCATTTACACTACCTTGTGAAATATAAATGTAAGTAAAAACTAATGATAATAACAAAAATTTAGGTAAATGAAAAAACACTTCAAACCAACATTGCGATGAATGATTTGTATGACACTACACTGTGTTATACCCACACAGTCTAGTATCATACAGACCATTCACTGCAATGTTGGTCTGAAGTGTTTTTTTTAAATTTTACCAAAATGTTTGTTATTATAGTTGTGTATGCATATTTCATTGATATTTCACAAGGTAGTGTAAAAACGCATTTATGGTGTGGTGGAATTTATAGTAATCACATTATCGCAAATTGTCTGCAGAGTGTGCCAGTGAAAGAATTTTGAAAATCGGTCAATAATTGGCGAAAATATGTACAAAAGTAAAGTGGCACGTTTTTTGGCCCACCCTGTATAATGAATATACAGTATTATACAGGGTGCGGCAAAAAGTGGACCCCTAAAGTTTTTCGCTGTTTTCTTAGCAACCGTTTGGGATTTTAATATCAAATTTTACAGCTTTATTTAAAGAAACCTTCTACATCTAATTGCCACGTAAAACGTGATTCTGTTGAAAAACGACTAAGTTATAGACTTTTTAACATGACTGCGTACCGATTTTCTAGCATTAAAAATGTTCAAGCTAAAAATGCTATTTAATTTTCAAAAACTGGTTACACGTTACTGCCGATGACGTCACAGTGACGTTTTGATAAACAGTAATCTATATTGTTTATAAATTATCACTAAGTTATCGTTCCTTTAAAGCAATCGCCGGCTGCCCACGGGATTCATAGATTTCCAGCAGGACGGTGCGTCAGCACACACACCGCGCAACGCCGTGTAGCACACAGAACTGGCTGTGGGCCGGCTGTCCAGATATCGTCACAAAAGACCAATGGCCTCCAAATTTGATGAATATAACCCCAATGGATGCAATGTATGGAGTGCAATGTTGGAGATGTTGGAGGCTTACCACAAGCTTAAATCAAAGCCGAAAACAAGCGCCGAACTCGAGGAAGCGCTTCAGGTTATCTGGGGCAACCTGCCACAGGGATCGATTGACAAGGCTGTAAAAGATTTGTCAAATAAGGCGACTGGAGGCTGATGTTGTAGCTTGGAGCTGGCAGTGAACACTTCGAACATTCGCAGTGACAATGGAATTCTGGCATTTGATCATTATTTAACTTTGTTGTTTCAACGATGTTATTAAATTGGTGTTGTAGGCGGAACATTTTTGAATGCTGAAAAGACGGTAGGCGGTCATGATAAAAAGTCTATAACTTAGTCGTTTTTCAACAGAATCACATTTTACTTGGCAGTTAGATGTAGAAGGTTTTAGTAAATAAATCTGTAAAATTTTAAATTAAAATTCCAAATGGTTGCTAAGAAGACAGCGAAAAACTTCAGGGGTCCACTTTTTTGCTGCACCCTGTACATTGAATTATACGAATGCAGTTAATATGTCCACAGACCACTACAGGTGAGCAGTGATTGTGTTTATATGAAGAATATCTGTTCAGCGATTGTTGGTGTAATTTACGATAAATTGCAATCTTGTGATGATTTGCTACTTTTAATTGTAAGTGATAAACATTCAACAGTATTTTTATGTTGTATGAAATAATTAAGTATATGCTGTTGATGGTGTATTTAATGTTACTGCTGAGCAATACTGATAAGCAGATTGTTGGTGTGACTGTTTATTGCATGCTTACTTGGGGTGGCTTGGCTTGGTAGCATAACGTTTATGGCGTTGGACTTATGATAAAGCAGTCATGAGTTCAATTTCTAGTCGGGTTGGATGGGTCAACTATCTGTGGACAAGTAAATCAACTGAACAAACCACCTAGGTAAACTTGGCCTTTTATCCCCCAGAGTATGCAAATCGAGTACCGGTTTGTCTGGCTGGTGTTAAGGCCCTGGCCAGGCCCATTTACCTGTGTTGGGTGGCAAGTAACATTGTGTGATTACATATGACAGTTGACACCAGTGATGGGTTCAAGGCCAGCATTTTTAAGGCCAAGGCCAGTGGTACTCAAGGCCAAGACCAGACCTTTTCGAAGCCAAGACCGTGATTTTTTGTTCTCGAGCTGTTCTCGACATTGTGGACAGTTTTTGAAGACCCCATTCTTGGGCAACACTCCATAGCTGTGAGGTGGGTTTCTGTGAAAAGTTGTAGACTTGGTTGTCTGTACAGCTCATACAGAAGTGTCCAGTCTGGGAGAAAAGACGACCGGGATACAGGAAGACGAAGCCAATGCTGTAAGTAGTGATGAACTACCGATGATGATAGCCGGTAAAGAGCAGCAGCAGGAGCTGATGAAACCCATGGTGGCTGTTGATGACACACAGGCGCTTACTGTACAGAGTGTTCAAACTACGGATGATGACGCTGAATGGCTGAATGCTATAGATGTGGATGAAACTGCAAAACCAGGTAACTGTCGAACTTGCAAGTGAATTTTTGTATATAGTGTAAATTTTGTCTCCCGGTTTTAGACGTTTCGGTCAGTGGCCTAACTTAGATTAACAGACTGTCTAAAAATGGGCCAGTTAAATATCAGTTACATGGCAGTGGGATCAAATTTACTCAAGTGTTGCTGGCTGCAGCCGGGTACACTGTCATTACCTCCGCCAAGGAGGTAATGTTTTTGCTGGTTTTTGTTTGTTTGTTTGTTTGTTTGTGAGTCAGCAAGATAACTCGAAAAGTTATGGACGGATCTTTCTGAAATTTTGGGGGTATGTCGGGCATGGCATAAACTACAAGTGATTCCATTTGGGCGTGATCCGCCAGGAATCCTGGATTTTGGATCACTTTGAAATTTTCATTACCATTGCGTTAAAGGGGGCATAAGGGAACCACTGCAAAACCGAAGACGGTGACGCCACCTGGCGAATAGCTTTGCCTTTGTGGAGGTACCTGCGGGCTATGACTGCTTTCTAGCTTCACACTGTTATTCTTAGACAACAGAAAGAGCATCCTGCCGTGATGCCAGAACATTTGTCACAAAGTTTACTTTTGGGGACTGACCTGTCTTGATTGAAGTATTTGCAGGTTGCAAACTGAACAGTATGTCATGTGTGTGTAACTTGAGCTAAATATTAAGAAATTTGTGATGCTGACAGAGGCCCGTGTGCAGAAAATTTAATAACATTTGTTTTAGTATAGAAAACGATGATGATTGTGCATGAATGTACGCAGTATTGGGTGCAGCATGTGACGAGCCTGAGCAAGTACCGGCAGTACTGGTGAATGACAATGACGCCGATGCTGAAGCTGAATGCATTGCCAAGCCTGTTGATGAGAAGATACGCCTACAGATGTACGTACTCAACTTTTTAAACAATAGCTTAATTTAGCCATTTGTTGTTTTTCTTTCTTAATAGATCAGTAGTCTGCTGAATTCCTGTCTCAAACTGCATCTGTTTCGACTTGTCATGTTTGTCATAATCGATCTGTTGCTTGGTATTTGTTTCTGATCATGTTGTTGTGCCATGCTGTTTTTTCTTGCTGTACTTGACTTTCACACTTCATATACACCGTGTCTCAGAAAAAACAGTCAAAATTGTTTTTGCCATAACTTTGTCAAATTTTCACCAACTTTGATAATTTTTGCCACAAAGATGGCCAAGACAATAAAATTATGCAAGATGCACTAATTTTTTATCTCACCAAATTTCTGTCAACGCACTGCCATGTGAAACACAGATGCTCCAGATTGTTACATTGCACAGTGGTTATTTGTATCAGATTGCTCACTTATGCATCATCAGTTTGACAGAGGGTGCCACGTGGTTTAATAATTTTGTGGTATTAAATATTTTATGGTAACAGACAACAAAATAGCTGACTGATGAGCTTAAAACATGTCTAATCAATAAGTGAATGCCATTTGATCAGTCAACCTTTGATTCCACTATCAGCCAGTGGCGTTGCATCTAAGCCATTGTGTTCAGGTATGCTGGGCACACATACTTTGAACATAAATGCTGATAATTTACCAAGTGATTGGTTATACATGTTTATAATTTCGCTAAATAATTCACATTTAAGTGTTTTTGTGCTAAATTAAGCCATTACAACGTTTACTTGAGACAACAACTCAGCATTTTGCAACAATTTGGAGCATCTATGTTTTACAAGGTAGTGCATTAACAGAAATTAGTTGAGGTGGAAAATGAGTACATCTTACATAATTTTATCGTTTTGGCCATATTTGTGTCAAAATTATCAAAGTTAGTTAAAATTTGACAAAGTTATGACAAAAACAATTTTGACCATTTTTTCTGAGACACGGTGTAGTTCTGAAATGCACATGGACATGGAAGAAATTTTTAGCTTTTAAGTTTTTGATGTTAACATCATTTTTGTGGAATGAATGATGTGACATCAAAGTGCAGGAATTACCATTAAAATATGACATTAAATTCAAATGAATTGTACTCTGTAAATAAATTGTGAAGCAAATGAAAAACCTAAAATCTGACCACTGGAGTAATTGGTTACTGTATCTAACAACGTTGATGTGTGTGGTTTGTACTGCTTTTATTTTGCTTTTGTGCAAAATACATATGGTAACTAGCCACTTCTGTAAAAATCTAGGTTTTTGCAGCACTTTTTTAGCCCTGAAACAAATACGTAATTTGCTGACAGACAGCTATTTTGGATCCTATGGCCACTCGAATCACATGATCAGTGTTGATTCTGTTGTAGCGAATATTACTTCAGTGTTGAGAACCTGAAAAGTGACACGTTTCTTCGGCACTGCATGGACGTGCATGGCTGGGTTCCTGTCGAAGTCGTCTGTGAATTCAAACGAATGCGCCAACTCAATATCGATGAAGAAGCAGCAATACAGGTCATTATTACTCGCATTGCTGCCTGTACGAGGGTCATTCAAAAAGTTCGTAGACCGATATAGATGGACATTATGAATGTTGCTAACATTGTGTCACTGGTTAGTACCATCCTTCACTACAGTATTGCACAACTTATTATTGGACTGTAATTGGGCTATAAATTTTGTTTGTGTTTTTTCCTTGCTAGTTTAAGCAGACTGCGCTAGCATAGACAGCCATGTAGTGCAAGCTATAAAAAAGTATTTATATTTAAAAGAAACGACGATGCACAAATTTTTATATGATATCAAGGAAGCATCAAGGGAATCTGTTCCTGCTCATGCTACAGTTGCAAAGTGTCACACTGATTTTTAACGAGGGAAATTGATGTGTGATGACTTGCACCAATGTGGACGGCCAAGTTCTGTGAACATGTTACAAGCGATTGACGATTGCCAGTTTATTTCATCGAAGACTCTGTTGGCATTTCTACTGTAGCATGCATTCGATCTTAATGAAGACTTTGTTGATGAAAAAGGTGTCTGCATGATGGGTGCCACTAATGTTTTCTGACATTCAGAGGCAAATCGAATTAACATATTAATGAGTCTTTTCCATTTGCGCAACAAACATTCCAACAACTTTATTTTTCTATTTTTATTTATATATAAGTCCTGATTTCATCACTTGAATCATGAAACTAAAGTGCAAAGTATGGCCGGGAAACGTCTTCTTTCATCTGCCAGTAAGTGCCGCATTTTCGCGTTTGCTAGCAAAGTTATGAAGACTGTATTCTGGGATACTGAGAGAAATGTACTGTGTTCCCAAAAATGAAACCATGCAAATTTGGCGATGACGAAAAAGTAATATGCATTACAAATTGCTGGCTGAAAAAAAAACAAGATAATTAATTCCTCTACAGTGAAATCTAAGCTTTTGGCAAACACTGGACCAAATGCATTTGAGTTGCAGAGGATGATGTTCAAAAGTGACAAAATATGCTGTACATATCATTTGGTTATCTCTGTCGGTCTATAAACTTTTTGAATGATCCTCGTAGTTCTAACCTAGAAAAATGTGAATAGTTTATATATTATGATTATATACAGCTTCAACGGTGTTCTGATCCACCTGAGTTCTGTTCTCTCAAACGATGGTCCTGACCTTTAACCATTTAGTTTCTGCTTTTTGTTAGGTGCTTTAAGCCTTCAAGATCTTTGGTCCTTGAGGTATTAGAATAAGGAAAAAGTAATAATTTGTTGTAATAAGAAAATTTTATAACGTTGTACAATTGTGAATTTAGAGGTGTTATTCATTATTGTCAGTACATGGCCTGAAACTGATACTTATTTTGCTATCCCATGGAGGGTAGAAGGCTGAGTCAACCCAGTGGCTAGTTACCATATATGTGTCATATGAAAACAGCTTAAAAGCAGTACAAATCACACAAAGCAACACTGTTAGATACAGTAGCCATTAATTTTACACCAACATAACATGCCTCTTACAGTTACCCATCCAGGTACTAACCTGGCTTGGTGTAGAATAACTCAGTTGATCTATACCGTCACGTTACCACTACAGCATGCTACCAAGTGAAAGTAGACACACGTTAGAACTGTTTGTGACATTTGAGTTCGTGGTGAATAGTCAATGTCACCAGCTGTCTGATAGATAGAATTTGTTATTATTAGTGTTCGTGTTGTGTGCAACTTTGATCGATGAATTGCAGGCAATCAACGACAGTTCGGGGGTCGAGATTTCACCAGATCGGATGATGATCCGCACCAAGTATTTCCCGGAGAAATGGCCGATGCCGACAACACTCAAAGTGGATGCTCCTGAGTTTGTTCCACGCACTCAGCGAGCTGGTGATAATTATATATCATATTCCTCCAGATGATATAGCTAACATTACTAATGCTAGTAATAATTGTAACTAGAAGTGCTTGGAAAGCATAAACGTCCATCTGTCAAGAGTGACTAGTAGGGCCCACAGTTTTCCACAATCCGCAGAATTTTGAGCCAAACCGCGGAATTTTTTCCTTGCCGCAGAATTTTGATATTTCTACAGAATTATGCAGAAGTTGAAAATTCACCAGTGATTAGTACGATTTTTGACTTGATGATGTATGTTTATCACGGAAGAAAATTAAACTAAAATGCCAAAAGCTGTGTGGCACATTCATAAATCCCGGTAAATGCAACTTAACTTGACAAATTGCTCTTTTAAAACAAAAAATAGTTAATTTTCTTTGTCCATTGCTAGCATAACTCAGCACAATGTCACTATGCCAGCCAGCTCATCAGAAACAGAAGTTTTTGAACAGGATAGAGCTCAGTTTACTTACAAATGGAAGGCCACGGTGAACTGCGAAATTTGGACAATTTTGCCGCAGTGAGCCACGGAATTTTGCAAACTGGCCCACAGAATCTGGCAAAAGTTTTCGCAGAAAAATGTGGGCCCTATTGACTGGTGTATTTGAAGGCTGGCAAACTGCTATTATGCATCCTTTTAACACATTTCTCACTCTAGGTCATCATCTGAACACCACTAAAATTTATTCATTTTTATCCTTTGTTTGCACTGCACCACACCCTTCAAAAATGTTTCCTAAAAGTCTGTGTTAAATTTTAAAGTAGTTTTGCAGACAAAATTTCGTGAAAGCACAATTCCTCAGTTTTGAAATTTAGTTGTCTCTTCACATCACTGAGAACAGCCATTTAAAAAATTTTGCATTTAATCATTGATATTCGATATTATCTCTTTAATATCAATAACTTAGCTCCCAGGTCAACTCAGCCTCTCCATCCCTTTGTGGGTAGTTGCAATCAGAGAAAACTCAGGGTAAACAGGCACACTGGCCCTGTATTTATAGTTTCGCAGTGCAAACTGGTGTCTGGTTGGGGACTGAGGAAGTAGAGGTAAGTGCCATCCCATGGGAAGGAATTTGCTTTTTCACTGTATTAGGACTTTGCTTTTTCACTGCGTTTGCCTATGCGTTACTTTGGCTTTCTTTTGGTCTAGCAAGTGCTGTTGTTATCGTCTGTTGCAGCATCGTTGTCATCAATATCTCGCGCTGATTTCAGTGCTTCTCAGACCGCAGCACGTCATTCAGTGAGTGCTGTAGACAAGCTGCCATCGGCACAGAAACGTTCGGTCCTCAGAAACAACGTTAGTCTTTCTAACCTTACTATTTTGAGCACTTTGTTTACTGAAGACGTCTACTGAGGAATTGTGTATATCAATATTGGAAAATTGGCATATGAGCTTCAGTAAAAAAAATAGAGAGCTGTGCCCTTTCACAGTGTAGGCTGGATGCGAAGCTTCTCATCTAAGCCATTAAGGAAATAGCTAATTGTGCATATTTCATAATTTTATCAGTCACTGGGTTGTCTTTTTCATTATGTGATACATAATATTGCTCACTTTTGTATATTTTCTGTTTATTTGATTACTATTGTTCTTGCTGAAGTGAAGTTGATATATGTAACTAATTTGCCAGATGTTGCTCTGTGTCAGAGTGAATTGCCTGCTGCGTCAACAGTTCAGGAGCAGAATTCTGTTTTCAAGGATTCTGCTGTCATAGTCAACAGTCAGCAGTCAAAGCCGTAAGCCAAGTTTTATTGTCATGCTTAGTTTGAGTGTTTGATTTTTATGCGCGAAAGTAGCTACTGCTTTCAGTGCATCTTAGCCATAGCAATTCTCTCCGTCTGTCTGTTCGTCTGTCTGTCACATGGGTGGATCAGTCAAAAGCGGTGCAAGCTAGAATTACCAAATCTTCGCTGTCGGCTGCCTGGAAGACACTAGTTTTAGGAACCGTAAAGCTTTTGCATAAATTCGAAGGGGGTCACCCCGAAGGAGGGCTCCAAATGAAAAAGGTTGGGCAAAATTTGCGATTTTTTGCCAATAAGTCGCTGTATCTCAGTAATGGTTCGAGATAAGGACTAGGTTACTATTAATCACTAATGGGAAGTCGTACACTGGCTCTAGATTGGCCCAGAATTCAATGACTTTGAATGACCTTGAACGCCAAAATAGGGGGTTTTGTGGATTTTTTGGCGATTTCGGGCTGCGACACAAGTCTATATCCCTCACAAGATGGCACCACGGAACTGGCGTTATGCGATCCAGATAGAGAATTTGGTATTTGTATATTAACTTAGCGTGAACATCCCAATTTTCAGCTAAATACTGAACCGGAACTGCTATAGGCTTTCGCACATCTCGTGAGCATTAGCTCAAATTTCTTGTTTGCACTAATCTCGCAGAAAACCCATGCAAATAAAGCTTGGACCAGCTGTTACTGGCCATGAGGTAATAGTGCAAGTTAAATAATGGTCTGTTTTGCTGTGAATTGTTATTAGTGAAATTCCTTGTAATCTGTCATATTGTGACTTTATTTAAGTAGCCTGTGAGATATCAGGATTTGCTTGTCAGAACTTAAATATTTTAGGTGTTTTTAAGTTACTGATCAGAACCACCTGTACCACAATTATCTGCAGTAAGAACGGCTGTGGAAATGCAAGGGCGGTCATTGTCATTATCAACATTTAATTTATATAGCGCCGTATTATACAACATTATTTTGGCAGTTCTTACTGTCTGTTAATACATAAAGGCTAATACACCTTTTCCCATGTCAGTTAACAAAATGCCATAGTACGAAGTGAAATTGTGGAGATTGTAGAAGCTAGGTTTGTGAATGAGTCCGTTAAACAAAGCATGCTTAGTTTGCTTGTGTGTAAACTGTAGCGATGGAGCAAAACGTTTGTCAGCTCGTGCTACATCATCACAAGTCAATCCACAGGATGTTGACCATGCAGTTATCGTCGCCCAGGTTATCATCATCATTATTAACCACGTTCATAAAGCACAAGTTTATGATTAAACATATTATATGCTGCCAGTGGCGGATCCAAGGGGGCATGAGGGGAATGCATATCCCCCCACCAGACAGACCAAGCAAAATCTTTCGCTGTAAAATACCGCCAGTCACCACTGTTTTGAACATAAATAGCTTTGAGAGAATGTCACAGTGTGTTACAGTTAATGGCTGCTTGACTGGCCAACTTTAACTCAAGCCCGAACTGACATTTTTCGGGGTCATGAAATGTCACTGGACGTCTTCTGTACGTATCGGTAGGAGATCATTACGCTGGCAGGCGTCGCATTCTATTCTGAGGCCCTCTGTGGCAAGAGCGTCAACAGACAGCGGCAGCAGTAAGCCTATAGACCTACATCAGGGTGACCAGCATCGACAGCAGTTGCATTTAGCAGACTCATAGAACTTGCAAACTTCAGATCAGCCGCACAATGGCGTAGCCAAGGAGGAGCCCCCGCGGGGGCGCTGAAAATGCAAGCACTGGAAAATGCGAGTACGTGCCTGTAAATATTTTTTTTGTGAAAATTACAGTAAAAGTATTAAGTTTTTGTCAAAGGAGATTAAAACAGCTGAACAAAATCTGCAATTTTTATGTCTCATTGTAAAATCATAACACAGTACAAATTGTACTTGCATTTTTCGTACTTGCATTTTCAGTCGCCCTCGCCCTGCCTTCGACCCCATATCTGCCAAAGTCCAGAAATCAAAATGTGTGAGATCGATTATCGATTCCTCTCCCTTTTTTCATTATTTTTTCTTTCTTCTCTCCTTTTTCTTGTTTTTCTTTTTTTCCCTTTTCTTTCTTCTTTTTTTCTTTTTTGTTCTTTTTCCCAATATCCAGAGGTCTGAGAAACGCTGCAATTAAGCTCTCCAAGCAGTGTAAGGGGAACAGCACTGGTCGCCAAAGCATTTTTTGTGCATTTCAAGCTCCAAAGTTGCAACTAATAAAAATAATATTCTGTCCCCGCCGTACAAAATTTAGTAACAGACAGAAACATGAAATGCGTGAAATAAAACCTAAGCAGGCGGAGAAACCTAAGGTGACTGAAAATGCATGAGACTTGCACAAGATGTTTGATACTCGGCAGAGCTGCTTCCCTAATCCCTCGAAAAGGACAGCACTAAGCACACGTGTAAACTGCACTAAATGTGCCAATTTGGTCAGTAAATTCTCAGCAAAAATAATTAAAATTGTTCCTACCAAATGTCATATTTTAAAGTTACAATGCACCAAATTTGATTTAAAAACTCTTTACAGTTAGGGTTTATCATGTCCTTATTGCCTTTTCAGTACTGCCAGTGGATATTTCTTCAGAAAGCATTTTGGAGATTGTATGCAAGTAGGTTGTAATAAATAGAAATTACAGCAGCTTATAATGCAACTTGGTCCTGATGAAACTTTTGGACATTCTGCGCTGTTTCTAATAGCTTCCATGTTCGAATTTTTTGATCCCCCCATAAAACTAAATTTCAAAACCCATCACATTTGACCTTTTCAAAAAAAACCTGCAGGTTTGACTTTCAAAAGAACAAACCCCAATCAATAAATTCCGGCTAGTCTTATTTGTTTAAAACTGCCGGTATGACTGGCCCATTGATTAGTTCACTTGTGTGTCTGCGGAAGAGCTCAAGCACTACGGGAGACAGCAGCGTCATCGGTAGAGAAAGGTCTGCGTCCTGTATTAGTCTGCAAGCACCTGCCAGGACCATTCATGGAGGCACATCTCAACAGGCTGCACCAGCGGCTGAAAAGAAAGCACATCATCCGACGTCAATGATACTCAGTCCTGCCGGCAACAGGTAGTTCAGCCATCGCCAACATTGTTTCTGTAACACTTATCTTTCTAGTATATGATATTCCGTCCCCGAAATAACCTATACTGTGTCGGGCAGGATGTTAAACCCCACTCACTCACTGGTGTATGTTATTATAACACTCTTGTCTACAGTTTAGTTACTAAGCACAATGTAGTATCTTATGAAACATGTAAGCATTGTTATTACATGATTTAATTAATTATTCTTCGCATTGTATTTATTTATTTTGTTTTCTTTTGATTGTATTTTCAAAGACGTTTTTGTTTTCAGTGTACTTTGTGACTGGTAGTAATACTAATGGCATTGTTTTCGGCTGTGTGCAGGCAATTTGGCTACTGGAGCATACGTGAGCCGATCATGAGTCACAATCACCCGTCACGACGTCTGCTCGCCACCAACGGCTTTGCTTGGCACATTTACATGCCTTACCATGATGCCTGTCTCAAAGGTAACTGCACCGTACAGAATAATTAAATAAATGAATCGGTTTTGGTTTGACTTGGATCTCTGTTGGAATTACAAGTTTGACATGTAGCACCAGAAGTCACAACAGCATAACAGTAGCATTAGCTTAGTTTTTTGTTTCGACTCATCCATAAACCAGTGGATGGAAATAGCGGCATGCTTACGGGCATTTGTTGATGATGACAAATAAATGAATGACTAAAACTTTTTTCTTTTGTGTTGTTATGTGTTGCAGCCAGTGACTGGATTAAAAAAGATATACTAAAAGTTAAAACAAATGTGCATTACAGTTGCATGAAATTTGTTACACTGTATATGGTAAACTTCCAAGTTGTCTCCTGTCCGTTTCTGTCTTTCCCCCATGTCTTTTTTCCTAACATCTGTTTTTTTTCTTGTGATGTGATAAGAAATGCATATCTGCTTCATGATAGTTGTATTGTTCTCGAATACCGCTGTGGTTTTGCAGCAAGATTAACTGCTGTGCTGCAGTATATGATGTTTCATACTTGTGTTTGTTTGGCAGTCTTTGCAAATCATTTATTTACACCAAGTGGATTAGTTGTTTGTCATGCAGAAAGAAGGGAGAAGGGCGTTGGCGCTTCGGTGGAGATGGCGTCTCTGTATCGGTTTTGGCGGACTTATCTCCGCTTCAATTTCCACGCGGAAATGTATCGAGAGTTTCGAACTCTTGCCCATGAAGATGCGATGCAGGGATACAGGTGTGTCATTGTACAGACTACAGAACTGTAATGTGTACTGGCAGTTAGTTTCATAACTACCGGTAGCACTTAATACCTCTGCCGTCATATTGATTACATTGCGTCAAGCGTGATATATGTACGGTAGCTCAGAAAAAATAATGATGCAGAACAGTAGGACATTAAAAATGGGGAAGATTTTTAATTGCCTCTAATCATTGACATGCTACTGATTTTGTCTATCTGTGTGATTTACATTATCCAGTAAACCTTGAGCATTGAGATGATTGAATCGTAAACATTGTCACTTCTGTTACTATAATTATTATTACCACTGTTGAACTAAAACGGGTCAAATTATTAACCTATTCGTGATACCTCAGTGATGAATTATTCTGTAGAAGTGTGGCATGTTCTGAGCTACAGTCAGATGAAGGGGAAGCACAGCTTGGTGGTTACTGGCTGTAAGAGAAAACTGTTCAAGAGTTGCAAGAGCTGATTGTTCTGCTGTTTAGGTATGGACTGGAATGTCTTTTCCACTTTTTCAGCTACGGCCTGGAGAGGAACTTCAACTGGGTCGTCTACAAGGATTTTCAGATGGACACCATTGAAGACTATGAAAGTGGTCAATACTCAATAACTATATGCAGTAGTCTTGCAGGATTTATGCCATTTGTTTTCTTTAGCAGACCAGACCAAAACTCTTCTCTGTTCTTTAAGCTCAGTCAGTGATGTAGTACATTATCTGAGTGATGATGATGAAATGACGGGCCAAGCCAGCCAGTTTTAAGACTCGGTTTATTTGTCTGCTATGCTGGTGTAACAGAGACAGTATGTCTTGTTTCGGACAGTTTTTTGATCTTATAGCTCAGGTTGCACAGATGATTCATACTTATTCTGAAGAGCTTTTAAGTGCACTTACTGGCATCAGATGTTACAAGTTGTTGTTGATTAATTTCTGTTCACGATTCTGTTGCTTGTGCACATGTTTGGTAAACAGCTTAGGTTTTTGTTAATAGCATAAAACGATGAATCATTATAGTACGTGTTGCTTATTTGTTTTAGACCAAGATTTCTTTCAGATTCGTGTTCAATGCGTGAAATATGTGAAGGTCATTTGTATGGTTTGGAGAAGTTCTGGGCATTCCTGAAGTACTCGAGGCGCGAGGTTCCGATCAACTGGAAGATCAAGAGCTGGCTTTCGAAGTTCATGAGATTGGAAGACTTCCGGGGAACTGCCAACAGAGTCAGTTGGTCACCTCATACATACGTTTTAACGCATGGCGGACACAGTGTAGTTGGTTACTGTGTAATATACACGGTGTTTCATAAAAAGGGCCCCTTTTTGTTTTTTTTATAATTCACTCAGATGATGACCAATTTACACAAAATTTGTACCAGTTGTAGCTGAAGAGATACTAATTCAAAATATTGCAACAAAATATGGCAGTTGATTAAATATTCTTTGCTAGTTGTGACGTAACGATGACGTCATAATGTGTCACGAGTACAAGCTTGATAGTCTCAACTGGTGCTGTCAATTACTACCCTGGTTCGATGGTGAAAAATTTGGTCTGCTGATGACAAATTTTTGAAGTTTTACAGTTGCAGCCACAAAAACGTGCAAAGCGAAAAATTTGGTCTGCTGATGACAAATTTTTGAAGTTTTACAGTTGCAGCCACAAAAACGTGCAAAGCGATTGCGTTTATGTGTCTGTGGGGATAGCTGGACTTTCATGTGTTTGAGCAAGACACTGCACTAGCACATGGAGCTTGCAAAATGGTTATGTTTTTGGATTGCAAGACGCCCAATTTCGTGTCCCCATGTTGCTTAGTGCTGACACGATAAACATTTCTCTTTATCGAACCAGGTTAAGTTCACCATCAAAGCAGGGTAGCAACCGACAGCATCAGTTGAGACTATCAAGCTTGTGCCCTTGACACATTAGCTGCGTTTTTCATCAGCTAATGGGGCGGGGCTGTTTGCTGCTGACATCGTGTTCATTTACATATTCACGAAAAACGAACTTGGTGTAACGCACAGAGATAATTGAATATTTTCATCCAGTTCAATGTTACAGACGATAAAAACCATTGAACTAAATGTTATATGTAATTATTATATAATATTTAGGCCTAGTTCAATGATAAAAACTAAAACAACAACAGTCATGCCCACCACAGAGTCATGAGACTACTGTAGAACGACTGCGATCACAGTTTTATCTCGGTAGGCAGATCGCGTTAGTGGTTGACCTAGTTGAATAATGAGCGTCCAAATAAGGCAATAGGGGCGGAGTCTGGTAGAACAGACACGCCCTGTTAGCTGATGAAAAACGCAGCTATTATGACGTCAGCACGACTAGCAAAGAATATTTAACCACCTGCCATATTTTGTTGCAATATTTTGAATTACTATTTCTTCCGCTACAACTGGTACAAATTTTTGTGTAAATTGATCATCATTTGAGTGAATTATGAAAAAACAAAAAGGGTCCTTTTTATGAAACACCGTGTAATATTATGACACAGGCGATGACAGAATTGTTCTCAGCTTGATCCACATTTTCTCCATCAACGCAATACCGGTAACTCATGAACCACTGCACTTAACTTTATAAAGTTTTGCACGTACTTGTATCTCGACAACCTCTAGAACCCCGTTGAATACCAAGGTCAAAGGTAAAAGTCACATGGATTTTTTGTGCATTTTTTGCATGAAACTCACGAACAAGTACTGAGTCTTAGAGCGAGGTGTCGTGCTGTGATGTGTTGCAGCGTGTGCGTCCCATGGAACAGGGCAGCAGGGCGCAGCAGGCGTGTGGTCGTGGAGGACATCAGATGTTAGCGGAGCGCAATCGTACCTACTCGACTCCCAATTCCGGTCAACAACGCAGCACCGCAGCACACTGAAACCTTCCTTAGCGTGCCAGTCATCAATTCCACATGGTGGCCAGTAAAAGGTGGAGCATAATAATATTCAGGGCAGAATGGCCAATAATATTGAAAATATTATATCATAAGTACAGTTGTCTATGGCAAAACGTCCTAACTCAAACTACAACCTCTCATGGCTAAATCTAGTCTGCATAATTTGTATCTGCCGAATCCTACTTCAGTATTTATTTTATTACAAGATGAATTACAGCAAGCAAATATGTACATTATTTGTTGACAAACTTTACAAGAACTGTCGAAAACATTGGGTAGGGAGTCCAAATAATGCGTCGCATAGTATGTTGTTTTAGGTTTTCTTGAAATGTCGTCGACAACAAATAAGACGTTTCGCCATTCTACCCTCAATAGTCGATATGTGCTTTACATAGATCGAGCAGTCGAACAGTATCAGAAATGATTAGCTTTGATCATTGCGGTAAATTAATGCTGGTTAAGCTAAACTAATAGCATACAGTATGGTGACCACTCTTCACTACAATGGTTGAGGCTAATTGGAATCGTTTGGCAAAGTGTCCGATTCTCCATATATGCAAAGCGCATATGCTCCAGTCTTGTTCGCCACCTTGTAGGCTACTTGCTGCATACTTGCCAGTATTTGTGTGACGTGATGGTTTAGAGTATTTTTCAGTTCACATTTTGTGGCTATTTTTGTCTGCAGACATTTGCGACCGATTTATGTGAAAACATTTGTCAACTGTGAACCGTTAATTTTGCAAAATGTTGTTGCTTTTTTGTATGTAAAGCGGAAGATGCATGAAGCCAAATTAATTGGCATTTTGAAGCTGTTTAAGTTAACATGCAATTGCTCTACGTAACTCTGTGAATAATATAATGGCAGGGTATCCGGTTTCCGAACGTTTCGAGTTCTTGGCATTTTTGTGCCTTTGACGGTCGAAAAATTTAATAAATCTAGTCTGCATAGTGATTTCCGCACGTTTGCGTTCCGTTGATATTTAGAACGTATCTGCTGTACTGGTGTTTAATTTGTTGCTGCAATTTGATTTTTTCTTTGATTGTCAGTAGAGGAGGTTCTGTGTAAATGTTGAATTGCTGTCTGTATAAGTTGTCTGTGTTTGACACATATGTATATGGTGCCTGTGAGCAATAATATAACTACTGTTCTTCTGCTAACTGTTGGCAGTAAGCTGTGTATGTGTTTGTTCCAATTATTTTACTGTATTTCTCTGCTTTGAGTTTGGCGTTCGTCTTTGAGCGAGTTTGATCATGGAAGTCAATAAAAGTTGCGAAAATCGAATTATTGTCAACTTCGCAGAGAAAAAAACGATCATATTACATGTACCAAGAATTCTAAAATAAATTTTTTTGTAAATATTAGGCCAATAGTTGTATAACGTTAGGCCTACGTCTTCTAAAAGCATTGCATTGCATTGCATTATTTGACTGAGAATGTGAAACATATACAAGTAACAAACGTAGGCCCTATGAGCACTGCTAAAATGTGATAGGCTGATTGAGATTAAATTGTTGTGTTGTAAGAAAGGACAAGAATAAGTTGGTCACAAGATGTGAGAGTTTTAAAATGCAAGGTGATGGGACTTCAAAGGAAAAGTAGCTGATAAATTACCACCTTGGTGAAGCACCTTGGAGAATTTTTTTTTGTAAATTGTCGATGTGTTCTGCCTGGGACGTGCATGTTAAAAACAGCCGAGGCGCATTTCAGTTGTCACGCTTGACTAAAGTGAGTTGTGGCTTGTGGGCAGATAGGCCTATAACACTACAGACACTGTAATGAGAGATAGGACGATCACTTAGGCCCCTATTGCAAAATTAATGCAAAATGTAACATTGAAAAAAGTCGCAAATAACTGATACGAAGACCACGTAGGTAAATACAAAAAAAAACTTAGGGGGCTACTCTGTACCTGAATCTGATAACCATTGTTGGTGTATTTATTTATTCTCACTGAAGCACGCGCATTTTGATCTGCGACTCCCCTGTGATGCGACTCGTCAGATACACAGTCAGTCACTCTGATTCGAGGACGTCGACAGCCACAGCGGGTTCGGGGAAAACATTCTTGCAGACCCTTCTGGGGAAATTTTTTTTGAAATTTGCTTTTTCATATGGCTCATTCTGGTGTATTTTATATTTTTCAGCGACAGCGGGCCCCAAATGTCTGGGGCCCAGGGAAAACTTCTCCCTTCCCCCTCTCGACGGGTCTGATCTCACTAGTTAGCAAACAATGATTAACAAACTACGGTGATTAATGTGGAACGTAAATCGTGCAATAAGCATTTTTACAACAATCTCGCACAGCAAGCTACAGCACTACAATACGAGTTAGTTGTAATAAACGTAGCCTGTATAAACATTTTAAAATCTTTTTTTATAACAGTGCGTTTTTAACCTTTTTTATATATTATTTTTAATTTTTTTCATTTTTAAAAACGTTGAAAGGCCTGTGAAAATGGTGGTAATTGAAAATATTCATTTCATTACAAAAATCAAGAAGGCTATATTAATTGCGCAGAAACGAACTACTGTGTCTGCAGAGGTCGATGTGCTTAACTCTGTAGCTTAGTAGGCCTAGTTAGTCCAAATTTCAACTCAGCGAAAGGATGTTCACAAGAAGCTCAGCTGTCGCTAGGATAGCCGACCGTACTGGTTGCAATGTCAGTGACCTTTAAGGTCGTCCAAGGTCGATGATTTTCATTTCATCTGAAAGGGCATATGCCACTTCCAGGCCCGTCGACAGCCACAGCGGGCCCAGGGAAACATTCTTGCAGGCCCCCAAACATTTTCACGGGGCCCCTCTGGGGAGAAAATTTTTGAATTTTTTTTTCAAAATGGTACATTCTGGCGTACTTTATAAATTTCTGGCCGACGGCGGGGCCCCCCAAACGTCGCGGGGCCCGGGGTAGCTAACCTCCCTACCCCACCCTCTCGACGGGCTTGGCCACTTCCTATTAGTGATTAATAGTAAACTTGGCCGTATCTCTCACCGTTTCCGAGATATGTTTCAGTTTTCTGTTGAAAAGGCACATTTTTTCTATCCCCTCTTCATTCAACCCAGATTTTGAAGATGTTCCCCTTGCACTAAATCGCTAAAATTTTGCATGCTTAGGTTTAAGACACAGGGTTAATTATTCGTGTAAAAAGTTTCCCCTACGACCTAACGCTGAGCCAAAATACATCCGTTACAGACGACAGACAGACGACGACGACAGACGACAACCGTACCATAAGCTCGACCACTAGTTAAGTACGGTCGGCCAAAAAGTGAAGTCACCCCAGTGTTCTCTGTCAGTGACTAAACATTACAAGTGCTGGCGGACCATGTCTGGTCGCTGTGCACAGGCGGCGGCGGCGGCCGCTGACTGGGCACGACGTCTCTGATGGTGATGTTCGTCGTTGTAAGAAGACAACTGGGAGGACGACGACGAGTCACACAGAGCGACGGCATTGCTGGACTTGCGCAGGTTCGCCCGCATGTCATCGTGGAACATCGGACGTCGCGCCGCGCTGTCCACTCCCAGGTGCACCTGCATCATCACACCAAGCTACGTGACAACGCGCAGTATTGGTAGTGTACGTAACGTTTAGACGGCGTTTCTTATTTATTTATTTATTTATTATTATTATTACTTATTACCGCTCCGGAGATGGTATCATGCAGTGCGCCGGTGACGGCGGAGTCGACATTGACAAGCCCGAGCAAACAGCGCAGACCGAGAAACGCGAAGACAACCGCCTCCTTGAAGTCGACCGTGTCCACGTCACAACCGCGGTCAATGATGACTGCCCGCGGTACGCGCTCCGCCAACGCACCGCCGAGACGATTCAGCAGGAACGAGTTGTGATAACCGCCACCTATCAGACAGCATATTTCAAGAAATGCTTCTCTGTTGTCTCCACGGAAACACAAACAATATGGGAGTTTTTCAAGTAGAATATTTTACGTTTTACATAACCGTACTTTCGTTTCACTTTGTCTCGCTTCATTTTCATTTAAAACATTTTCAGTTCGTTTTTAGATTATCTTCAAGATTAAACTGGCAAATTGCCTGTCAGTTTTTTCAGTGCAAATTTATTATTTTTCTTATCGTATTTTCAGGGCGGGTACGGTAGAGGGTCGGAGAACACCAGCAAAAACTGACAACATTGCTATAAATTCACAACAATTTTTCAGCTTTTTTACAAGCGGCAAAGCTCTCAGCGGTAGCTAAGCTTCTTCTGATCTCTGGCTTCTGCAGTTTATTTCTTCCATAACCAGCATTTTATTTAACAGTCTTTAGAATGTCTCACAGTTTGCTGTAAATGACAATCACTCGTTACATTTCAACAATAGGGGCCTACCAAAAAGTTCAGCAAGCTGTCTGACATTCTACAGCGGTGGGGTTTCATCCTGAATTTTAGTACCTTTTGCATTCTTGAAGCCGCGAGACAAAGATGCAAAAGAACGAAAACAAGGAAACCATTAAATTTGGCTCACATTGGCCTCGGGAACTTAACATCCCAATAAATTTAAAATCAGCATTGAGACCTGTTGCGAGCAGTCGCAGCGGCCGGGTCGACTTAGCTGCTGCTGCTGCTGCTGCTGTCTGGCAGGCTTCGTTCATCATTGAGCATTGCATTGACACAGCGCGAGCAATCTGATGCGAGATGTGTTCTACGGCAGTACGCAGGAGGTCACGCACCGAGTAGGACTGCATAGACAATATATCACCATCGTAAGAACACGATCCTAGTAGGTTAAACCACCAGCAATTGATACAGAATCGCTAATCGCTGTCATCCACATTAAAAAGAATTATTGATGGTTATCCTAGCAAAACTGCCTCTTGAAAATATACGTGCTGTGGTACGCAAAGTAAACTGGAAATGCAGCAAACTTGATTTCAAAAAGTTGACGCACGCATGCAGAAGAAAGCCTTATGTTCTATTTTTTACGCGCGACGGCAGCATGCTTCGCGCGTCTTAGCCATCGCGTTCATCCGTCTGTCCGTCCATCACACTCGTGATTTGTATCAAAACGGCGCAAGCTAGGATTACGAAATCTTTACTGTAACTGCCCCAAGGACTCTAGTTTATCGCGACAAAATTTCGTGCCCGTGGGTGAGAGGATTCCCCTTGAACGAGGGCATCAAAGAGGGGTACCCCGCCTTCCCCTAAAAGTGGTTATTTTACCGCAATTATTTCGTGTAGCGTGAAAACGGTTGTAGATAGACACAGATATTCTGCATATCATAACATGCACTAGTAACGGGCTTTTTAGATTTGTCAACATCGGTGACCTTGAACGACCTTGAACCCTCCAAAAGGTGGTTTTGGTAAATTTGTTCGCAATTTTTGGCTGCAGCGCACATTTTAACGCCGAATTGCAACGAAATGGCTGGAGATAGAACAAGACAACCTGCATATGAAATTTTCAGCATTAAACGTAGATTTCAGCAGTTTGAGTTCCGACCCTTTAGGTTTGAGAAGGCCGGTGTAGGCGGACGTCGAAGACGGCTACCCCCTAAAAGTGGTTTTTTTACTGCTACTGGCTCGTGTAGCGTGAAAACGATTGCAGATAGGCAGAAACATGCTACTTATCATAACAAGCAATAGTGACAAGTTTTTTATTGGTGTGAACATCGATGACCTTGAATGACCTTGAACTTCTAAAATAGGGGTTTTAGTGTTTTTGCAATTTGTGGCTGCTGCGTAGATTTCAAGAGTGAATTGCGTCAAAAAGGATTGAGATAGATCAAGACAACCTGCGAATAGGAACTGCTAAGGCTATCGCGCGTCTCATGAACTTTGCTTAAATTACTTGTGACAAGTTCACACTAATAGCGTATAGCAAAATAACTCGCCAGCATGTCGTGACTCTTTAGTACCTCGACGTCAACGATGGGCAGAACGTTCTGTTCGAACCACTCGCGACCGAGCGACTTGGGTGGTCGCTGGGTGTAGTAGGCCAGCTCGTCGAGGCGTCGCAGCACGCCTTCGATCACACAACCAGACGCCGCCTCAGCACCACCCTCGTCATACTGCACTCCGGCGCCGCCCACACCTGCACCACATTCTAACAGCGCGTACAGAGCGGCGCAACTTAACTGAACTGACACGGTTTAGTTTTTGACGAACTGACCAATGGGCAAGCACGGCGAGCCCATTGGTCATTGGTTGACGTGTACGTGGCATAGTCACGTACGCCACTGACGCCGTTAGACTGCGCCTAGTGTAATGCATTACATGCTTGCCTATTGTTCAGTTCGTCAAAAACTAAACCATGTTTACACGATCTAGCAAACATCGAGCAAACATCGAGCAAAAACGAAACATACATAAAGCATAGCCCACATGAAGCAAATATCAAGCAATCATCAAAAAAACATCGAGCAAACGTCGAGCAAAAACGAAACATACATAAAGCATAGCATACATGAAGCAAACATCAAGCAATCATCGAGCAAACATCGAGCAGATGTCAAGCAATTAACACATGTATTTTGAATACATTTGCTCGATGTTTGCTTGATGTTTGTTTGATCGTGTAAACGGGGTATAAGCGCCATAAGAAGTCTTACTCGTAGATCAGACTCGTAGATTCGTAGATTGCAAATAAGATGCAAGTAATATCATTTAGCTACAAAATAGCTGAGGTAAAGATGTTAATAAAAATACCGCATCAGTTATAGCATATTGAACAATAATTGTGACACTTCGTACTCATTTATAACAACAAAAGTTACACTTAAAAAAATCACTACTATAGATATCCATTTTTCCTGAAAAATTCTGAGGTAAATGCAGAGCTGTCGGAAAGCTTTATTAGCGATTTAGCGAGAGCTTAATTAATAGCGAAATCACGACTCTGGCAATTAGCTCAGTTAATATCTAGCGTAGTTTGTGTTTGCCATAAATATTAAAATGTTTACATAAGTGATATTATATTAAAACGACGAACTTCAAGTAGAATTTATGGTGCGCAAGTTTGGAACACTGTTAAGGTATTTTATTCTACAGTTAAAAATGCCCTGAGTACCTGACGGCAGGCGCTCGGCGAGGTAATTGAGCAGCATGTTGCACGGGCAGACGTCGAAGGCGACACAACCGCTGGCACTTGAACTGCTGGTTCTAGCGTCGACCACGCTCACGTTGGCGATACCACCCAGGTTGAGTAGGATGTCGTAACCGCTGAACAGGTAGGCTTCACCGAGCGATACGAGAGGAGCGCCTTGGCCGCCAAGAGCCACGTCCTTCGCACGAAAGTTGTTCACCACCGGGCATCTGCCGGCGGCCGCCACACACGTTCGTTAACCGACACGGAAGACTAATGACGAAAATTGCGTAATTAAGTCGTTTAGCGAAATGTGCACACCGCGGGACAAAAAAACGAAAATGAAGCAAATCCAGCATCAACTTCACTGCAAACTTCGCCAGAGATCCATCTCTGGCCCAACGTTGTCTTGGTCTGCCCACCAAGTTGACCGAAAGTCAATTTCATCCGTGTGTCAGACTGTCCAACAGCCAGCAAACAATGGCGTGGTGACCGACGGAACAGAGGCGGAGCAATTCCTAGTCCCTCCCTAAATTTTGAGCTGTCGGAACACTTTCTAAAAATTTTCGTCTGACAAACACCCTATTTTGGCGCAATTTAAGGGCTAAATTAAATTTTGAGCACCCAGAATCATCTCTGTCGGAATTTTGCAGCTGTTTTTCTGTCGAAAATTTTCATTGTTCATTTAAATTAAATTGATTAAATTAATCAATTAAGGCGTACACAGTACACTTCGTTGACAGGCAAATGCATGACGCTTCCTGTAAAAAGTCAAGAAAAGCTAAACTAAGAGATTTATTTTTACTAGGCAAATCAACAAAACACACCAAAAAACAACTAAAATGTTGCCATGGGATGCGTTTTGAGAACACGAAATGCGTTTGCAACAGACTTTGCTTAGCTTGCTGTCTAGTGTCTATGCGAAATCTTCTTCTTGTTCTTTTTCTTCTAAGTTATGAGTTCGACCAATAAGACTGCAGACGGACCTGGTGTAGCTGGCGATGGTTTCGCCGTCACCGAGCTGGAAAGTGAGTCGTCGCTGTGGTTGGTGGAAGACGGTGTGTCCGTGTGACGCGACGACGTTGACGCCCTCCAGTCGTGACTCGTCGATAAAACGTCGAACGCTGCGTCCGACCAGGTGCCCGTAGTCCACGTGCAGACGCACAAAGTCTACCTCACCACAGATGAATTAATAAACGCACGTTTCGCCCCTGTTGAGGTATCACAATGTGGGTTGGTGGCGTGGCGTAGCGGTAATGCGTTTCATCCGATCAACGAAATTACTCTACATTGGGCCGGGTTAGTACTTGAATAGGTGACTGCTTGCGGGCAGGTAAACCATCTTGGTATGTAACCAGCCGCCTAGGTCAACTTAGCCTTCCATCCCAACGGAATCGAGTACCGGCCTATCTGGCCGGGGTTAAGGCGGGCGCGTTCACCTGTGTCGGGTGGCAGGTAACATTGTGTGATCCCATACGGCGGGTGACGCCCCGTAGCTTTGAGATGGCTTTCCTATAAAGAGCTATAACATTTAACCATTTAATCCCAAGACGTTCGCCCCAATGGCTTCGACGTTTCGCTCACAATACGTTTCGCCCCTTGCTCGGACGTTTCGTCCACTAAAAATTTGGGACTCGGGCGACAACGGACAACGGGAAGATGACGGAGAGTACGAATGGACGGCGAAAATAAACGGAGAAGACAACAACGAAGACAACGTTGTCTTCACCGTTTGTCCATATTTTCCGTCCGTCCATCTTCTTCCCCAAGTTTTCCGTCCTTTCGTCCGTCTTCGCCGTCGTCCGCATTTTTTAGTCGGCGAAGCTTACATCAACTGGCGAAACGTTCCGGTGGCGAAACGTCTTGAGAGCGAAACGGCAAAGAGGCGAAACGCGCCGATACCTTCCCCACACAATGTCGGTGCGGTGCGCAGTCGCTCGGACCAGGCGTCCGTGTACGGATACGTGACGCCGGTCAGCAGTCGATGACTCCAGACGTCAGAGTTGACGTCGCCCGTGAACTCGACGCAACAGATGTCCAGACCGTCCAGTGACGTGCCCGACATGACGCCGACGCACCGGTACGTCGACATATCCCGACCACCGTCAGTCACTCGCTTAGCTCGTTCGGAACTTGATGGTCATTCCATATACCTGTACTGCAACCCATTGTAAATGAAATATAATTATCACATTATTCATAGCACATTAGACCACATGATCATTACGGCAGCTACAGCAAGTATTTAAAAATATTTGCACACAACATCGCCACAACATCGATAAAAGCGAAAATAAGAATCAAACAGAGGCGCTTGGTACGTTACAATTACGACGCATGCACATTAATCTACCGTGTAATAAGCATATAGGTACAAGACTTTAAGACTTGGTCCGGTGGTTACAATATCAGACTCGTAACTTTCAAGTTGCGGTTCGAATCTCACCACGCGTCATTTGCAAGCAACCTTGAGCACGTTACTAACCTACTGCGTGTTCAGATCAACTCAGCCTCTTACCCTCAGCGAGACCCAATGCGCTGCGGTATCATTAGCTCATGTCAAATTGCCAATCAGCTGCCACTTCGAGATTGTAAAGCGCTTCCTGTCACGAGCCCGACTCATGTAAACAATGCTATATATCAAGTTCGGACATTAGCTTCCTATAGCTTCCTTACCTTTAAACGAGCGACCAGTGATTTCCAAGGACCACGCACGTGACGAGTAAAAACAGCGATTAGGCCTACTGCAAGAATTGAACCGAACAGAATTAAGAGACTACAGACTAAGTTGAGTGGTATTCGAACTCTTGTACAATTTGATAATTCAGTATTTTCGTTAACTTTACTCACCAGCAGATGAGAAGAGCGAATCGCACAGAAATGCCCAATAAGATGAGACGAGATCAGACGACAGCGCTATAGACAGTGAGCACACAGTTCATCGTCACTCAACGCTGCTCTAGTTATGCACGACGTCGTACGCGTCAGTTGCTATTGTCTACGAGGTCAAAGTACGAACTCAAAAAATGCAAATGCCAACAAATGCAGGCTCTACAAAACGCTTTCAGTTGCAGTCGTGTGCTGGCATCTGTGTAGGCACATTAATTGCTCTATCGATTTAGTTTTGGATAGAAACAGCTGTCATAAAGTTTTCATATGCAGCGAGGCCTATATGTACGCTCGAACAACTAAACTACTAGGTTATTATCCGCATTGTTCGAGTTAACAAGTTTACTTTGAGCTTCAGAACAAACAGCTAAACGTCGACTACTGCTAAAGTCTGTTACACAGTGACACGCCGCCAAAAAACTCGGTCGTGGCCGGTAAGCGAAATCGGCACACTGCCGCCAGTGATATGAGCGAACCCGCACAGACGAAAGCCCTAATACAATACAATACGTAGGCGCCTATTGCTGCTAATTGAAAGGCACCCGACCGTTACCTCGCATAGGGCTACATTTTGAACCGAAAAAACAACAGGGAGACCACGACGGCCATTTCAAGCTCACGGAATTCAGCCGGGCCGTACGCTCACCTTATATACATCTTTATTTCGTCATACCGACAGCAGCAACACAATATGCAGATGAAAAAAGAAATAAAAGAAATGGACACAAAAAGAACACACACAAGCCTAAAACCTAAATAAAAACAGAAATACACAAACTCAGAAGATGCGATTATACAACAGAGGCATTAGCGATCTAAACAGAGTCGACTGATGTAATTTACTAAAAAATCTTGAACGTCTTTCAGCAACCAACACACGGAGACTGGTTAACCCAGTCATCTGCCGAATGACATCTACATTGTTAAGC